>Ga0335077_10013178_pt1 | contig 10342 bp, 9 predicted proteins | sample Lox_Sample_31_FD_207151 | JGI IMG/M metagenome (GOLD analysis project Ga0335077, IMG submission 207151) | Soil microbial communities from Loxahatchee National Wildlife Refuge, Florida, United States - Lox_Sample_3.1 | ecosystem: Environmental > Terrestrial > Soil > Wetlands | place: USA: Florida...
CGGGCGGCTCGCGGCCGCCGATCCACGCTCTGGATAACGCCCCGGCTCCTGTCAGCGAGCGTCTCTCGAGCGGCCAGGCGGAGCTCGATCGTGTGCTCGGTGGCGGCATCGTCAGAGGCTCGGTCAGCCTGTTGGGTGGAGATCCGGGAATCGGCAAGTCGACCTTGCTGCTGCAAGTGGCCGCACACGCGGGGCGGCATGGCCGCGTGCTGTACGCGAGCGGGGAGGAGTCGTTGGGCCAGCTCGGGTTGCGCGCACGGCGGCTCGGTCTGGCCGCTGAGCAGCTCGGCGTCGTCTCGGTGACGGACCTGGAGAGCGCGCTCGCACAGGCCACCGAGCACAAGGCCGCTTTGTTGATCGTAGACTCGATCCAGACGATGCAAACCACCAGTGTGCCCGCAAGCGCTGGGGCGGTCTCGCAGCTCAGAGAATGCACGGCCGAGCTGGTGCGCTTTGCCAAGGCGAGCGACACCGCGGTGATCATCGTCGGTCACGTGACCAAGGAGGGAACGATCGCCGGGCCGCGCGTGCTCGAGCACCTGGTCGATACGGTGCTGTACTTCGAGAGCGAGGTCAGCAGCCGCTATCGCGTCGTGCGTGCGACCAAGAATCGCTTCGGAGCTGTCGGCGAGCTGGGATTCTTCGCCATGACTGAATCGGGTCTCAAGGAAGTGCGCAATCCGGCGGCCATCTTCCTGGCGCGCGCACCGCAGCCCGCGGCCGGCAGCATCGTCACGGTCACCCGCGAAGGCGGGCGACCGCTGCTCATCGAGCTGCAGGCGCTGGTCGATCGCATGCGTTTCGGAGTGCCGAGGCGCAACGCTCAGGGTCTCGATGCGAATCGCGTCGCCATGCTGCTCGCGGTGCTCAACCGGCACGCCGGTCTCTCCCTGCAGGAGCACGACGTGTTCGTCAATGTAGTCGGAGGCATGCAGATCTCCGAAACCGCGTGGGATCTGCCGCTCGCACTGGCGCTCGCCTCGAGCCTGTCCGACAGGCCGCTCGAGCGCTCGCTGGTGTCGTTCGGTGAGCTCGGGCTCACCGGTGAGGTGCGGCCCGTAGCTTATGGCGAGGAGCGGCTGCGCGAAGCGCACAAGCAGGGATTCAGGATTGCGGTTGTGCCGGCTGACAACGCGCCTCGCAAGCCGCTGGCCGGCCTCGAGGTGAAACCCATCGCGCGCATATCCGAGGCGCTCACTGCGGCGTGGTAGGGATGCTCGAGCTGACGCGGACCGTGCGTACGGCGTTGTCGGCGATCTGTAGCACCTCGAACAAATAGTCCCCGACGCGTAGCGTCGTCCCCGGCTCCGGAATGGTCTCGAGCTGCTCCAGGAGCAGACCGTTCAGCGTCTTCGGCCCGTCGGTCGGCAGATGCCATTGCAGAGCGCGATTGATTGCACGGATGGTGGTGCTCGCGTTCACGATGAAGACGCCCGGCCTCTCGGTGTGGACGTCCTTGTGAGTCACCGTGGCGGGATCCGTAGTGAACTCACCGACGATCTCCTCCAGGATATCCTCGAGTGTGACCAGGCCTTCGATGTCGCCGTACTCATTGACGACGAATGCAAGACGACGGCGATTGCGCTGGAAGTTGGCGAGTTGCACCGTGAGCGCAGTGCCCTCGGGAACGAAGTAGGGCTCGCGGCTGCGTGCGATCTCGATGAAGCGCTCGCGGCTGAGGCTGTCGCGCGCGAGCTCCTGGGCGATGCGCTTCATGTGCAGAATACCCACGATGTTGTCGAGCTCTCCGTCGAACACCGGCAGTCGGGTGTGAGCGGTCAGCCGCAGCTTGTCGAGGATGTCTTCCCAGCTGTCGGCCACGTCGATGCCGTCGATCTCCTGTCGCGGGATCATGATGTCGTTCACCGTGACCCGGCCCAGATCGAGGATCGAGAGCAGCATCTGCCGGTGGCGCGCAGGCACCAACGGGCCGGCCTCGGCGACTACCGTGCGCAGCTCCTCGGTGCTCAGCAGCTGCCGCTCGCCCGTCGCGCGCACGACGCCGAACAGGCGCAGCACCCCGTAGGCCGTGCGGCTCGTGATCCACAGGACGGGTCGTGCCACCACGACCAGAGCACGGTAGATGTAGGCCGAGTTGAGCGCGACCGAATCCGGGTGCGTGGCGGCGAAGATCTTCGGGACGAGCTCGCCGAGCACGATCATGATCACGGAGAGCACGACGCCCGTGACCGAGAGGGCGAACTGCAAGTGCGTGCGCTGGGCGATGATGGTGGCGGCCTGCGACGCGAACACGCTGGCCGCGGCAAGGATCACCAGATTGACACCGAGCCAGTCGTCCGGCCGCTGCAGAAGCCGCTCGAGCACCTTGGCCGTGCCCTGATTGCTCGCGGCGCGATGGCGCACCCGGTAGCGGTTCACCGAGAGCATGGCGACTTCGGTTCCCGAGGAGAAAGCGATCACGGCGAGCAGGCCGGCGAGCAGCAGCAGCAACAGCGGAGTCGGAGCTTCGTTCAAGGCTGTATCCTCGCGTAACGCAGCCGCTGGGCGACGATGCGTGCCTGGGCGCGAGCGGCTCCCCGTATCGTCCAAGCTCTAGGGCATCATCCGGGCTGCAAGTGTAGAGCCTGCCCCGGCGCCCGGGAAAACTTGGCATTGCGGCGCGGAAAGCGTGGCGGGCCGCCCCTATAATCAGCCCCCGCGGCGTTGGCCGCACCGTCATCACCGCCAGGCACCATCGCCGTCCATGTTCGACAGCCTCACCAAGCGTCTCACACAGACCGTCAACGCCCTGCGCGGACGCGGGCGCATCACCGAAGAGAACGTGGCGGACACCCTCCGCGAGGTACGGGTGGCGCTCCTCGAGGCCGATGTCGCACTCCCGGTCGTCAGGCAGTTCATCGAGAGTGTCAAGGCCAAGGCGCTCGGGGCGGAAGTCAGCAGCAGCCTGACCCCGGGTCAAGCCTTCATCGGCATTCTCCACCAAGAGCTGGTCTCTTTGATGGGTGCCGCGGCGGAGGGCTTCAGCCTGCGCGCCCAACCACCGGTCGTGGTGCTGCTGGCTGGGCTGCAGGGCGCCGGAAAGACGACGACAGCAGCGAAGCTGGCGCGGCGGCTCATCGAGCACGACGGTAAGCGCGTGCTGCTGGTCAGCACCGACGTGCGCCGGCCGGCTGCGATGCTGCAGCTCGAACGCCTCGCTCTGCAGGTGGGCGCTGATTACTTTGCCGCGGATGCTCAGGGTGCGCCGGCCGACATCGCGCGCGCCGCGCTGCAACACGCGCAACGCGGCGTATTCGATGTGCTCATCGTGGACACCGCGGGTCGGTTGCATGTCGATGACGCCTTGATGCAGGAGGTGCGTGACATCGATGGCGCCGTGCACCCGCACGAACGGCTGTTCGTGGTCGATGCCATGGCGGGTCAGGACGCCCTGAACGCCGCGCGTGCATTCAGCGCGGCGCTGGCACTGTCGGGCATCATCCTCACGAAGGCCGACGGTGACGCTCGCGGCGGCGCCGCGCTGTCGGTGCGCGAGATCACCGGCCGCCCCATCGTGTTCCTTGGTGTAGGGGAGAAGACCGAGGCACTGGAGCCTTTCGACCCCGAGCGCATGGCCTCGCGCATCCTCGGCATGGGCGATGTGGTGGCACTCGTCGAGCAGGTACAGAAGCAGGTCGACACGCAGGAAGCCGAGCGTCTCGCCCGCAAGGTCGTCAGCGGCAAGGGCTTCGATCTGTCGGACCTCAGGGGTCAGCTCGAGCAGCTGCAGAAGCTCGGGGGCGTCGGCGCGCTGCTCGACAAGCTGCCGACCGCCGCTGCCCAGTCGGCAGTCTCGCCGGACCAGGGGGACCTGCAGGTGCGGCGCCAGATCGCCATCATCAACTCCATGACCCCGCGCGAGCGCCGTCTGCCGGGCACGATTGACGGCTCGCGCCGCCGGCGCATCGCCCGCGGCGCCGGCGTCCAGGTGCAGGACGTGAACCGCCTGCTCAAGCAGTTCCTCGAGATGCAACGCATGATGAAGAGCATGAAGGGCGGGCGCCTCAAGCGCATGATGAATGCATTCCGCAACGGTGTTCCGCCACGCCTTCCCGGCTCGTAGCGCCCGTCCGGGGGCGGCCGCGCCGCCGGCCTCCCACCCATGCGCGCGCGATTAGATAATTCCGCGCTCTTTGCGTAGAATCCGCGCTCTTTTTGTTATTCGGCCATAGGCCGCAGAAATAGCATGGTGACCATACGTCTGACGCGCCGCGGGGCGCGTAATCAGCCCTTTTATCACGTGGTCGTGACCGACAGCCGCAAGCGTCAGGGTGGCGCAAGCCTGGAGCTGGTAGGCTTCTTCAACCCCATTGCACGGCGTGGCCAGCCGAAGTTGAAGCTCGATCTGGCGCGCATCGACTACTGGCTGGGCAAGGGTGCGCAGCAGTCGGACCGTGTGCGCTCTCTCGTGCATTCGTACAAGAAGCAGGCCGTCGCCGCCTGAGCGGGTACGGAGCGCACCGCCGCCCGGTGCGGTGAATCAGTGGTGGATTGGGTCGAGCTCGGGCGCATCGGTGGCCCCTTCGGCGTGAAGGGTTGGGTCAAGGTACGCTCCTACACCGATCCGCCCGAAGGCCTGCTCGGATACCGGCACTGGCTCGTGCGTCAGGGGGCCGGGGAACGCATCGAGCGGCGCGTGCTGGACGGACAGAGTCACGGCAGCGGCCTCGTCGTGCGGCTCGATGGCATCGCGAGCCGCACCGCGGCGAGCGCATTGAGCGGTGCAGTGGTCGAGGTGGCGCGTGCGGCGCTGCCGCCCGCGGGGGAGCGGCAGTTCTATCGTGCGGATCTGATCGGACTTCAGGTCAGAAACCTCGAGGGTGTGTGCCTCGGAGTGGTCGAGCACTTCCTCGACGCTCCAGGGAATGCGGTGATGGTGGTGCAGGGCGAGGGGCAGCACTGGGTTCCTGCGACACCGCGACATCTGTGCAAAGTGGACGTGGACGCCGGCTGGATCGTGGTCGATTGGCCGGCGGTCGTCGAGTGAGGCGGGCCGTCATGACGTCCGGTCCGTTGCGAATACGTCGAAGGGCGCTGGCGTGCAGATAGAAGTCGTCACGCTGTTTCCCGAGATGCTGCGCGCGGCGCTGCGCTACGGCGTCGTGGGGCGCGCGCTCGAGCGCGGGCTGGTCGCCTTCGGGACCGAGGACGTGCGCTGTCATGCCACGGACCCGCATCGTACGGTCGATGATCGTCCGTACGGGGGCGGTCCTGGCATGGTGCTGAAGCCCGAGCCGCTGCTGGCAGCGATCCGCGCCGCGCACGCGCGCCTGCCCGCAGGCAGCCCGCGCATCTATCTCTCCGCGCAGGGGGAGCGGTTCGATCAGTCGCGGGCGCGCGCGCTCGCGGCGCTGCCGGGCGTGCTGTTGATTGCCGCGCGCTACGAGGGCGTGGACGAGCGGGTTGTGACGCTCGGTGTGGATCACGAGCTGTCGATCGGCGACTACGTGCTGAGTGGCGGCGAGCTGCCGGCGCTGGTGGTCGTCGACGCGCTCGTGCGGTTGTTGCCCGGAGTGCTCGGTGATGAGCGCTCGAGCATCGAGGAGTCCTTTGCCGAGGGACTGCTCGATTGGCCCCACTACACGCGCCCGGAGGTGTTCGAGGGACTGGAGGTGCCGGCCGTGCTGCGCTCGGGCAATCATGCCGAGGTGCAGCGCTGGCGCTATCGGCAGTCGGTCGCGCGCACGTGGCTGCGGCGGCCGGACTTGATCGTCGCCCACGGGCTGCCGCCCGAGGCGAGCCGCATGCTGAACGAGTTTCTCGCCGCGCGTGCCGCCGGCGAGGGGAATAATCGAGGGTGACTGCCATGAGCAAGATCATTCAGGACATCGAGAAGCGCCGCATGGCGCGTGAGGTACCCGACTTTCGCCCCGGAGACACGGTGATCGTGCAGGTGAAGGTGGTAGAAGGCGATCGCGAGCGCGTTCAGGCTTACGAGGGCGTCGTGATCGCGAAGAGCAACCGCGGCCTCAACTCCTCGTTCACCGTGCGCAAGATCTCCCATGGCGAGGGCGTGGAGCGCGTGTTCCAGACCTACAGCCCGGCGATCAGCGACATCACGGTCAAGCGTCGCGGCAGTGTGCGTCGCGCGAAGCTCTATTATCTGCGCGATCTGTCGGGCAAGGCCGCGCGCATCGAGGAAAAGGTGTGAGGCCGACATGCGACGCTTAAGCTCATGAACTCCGTGCGTGCCGCATTGCTGACCTTGTGGCGCGCCCTCGACGGGCTGCGTCGCTTCCTGCACCTGCTGCTGTTGCTGGCCCTGTTCGGGTTCATCATCGGCGCGCTGCGCGGCTCCGTGCCGCACGTGCCCGATACCGCGGCCCTCGTGATCCACCCGGAGGGTCAGCTGGTGGAGCAGTTGTCGGGGGATCCGCTCACCCGTGCGATCGCGCAGGCCCGCAGCACCGGTCATCCAGAAACCTTGCTGTGGGACCTCATCGATAGCATTCGCGCCGGGGCTCACGATCGACGCATCAAGGTGCTGGTGCTCGATCTGGATGACTTCGAAGGTGCCGACGGGCTGCCGCCCCTGCAAGAGCTCGCGGGAGCCATTCGCGAGTTCCGTGCCACCGGCAAGAAAGTGATCGCCTACGGCACTTCGTTCATGCGCGATCAGTACTACCTGGCCGCCACCGCGGACGAGATCTACCTCGATCCGCTCGGCTTCGTGCTGATCGACGGCTACAGCCGCTATCGCATGTACCTCAAGAGTGCGCTCGATAAGCTCGACGTCGACGTGAACGTGTTTCGAGTGGGCGCGTACAAGAGCGCCGTGGAGACCTACACGCGTGACAGCATGTCGCCGGAGGATCGTGAGGAGAGCGTCGCCTATTTGAATGCCCTGTGGACGACCTATCAGAAGGGCATCACCACCAGTCGCAAGCTGCCCGCCGATGCGATCACGCAGTACGTCGACACGCTCACCGATACGACCGTTGCGGCGCACGGCGCGACCGCAAAGGTCGCCTTGCAGGCGCACCTCGTCACCGGCCTGAAGGCAAAGCAGGACGTCGAGAAGTATGTGAGCGGCATCGTGGGCGAGGACGAGTCGAGTGGCACGTTCCATGCCATCTCGAATCTGGACTACGTGCGCCTGGCGCACGCGGAGAGCGCACTCGGTCGGCGCGATCGCGCACGGATCGGCGTCATCATGGCAAGCGGAGAGATTCTCGACGGCAGCCAGCCCCCCGGCACCATTGGTGGGGACTCGCTGGTGCGGCTCATTCGTCAGGCGCGCACGGACGACAGGATTCGCGCCGTGGTGTTGCGTGTGGATAGCCCGGGTGGCAGCGTGACTGCTTCCGACCAGATCTATCGGGAGATCGTCGCCCTGAAAGCCGCGGGCAAACCCGTCGTGATCTCGATGGGAAGTCTGGCGGCCTCGGGCGGCTACTACATCTCCGCGCCCGCGGACGAGATCTGGGCGAGCCCCGCGACGATCTCCGGATCCATCGGCATATTCGCCGTCATTCCCACCTTCAGTCGTACGCTGAGTAACTGGGCGCACATCAGCGTTGATGGCATCGGCACAACGCCGCTCGCCGGGCAGTTGCGTCTGGACCGGCCGTTGAGCGCGGATGCACGCACGCTGGTGCAGGCGACGGTCGAGCACGGCTACGGTGACTTTCTGGAACGCGTTGCCGCCGGGCGGCACAAGACCACCGAGCAAGTGAACAGCATCGGACAGGGGCATGTCTGGTCCGGCATCGACGCGGCGCGCATCGGCCTCGTCGATCATCTCGGCTCGTTCGATGACGCGGTCAAGGCGGCGGCGAAGCGCGCGAAGCTCAAGCAGTACAAGATCGAAGTGATCGAGCCGGAGCTGTCCTGGCTGCAGAGCCTCACCTTGCAGGTCAAGGTCTGGGCCGCGCAGCTGGTGCTCGAAGTCAGCGGCGGGGATGCCTCCACGGCATTCCTGTTGCAGCACTTGGATCCCCTCAAACGTGAGCTCGAGAGGGTGAGCCGCTTTACCGTGCCGAATCGGCTGTACGCGTACTGCTTCTGCTCGGTGCAATGAGCGCAGGCGCGATGCGCGTGTAACGCGCGCGTCCAGAGCGCGGCGCGCTACAGCGTCGACCAGTCGAGGATCACCTTTCCCGAGTGGCCCGAGTCCACCGTCTCGAAGGCACGCTCGAAGTCTGCGGCCGGAAAGTGATGCGTGATGATGGGCGTGAGATCGAGCCCGCTTTGCAGCAGGCTCGCCATTTTGTACCAGGTCTCGAACATCTCACGCCCATAGATGCCTTTCAGCGTGAGACCTTTGAAGATCACCTGATTCCAGTCGATCGCGGTCTCCTGGGGCGGGATGCCGAGAAGCGCGACCGAGCCGCCGTGGTGCATGGTGCGCAGCAGCTCGCGAAAGGCGGCCGCGTTGCCCGACATCTCCATGCCCACGTCGAAGCCCTCCTGCATCCCGAGCTCCTTCATGGTCTGATCCAGGGACACGCGCTGCACGTTGACGGCACGCGTGGCCCCCATGCTGCGGGCAAGGGTCAGACGGTACTCATTCACATCCGTGATCACGATGTGCCGGGCGCCGGCAAAGCGGGCCACCGCCGCCGCCATGATCCCGATCGGCCCGGCACCGGTGATGAGCACGTCCTCACCCACCAGGTTGAAGGCGAGCGCCGTGTGCGTGGCATTGCCGAAAGGATCGAGAATGGCGGCGATGTCATCGGTTACGGCAGGCGGAAGTTTGAATGCATTGACGGCGGGCAGCGCCAGAAACTGTGCAAAGGCCCCCGGACGGTCGACGCCCACGCCCACCGTATTGCGACACAGGTGGCGGCGGCCGGCGCGGCAATTGCGGCAATAGCCGCAGGTCACGTGACCCTCTCCCGAGACGCGATCGCCCACGGCGAAGCCGCGCACCTCGGAGCCGACCTCGACGATCTTGCCGTAGTACTCGTGCCCGACGGCCATCGGAACCGGGATGGTCTTCTGCGCCCAGGCATCCCACTTGTAGATGTGCATGTCCGTGCCGCAGATAGCGGTCTTCTGGATCTCGATGAGCACGTCGTTGGGTCCGACGCTCGGGATGGGGATGTCCTCCATCCAGATGCCCGGCGCCGCCTGCGCCTTCACCAGCGCCTTCACTGCAGCACCCCAAGGTCACGGCCGACACGCTCGAATGCCTCGACAGCCGTGTCGATCTGCTCCGAATTGAGCGCTGCCGACATCTGCGTGCGGATACGTGCCTGGCCCCGGGGTACTACAGGGTAGGAGAAACCGATGACATAGACGCTGCGCTCCAGCAACTGTCCGGCCATGCGTCCCGCTAGAGCCGCATCACCGAGCATCACCGGGATGATGGGATGCTCACCGGGCCGCAGTTGAAAGCCGGCGCGCTCGAGCCCACTGCGAAAGCGTCTCGTGTTCGCATGCAGCCGCTCGCGCAGCGTGGCGTCCTTCTCGATCAAGTCGAGCACCTCCAGGCTGACTGCAGCCACCAGCGGCGGGATGCTGTTGGAGAAGAGGTAGGGGCGCGAGCGCTGCCGCAGCCAGGCGACGATCTCGCGATGCGCGGCGACGTAGCCGCCGCTGCCGCCGCCGAGTGCCTTGCCAAGCGTACCCGTGAGGATATCGATCCGACCTGCTACCCCGCAGTGCTCCGGCGTGCCGCGGCCATGGGCTCCCATGAAGCCCGTCGCATGCGAGTCGTCCACCATGACGAGGGCATCGTAGCGCTCGGCGAGCTCGCAGATGGCCGCGAGGTTGGCCACGATGCCGTCCATGGAAAATACGCCGTCGGTCGCGATGAGACGGATGCGCGCCGCGCCCGACTGTTTGAGACCGTTCTCGAGCTCGCCCATGTCGTTGTTTGCATAGCGCAGGCGCTGCGCCTTGCAGAGCCGGATGCCATCGATGATGCTCGCGTGATTGAGTGCGTCGGAGATCACGACATCGCGCTCATCGAGCAGCGTTTCGAACAGACCGCCGTTCGCATCGAAGCAGGAGGAGTACAGGATGGCGTCCTCGGTTCCGAGGAAGCGGCTGAGTCGCTCCTCGAGCTGCTTGTGCACGGCGTGTGTGCCGCAGATGAAGCGCACTGAGGCCATGCCGTAGCCAAAACGATCGAGGGCGCTGTGTGCGGCCGCGAGCACCGCAGGATGGTCGGCGAGTCCCAGATAGTTATTGGCGCACAGATTGATGACGTCGCGCTCGCCGGTGCGCACGACCGCGCCCTGGGGGCTTGCCAGGATGCGCTCGCTTTTGTAGAGCCCCTGCTCGCGCAGCGCCGCCAGCTCACCCGCCAGCCGGTCCCGAAGCGATGAATACACCGTGGTTCATCCTCGATGAGTCGTCTCAATTATACTCGCTCCATGCAAGAGCAGGGCCT
>Ga0335077_10013179_pt1 | contig 10342 bp, 7 predicted proteins | sample Lox_Sample_31_FD_207151 | JGI IMG/M metagenome (GOLD analysis project Ga0335077, IMG submission 207151) | Soil microbial communities from Loxahatchee National Wildlife Refuge, Florida, United States - Lox_Sample_3.1 | ecosystem: Environmental > Terrestrial > Soil > Wetlands | place: USA: Florida...
AGGCGGTCCTGGCCAGCGCGAAGGCACAGGCCAAGAAGGCACTCGACGAGGCCACGGCGCGGGCGACCGCCATTCACGACGGGGCGGAGCGCCGCCTGAACCTGCTGTCCACCAGGCACGCGGACACGATCAAACGGCTTTCCGACATCCTCGACGGGGTGTCCTCGCTGGTCGCCGCGGAGACCGCGCGCGTGTCGCTCGAGGAAGAAGTCGACGAGGCCACCGCGAAGGCGATCGCCGCGGCCGAGTCCGGCGGCGCGGCCCGCCCGGCCGCGGCTACGGCGGGCCCGGGCGCCTCGGCCGGGCCACGCCCGGCCGCGCAGTCACCGGCCGGCACCCCGGCGACGTCACGCCCGGCCGCCGCGGCCCAGCCCTCCCCGGCCGCGCCGGGCCAGGCCGCCGCGGGTTCCCCGCCGTCCGCGCAGGACAAGCGCGCGGCGGCGCGCACCGGGGTCCTCGGCTCGGACGAGCACGGCGACAGCGTCCGCCTCATGCCGGGCAAGGACGGCTGAACGCGAGCAGTACCGCTCAGGCGTCATCCTCGAGGCCCTGGGCCAGCAGGTCCAGGCGTCTCAGGATGACGCCTTCGCGTAGGGCCCAGGGGCAGAGTTCGAGCTGCTCGGCACCCAGCAGGTCCGCGGCGGCGTCCGCGACGATGGCACCCGCCGGGAGCTGGGCCACCCGGCTCGCCGATACGCCGGGCAGCTTGGCCCGCTCGGTCTGCGACATCGTGGGCAGACGTTCGGCCAGCGCGGTCAGGTCGGCGTGCCGCAGGGCGCGCTTGACGTACGGGCCCTCGCCGGACGGGGCCGCCCCGGCGATCCTGGCCAGCTGGCGGAAGGTTTTCGAGGTGCCCACCACGTGATCGGGCGGACCGTGCCGCAGCAGGCTGCCGGTTTCCCGGCCGATCTGCGCTCGGACATGCTTGCGCAGGCCGCGCGTGTCCTGCGGGCTGGGCGGGTCGGAGTCGAACCAGTCCCTGGTCAGCCGCCCGGCGCCCAGCGGCAGCGAGGCCACCGCGTCCGGCTCCTCGTCGACGCCCGAGGCCACCTCGAGCGACCCGCCTCCGATGTCGATGACCAGCAGCCGGCCCGACGACCAGCCGAACCACCGCCTGGCGGCCAGGAATGTGAGCCGCGCCTCGTCGTGGCCGGTCATCACGTTGATCTGTGCGCCGGTATGCTCGCGGATGCGGGCCAGGACCTCCTCGCCGTTCTTGGCGTCGCGGACCGCCGAGGTGGCGAACGCGATGAGGTCCTCCACGCCTTTGTCCTCCGCGATGCGCAGCGCCTCCTCCACCATGGCGCGCAGGTGGTCCTCGCCCCGCTCGGACAGCGCGCTTCCGTTCTCCAGCTGGTCCGCGAGCTTGAGCTCCGTCTTGTGCGAGAAGGCGGGCATGGGCCGGGCGCCGGGGTAGGCGTCCACCACGAGGAAGTGCACCGTATTCGACCCCACGTCCAGCACCCCAAGTCGCATACCTTGACGCTACCTGCCGCGGACCGGAAAAGCCTGGCTGCGGGCTCGGGCAGTCGCACCAGTTGGTGATCTGTTCACCCAGTTGGTGATCTGTTCACCCAGGATGCGACCTTTGGGAGATTTCAGATATTTTGTTTCCTTGGGGCCGAACGAACAGTGGTGCTTGCGCCCGGGAGGCCGCTCATGCGAAACGGCGAGGTGTCCTACTGGTGGCAGGCCCGCGGCGTGCCGCCGCGGCGGCCGCCGCTGCCGGGCGGGACCGAGGCCGACGTGTGCATCGCCGGGGCCGGCTTCACCGGCTTGTGGACGGCCTACTACCTCAAGCGGGCCGACCCCGGGTTGCGGGTTGTCGTGCTGGAGCAGGACTTCGCCGGGTTCGGCGCCTCGGGCCGGAACGGCGGCTGGGTCACCGCGGCCCTGCCCGGCTCACGGGCCCGTTATGCCCTGTCCACTTCCGGGCACCCGCGCGGCCGCGGCGGCGTCCGCGAGCTCGAGCGGCACCTGCGGGAGACGGTCGACGAGGTGGCCCGGGTGTGTGCGGCGGAGGGTATCGACGCCGGGCTGGTCAAGGGCGGCACGCTCACCGTCGCCACCTCGCCCGCGCAGGACGCCCGGCTGCGGCGCCAGCTGGAGCACGAACGTTCGTGGGGCGATGGACCACGGATCGTTAGGTATCTCAGCAAGGCAGAACTGGACTCCAGGGTGCAGGTGACCGGGGCCGTCGGTGCCCTGTATTACCCCGATTGCGCGCGCGTGCAGCCGGCCGGGCTGGTGGCCGGGCTCGCGGAGGCGGTGACCCGCTCCGGTGTCCTGCTCTACGAATCGACCCGGGTGACGTCGATCTCGGCGGGCCTCGCGCGCACCCCGGCGGGTGACGTACGCGCACCGTACGTCCTGCGGTGCACCGAGGGGTTCACCGCGGGCCTGCCCGGCCAGCACCGGACGCTGCTGCCGATGAACAGCTCGATGATCGTTACCGGGCCGCTCAGCGACGCCGCCTGGAAGTCCATCGGCTGGGGCGGCTGCGAGACGCTCAGCGACGAGGCCCACGCGTACATGTACGCGCAGCGCACCGCCGACGGGCGGATCGCGCTGGGCGGGCGCGGCGTCCCGTACCGCTACGGCTCCGGGCTCGATCACGGCGGGGCGGTTCCGGCCCCGACCGTGGCTCAGCTGGGCCGGATCCTGCGCCGGATGTTCCCCGCGACGGTCGAAGCCGGCCTGGACCATGCGTGGTGCGGGGTTCTGGGCGTGCCCCGGGACTGGTGCGCCACGGTCACGATGGACCCGCGCACCGGCCTGGGCTGGGCCGGCGGCTATACCGGCCACGGGGTGGCCGCCGCCAACCTGGCCGGCCGGACGCTGGCCGACCTGGTACGCGGCGTGCCCAGCCCGCTCACCACGCTGCCGTGGGTGGGCCACCGCTCACCGCGCTGGGAGCCGGAGCCCGCTCGCTGGGCCGGGGTCCACGGCCTGTACGCCCTGTACCGCACGGCGGACCGACTGGAGTCGGCGGGCCGCTCCTCGCGCACGTCCGTGCTCGCCCGGGCGGGCGACCTGATCTCCGGCATCCCGCACTAACCCGGCGGCAAGGGAACGGGAAGCGCGCCATGGCAGTGGAGATCCCGGGCATCCGGGAAGCGGCCCGGCGGGCCGCTTCCCGGCGAAATGGAGCCTGACCAGGCGAACCGGAAGCGCGGTTCTGTCGGCAGGCCGCTCAGAAGATCTTCTTGTAGCCGCTCTTGTACGACACGCGCCCGTGGCTGTTGTAGGTGATGAGGTAGGTCTTCAGGTGCGAGGAGTAGCGGATCGTCCCGAACCGGCACTGGGTCGTGCCGTGGCCGAACGCCACCGCGCCCAGGTTGGCCGAACGGGAACCGTTGGAGTTCGTCGCCACGACGACCGCCCCCACCGCGAACGCATGCCCGGTGTCCTTGGCGCAGACGTTTACGTAGATGCCCTTGCTGGTCTTCTTGTAGGTGCCCCAGGCGGAAATTCCGCTGTGGCTGGGGAAGGCGAGCTTGTGCGTGCTCGAGTGCGTGGTCGCAGAAGCCGGCAGTGCGCTGATGGCGAGCATCGCCGCGGACGCGGCGATGACAGAGAGTCGGCGCAGCATGGGAACCGTGTACCTCCGTGTCATCTCTGGCGGGGAGCCCAACGTAGCAGCATCGGGAGGGGCGGCGCACGGAAACCGGGCCGGCGTGTCCGGTGACGGGCCGCCGCAGGCCGGCTCGCTTGACCCTCGCCCTCGAGCCCATGGACATCCTGACCAGCCCGGTGTTCTCCGAGGCCGTCACGTAATCTCTCCTGAACCGCCGCGTTCGGCGCGGTGCGGACAGTTCACCCTGGAGGCAGTTGTCGTGAAGGCGCTGATGTTCCGGCACAACCTGGTGCGCGAGGCGGTCGCGACCATCGGCGGGCGCGCCAACCGGCACGCCTTCGTGTCCCGGCTGGCGCCGGTCCGCATCGAGGACGTCGACGAACTGCCGCTTCCGGCCGGGGACTGGGTGCGCGTCGAGACGGCCTTCTCCGGGCTGTGCGGCTCCGACGTGAAACAGATCCTGCTGAACGGCTGGCGCGACAACCCGCTCACCGCGCTGGTGTCCTTTCCGCACGTGCTCGGGCACGAAGTGGTCGGGCGCCGCACCGACACCGGCGAGCGGGTCGTGCTCAACCCGTGGCTGTCCTGCGGGCCCCGCGGCATCGACCCGCCCTGCGAAGCCTGCCGGGCCGGGCGCTACCCCTGGTGCCGTAACTTCCGTTCCGGCGATCTGCCCGTCTCGATCCACCTCGGCAACTGCTTCGAGTGGACGCCGCTGTACTTCAAGGAACTGCACGTCGTCGGCTCCAACGGCTTCGGCGTCGAGGAGGTCGGCGGCGTGGCCAAGCACTCTATGGAGCACTACTTCGACTTCGTCGCCGGCGGCCTGGACCTGACCCCGGTCATCACTCACCGCTTCCCGCTCGAGCGCTGGGACGAGGCGGTCCTGACGCTGAAGGACGCGCGGCGCACCGGAGCCGTCAAGGTGCTGCTGGAGCCCGCGCGCTGACCGGCCCGGCGGGGCGCGGTCAGCCGCCTCCGTTCCGGTCGCCCGCCGGGCCGGGACGCGCCGGCCCGCTGCCCGATGCGGTCGGAGATCGGCACGGACCTTGCGCGCCTGGGCACCACGTCCGCGGCCGGCGGCGCCGATCGGGCCAGCGGCAACCCGGACGGCCGGGCCGGACGGCCGGACGGCGACGTCACGCGGCGCCAGCTGAGCGTCAGGCCGACGGCGGCCACCGCGCCGATTCCGCCGCCCGCGGCGATGACGGACGCCGGCGTCACGACCTCCGCGGCGGCGCCTGCCGCCACGAAGGCGGCCCCCTGGGCGACCACGATGCCCATGCTCGCGATGCCGAACGCCTGGGCCCTCCGCTCGTCCGGCACCCGGACCACGAAGGCGGTGTTGACCGCGAGCTGGTAGGCCCCGGAGGCGGCCGCCGCCGAGAAGATGACCAGCGAGATGACCAGACTCGGGCGGAACGCGATCAGCACGAGGGTGGCGCCGGTGGCCGCGGCCAGCGGCCCCATCAGCGCGAGCCGCCTGCGGGGGCTGACGAACCGGCTGAACAGCGGGGTGGCGATCGCCGTGGCGGCCGCCGTGGACGCCAGCACGAGCCCGGTGGCGACCGGCCCGCCGCCGAGCCGGGCCGCGTACGGGGCGGCGATGCCCTGCGGGATCGTGTAGAAGACCACCAGCCAGCCGAGCAGCACCAAGGTGCGCAGGGCCGGGTCGCCGAACACCAGCCGGAGCCCGGCGGCCGCCCGGGCCAGCGGCGAGCCCGGGCCGGCACCCGGGCGGGCCGCGGCGGGCCTGGCGCTGGTGCCGAGCCCGATGAGCAGCGCGGAGGCGACGAACGTGACCGAATCGATGAGCAGTGAGGACCGCACGCCGAGCAAGCTGACCGCGGCTCCCCCCGCGGCCGCGCCGGCCACCTCGGCGGTCAGGTAGGTGGTCTGGATCACCGCGGTGCCCAGCGCGTAGCGCTCGCCGGGCAGGATGCCGGGAGTGATCGACGAACGGGCCGACTCGAACGGCGAGGCGAACATGGTGGCGGCGAACAGCAGCAGCACCAGCGCGGTAACCGGCATGCCCGGCACGGTCATCGCCGCGACGAAGACCGCGCGGACCGCGTCGCAGGCCACCATCACCCTGCGGCGCGGACGGCGGTCGGCCAGGTCGGAAAGGAACAGCCCGCCGATCACCCACGGCAGGTACCCGGCCGCGTACGCCAGCGCAGCCAGCAACGGCGACCTGGTCCGGTCATAGACCAGCACCGCCAGCGCCACCAGGGCCAGGCGATCGCCCGCCGCGGACATGATCACCGACAGCCACAGGGCACGGAACTCACCCACCGCGAAGACGTCGCGGAACGTGGCGCGCGCCGGCGGAGCAGCCTTCACCGTACGGGTCGGCCGGTGGCGGCCGGGCGGCTGACGCCGTGGCGGTCACGCTCCGCAGTCCGAGCGGCGCGCGTCAACCTGGGTGCCATCCGGTCGGCCTCCCCTCTCCCGGCGGGGTCCCCTGACCGGGCGGCCCTGCGGGAGGAAGGGCCGCCCGGGCCGTCCACGAACACGGAGCCTGCCGCTGAGCAGCCGGTCAGGTCCATGTGTCACGCACGGCGGCTCCTGTCTCCGAGCCGCTTCCTACGCACCATTCACTGTCCGCCGATCACTGAACGCAACAGCACAAGCGGGTATTAGTCACAAAATGGCCAGATGTGACGGTATGCGTACAGTTACATTTAGCTATACCTGGCCGTAATGTGATGGTTCGCGAAGTTAGCGGATGTTCCGGCCAGGCTGAGCCGACGATCGCGCCCGGTACCGTGCGGTGATGGAAGAAGCCGAACCACGGCTGACACGCCCGGTCCTGGTGCTGCTGGTCTTCGTGTGCGCATTGGTGCTGGTCGACACGGTGTTCTTCGCCGCGCTGACTCCGCTGCTCCCGTACTACACGCACGCGGCTCATCTGTCGAAGTCGGGGGCGGGTCTCCTGGTCGCGGGCTACCCCCTGGGTACCCTGATCGGCGCGCTCCCGGCGGGACTGCTCACGTCGCGCCTGGGCTGCCGCCTGGTGGTTTTTCTCGGGCTCGGCCTGATGAGCGCCTCCACGTTCGTCTTCGGCTGGGCGTCGGTGGCGTGGGTCCTTGATGCCGCTCGGTTCGTCCAGGGCCTGGGCGGAGCGTGCACCTGGGCCGCGGGGCTGGCCTGGCTGTCTACGGCGGCCCCGGAGAAGCGCCGCGGCGCGGTGATCGGCACGGCCCTCGGAGCCGCGGTGGCGGGAGCGCTGTTCGGCCCGGTGGTGGGGGCGGTCGCCAATGAGATCGGAACCGGTCCCGCGTTTTCCGCCGCGGCGGTACTGGGTGCCGCACTCATGCTGGTGGCGCTCATTATGCCTGCACCGCATCAATCGATCCCGCAGGGATTGCGCGAGCTGCTCCCCGCGATCCGCCACCGGGAAGTCGCCATTGGGCTGTGGCTGACGACGCTCGCGGGGCTGGGCTTCGGCGTGCTGGACGTGCTCATACCGCTGCGCCTGGCCGAGCTGGGTGCCTCGGCGTTGCTCATCGCGGCGACGTTCCTGGCGTCTTCCACGATTGAGGCCGGGCTCTCACCGCTGGCCGGCCGCCGGGCGGACCGCAAGGGTGCCATTTCGCCGGTCCGGATCTCACTGGTGGCCGCGATGGCGGTCAGCCTGCTGGCCCCGGCGCTGGGGACGGTGCGATTGCTCATGCCGGTGCTGATCGTCGGCATGCCGGCCTTCGGCATTCTCTTCACTCCGGCGCTCAAGCTGATCAGCGAAGGCGCGGACTGGCTGCGACTCGATCAGGGGCTGGCCTTCAGCCTGGGCAATCTCGCCTGGGCCGCCGGCCAGGCGTTCGCGGCCGTGGGCGGCGGAGCGCTGGCCCAGGCGACGTCGGATCTGGTCCCGTTTGCTCTGCTGGCTGCCGCGTGCCTGGCGACCCTCTGCGTGATCGGCCTCGGGCGGCGCCTGGCCGGACGGCCGCAGGATTAAGGCGCGCTGGCTGGGTCAGCCATCACCTCGTCGCGGAGCAACGAGCCGGCCCCACTCGTCCACCCGCAAACCCTGGCGGACACGCCGCTTACGCAGCGCCGCCTCGATGAGGAGAGGCGCTGACGTACTGCAGGACTTCATCGCACCCGCCGGGACACCAGTTGGTGCGTCAGCCGGGTCCGTTACTCTGCCATGCGGAGAGCAATGTGAGTACGTGCTACCGGCCGCTCGGGTCGTCTGCCCAGAGCCCGATCAGGCGGCCGAAGCGCTCGACGACTGCACTGACGATTCCACCGCATCAGCCAAGACGGGCTCGAAGGCCACAGGTACCCGGCCACGGTGCGCGCCAGTCCGGATCGTCCCGTCGACCGCCGCACCCTCCTCGGGATCAGCCACCGCATCCACCCATGCGCGGCAGGCTCAGCCGAACCTGACGTTGCGGCCGGCGAGGTGCAGTTGCACACCCTGGCTGGTCACGCTGACGCTTTGGACCATCATTGCCAGCGGCAGGGCAGAAAACGAGAAAGTGATGTCACGCAGAAACCCAGGCGCTGCTACCGGGATGCCGCCGCCGTAGACTGCCCACCGAGGCGTCCCGCCCGCTTCCGCCAGCCCCCCCAGGCCGACCAGGGCGGTGCCCGACAGCCGCGAGGCGGTCCTGCCGTTGCCGCCGCGGCTGGGCCGCACCTCGTACAAGGTGACGTCGAGCCGTTTGACCTGCACGGGCCCCAGCCTCTTGCCAGCCGCAAAGATCACGACCTCGCTCAGGCGCCCGGCCGCCAGCTGGTGGAGGAACGGGAAACCCGCGATCCTCACCTGCGGCCCGACGGGAAAGCCCCAGTCCTCCATGCGCGCGGCTATCCGGCCCTGCACATGAATCACCGCGACCCGGTCAGCAACGATCAGGGCAGCCAGCAGCGCCACCACCACAGCAGCGACAGCCACGGCGATCACCCCTCAACTATGGCTCAGCGACGGCGGGCCATGCGATGCGTTCGCCATCTGCTGCCATCGTCTCCCGGCTAATGCAGCCGGAACCGGCTCAGCTGCCTGGTAACCGCTCGACCCCGCAGTCGGCACCTGGTCGCGGTGCTGTTCCGACAGTCACCTGTACCTAGACAGACCAACACGCGGACGGCCCAGGACATGCCCGGGTAGGACGCGGTCTGCTGACACAGCGCAGGAGCATGCCGATCATGCTGTCACGGTGCTTCGCAGCTGCTCGTGGCAGCTTCCGCAGCAGATCCACCGCGTGCCGTCTCGGAGGAGGCGAACACGACCGACGCTCAGCCCACCACCGCCAGACCGTCTTGACCAGCCTTGCCGTCAGCCGTCGGGGACGCCGTCCACGATGCGGTGCGTCACGGCCCAGCGCGTGGCGGCGGCGCGGTTCGACACGCCTACCTTGGTGTAGATGTTCTGGATGTGGTGCTCGGCGGTCCGTGTCGAGATGAACAGCTCGGTGGCGATCTCCCCGGACGTGCGGCCTGCGGCTACGAGGCGGAGCACGTCGATCTCGCGCCTGCTCAGACCACCGGGGCGGGTGCCGCGTGGCCCCGGTCTGGGGTCGCGGCGGGCAGCGTCGATTTGCCTGCGCGCGTAGACGGCGGCGGCGTCGAGGTCGAGGCTTTCGCCCATCGCGACCAGCTCGCCCGCTTGGGTCGCGCCGAGCCTGGAGGTGAGCCGAGCCCCGAGCTCGGCCAGTTCGGGGACGTGGTGGAAGCTCGAGGATTCCCGCGACATCGCGCCCAGCAGCATGGCCGCAGGCTCCAGACGGTCGAGCCGTTCGAACAGGGCCGGGACGCTGGCGAGCGTGATGATCAGCTGCGGCACGTTGCCTGCGCGGTGGAAGGCCTGGATCGCTTCGGCGAACAGCCCGAGAGCCACGTCGGGCTCGCCGTCCGAAGTGTTGAGCCGGGCCGCGTCGCGGGCGATGAAACCTTCGAAGAAATGGATGCGGTGCTCATGCACATAGGCGATGCCCTCCTGCCAGGCCGCCAGCGCCCGCCGGGCGTTCGTGCGCGAGAACGCCATACCTGCGATCCATAGCGCATACGCGACCCAGTACGGGTTGCCGAGCCGGCGGGCGGCGGCGACCGATTCCTCGGTGAGCGCCAGCGCCTCCTCGATTCGGCCCGCCGACTGGAGGCCGTCGACGTACGAGGCGAGGCCGTAGCCGCGGTCGCTGCCGTAGCGCCGCACCACCTCGCCGGTCAGCTCGATGTAGCGATCCAGGTCCCCGGAGTAGACCTGGCCGAGCGCCTCGACGAACATCGCGTAACCCGGCTCACACGGGTCGTAGCGGGCGTCGCTCTCCAACTCGACGGCCCGATGTGCGTTCGCTCTGGCGGCCTCGGCCCGGCCCGCAAAGCAGGCGTAGCCGGCGGCAGTGTAGAGACGTGCGAGACGTGGCACATCCGCCGCGGATGCCGCAGGCAGCAGCTCCTCGGCCCACGCGAGCGTCTCGAACAGTTGCACCGAGAAGCCCATCAATGCGGCGTGCGCAGCGATGTCAGTGGCCACCGCCACCTCGCCCCGGGCAGTACTCCACCTGAATGCGGCGCGCAGGTTGCCGAACTCGGCGTCGACCCAGTCGACGGCGTCCCGCCATCCCGGTCCGTTCCACCGATCCCACCGAGCGCTGGCCTGTTCTGCGAAGTGGGCGGCGTGGCGGTCGCGCGTCGCCGCCAGCTCACCGGCTGCCTCGAGCCGGTCCTCGGCGAACTGGCGGATGGTCTCGAACAGGCTGTAGCGCGTGTGGGTCGTGGTGTGGTCGGCGACGACCAGCGACTTACGCACGAGCGAGT
>Ga0335077_10013180_pt1 | contig 10342 bp, 6 predicted proteins | sample Lox_Sample_31_FD_207151 | JGI IMG/M metagenome (GOLD analysis project Ga0335077, IMG submission 207151) | Soil microbial communities from Loxahatchee National Wildlife Refuge, Florida, United States - Lox_Sample_3.1 | ecosystem: Environmental > Terrestrial > Soil > Wetlands | place: USA: Florida...
CAGGCCACTCCTCAGCTTTACTCTACGGAGAAGTTTCGCATCCCCTACATTTTGGAAGGCGAAGTCCGCACCTACAACCAGAAGTTGCTCGAACGCTTTGAAGTTCGTAGCCGGGATTTGTTTTTCTGTATTGAAGAGGATGGCGCTGTCTGGCGCTTTTTCGACTGGCGGGGACCTCGCTCAGCGCCGGTCGACCGCGACCTCTTGGTAAGCCTGATGCAGCCGCTCTTTTGAACATCAATTCCCGGACCGCCGCGAGCAATCGTCGCCGAAGTCCTTTCTATCGTGTCTTGCGCGCAGCGGCCAGATGGACACGACCGGCCGGCTCGCATGTTTGCGGTCCTCTCAGTTGCGAAAGTCAATAGGCTGCCGGTGCGCGTGCTGCACACGCTCAAGCCATCGTCTACTCCCGCGCGCGGCTCCAATCCACCTGCACGATGGGCCCGATGACGAACATGTAGAAGCACGCTCCGGCCAGCGCGACGACCGTGGCCACGGCAAAGGCCCAAAAGAACTGGCCGGTGCGTGAGACCACCACACCGGTCACCGCGGGCGCGACCACTCCCGCGAGATTACCGATTCCGTTCTGAAGGCCGGTCCACTTGCCCGCGGCGGGCGGGCCGGCGATGGTCTGGATCAACGCCCAGTGATTGGAGCTCCACATCCCAAAGAACACGCAGGTTAGAAACAGCAGGCCCATCGAGAGATCTTTGTTATCCACAAGGACCACCGCCAGGATGACCGTGGACAGCGTCAGCCCGCCGACGGTGAATGTTTTGCGCACGCGCGTGGTGCTGGCCCCCGCGGCGATCCACAGGTCCGAGAGCCACCCGCACGCCCCAGACGAGAGGCCGATTGCCAGAAACGCGACAGAGCCCATGCTGGCCATGCGGTCCATCGAGAAGTGCCGTTCCATCACCATGTACGAAGGCAGCCAGGTCAGCAGGAAGTACCAGACGTAGTTGCCGCAGAACAATCCGCCGAAAGATCCCCACGCGGAGCGCTCCTGCAAGATCCGCAAGGTGGTGGGCGGCGCCGCCGCGGCCTCCGACTCGATACCCCGTCCCCGCGGCATCCACTTCAGCCACGGGATCAGCCACACCAGGCTCGCCGCGCCCAGCACGAAGAAGAAAGGCCGCCAACCGAAGCGCGCCATCAAAAGGCCGCCCAACAGCGTTCCGAGCGCCGGGCCCACTTTGGAGCCGGCGTCGATCAGGGCGTTGGCGAGGCCGCGATGGTGTTCCGGATAATGAGTCGCGAAGATCTTCGAATAAGAAGGATAGGCGGCCGATTCGCCCATGCCCAATAGCAGGCGCAGCCCGAATAGCGTCACAAAGCCCGACGCCAGGCCAGTCGCGGCTGTGGCCGCCGACCACAACAGGTATGCGGCCGCATAGACCCAGCTTACGTCGAAGCGGTCGAGCAGCCACCCCACAACACCGAACAACTGGAACAGGGCGTACGTCCAGAAGAACGCCGACAACAGGTTGCCCAACTGCGCCGGATTGAGCCCCAGGCCACCTTTGGCGGACGGCGCCATGAGCAGTGGTCCGGCGATCGACAGATTGCCGCGATCCACATAGTTAATGAAGATGGAAACCACCAGCAGGAAGAGCACGCCCTGCTGGGCGCCGGTGAGCTTGGCGCGGACCGCGGGGCGTGTGCCGGTGAGCGCCATCAGTCCGTCGGTCTTTCGCGCGGTGGCGCCACGCTGGCGAAATCCTGTCTCACTCGATCCACGTATTGCTCCAACAGTTGCGCCACGCGCTCCCTGCGCGCCGACTTGACGATCAGCCCGACATGGTGGCGCTTCTGCATGCGCCATACGATTTCCGGGTCGGCGAAACCCGAGGTGTCCGGATACTCCTGCCGGGCAAGCGAGACCAACAGCGCCGCGTAGTCCTGGCGAGGAGTGGGCGGGACGTACCGCGCGCTGCCCCCTGCGATCTCGACTTTGGCCCACTCGGCCCACAGGTTCAACCCCGTGGCGGCCTCCACCAGTTCCGCGATGTGCGCGCCCCCCACCCGCGCCGAGGTCTCCAGGAAATACAGCGTGCCATCAGCGCCTTGTATGAACTCGGTGTGGGACACGCCCCTTAACAGGCCCATGGCGGCCAGCACACGCTGGTTCTTGGCCAGCAGGGCCTCCGATTCGGCCGAACCGCGCTCCAGCAGGCGCGTGGTGAAGATGCCGCCGCGATGCGAGACATCCAGCGGCGGATATCCGTACTTACTGGCGATGGCGAACAGGATCTGGTTCTCGTAGACAATGGAGTCCACATGGCAGACGTCGCCGGGCACGTACCGCTCCACCAGGTAGAACGAGCGCTGGTCGCCCAGCGAATGGTCGGCCGCCCGCAGTTCATCGAGCGAATTGAGAATCCTTATGCCGATGGCGCCCGCCATCATGCGCGGCTTCAGCACCCACGGCGGCGGCACGCGCTCCACAAAATGCCGCACTTCGCCGTCGTTGAGCAGGTGCACGAAATCCGGCACGTTCAAGCCCGCTTCCATGGCCTTCATGCGCATGGCCAGCTTGTCGCGGAAATAGCGGGTGGTGGTCTCGCCCATACCGGGGATGCGCAGGTGCTCGCGAATAGAGGCGGCCATCTCCAGGTCGAAATCGTCCAGCGCCACCACGCGGTCGATCACTTGGGTCCGCGCCACGTGGCTGATGGCGAGGACCGTGTCGTTGCGGTTCCAGGTCTTGTCCTGGTCCGGCATGTAGAAGATGTCGTCGAGGCTTTCGCGCGGCCATTGCGCGTCGTCTTTCAGACTTAAGGAGGTGATCAGGAAGACACAGCATCCCCGGCGATGGGCTTCGCGCAGGAAGTCATGACCCTTTTCGTAACTGGCGAGGCAAAGAAAGGTCAGCCTGTCCACGGCAAGTTTTCATCATACCTGTTCGGATGCGCACGCTGGTTCCTCAAACATTTTGGTCCTATTGTTTTCCCAGAGGAGCCGTGATACCATTCATCTGGGAAACCCATAGGAATGTCCCCGCGCCGCGCGTGGAAGCGCCTGCTAGGCACTTTCGCGAACGCTCGCCACGAGCGTGAACTGGCCGCCGAGATCGAGAGCCATCTCCAGATGCAGGCGGACGACAACGTCAAGCGCGGTATGCCGCCCGCCGAGGCGCGCCGCGCGGCCGTGATGCGTTCGGGCGGCATAGAGGCCGCCAAGGAGAGCTATCGCGATCAACGCAGCCTGCCGTGGCTTGAGATGCCGGCTAAGGACGCGCGCTATGCCTTCCGCGCGTTGCGCCACAGCCCTGGATTTGCGGTGGTGGCGGTCTTGTCGTTGGCACTGGGTATCGCCGCCGCGACTACGGTGTTCAGCGTAGTGGATAGCACGCTGCTGCGGCCGTTGCCGTACGCCGCGCCGGAACGGCTGGTGTCGGTGGCGCTCGAAGGCGCGATCACCGCGCCGCTCTACGACGCCTTCCGCCACCAAGGCCGCTCTGTCGAAAAGGCCGCGCTGTTCATCAATGTGTCGCTCAACCTCGGCGGGGGTGGCGAACCTGAGCGTGTGCCGGCCGCGCGCGTATCGGCGGGGCTGTTCGATCTGCTGGGAGTCAAGCCACAACTCGGCCGGACGTTCACAGCGGAAGAAGACCAGCGCGGACGCGAGGGTGTGGTGGTGATCGGCGACGGGCTGTGGAAGCGGCGCTTCGGCGGCGATCCCCAAGTGCTTGGCCGCAAAGTGCTGGTGAACGGTTCGCCGCACGTGGTGATCGGCGTCATGCCGCCGGGCTTCCAGTTTCCGGCGGGTCCGGAACTGCCGTGGTTCGTGGGTCCGTTTCCGCCCGCGCAGATGTGGCGGCCCATGGCGCTGCTGGATTGGGAGCAGACCTGTAACGGATGTTTCAACTTCGGCATGCTGGCGCGTCTGCGGCCCGGCGTTACGCCTTCGCAAGCGAAGGCGGAGCTGGATCCGATTCTGCACCGGGCGGCGCCCGAGCAGGCGGGCGGGCTGACGGTATTGTCGTTGAAGGACGCCACCGCGGGCCAGGCACGCACGCCTGTGGTCATTCTGTTTGGCTCGGTGACCGTAGCGCTGCTGATCGCTTGTGTGAACGTGGCCAACCTGCTGATCGCGCGCGGACTGCGGCGGCAGGCGGAGATCGCAGTGCGCATCTCGCTGGGCGCGGCGCGCGGGCGCATCGTGCGGCAATTGCTTACCGAATCTCTGGTGCTGGCGATGTGCGCCGCATTGCTGGCCGTGCCGCTGGCGGCAGCCGGCGTTCGGGGCGTGATCGCCATGGCGCCGCCGGGTGTGCCGGGCATCGCGTCGGCCACGCTGGATGGGCGGGTGCTGGCGTTCTGCCTCGCACTTGCGCTGTTGACCACGCTGCTGTTCGGCGCGGCTCCCGCGCTGACCGCCACACGGCGTGACGCGGCCGACGCACTCCGGTTGGGCGGGCGGTCGGGCACTGGTGGACATTCGCGGCTGCGCTCGGCGCTGGTGGTGGCGGAACTCGCTCTGTCGCTGGTGCTGGTGGTAGGCGCGAGCCTGCTGGCCAAGAGCTTCATGATGGTGGCGCGCACGCCGCTCGGGTTCCACGCGGAGAACGTGCTGACGATGCGGCTCTCGCTGCCGGATGTCAAGGACGACCAACGCGCAGCATTCGCCGAGCGGCTGGCGGACAACTGCGCCGCTCTGCCGGGCGTGATATCGGCGGCGGCGGTGAGCACGCTGCCACTGACCGGCGAAAGCGAAGGCTGGGGCCTGGTCACCGAAGAGAACCCGAACGACTGGACCATGGCGCGGGTGCGCGCGATCACGCCGGGCTACTTCCGCACGCTGGGCATCCGGCTGCGAGCCGGCCGCGAACTGAACGCCAATGACCGCGGCGCCAACCCGGTCGCCGTCATCAGTGTGGCGGCGGCGCGGGCCCTGTGGCCGGGCGTCGCCAACCCGGTGGGACGCCGGTTTCGCATGAAGCCGCCGGCCATCACCGTGGTCGGGATTGTGGACGACACGCACGCCTCGGGCCTGGACACCGAGGTGCGGCCGTACCTGTACGTGCCGTTCCGGCAGTTTGCGCCGGAGGAGTTTGCGCTGGCAGTACGTTCGGCGGCGGACCCGGGGAGGCTGACGGCGGCGGTGAAGGGTGAGGTGCGGCGGCTGGACAAGGATCAACCCGTGACGCACGTAGCCGTGATGCGACAGCTTGTGGCGGATTCGATCGCAACACGGCGCTTCCAGGCGGTGCTGATGGGGCTGTTCGCGGGGTTCGCACTGCTGTTGGCAATGGTAGGCATCTACGGCGTGGTGTCGTACTCGGTGGCGCAGCGGGTCCACGAGATCGGCATACGGATGGCGTTGGGCGCGTCGCGCGGGGACATCCTGGGGGGGGTGATCTGGCGGGCGGGCGGTCTGGCTTTGGCGGGTGCGGCGCTCGGCTTGGGCGCGGCCCTGGCGCTCACACCGCTCCTGCGCGGCGTGCTGTACGGCGTCGCAGCAGCGGAGCCCTCGGTGTTCGCGACGTCCGCGGTGCTGCTGGTGCTAGTCGCGGTTGTGGCGGGCTTCATCCCCGCAGTGCGGGCGGCGCGCGTCGACCCCATGCGCTGCCTGCGGTACGAGTGAGCTACTTGAGGATCTGGAAGAGGTTGCTGTAGTCATCGGTCCACAGGCGTACGTGCCGCAGCGGGGGCTTGGGGCCTTCGGCGGTTGTGCGGATCAGCGGCCGGTCGAAGAACGACCTCTCCGCCGTGACCAAGGCCCAAGTAGCGCCGAAGACTTCGTGACCCTCGTCTTCCGTGTTGATGATGAGGTTCGCCTTACCCAAGGATGCGGCGGCCGTTTCAACCACGGGGCGTAGGTCCAGGTGCTTGTTGGAGACGTGGACGGCGAGCACTCCACTGGGGTTCAAGTGCCGGAAGTACAAGGTGAATGCCTCGCGGGTGAGCAGGTGTACCGGGATAGCGTCACTCGAGAAGGCATCCACCGCAAGGACATCGAAGTTCTGAGGCGGCTCACGCTCGAGCGAGAGTCGGGCGTCACCTAGCGCGACGTCGACGCGGGCTTTGCAGTTGGCGAGGTACGTGAACTCGGTGCGAGCCAGATGCAGCACCAGGGGATTGAGTTCGTAGAAGCGGAAGTAATCGCCGGGGCGGCCGTAGGCGGCCAGCGTCCCGGCGCCCAAACCGATCACTCCTACTCTCACTGGTCCGCCCTCCTGTTTCTGGCGGATGGCGCGGCCAACACCGGAGTTAGGGCCGTAGTAAGTGGTAGGGCGGTTTTGGGATCCGGGCTGGAGGAACTGCACGCCGTGAGTGATCGTGCCGTGGGTAAGGCGCCGGATGGGCTCCTCGCTGTCGTCGGCAATGGTGTCCATGACCTTCAGCCCGCCGTAGAAGTTGCGGGCCAACAGGCGCACGCCCACGCCGCGTTGCTTGATGAGGAAGGCCAGATAGGCCACCATAACGAGCGCAAAGATCGCGGCGGCCAAAGGCGCGGCCTGCCGCCAGGAGCCGCCCAAGCCGCTTTCGGGGTCGTCGCGGAGGACGGCCAGGACGACCAGCGCACAGGCCGCCAGGCCCACCGGGAGTTCATAGAAACCGGGGAATATGCGGGGGGCGATCAAAGCCACGAAGACGCCGCCCAGAGCGCCGCCCAAGGCGATCATTACATAGAAAGAGGTGAGCCGGCGGGGATGCGGCTTGAGGCGAACCAGTTCGCCGTGACAGACCATGGAGCAGGCAAACAGTCCAATGGCGAAGAACGGGATCATAACCTTGACGGGATTGTTCTGGAATTCAGGCGACAAGGCGTATGCCATCGCACCGACAAAGACCGCAAACAGGGCGAGAAAGAAGCGGCGGCGATACCAGCGCGTGCTCTCGAAGCACAGTATGAAGCTGAGTAAGTAGAGACTTAGCGGAAGTATCCAAAGGAAAGGAATGGCCGCGATGTTCTGAGTAAGGTGGTTAGTGATTGCTAGTAACAGAATCGAGGCACATGCAGGCAGCGCAATCCAAAAGAAGTAACTTAGCGAGGGCGGCGGATCGGGTTTGGGTTCGTCGTGAAGCTGAGCGCGGGTTGGCTTGGCACCACGCCATGAGATATAGCCGCAAAGGACGGTAAAGACAACGTAGGCGCACGACCAAGTGACGGATTGCCGCCGGGTACCGAGGAGCGGCTCGATCAGCACCGGGTAACTGACCAGCGCGAACATGGAGCCGGCGTTCGACAGGGCGTAGAGGCGATAGGGCATTGCGCCCTGGTAACGGCGAGCGTACCAGGCCTGGAGCAGAGGGCCGGTCGTGGAGAGCAGGAAGTAAGGCAGGCCTACAGTAGCGGCAAGGAGGAGCAGGATGCGGAGGTCCGGGTCCCCCTCCGGTGCGGGTTTCCAGGCGGTGTTCGGCCATACGGGCAGCACCAGCAGTGACGAGGCGAGCAACGCCAGGTGCACGAGTGACTGCAAGCGAGGCGACAACTTCCGGTATAGCCAGTGCGAGTAGAGATAGCCGAGCAGCAAAACAACCTGGAAGAATAACAGGCAGGTAGTCCAGACGGCCGCGGATCCGCCAAACCAAGGCAGGATGATACGCGCGATTACGGGCTGCACCTGGAACAACAGGAAAGCGCTTACCAGGATTGTAAGTGCGAACAGGATCATCTACTTATAGGCTGGGATTCCAGTTACTCTCTCGCCAATAACCAGTGTGTGAATATGCTCGGTACCTTCGTAAGTCTTGACTGTCTCCAGGTTACATAAGTGCCGCATGATGGGGTATTCGTCGGTAATGCCGTTGGCGCCCAGCAAGTCGCGGGAGAGACGCGCGCAGTCGAGAGCGATGGCTACGTTGTTACGCTTGAGCATGGAGATATGGGCCGGCTCGGCTTTCCCCTGGTCCTTGAGGCGACCGACCTGGATGGCGAGCAGTTGAGCCTTGGTGATCTCGGTGATCATCCAGGCGAGCTTTTCCTGGACGAGCTGGTGGGAAGCGATGGGACGGTCGTCGAACTGTTTGCGCAGGATGGAGTATTCGCGGGCTGTTTCGTAGCAATCCATAGCGGCGCCGACCACGCCCCAGCCGATGCCGTGGCGGGCTTGCGAGAGGCAACCGAGCGGAGCCTTGAGGCCCTTGGCGCCGGGCAGCATGGCGCTCTCGGGAACGCGGCAGTCCGCCAGGGACAGGCTGGAGGTGACCGAGGCGCGCATGGACCACTTGCCGTGAATATCGGAGGAGGTGAAACCGGGCGTGCCACGCTCGACCAGAAAGCCGCGGATGCTGCCTTCGGCGCGGGCCCACACTACGGAGATGTGCGCCATGGTGCCGTTGGTGATCCAGGTCTTTTCGCCGTTGAGGATCCAATCGCTGCCATCGCGGCGGGCCGTGGTGCGCATGCCGGCGGGATTGGAGCCGAAGTCCGGCTCGGTGAGTCCGAAGCATCCGATGGCCTGGCCGCTTTGCAGGCGCGGCAGCCAGCACTGTTTCTGCTCTTCGGAGCCGTACGCGTGGATGGGATACATGACCAAGGCGCCCTGTACGCTGACGAAGCTGCGCAGACCGGAATCGCCGCGCTCGAGTTCCTGCATGATGAGGCCGTATTCAACGTTGCTCATGCCCGCGCAGCCGTAGCCTTCGAGGTTGGCGCCCAGGAAGCCAAGGCGGCCGAGTTCGCGGATCAATTCAGAGGGAAAGCGGGCGTCACGATAGCAATCGCGGACGAGGGGCAGGACGCGGTCGTCGACAAACTGGCGGGCGGTCTGGCGGACGAGGAGCTCTTGTTCATTGAAGAGGGAGTCGATTAGCAGGTAGTCTACACCGCGGAAAGGCATAACAATCACCATAACCCGGTTCGCGGCGGGAGGCCGATTGACAACCTGCCTCACGGTAGAATCGGGCATTCCATGTTTTCGAGTCGATTTCGTTGGGACCTGAGGCCGAACCGCCTGTCTCGGGCGTTGGGCGAGATGCGGCATGCGGGGGCCGAAGTGCTGGACCTGACCGAGTCGAATCCGACTCGTGCGGGCCTTTCGTATCCGGCGGAGCTTGTGGAGGCGCTGGCCGATGCGCGAGGGCTCAGTTACGATCCGCAGCCGGCAGGGTTGCAGGCGGCCCGGCAGGCAGTGTGCCGGTATTACGCCGCAGCGGGTTGCGCGGTGGAACCGGAGCGCGTGCTGCTGACTGCGAGCACGAGTGAGGCGTATGCGTACCTCTTCAAGCTGCTGACGGACCCGGGCGACGAGGTGCTGGCGCCGCGGCCGTCGTATCCGCTGTTCGAGTTTCTGGCGGCCATGGAGTCGGTGCGAGCGTCGCAGTATCCGCTGGGGTATCACGGCGGCTGGTCCATTGACTGCGAGGCGCTGGCGGCCGCGGTGACGCCGCGCACACGGGCCATCATCGTAGTGAACCCGAATAATCCCACGGGCTCGTTTTTGAAGCGCGACGAGCTGCAGTTTTTGTTGGGGCTGTGCCGGGAGCGCGGGTTGGCACTGATTTCCGATGAAGTGTTCGCCGATTACGGGTTTGCGGAGGATCCGGCACGGGTACGCACGGTGGCTGGGCGCGAGGAAGCACTGACTTTCGCCATGGGCGGGCTTTCGAAAATGGCGGGTTTGCCGCAAATGAAGCTGGGGTGGGTGGTGGTGAGCGGTCCGGCGGCGGCGTGGGCCGAGGCGCAGGAAAAGCTGGAGTTGATTGCGGACACCTACCTTTCCGTGGCGACGCCGGTGCAGCATGCGGCGGGCAGGTTGCTGGAACTGGGGAAAGAGGTGCGCGCTCAGATCACCGAGCGGGTGCGCGATAACCTGGCTTGGCTGCGGCAGTCGGTGGGGGCGGGGTCGGCGTGCGGGGTGCTGGCGGTGGAGGGCGGCTGGTATGCGACAGTGCAGGCGCCGCGGGTACGCCCGGAGGAGGAGTGGGCGCTGGAGTTGTTGGAGAAAGATCATGTGCTGGTGCAGCCGGGTTTTTTCTATGATTTCGAAAACGAGGCTTTCCTGGTTTTGAGCCTGCTGACGGAGCCGGCCGTTTTGCGGGAGGGGTGCCGGAGGCTGGTGCGGCGGGTGGAGGCCGAAGCGCGGGCCGGTCGCGCATTTTGAAAATTGTGACACGGAGGAGCGATTTTTTCGGCGATTTCCGTCTTGCAAGGCAATTGGTTCGAATTGCTTGCAGTGCACATAACGTTTTGAACAAACGAACCCACACCCCCCCCAAGCCATACTTATATTCTCTTTTCCTTCACTCACGACGCCTCCGCGACAGCGCCATCGGGCTTCGGCACATGGGCAATTGTGCGCGCTCGTGTCCGAAGTGGAGCCAGGTTGGAGTTGTTGACGTATTTGACCTCCTACACCTAAGCACAGCATGGGAGTGTCGGCCGGCGACGA
>Ga0335077_10013181_pt1 | contig 10340 bp, 8 predicted proteins | sample Lox_Sample_31_FD_207151 | JGI IMG/M metagenome (GOLD analysis project Ga0335077, IMG submission 207151) | Soil microbial communities from Loxahatchee National Wildlife Refuge, Florida, United States - Lox_Sample_3.1 | ecosystem: Environmental > Terrestrial > Soil > Wetlands | place: USA: Florida...
GCCCACTACCGGCCTGCATTTCGACGACGTCAGCAAGCTGCTCGCCGCCTTCCGCCGCCTCATCGACGTGGGCGGATCGATCCTGGTGATCGAGCACAATCTGGAAGTCATCAAGACCGCCGATTGGGTCATCGATCTGGGTCCGGAGGGCGGCGAGCGCGGCGGCTACGTGGTAGGCAGCGGACCTCCCGAGGCAATCGCCCAAGTGCAAAATTCCTATACTGGACAGTTCCTGGCCCGCATCCTACCTAACGGCAATGGCGCCGCGCGCAGCGCCGGCCTCCGGCCGGAGGTGGAGATAGCGTAGCGCCGGCGTCTCGCAGCAACCTGGACAAGCGGAAAAACGGCCGCGATCACACTCCATGCTCGAAGCCCGCAACCCGAAGCTCCTCGCCGCCGCCGTCCACCCAATCCCGGCACTACTTTGTGCCGCCCTCCTGCTCGCTCCCTTCGCCGCCGCCCAATCCAGTTCCGGCACAGTCCGCCGCTACGAGACCACTCGAACTGTCGCCGCTCCCGACCTCTCACAGGCTGAAGCCGCCATCGAAAAACGCGACTACGCCACGGCTGAACAACTCCTGCAGAAAGTCGTGGGCGACGGCAAAGCCAACTATCAGGCTTGGTACGACCTCGGCTATGTCTACAACGGCCTCGGCCGCAGCGATGACTCCATCGCCGCCTACCGCAAGTCCGTCACCGCCAAGCCTGATGTTTTCGAATCGAACCTCAACCTCGGCCTCATGCTCGCCAGGTTCCGTCAAGCCGACGCCGAGCAGTTCCTGCGCGCCGCCACCAAACTGACCCCAACCTCCCATCCCGCGGAAGGACGCGCCCGCGCCTGGCTGGGTCTGGCTCACATTCTGGAAGCGAGCAAGCCCGATGATGCCATCGAGGCGTGCCATCAGGCCGCCGCTCTCCAACCCAAAAATCCCGAGCCTCACCTGATCGCCGGGCCGCTGCTGGAAAAATCCGGCCGCTACGCCGATGCCGAGCAGGAGTACAAGCAGGCGCTCGCCGCCGACCCCAAATCCGACGACGCCCTCACCGGCCTGGCCAACATCTACATGCGCGGCCGCCGCTTCCCCGAAGCGGAAGAATTCCTGCGCAAACTCGCCATTGATCGCCCCAACGACGCCGTCATCCACATGCAACTGGGTCGCGTGCTTGCCGCCGAAGGTAAAAGCGCTGACGCCATTACCGAACTCGAAGCCGCCTCCAAGCTTGGCGGGCCCGACCCGGCCTTGCAGCGGGATCTGGCCGATCTCTACGTCGCGAATAAGAAATATGATCTGGCGGAAGGACAATACCGCGCCCTGCTCAGCGCAAACCCCAGAGACGCCGCACTGCACGATGAATTGGGCAAAGCTCTGCTCGAGCAGCATAAATTTCCCCAGGCCCAGCAGGAATTTCAGATCGCAGTCGCGCTCAAGCCCGACTTCGGCGCTGCCCACGGCGACCTCGCCTTCGCCGCCAGCGAAAACAAGGATTACGGCCGCGTGATCTTCGAACTCGATAAACGCAAGGAGTTCCTCCCCGAGATACCAATCACCTATTTCCTCCGCGCCTCCGCCTACGACCATCTGCGCGACATAAAGAAAGCCCGCGAAAATTATCAGCTCTTCCTGGATAGCGCCAATGGCAAATACCCCGACCAGGAGTGGCAAGCCAAACACCGCCTGATCGCCCTCGAGCCCAAACGGTAACCAGCGGTCCGAGCCCCAAACGCGGCGCCGGCGTCCCGTCCGCACCCGTCCCGAAGACGTACCCCGTCCTAAAGAACAATCCTCTGGATGCCAACTTTCCCGTACTCGCTGTAAACTGGACCTAACTCCTATGTATGCGCGAGCAATCGTGCTGCTGGTGCTGGCTTTCGCCACCTCAGCTCTGGCCATGAAAGAAGAAAGCATCGCAGAGCTGACCGCACGCGCGCAGGCGGCTCCCCCGGATCACCAGGCGGAACTCTACGTCAAAGTTGCCCAGCTGGAACTCAAGGCCGCGGATGACTTTTACAACGCCGGCAAGGTGGACGACGCCCGCTCCGCCATCAACGCCCTCTCCGCCGATTCCGAGAAGGCCACAGAGGCAGCGACCCATACCCACAAGCGACTGAAGAATACCGAGATTGACCTGCGCAAGATGTCCGAACATCTTCGCGACCTCAAAGGCACGCTGAACTACGAAGACCAGGCTCCGGTGCAGACGGTCATCGACCACCTCGAAGCTCTACGCACCAGGCTGTTGAACCAGATGTTCGGCAAGGCAAGATAATGTCTGGCAAAGCAGAAAGAAATATCCGCGTCCGCCCCTGGCTGGTTTTCCCGGCGCTGCTATGCCTGCTGCCCGCGGCCCCCGCGCAAACCCGTCATGACCCCCTCAACCAGCTGGAAATCGACCAGCTTCGCGACACTGCCCAGGAACCCGAAAAGCGCCTGCCTCTGTACGTACAATTCGCCCGCGAACGCCTGGTGGCAGTGGAAAAAATGCGCGCCGATCCCAAGGTTCAGGACCGCGGCGCGCAAACCCACGACGGCCTTGACGATTTCCTCTCCGTCTACAACGAACTGGACGACAACGTCGATAATTTCGCCGACCGCCGCGATGACATCCGCAAGCCGCTCAAGCTCATCATCGAAGCCGACACCGAATTTCAATCCAAACTCCGCGCCATCAAGGACGCCGCCGGAGTCAGCCCGCAGGAAGCCTCGCAATACGAGTTCGTCCTGCAGGACGCCCTGGGCACGGTGGACGACAGTATCGACGACCACCGCAAACTCCTGGCCGAGCAGGAAGAAGCCGCCAAAAACAAGAAAAAAAGGAAAGCCCAACCGTAAGGGGAGCGCTCGGGTTCGCCGTCTGTGAGCCAAAGCCCAGGCTGGTTGAGCTGAAGCCGGCCTGCGGGCTGATCACGAGAGCAGTCAGCGCGGCCGCAACGGGCAGACCGGAAGCGTTTTGGCCGCCCATTTTTGCCATCCCCGCCATTCGGCACACAGCCGCGGGGCCAAAGGCGACTGACCTGAACCCAGCCGTAACCTTACTACCTTTCAAGTTTGTGACTTTGGTGTTTTGACGCTGGCTCATGCCCTTTCTAACATGGGGCAAGCGGATTCGGGCCCAGTCACCACAATGAACTGACGACTCCCTCCGAGGCTGCGCCCACGAATCTCACTTAGTCCGGGGTGGCAGCCGTACAGGCCGAATGACTTTCTCACATCGAACCCCTTCCACTACCTTCCCACGTGCGGCCGTCGGTCCGCGCCAAGACCGCGGTTTCACCATGGTGGAATTGGTCACGGTGATGGCGATTCTCGCAATCGCAGCCGGCATCACCTTCATTAGCCTCATGCCGGCGTTGAAGGATGCCCACGTGAATGCGGCCTACAGCACAACCCTCATGACGGTGAGGCAAGCCCGCCAATGGGCGATTCAAAATCGTAAGGTCTATCTCGTGACCTTCAACCCTACTGGCACTCCCGCCGGCAAGGGTCGCATCAAGGTTGAGCGCATGGACGCAGGCGCGGTCGGGCCGATGATCCTGCAGGTCGACCTGCCCCAGGACATTCAGTTCCAGACCCTCGCCGGCATTCCCAACACCGCGACCACCACGCCCGACAAATTGGGCACGGCCAGCGCACCCATCGATTTGGACATAGGCGTAACCGGCGGAGTTAACAATCAGATCTATTTCTATCCCGATGGATCTGCCCGTGATGTGAATAACAACCTGAACAACGGTGTTATCTATCTGGCACGCACCGGCGATCTCTACAGTTCGCGCGCCATCACATTGTTTGGGGCGGCCGGACGCATCCGGGGCTGGCGGCTCGCATCGGTGCCGCCGGGCTCTCCCTTCTGGAGCCAGCAATGACCGGAAGCAGATCAATCCGCAAGAGTCCGTCGCGGCAGCTCGGGTTCACCCTGATGGAAGTCATGGTCGCCATTGTCGTGCTTGGGGTGGGACTTGTAACCATGTTGGCCATGTTTTCCATGGCCGTGGCGGCTACTGCCTCCACGCAGGAGGATCTTATTGCGAAGCAGGCTGCCGCGGAAGCGCTGGAAAGTATCTACACGGCGCGAAATTCTTCGCAGCTGAGCTGGGACGGGCTCCAGAACGCTGCCAATGGCGGCATTTTCAGCGACGGTCCACAGTTTCTTCTTGACGCCGGCACCGATGGCCTCGAGGGCACGGCGGACGACCAGAACGCCGACCCGAAATGCCCAGGACCCGCAAGATGCCTCAAGCTGCCGGGAAAAGATGGAGTTCTGGGCACCAGCGATGACGTCTGGCTGCCGCTGAATAACTTTACCCGGCAGATTCAGATCGCGAGCGTAACCAACCCGGATGGCAGTTTGAACACCTCGCTGCGTCAGATCACTGTGACCATCACTTACACTTCTCCGCAGTTCCGATTGGTACAGAAGAAATACAGCGTGGGCGGGTACATATCTCAGTTTCGTTAGGGACGTATGCAAGCTTTGGCCAGGCACACAACTCGCGGCTTCACCCTGCTGGAAATGAGCATTGCGATGGCCATCAGCCTGATCGTAATTGCCTCCGCGGCTAGTCTCTTTAAGCAGGGGTTGACCTCCAGCTTTCTCGTGACCCAGCGAGCGCAGATGCAGCAGGAGGCGCGAGCCGCCATCGGCATGATGTCCAAAGACATCAGTCTGGCAGGTTCCGGCCTGCCCACGGGCGGAGTGCAACTGCCCACCAACAACGGCGCCACCGCCTCGAAGTTTGGTTGCGACCAGACTGCAGTCTGCTACATAAGCAACAATTCCTACCCCGGCAACTATCTGTATGGGGTGATCCCGAACCCGGCTTCGGGCGCGATTCTGCAGACCGGAGTCGGAGCCACAGATTCGATTACCGTGGCCTACAATGACACCGACTTTCGGCTCAACTCTTATACCGCGACCCTGTCCCCGAATGGGTCGTCAGTAACCTTTACCTTGCCAAACCCGGCGCCGATTCCAGCGCCGCAGGCGGTGAACGATCCCGCTGTCGGACTCAAGGCCGGCGATCTGGTGCTGCTCTCCAATAATCTTGGATCCGCTATAGGTGAAGTCACGAAGGTCCAGGGCGGGAATCAGGTCTCATTCGACAACGGCGATCCATTGAACATCAACCAGAGTGGCGCCACCGCCGGCAACATCGCCGCCATTGCTGCCGGAAATAACACCGTAGCCTATCGCCTGCTGGTGATTACCTATTACATCGATGATCAACCCGGCAGCCAGCCGCGGCTGATGCGCCAGGTCAATGGGCAAACACCGGTGCCGGTCAGCGAGGATCTCGCGGGACTGCAGGTGAGCTTCGATATCTTCGATGAGTCCGCCAATCAGGTGACCTCCAATTTGAAAGACGCTGGCGGTTTTCCCAACCAGATCCGCAAGGTCAACCTGGACATCTCCACCCACAGTCCCCTCCACGGCACCAGCGGATACCAGAGTCTTGACCTGGCGACTTCCGTGAGCGTCCGCAATATGAGTTTCAGAGATCGTTATCGCTAGGCGTGCGAGGGAAAGTATGAGTATCGACCGCGTGAGTTCGAAAGGCTTTGCCCTGATGGCGAGCCTGCTGTTGTTGGTGTTGCTGTCAGGCATTGCCGTGGGTCTGATGTACATGACCAACACCGAGGTGCGCATCGGCGGAAATGACCTGGAAAACAACCTCGCTTTCTATGCCGCAGAGGGCGGCATGGAAAAGATGACCTCCGATCTCGACAACTTGTACACCACCAACCAATCCCCATCGGCCGCCGCGATCAACGCCCTGTCAAACTATCCCCCTTCGAACATTCCCGGAATCAGTTACAGCGAATACAAGTTCACCGTTCCTTTGGATAGTTCAGGGAATCCCGCAGCCACGGTAAGCACGGTCTCCTCGGGCCCCAATGCCGGGCTGATTGCGGAAATCATTCCTATGACCCTGTCGGTCACCGCCAACCGGAACTCGGGCGCGCAGGTGCGAATGCTGCGGACGGTGGAGGTGGCACTCATTCCGGTGTTCCAGTTCGGAGTGTTCTCCGACAGCGACCTCAGCTACTTCCCAGGTCCCAGCTTCGACTTTGCCGGCAGGGTACACACCAACGGCAATCTCTTTCTGGCTACACAGTCTTCCACCGGCTTGATTTTTCACTCCAAGATCACGGCCGCCGGCGAAGTCATTCGAGATAAGCTGGCAAACGGCGCCGACAACCAGGCAAACGGCTATACCGGGCCTGTGTATATCCCCAACACCACCGCGGGATGCGACTCCGGTTCCCCCGCCAGCACTTGCATCAACCTTGACCTGAACCAGGGAAGCTATCTGGGTGGACCGCCCCCGACCGGAAGTCCGAACGGCAGTTGGAGCGGAATCTCCACCAATACTTACAAGGGTTGGATCTTAAACGGCGCGCTCGGCGCGAATAAACTCAGTCTACCCTTTGTGGGAAACGGCGTCGGGCCCATCGAGATCGTCCGCCGCCCCGCGCCGGGGGAAGCTGCAGGCTCCACGCTTTCCAAGTCACGGCTGTACACCAAGGCACAAATTCGCGTTCTGCTGGCTGACACCGCCGCTGATCTGCACCCCGACGGAAGCGCCACCGACCAGAATGATGTGCCCTTGGATCACACCACTGGCGGCAGTCCATTTCTAGCCGGTGTGCCTGTGGCCGGCGTGGGAAACAGCTTCTTTGCCTACGCCAACACGGTTTGCGATGCTGCTCACTCCAACTATTGCGACCCAACTGACTTCGTTGGATCTTCTACCGGAACCGCCGGCCAGTGGCCGCTGCTCAAAGGGTTTCTGCGCGTCGAAATCAAAAAAGCCGACGGCACCTGGATGGGCGTCACGCAGGAGTGGCTGAAACTGGGCTTCGCCCGCGGACTCCTCCCTCCGGCGAGCGCGGGAGGAAATCCCGTTCACCCGAATGCAATCCTTATCCTCCAGGAGGAGGCCGACCGCAACGGGGACAATGTGCTGACCAACGGCGCCCTGGGACCGCCCCTCACCGGAAGCAGCCAACAAAGCGAGACCACGGCCGTTCCAACCGGAGCCAATTCCCAGTATGCCTGGTATCCCATCAACATCTATGATCCGCGCGAAGGCGAAGTGCGCGATACTACCAGCGGACTGGCTGCCGGCTCCTGTACTCCCAATGGTGTGTTCAACGTGGTCGAACTTGACGTGGGGAATCTGCGGCGCTGGCTCACGGGGGCGATAGGGACGAATGGCACCAACACGGACTATCTGACCCAGAACGGCTACCTCCTCTACTTCTCGGATCGGCGCGGGATGCTCAAGAATCCCAACCTCGCTCCCTCCGTCGTGACCGGCGAATACGGCTTCGAAGATACCATCAACAGCAGTTCCGCTTCCGGAAAGCCCGACGGGATCCTCGAGCCGATTAGCCCGGGCACTACGCAGTCTCCGGAAGACGTCGACAACAACAATCTGCTGGACAATTGGGGCGCGGCCAATGTGGGCCAGGGATTTGGAGTAGCTACGCCGGGCGATCCCTATACCAACCGCATCAACTGTATGACGGTCGGCCGCAAGAACTGGGTAAGCGGCGCACGCCATGCCATCAAGCTGGTGGATGGCAAGCTGGGCAACCTTCCTACCCGTCCTGACGGCACCGGCGGCTTCACTGTAGCCTCGGAAAATCCTGTGTACGTGCAGGGCGACTATAACGCCAATGCCGGATTCGGTCCCGGCAACGCCGCCGCAGCGGTCATCGCAGACTCAGTTACGCTCCTCTCCAACAACTGGAGCGACGCCAATGACATGGCGAACACCTTTAACCTTGGGGCAAGGCCCGCCAGCGACACCTGGTATCGGTTGGCGATCGCGGCCGGGAAAAATATCGATTTCCCTCAGCCCACCTGGAACGGCGTCGCCAAGGACTACGGCACGGACGGCGGCGTTCACAATTTCCTGCGCTACATCGAGAATTGGGGCGGCCATACCTTGAACTACCAGGGCTCGCTCGTCAGCCTGTTCTACTCGCAGTATGCAACTGGTGTATTCAAGTGCTGCACCGTGGTTTACTCGCCCCCCACGCGCGCATACGCGTTCGATACTCTATTCCTGAACCCCAGCAACCTGCCTCCCGGCACCCCTGAGTTCCAGGACGTAGTCAACGTCAGTTATCGACAGGATTTCACACCCTACTAACAGATGCGAATCTCGAATCATAAAACCGCCCGCCCCGGGCGGTTTTTATTTGGCCACGGCAACATGGACTATGGTTTGCAACGCGCGCCTGTCTGGTTGGTAAAGGGCGAATCGGCCACACAATTTTTCGGCTGCGGAGGAATCTTGGGTGGGGCGAACACCGTGTCAACCGGTTCCAACAACTCATCGGCGACGGCGCCGAACCTGTCGGTTGAGGTATCGATGGCGCCGCAACTGCCCGGCGTCCACCAGCCGCTATGCACGCCGTTGGAACGGATTTCGTCGGCAATGTTATTGGTTACGGTCGTGGGCCCGCAGACGGGGCTTTTGCCGTAGTGGGCCGCATAGATGGCGGTGTTGCCGCCGCCTGTAACCGGCGTGCGGTTGTAAACCCTGTTGCCGGTCACTACCTGGTTGCCGTCGGTGACGCCAATGCCGCACTGGCCGGCGTCCAGCACGCGGTTGTTCTGGAATGTCCCCATGGTCGTGAAAGTGTCGCCGATGAGGCCGCATGCGGACGGACCGAAGACGCCCCGCACAAAATTACCTGCAATATTAAAATTCGCAGTGTGCCCCACGTTGATGTTGTCCCCGGCGTTCAAAGGATTGAAACGCGGGTAGCTGGAAGAGTTCAGCGTGTAGTTGTTGCTGATCGTCACCATGTAGCACAGCCAGCATTGGGCGTTGCCGCCGCGGTAAAAGGTATTCGTGGGCGGGTTATCCTGGGGGTTCAACAGGAAGTTCCCCACGATGTTCACCCCTACGGCCGTATTCACTTCCACGTTGGTTTCGCTGAAAGCAATCACGTTACCCTGGATGTTTAGGTCGATTACCCCGCCATGGGCGTAGATCCCGTCATTGTGGTCACAGCATGTTGCATTCGTGGTTTCCACATGAATATAGCTATCGTAAACGCGGATGGCGCTGCCCCCGGCAATATTGATGCCATTCCCGGCGCAGGGCCCGATCTCCACATTTTTGACCGTGATGAGGCTGGAGTTGGTGATGGTCAGGCAGTCGCCAGTGGTGGAGGTGATCTTCAGGTTTTGAATGACCTTGCCAAACTGGCCAATCACTGTAATGGGGCCGGATTGCCTTTTGGTCCGCCTCGGCTTGGATCGGCGCACCTCCGTTCCCGCAAGCGAGAGAGCCTCGTCAGGATCCAGCTGTGCGATCAGGGGATCTCGAGTTTCTTTCACCATGACCGCTCCCGTTGCTGTCAGAGAACCTGCTCCTGGAGTAGAGCGCATCGGCGCAGTTGGGGGCTTCACCCCTTCCAGCGTAGCACCGTGGGCGATTGGCTGGATGGCCGGGAAGACGCAGCAAATCGCCAAGGTGAAGGCGGCCTTGGTGCGAAGACAAGCTATCAGGCGATAACCAGTCTCCAAAATCGAGCTACAACTAGTCTCGTAAATGGTTTTGTGGAGGCGCACGGCTTCGACCGTGCTGCTGAAATCCGCGAATGGTGCAGGCTTTAGCCCCGGTGGCATCTTGCGATTCGGCAGCTGGGCATTTATGAGCCAGGTTCTGGTAAACGTAGGTTGGCGGTCGCTCGCACAATGCATAGGCACTCCCTCGCACCGCTGTCATCCGAAAGCTAAGCGTTAGTTACCGTTCGAGTGTTAATTTCAAGAAAAACTTTAAGAGGTTACAGCGAAAGTGGCTGGAGCGTACCCGACGAATGTGACCGGAGGATGACCAAAGTGTTAATTGTCCAAACGCTTGTGGATTTGTCGGCCCGGGAGGCTGCGGAAAAACTCACGAATCGTGTCGATCACCGTGGAAGAGCGGCCCTTTAGGGCCGCGTAAGTCCTCAAATCAATGAGGACTTCGGAGACTGTGTCGCAACTCACACGCAGCAGAAAAAGTGGAGAGCGGCACACCTGGAAACTAGCCGCGAAGTGGCGCAAGAATGCAGCCCAGGGCCTGCCCCGAGCAGAGCTGAGGGGGCGCAAGCCCTGGGTGAAAGTGGGAAACGATCAAGCCCTGAAGGGGCGGAAGAGCACACTTGTGACACAGTCTCGTCAGCCCAGCTGGTAGTTTCTCCGCGGGGAAGTCGACTTTTCCGCAGCCTCCGGGCCTAGGCAAGGGCCGGGGAAGGAGTGTGCCGTTTCACTCGAATAAGTATAGGGCGACTGGGGTTATTTGGTGGAGGCGGCGGGAGTCGAACCCGCGTCCG
>Ga0335077_10013182_pt1 | contig 10340 bp, 8 predicted proteins | sample Lox_Sample_31_FD_207151 | JGI IMG/M metagenome (GOLD analysis project Ga0335077, IMG submission 207151) | Soil microbial communities from Loxahatchee National Wildlife Refuge, Florida, United States - Lox_Sample_3.1 | ecosystem: Environmental > Terrestrial > Soil > Wetlands | place: USA: Florida...
ACATAGTCCTGATCGACCCAGCCGTTATAGGTCTTGCCCGAGCCCTGCACCGTGGAGTCGGGGACGTGCGCGTGCGACTGACCGGCCGTATCGGGGGCGTTCTGGAAGCTGGCGTTGAAAGCATCGAGGAAGCCGTAGACCGAATAAATCGACGAGCCGTAACGGTGATACATCTCGAGCGTCGCAGGCACCACGATCTCCGGCGCAAAGGGGAGCGAGCTGATCGCCGCGGTCGGCGCGATCGTGCCATCGTCGACGATGCGGCCGACTCCGACTCCACGCGCCGCATAGGTCATGAAGGACTCTTCCTGGCCGTCGTAGCGCTCGCTCCCGCCCGGGCCATCCGAGGCGCTGATGCCCCAGATGTTCTTGCCATAGGCCTGCCAATGCTTGGGGTTGGCGATGGCGTAGCGGCGCTGGGTGTAGGTGGCGCGGCGACTGTTCTCGAAATAGTCGAGCCCGTGGCCGCGCATGTAAGCGTCACGAATACCGCGGAAGTCGACCCACACGTGTGTGTACTGATGACCGAACATCGGTCCGAAGCTGAGGTACGTTTGATCGTAGAGCGTGCCCCAGTGCTTGTCGTACGTGCTGGTCCACATGTCCCAGGCCTGCGGGCTGATGGCATGCGTGGGCGAGCCGAGTGCGAGCAGGTACACGAGCATCGCCTCGTTGTAGCCCTGCCAGTCGATGCCGGAGAAACCGCTTTCCGGGGTCCAGGCGAGCGCCACCACCGGCGGGCGCGGCTGCGCCCAAGTCCAGTCGATGCGCCGGTAGATCTCATCCACCAGTTTGCGGATCTGCACCTCGCGCGGGTGCTGCGTATCGAAATAGCTCTGGCAGAAGAGCATGCCCGCGAGCAGCAGCGCGGTGTCGACCGTCGAGACCTCGCTGTCATTTGCCCGCGTGCCGCTCTTCATGTCGAGGAAGTGATAGAAGAAGCCGTGTTGGTTCGGCGCGCGCACGAAAAAGCGCAGCGTCGCCAGCACGCGGTCGCGTGCCTGCGCACGTGTGATGTAGTGACGCTCGACGCCGATGGGATAGGCCGTGAGCCCGAAGCCGACGGCCGCGATGCTGGCGAAGGATGGCGTCGGATAGCGGTCGGGAATCAGTCCGTTCTGCGGGTTACCGGTCTCCCAGAAGTAGCGGAACGTGCGCTCCTCGAGCTCGCTCAGGAAGGGGTCGAAGAGCACCGCCTGAGGCTCCGCCAGTGCACCGCTCGCCTCCGGTGCAAGTGTCGGGACGCGGGCCGAGGGAGCCGCGGCCGGAGCCGCGACTGGAGCCGGGGCGGGCGGCGCGCCGAAGGCGCGGGCCGCCGCGCATACCACTACGACGCAAGCCGCTGCCAGCCGCATCGAGGTGGAAAGAGCCTTCATGCCGCCGCCTGCCGGCGGCGCAGTGCCGCTCCGCGACGGGCGCCGCGGCTACCGAGCGCCCGCAGCACGTTCTCGGGGTCGTTGCCGATCGCACGCAAGAGCGCACGGGCAGGTCCCGTCGGCTCACGACGCCCCTGCTCCCAGTTGCGCAGGGTGCTGAGCTCGACGCCAAGCAGCCGGGCGAACTCAGGCTGGCTGAGCCGGGTCCAGCCGCGCAGCCGCTTGACGGTGAGTGCGTTGACTTCCTGCGTCGCCGGGCCACGCCGGCCATTACCCGCCCTGGCAGTTGCCAGGCGGACATTGGCCAGCATCTGGTCGAAGCAGAAGATCTCGCTCTTCATCGCGTGGGGTACCGATCCAGGGTTAGGCCGCCGCCCGGGCGAGGCAACGGCGCGAGAGATTTTATATGTCAGCGGCGTACGTACGTCAATGGCGTACATGGCGTACTCCTCCACGGCTGCCCTGACCACACGCCTCAGGAGACCAGAGCCGCGCAGGTACTACCGTGACGTGCGCCACGTCCGGGGCGCCCGGCGCGCCCGCGGGCGCCCCGGTGTGACTCAAGTCGCGCCCCCACGGCGATTCTGTGATGCATGGCACGCCCCGGCGCTCCAGCTCTACCGGGGTGGAGCGGTAGCGTACGAAGCGGGTGTTGGCGGTGTGCTCGATCCGCGGGCTGACCAAGGCACCCCACTGACCGATCATCCCTCCCGATAGTTCACCTTTTGGTTAACTATCGCCCGAAGGGCCTACAAGCACGAGCCCCGCCGGAACCAAGCCTTGGGCTTTGCTATTGGCGTCGTCGGATATCAGGAGCCCTCATGCGTCTGCCCACTGCTCTCGGCATGCTCTGCTCGGTCACTGTGGTCGCCGCCGCGACAGGTACGCCCCAGACCCATCGCCTCCAGGCAACGCCCGCCACGGTCGCCTACGGCTACTACTGGTCGCAGGCCGCACCGGTGCTGCGCATCGCCTCGGGTGACATCATCGATGTCGACACGCTGCTCACGAATACGCCGGCCGGGCTCGAGAAGGCGGGCGTGCCGGACGCGCGTATCCAGAGCTCACTCAAATCGATCGTGGCCGAGGTAACCGGCGAGCGGCGCGGGCCCGGCGGTCATATCCTCACCGGCCCGGTATATGTCGAGGGCGCCGAGCCCGGCGATGTGCTCGAGGTGAAGATCCTCGCGATCGATCTGGCGATCGATTACGGCTACAACGGCTGCAGCGGAGTGCTGCCGGAGAACTGCGAGCCGGGTGCGCCGGTGCGCATCATTCCACTCGACCGCGGCAGTATGCGCGCCGAGTTTGCGCCGGGCATCATCGTGCCGCTGCATCCTTTCTTCGGCAGCATGGGAGTCGCACCGGCGCCTGAAGCCGGGCGCGTGAGCAGCAATCCTCCCGGGCGTCACGCCGGCAACCTCGACAATCGCGAGCTCATCGTGGGCAGCACGCTGTACATCCCCGTGTTCGCCCGCGGAGCGCTGTTCGAAGTGGGCGATGGCCATGTCGCGCAGGGCGATGGCGAGGTCGATCAAACGGCGATCGAGACCTCACTCCGCGGCCGCCTGCAACTCAGTGTGCGCAAGGACATGAAGCTCACCTGGCCGCGCGCGGAAACACCTACCGACTACATCAGCATGGCGACCGACCCGGAGCTCCTCATCGCCACCAGGACCGCGATTCAGGAAATGGTGGATTTTATCGTCGCGGAGAAACACCTCTCCCGCCACCAGGCTTATCAGCTCGTGAGCATCGCAGGCAACGTGGCGGTCACGCAGCTCGTCGACAAGCCGAACGTCGGTGTGCACGTTCGGCTGCCGAAGAGCATTTTTGTCGAGAAGCGCTGAAGCGGTTGCGCGGCTTCAGTCGAGCGGCCAGGGAAGCGTTTTGGGAAGCGCCCCGCCGGCGAGTGAGCCGAGCGCGCGCCGCCGCGGGCGCGAGCCGGCCTCGCGCCACCAGGGCTCGCTGAGCTCGGCGTGTGCGGGCTCGATCGGCTGCCCGAGACGCGGCATCAGGAGCTGCGCGCCGCTGCGCGGTGCGAGCTGCAGCAGCGTCTCCGCGGGCTGATCCCACGGATGCATGCCGAGTGCGAACGTACCCCAGTGTATGGGGAGAAACCGGCCACCACCGAGCAGCGCGAGCGCCTTCAGCGCGTTCTCGGGCCCGAGGTGCATGTCCCCCCAGGCTGGATGAAACGCGCCGATCTCCAGCATCACGAGATCAAACGGCCCGAAGCGCTCGCGGATGCTCTGGTATTCGGTAGTGAGCCCGGTATCGCCACTGAAGAACACCGTGTGTCTTCCCGTGCGGATGACGAGCGATGACCACAGCGTGTTGTTGCGGGTGCGCGGTGTGCGGCCGGAGAAATGCTGCGAGGGAGTCGCGGTCACCGTGAGGTCCGCATCCGGCAACCTGTAAGACTCCCACCAGTCGAGCTCGACGATCTGCGGCGGCGGCACGCCCCAGGCTTCGAGGTGTGCGCCGACACCGAGCGAGGTGACGAAGGGCATCGCGCGCCGGCGCAGCTGGCGGATGGTCGGGTAATCGAGGTGGTCGTAGTGATCGTGTGAGATCAGCACCAGATCGAGCGGTGGCAGCGAGCGCAGCGGCACCGGCACCGGCTGGAAGCGCCGCGGCCCTGCGACGCGCAGCGGCGATGCGCGCAACCCCCATACGGGATCCGTGAGCACCCGCAGACCATCGATCTCCAGGAGGAGCGTCGAGTGCCCGAGCCAGGTGACGCGCAGCCCACTGCCTGGAGGCCGTCGCCACGATGCGAGCGGGTCGAGCGCAGGGAGCGGCGCGGGTGGCACACGGCGGTCACTCTTGCAGAGGAACTCCCGCAGAGTCGGCGGCGGTGCCTGCGGATCGCGCAGCCCCGGGAGGATCGGGTGCAGGTTACGAAACGCATCGCCCGCCCACCTCGGCGATGCCTGCAGGCGCTCGAGCCGCGCGCCCTCGGGTCTTCTGCCAAAGGATTTCATGACGCCGCGCCGATCACTCGACCGGCCGAACCCGTCCGGGAGCGCCGAGTCCACACTCGAGCGCGTTCCGGTCCCAGTGACCGCATTCCGCCGCCGCGGCATAACTGCGTGTCAGGAACTCGAGCAGCGCGGCTGCCGGGTCCGCCGCCTGCCGCACCGTCTCGTACGGCAGGATGAACTCCCCGACTCCCGTCTCGTAGCGGGCGCCGGCTGGCATCGCCGCCTGGCTGAAGCCCTCGGGTTGAGGGTAGGCGTAGGAATAGAATGCGGCGTGTGGAAACGCCTCGTTCCCCGGCCAGAATCCCGCACTGCTCACCTCGTGCGAGTACGCCTCGCGCGTCACCGCGTCCGAGAGCCCCGGCACACCGCCCGGATGACGCGGCGCCAGACGCCCGGAGAAACGCGTCACCGCCAGATCGAAACTGCCCCAGAAGAAATGCACCGGGCTCACCTTGCCAAGGAAGCCGCTGCGGAAGAGTTTGAATACGATGTCGGTCTTCACCAGCGCACGCCAGAAGCGGTGCGCAGCGTCGGCGTCGTACGAGCTGTGAATACGGTCGTCCGGAAAAGAGACCGGGTCCGCAAGCTCCGAGGGGCGATCGTTGATCGACATCGCGACTCCGAGCGCGTGCAGGAGCTCGCGCATCTGCGCGTAGAAGTCCGCAACCGTTTGCGGCTCGAGCGCGAAGCCGCCCTCCTCGCCGCGGCTCGAGCGCGCAAGCAGACGGTGGCGCGTGAAATCGAACTCGAGCTCGAAGACCTCGCCCTGGTACGGAATCGGTGAGGTGGTGAGCCCGCGGGCGCTCACATAGAGTGGCACCTGCCAGCTGTGGTTCACCCACGGTGTCAGCGACAACCTGACCTTGCCCGCGATCTGCGTCCACAGGTGAAGCGTCGCCACGGTATCGCGCCACGCCTGGTAAGAAAGCTCCGGCCACTCATCGCGCTCGAGCTGCGTCGCCACTTCCCACTCCTTTTCCGGCGCCCCGCGCAGAGGCGCCGAACCGATAGTGTAAGCTGACTGAGTGCGGCGCCGCGCAACGCGGCAGCCCAGGCGCTGTCGCGGATGGGGCGAGGAAGGGCGAGATGATGAAGCACTCCGGTCTCAATACGCTGTGCGTTCACTCCGCACACGCTCCCGATGCCGCAACCGGCGCAGTGGCGGAGCCCATTCACCTCAGCACGACCTTCGAGCGCGACGCGGATGGCGATTACCCGCGAGGCTACCGCTACAGCCGTGAAGGCACTCCGAACCGCACCGCACTGGAGAGCTGCTTGGCGCAGCTCGAGGGCGCTGCCGGCGCGGCCGCTTTCGCCTCGGGGCTCGCCGCCAACATGGCGGTGCTCGAGTTCCTCGAGGCCGGCGATCTCCTCGTCGCCTCGCAGGAGGGCTATTACGGCTCACTCAGACAGTTCAGCCTGTTTGCCGAACGCCGTGGAGCCCGCATGGAGTTGGTCGACCTGACGGATACGGCGGCTGTGCAGGCGGCGCTCACTCGCCGCGGGGCGCGCCCGCGGCTCCTGTGGATCGAGACGCCGACCAATCCACTCCTGAGCATCGTCGACCTCGCAACCCTCGCCGCGCTGGGACATGAGGCTGGGGCGCTGGTGGTGTGCGACAACACCTTCGCCACCCCGGTCTGTCAGCGTCCGTTCGAATTCGGCGTCGACCTCATCGTGCACAGCGCCACCAAGTATCTCGGCGGGCACAGCGACGTGTTGAGTGGGGTCGTGGCTGTGCGCGAAGCCGGAGCATTGCTAGAGCAGCTGCAGGACTGGCAGCGCACGGCGGGCGCCGCGCTCGCGCCCTTCGATTGCTGGCTGCTGCGGCGGAGTCTCGCGACGCTCGCGCTGCGCGTACGTGCGCAATGTGCGGGTGCCATGAAGGTGGCGGAGTTCCTGGCTCGGCACGGTGCCGTCGAGCGCGTGTTCTATCCCGGCCTGCGCGAGCATCCCGGGCATGCCGTTGCCGCGCGCCAGATGAGCGGAGGTTTCGGCGCCATGATGTCGATGTGCGTCGCGGGCGATGCCCAGGCGGCGATGCAGGTCGCCGCGCGCACCCGGCTCATCAGACGCGCGACCAGCCTCGGCGGCGTCGAGAGCCTGATCGAGCACCGCGCCTCCATCGAGGGAACGGGCACGCGCGCGCCGCAGAACCTGTTGCGGCTCTCGGTCGGCATCGAGGAGCCCGACGACCTGATCGACGATCTGGCGCAGGCGCTCGAGTGAGCAGGCACGCATGCCGGACTGTGACGTCATCGTAGTCGGCGCCGGAGCGGCGGGCCTCATGGCCGCGGGCGACCTGCTCGCCGCCGGACGCAGCGTGACCGTGCTCGAGGCGCGCGATCGGGTCGGGGGGCGCATCTGGACGCGCAGCGAGCCGGGCGTCGCCGTGCCGCTCGAGCTCGGCGCGGAATTCATCCATGGGCACGCTCCGGTAACCGAAGCGCTCCTCGAGCAGGCAGGCACCGCCATCATCGAGGCGGGCGATCGCCACCTCGGTCTGCACCACGGGGAGCTCGAGCCGAGCGACGGTTTGTTCCAACCGATCCGCGCGGCGATGCAATCGAGCACGGCTCTGGAGCGTGAGGACATGTCGCTCGATGTATTTCTCGATCAGCATTTGTCTTCCGTGTTGACGCCCGAGCAGCGCCGCTACGCACGCACGCTGGCCGAAGGTTTCGATGCGGCCGACACCTCCCGGGTCAGCGCGCGGTCCATCGCCGAGGAATGGACCGGCGGTACCATCGGCAACGCGCCGCAGTCGCGTCCACAACAAGGCTACCAGTCCCTGCTCACCGCGCTCATGGCCCGACTGAGCGGCGAGCGGCTGCACCTGCAACTGCAGTCGCCGATCCACAGCCTGCGCTGGTCGCGGGGCTCGGTCGAGGCGTGCGGGGAATTCTGCGGCGAGCGCTTCACGGTGCGCGCCGCGCGCGCGGTCATCACACTGCCACTCGGAGTCTTGCAGCAGCCTGCGACTGGAGCCGGTGCGGTGAGTTTCAGCCCGGCACTCGAGATGAAGCGCACCGCGCTCGCGGGACTCGTCTCGGGTCCTGTGATCAAGCTGCAACTGCTGCTGAGGAGTGCCTTTTGGGAAACCGTGCAGGGAGAGCGCTATCGCGATGCCGCTTTTTTCCACGCACCGGAAGCGGAGTTCCCGACCTTCTGGACGCCGGCGCCGGCGCGGGCGCCGCTGCTCGTCGCCTGGGCCGGTGGCCCGCGCGCGCACCGTCTCGCCGCCGGCGCCGATCGCGCAGGCATCGTGCGCAAAGCGCTCGCCAGCCTCAAGCAGCTTTTCGGCGGTATCGACATCCAGGCTCAGCTGCGCGCCTGGTACTACCACGACTGGCAGCAGGATCCGCTTGCGCGCGGCGCTTACAGCTACGTGACGGTCGGTGCGGACGATGCACGCGCCTCGCTCGCACGGCCGCTGGAGGACACGCTGTTCTTTGCGGGCGAGGCGACGGACGTCGAGGAAGGCGGCACGGTCGCGGGCGCGCTGCGAAGCGGGAGGCGCGCGGCAGAGGAAGTACTCGCGGCAGACAGCGGCAGCCGGCGTTAAAAGCCCGAGCTAGGAATGTCGCAGCGGCGCGCGCGCGCGGCCGAGGAGATAGCCGGCAACGAACGGTAACCCGAGCAGCACCAGCGTGAGCACGATGCTGAGTGCCAGGGCTTCACGCGTGAAATGCCGCACTTCAGCGCCTGAGGTCTTCACGAGTTGGTCGCCGATCCGCGCGGCATCCGCGGTGAGCGCCTTGCGCTGCACGTCCACCGCAGTGAGCAGGGCTTCACGCTCCTCCTGGATTTCTGCGAACAGCGCTTCGCGCTCGCTGTGCACCGCGGCTGTCGTGGTGCGGACGGACGAGTCGAGCTGCTGCATGAACTCCCGCAGGCTCGCGCGCAGCTCCGTCTGCGCGCCGCGCAGCATCTCGGGCGAGTCCTCCGCGACGGCGGTGAGCCGCTCGAGCCGCTCATCGAGCCGTGCGAGCGCCGAGCGCATATCGGTGCTCGAGTAGCCCGACTCCCGCATCGCGAGCTGCGCGCGCCGCAGCGCCTGCTGCGGCACGGTGTCGCCGTAGATCTCGAGCCGCTGGGAAGTGTCGGCGAGCGCCTGCGGGATCGTGCCCACGGCGTCGAGCAGGTTCGTCTGGGCGCCCTTCTCGCGTGTCCACTCGGTGAGCACCGAGGCGCGTGCGAACCGCAGGTCCTGGAGCGGGTGCGCCCGGACGTAGCCCGCGACGAAGCTCTGGTAGTCCGTGAGTTCCTTGGAGCTCAGCAGCGAGTGCGCGAGGCTTTCCATCCCGTCGGCGTAGTTGCCGCTGATCTCGCGCAATGTCGCCTGGTGCGTACCGAAGAGGTTTCCACCTGGCGCTCCTGGCCCCATGAAGGCCTCCAGCTGCAGCGCGAACGTCCAGGTATCGAGCAGGGTCATGAGCGGTGCGAGTTGCATCTCGGCCTGCCGGCTGGCCTCGATGACACCGAGCTCCCAACGCAAGGTATGCTCGATCACCGCCGCATCCGTCTCGGTCGCGAGGATGCTCTCAGTGCTGCGCGCACTCGCCTCGAGGAAGTGCGTCGTTGCCTCCCGGGTGAGGAGGCGCGCGTTCATATCCCGATCGGATAAGGGTCGCTCGGGACTCTTGATGGACACCAGCGAACAGCCAGCGACAGCCAAAAGCATCAGCAGCGCGGCGAGACCGGCACTCGCTGCGCGGATGAATGACCCCGGGCCATGCTGAGAGTGGCCGGGAGCGGGAAGCGCGCGATGCATAAGGCCGCGTGCGTGCGCTCACGCTGTCGCGCCGATGAGCCGCACCTCGCGCTGCGGCGGCGGTATCACGACCCCATGCGCCCGCAGTGCTGCGAGCACCGCCGCGTGGATCTCGCCGGTCGCGGCCACCTGGTCCTGCACCGCCACCCAGGGTCGCACTGCGATGCTCACGGAGGAATCGCCGAAACGCATCGGCTGCACCACCGCCTGCGGCTCCCGCAGCACCCGCGGGTTGGCCTCGAGCACCGCGCGGATCAGCCCGAGGACGGTTGCGATATCACTGTCGTAGGCGACGCCCATAGTGACTTCCACCTGACGGATGCTCCCGTAGTTATGGAGGATTTCCCCCACCACCTTGCGGTTGGGGACTACGACCCGGGAGAGATCGACGTGCCCGAGGGTGGTGTTGAACAGAGTGATCGATTCGACCACGCCCTCGACTCCAGCGATCGCGATGTACTCGCCCACGCGGAAGGGCTTGGCAAAGATGATCGAGAGTCCGGCCACGATGTTGCTCAGCACCCCCTGCGTGGCGAGTGCCACGCCAGCACCGATCACGCCGAGACCGGCTAACAGCGGCAGCAGCTCGACGCCGAGATTCTGCAGGGCCATCAAAGCGAAGAGCAGCACGCACAGCACCCAGACGATGCGGCTCAGCAGCAGCCGCAGCGGAGGCTCGAGATCCCGCCGTCCGAGAAACTGGGCCAACCAGCGACTCAGCCAGCCGCTCACGAACAGCCCGACGACGATGATCAGCAGCGCGGTAAAGAGCCGCGGGCCGAAGCGAATCGCCATATCCATGAGGCTGTTCTTCGCGTGGCTGATGGTTGCCACTTGTTCGTTCATGGTGCCTCCCCACCCCCAGGGAGAGTTTAGCAAGGTGCGCCAAGCCGCAGCACGAGCCAGCGGCGCGGCGCCGCCCCCAGCGGACGGCGTGCGTGGCTTGGACGAGTGAGGTGAGCGGTGCTACTGAACCTGGGGGCTAGCCGACCGCCGGGCGGTGTTCACCCCCGATATCGCGCCCGCCCTCAGGTGTCGCGGTCGATCCAGCGCGGATGCTTGCGCACGTGCCCGAGGGTGAAGGCAAGGGGTCCGGCGTGCCGCTTCGCCCGGGGCTCACGCGACTCGGTGGGAGGGCGTGAATCGCACGAGCCCTGATCCCCTTGCGACGCAGGACCCGTGGCAGGCGCGACGCCGGCGCTC
>Ga0335077_10013184_pt1 | contig 10339 bp, 6 predicted proteins | sample Lox_Sample_31_FD_207151 | JGI IMG/M metagenome (GOLD analysis project Ga0335077, IMG submission 207151) | Soil microbial communities from Loxahatchee National Wildlife Refuge, Florida, United States - Lox_Sample_3.1 | ecosystem: Environmental > Terrestrial > Soil > Wetlands | place: USA: Florida...
TTTTTCCCGGCGTGCTTGGGTTTTTGATCCTCGGCTTTGTCGTTCTTCTCGCTCATTCAGCGGAAGTAGGCAACTCAGAGCGAGTATACAACACCGCACGGGCCACTCAGGCGTGCGATTAATGGTTCATAAGCTGAGAATGCGTACACCAAGAAAAACCCGGAGGCGTGGGCCTCCGGGTCGCGTGATTGCGCGGTCAGGTTGTCAGTTCGTGCAGAGTCCGTTGGCGCCGACGTTGCACGCAGTGAAACTCTGACGATAGCTCAGGTTATCAATGTCGCGGAACGTGGGCGTACCAGGCGGCAAGCCCTGAAACGTCGTGAAATTATTGTCAAAGATATAGTTTCGTGTCGGCGGAGAGTACACGATATTGCAGCACTTATAAATGCCGGTTGCGTAAGTGGAGTAGAAGAGATTCGCAATCGAGCCTTTATAATTGAGCGTTCCACCCCAGTTCTCGAGGTAGCGCAAGAAGTTGTGCACGCCGCCATCGGTACCGTAATCGTTATTGTAGTTGGCATTAGGATAGGGGAAATTGATGTTCTTGCCGGCAGCGACAGCCATGCGATAGTAGCTGGTTATGCCCGGCCGGTTCGCCTGATTCATCGGATCTAGTAGAATGCTGTTCCAATCGCTCCAGTTGTCGGATAGCAAAGTCACGCTATCAGCGATGATGGCCGATGCGGCTTCGCCAGCAGCGTCAGCACCGCCGCCCCAAGTTGGGTCGCCCGCGTTGCTGTTGTAGTCCCCTTGAACATAGACCGGGTTTTCTGAGCCGACACTGAAACCGCCGCCACCGCCGGGCTTGAGCGGCAGATTTCCCAAAGATGCGTCGGTTACCTTCAGAACGTGACGAGCCCCGCTGACCCAATTTCCTTGCACCGTCACCCCACAGGCGCTAATGCGGTTGGCCGTCGCGGTCATGTATGGATTAGGGTTTGCTCCGGCGTTGACGACACTATTGATGTTATTGGCCGCAGTATAAGCGGTCCCTGAAGCCTGTGGCTGGGCGAGGTTGTAGCCAAAGCCGAGGCCGAGGTTGGCTGCACCCCAATTATCGAGGAATCCGTTTAAGTTCGGATCCTCCGGCGAGAATGGCTTGCCGAATGCGGCCGCTTCAAGGTTGCCATCCGGCGTTCCCGCAAGGTTGCCACTGTTGATGACATCCTCCAGACCCGAGTCTCCCGTCTTTGTATTCCTGGTCAGGGCCGGACTCAAGCCAGTTCCGTTTGGATTGGGCAACATCCCCCGGCGATCAGAGAAGTAGAGAAGATAGCCGTTCTGACTTTGCGATTCCACCAGGCCGCCGCTGGCACCAATCGCTCCTGACAGCCAACGCTTGAGGTTGCCCACGTCTATCTCCACAGCGTTCATCACGCCGTTTGGAGTGCAGGTATTCGCTGGTTGGTTAGCGGGGTTGCCACCACCATCGCGCACTTCGCCTTCGCGAATGTCGTAGAAATTGATGGGATACCAGTTGTATTGGCTTGGGCTCAGTTGAGCAGCGTTGTAATCACCGTACCAGGGACTGTTGGTATTGTTATCGGTCACCACCTCCGGAGGCTGCGCTGGCGTTGATGTCGTATTGAAAGTCCAAGTCCACTGGACGCACTTTCCGGAGACTTTCTTGCTGCAAACGTTGGTCACGCTATTGACGGTGACCGACGGCGCCACACCATTCGGATCCGCGGGGCCGACGCCATTGCGATTTGCCGGCTGTTGCAGACGCAAAATCGCAGTGGGGCTGATCGGATCCGCACCGGCCGCGGTCGGGGGCGTAAGGTTACGCGCGAAACCTAAACCAAGCCACTCCTGGGTCACAGGGTGATAATTCCCGGCGGCGTCGCGATACTCCACTCGCAGATAACCGTCGATCAAATTCCACGCGCTCTGGCTGGCCGTAGACGTGGTAATAACGGCAGAACTTTTTGGATTCGGGTACGGCAACGTAAGTCCCGGGTAACCGGAGGTGCCGGTCGCCGTGGCTGTCAGAGAGTAGTACGGATAAGCCCCAGTATCCGGGCAGTACACCGGCGTGGCAGGCTGAGTACTCGTAGTCGTGACGACGGTTTCGGTCGAAACCCCTGCCGGGTTACATAGCACCAGGAAATCTTGCGGGGGTGCCTTTGTGATGGCTGCTTTGCTGGCGGTGCCATCCATCAACACATAAGGCGCGACAGGCGCGTTGCCGAGGCTGTTCCCCGGCGCAGTCGGAATTGTATTTGTGTTAAATGCTGTTCCCTTGATGTTGTAGGTGGGGAACGGGTTCAATGGCCCGAACTCCCAATCAGTAGATACTTGCGTGGAGGCCGGGGCATTTGAATAAAACGCAGGGCTCGGATTCGCGATGGCTGAGTTCGCGGTGGCGAAATACATGGTTTGGAAGTCGCCGCTGGCCAGCAGTGGCATGGCGGTCTGCTTGATGCCGTCGCTAGTGTTGAATGTGTTGTCGGTGTCGTTAACGTTCGCCAAGCGAACGTTTTGAGAATCGGTCGAGCCGCAGTTCGCCGCAGGAGCCGCACTGGGATTGCCGCACGGCAATTCGTCCGGATTGTCAGACAACAGGACGCGAATCTGCGCCAGATTGTATAAACGCGACGCACTCAGAGTCGCTGAGTCCGCCGCCGTCGCCCGACGGATGATTTCATAATTCTGGGGGCCGTTATTGATCAGCGGAGGGACCAAATTCTGGTTCACGCCTTGGACAAACGGCAACGTCAACTTTTTCCCGCCGGTTCCACCTGGGTTGCCATTGTTCCCGTCAATCACAAAACCGTTGAAGTCGGGTAGGGCTGCAGTGCCGCCTGAGGAAAGGGAAATCGTCTGCCAGGAAGGCGGCCCCGTGGTTTGTGCGGAGGTCGGGCCTAACACCACGCTGCCCTCGGTAGGATCCATTGCCCCACAGGAGGGGTACGCCCCAGGGCATCCGCCGGACACCATCGGAAGCAAAACTGTGCCAGCATGGCTGCCGCCGGCTATGCCGTTGCCGTTCGAGATCACCTGGCGGACAACGTTTCCATAGGCTTCAACTTTACTGCTGAAAGTTAACGTGGCGCCGTTACCTTCGGCGAGGTACAAATCGCCATTGGCGTGCACTCGTCCACCAAAGTTAAAGTTGGGACCGGCAAAGAAACCGCAGTCTCCTTCGCAGAAAATGCCAAACTGGAAAACTGGAATCAAAGCCATTTCCACGGTGCGGTTCATGCTGACTTCATCCCCGAGAACACCCTGGGCTGTGGCTTGCAGCTGCACGTTCATTAAAGTCGCATTCAAACCATCGCTGGTTGTTCCCTGGCTGAAGATGATGTTCCCACCTGCATCGGTAACCGGGGTTAGGGTGTAACCGCCATTGGGAAACGCAGCGCCTGGATTAGGGAAAGTAATACCCGGAATCACCGGTGGACCGGGAGTGAAGGCCAAGTTTTGAATCTGAACAGCGGTCGGAGCAAGCGTTTGATTGAGGATGTTGCCGAGATCGGAGGTCATTTTCTCAATGCCGCCCTCGGCCGCGTGAAAGGTCACGTTGTTCTGCGTGTCCTGGGTGCCCACCTTCACTTCGGTGTTGACCATCATGAGCATGCCGATGGCCAACCCGGAGAGGAGAAACAATAAGATCAGGGTCGTAATAAGCGTGAAACCCTTCGACTGATCTTTGCGGCCAGACATTGTTAAGATCCTCATCTTCATTGCCGACTCCTTCAAATTCGATTCCTTCATAACTGCAGAACCTCGCGACATCCGCCTCGTCAGTAGCGCTGGTTGTAACTCATGTTTCGGGCGCTGATTGAGGTCTGCAGGTCGAAACTCTGAAATCCTTGCGTAGCCATCAACGAGGTCTTGACCCCATAGAGCTGTCCGTGCACGGTCAAGTGGATGATGTTGATCTTGCGAATCAGGTTGGGGGATGTGCCCGCGGCTTCACCACCATCGCCGGATGCATTCAGCAGAGTTCCATTGGTGTTGTAAGTGTCGTAAGTGAATTGCATGTTGGCCACGTTGTCAGCGATGGGAATCGCTTTTTGGCCATTCACCTGGCGATAGAGAATAGTTGTGGTGTGACCCGCGGCATCGACCCAGTTTTGCAGATAATACGTAATCACGAAAATACGCGTGATAGGAACACCGGCGAGTGGCCCACCACCGGCTGGGGCGAGTTTGGTCAGATCATTGGCCTGACCAGACTGATTCAATTTCAAGGTGTCACCATTTGCGAATGTGACGGCATAAGTAGAGCCACCCGCGCAAGGATTACCTGCGCAAGGAGTGGGTGCACCTGCCGCGCCAGCCACGGCCGTGACTTCACCGATAGCCACCAGGTTGTTAACTGTCGGGCCCACCATAATGATGTCGCCCGGTAACAAGCCATTCACACTGTTGGTGAGTGCGGGCGGATAAACCAGGCCAGGAGGCAAAATACAGCTTGCTGGTGGCGGATTGGGAGGCGCCATAAACGTCAGCACGTTACCCGTAGCGTTGAAGTTAACCGGGTTGACGTTGGTAGCTCCGCTATAGCAACTCATAGGGAGATTGGTATCGCTGTAAGTGACCGTGATTATGTCGCTGGGGGTCGCGCTGCCTGGAGGGATGATTCCACGCGCAAAGCCGGGCATAATCGGATAAAGGGTTGGCACGCACCCCCCGCCTACGCAGGGGTAGTTTATGGCTCCATTCGGAGCACAGACCGGTCCCGCCGAGCAACCGTAGATGGGCTGGGTGGTGGAGGGCAAGGCCACGCTGTCGCCGGGCACCCCGGTCAAACCAGCGCCTGCAAGGCTTATGTCTTTCAGCAACATGCTTTCAGAGCCGCGCAGGTCCTGCTGCAACTCGGCTCTTTGCTGAATGACCCAGGTCGCATCGACACCTGTGCTGTACAGCTTTACCGCCGCACCCGTAATCACTAAGCCGAGTGCCAATGCCATCATCAACTCAATCAAGCTGAAGCCGCCACGCGAATTTGATAGTCGGTGCATAGTCCCTCTTAGCGGTATTGCGAAATCACAGTGTTCAGTACGTAGTTCTGGGGGACTCGCAACTGCGGAGTCGTGTAGGTCACGGTAATCGTGATCGAGTTCAGAGTGGGGTCGGTGCCGCCTCCGGCCAGCGCAAATGGCGTGATCGCGATGGTTCGCGTGTAGTTGGTAAGACTGTAGCAATTGTCCGGAGGACAGGTGCCCGCATATACGCCATTTGGACCAGGCTGCTCCAGAATTTGAGGACCCGCTACCGCATCATCGGAAGTGCCAATGATGCCGTCAACTCCAGGCAAATTGATGGGCTGAGGACCGGCAACAAAAATTCCGCAGTTTTGTCCGACGACACAATTTCCGTTTGCGATCTGCACCCACTGAATCTGAGCGGTTTCGCGTGCTGTCAGGATGCCTTCGAGGGCTTCATTCGCTAGTCGCTTGGCAATGGCAGTCTGCTCCGAGGTCTGCGTGGATGCCATGGCGATGCCCATCACCGCCAGCAAACTCACCAGGCCGACGGTCATGATCACCATCGAGAACATGACTTCCAGCAGACTGAAACCGCGCTGGTGCTTCGCACAGAGACGCAACGATTTGAACTTGGCAGTCATTAGTTTTGGCTCCAATACGGATTGCCCGCGTTTACGTAAAGTCGCCATCCTCGTATACGGCCCGTCGCTCCCCAGAACGTAATAGCGTGTGAGCTATAGAGGTCGCCGACACGAGCGATATAAAGGACGCCATTGTTGATATTTCCATTTACATCCGAACCGGTGCCGTCGGGGTTGAAATAGATCACCGTCTTGATTCCGCCCGCGACGCCCTGATCGAAATCGATTGCGACATTTCCAGCGCCAAATCCATCAGGGACTGCGTTGGCTGCGGTCGGGAGGCCTGTCTGAGCTGTGAAAGTCACATCCGTGGGCAGCGGATATGTCGTGATCACGTTGCCGTTCCCGACCTGGGTGAGGGTGATGGTATTGGGGTTCACGGCATTGTTGAAAGTCACTGAATATTGCTGACGCTGGGCAACGGCATAGTCACGCCCTTGGCGAATTGCGGCCAGTGTAGTGTTGTATGCGTTGTTCACACGCTCAGCCTTCAACGCCGGCTGGATGGCAGTGACTGCTATACCACTGACAATGAGAATGATGCTCACGGTGATCATCATCTCGATCAGGGAGAAGCCGCGCATGCGGCGGTGATTCATCTCATGATTTCCACTTAGCAGTTCGCAACTCATTCGTCTTCTCTTCCTTCGTTGCAGACACCAGCCTGCGCAAAAGCCAATTCATCGTGGGCTGTATGGGAGTGGGGGCCTCCGCCAGCATGGCCTTGGCCTGTTGCGGCTAAATCTAATCGTATGAAGCAAGTCAGAACTCGGCAAAGTACCGAAGGTTCGACTCGGACATGAGACTTACGTAAGGTAATGTTGCGCTCAAACTCTGGTCACTTTGGCATGAGGCGGTGGAAAACGGCCTAGAGAGCAGCGTCTCAGGCGACTCGACGAACGCGAAGCGGCTGCAAATAGGCAGATCGTTTGCTTGCTGCGTCGCAAACTTCAGTAACTTGTGGTTACTCGCTTGGGGCACCTACGATGCGAGTAAGTATGGCGCTCACTTCGCTCATCGTGTGTGCGGATGCGGAAGCCGTGCAAGTGCTCGTTCATATCCTCCACGAGTTGGGCGTTGAGGCAACGAATTGCGCCGATCCTTCTGCGGCCAAGGAGCGGCTGCCAGAGAAGCGTTTCGACATCGTTGTGGTCGACTGCGTGAATGAGACTTCCTCCACGGCTCTGATATCTAGCATCCGGAACTCTCCACTGCAGCGCGATAGCGTGATTCTCGCTCTGATAAAAGCGGGCAGCCGAGCGTCGGAAACATTCGAGACGGGCGCCAACCTGCTGCTGTATAAACCGCTGTCTCGCGAGCGAGCACTGCATAGTTTGCACACCGCGAAAGGGTTGGTTCGGCAGGAGCGTCGCGGGAAACTGCGAATCCCTGTGCAAGTGCCAGCTTCCATCGCATATGCGGGCAAAGAAGATGCCGCGGCGACGGTGGTCGAAATAAGTGAGACGGGCATAGGCATTCAGACCTTGGACAACTTGCCGCGAAACGCGAAGGTCTACTTTCATTTCTCCTTACCGGGTCAAGACGCTGCGATTCGACTGGCGGGCGAGGTGATGTGGCGGGCCGCCAGCGGCCGTGTCGGCGTGCGATTTGTGAATGTGCCACAGACCTCGAAGAAGGTTTTGCAGCGGTGGGTGGAAGAGCAGGCGGCTACTGGACCGGTTTCGGGCTCAAACATGGAATCGAATTCCAAAATGACCGTGCGGTTCTCGACGGGATTGGGGCTGCTTTCGGCCTCTGCGCCCGACCGACGCAATCTTTCACGCCGTCCCTGCTGTATTGGAGCCGAGATCTATCGTGCAGATGGCAGCGTGCCGCACCGTTGCACGCTCAGTGACATCAGCACCGGGGGATGCTACGTGGAGACGACCGAACCCTTTGCCGAAGGCACGGTGCTGACCATTGTAGTGAGAACCCTTGATCTGAAGGTGTGTGTGGCGGGAAAAGTACAGAGCATGAATCGCGGTTACGGCATGGGAGTGTGCTTCAACCTGAGCACCGACAACGAACGACAACAGGTCGAGCAACTACTTGCGTGCGCAGAACAGAATTCGAGAATTAGACGCTAATCTTCAAAGCGGCGGGGTTGAGTTCACCACTGCCAGCCGAGCGGTAAAGTCCCTACCTTTCCTCTCCGAGCCAAGCGCGAGGACGGTGATGAGGAGCGCGATATTGGCAATTTCAAAACCAGCCAGCGCCCAGCTATAGCCGAGTTTGCCTCGCAAAGCGTATTCGATCGTATTCGTTCCCGCAGCAACAAGAATTCCCAGCTGATACGCAAATCCGGGAATCAACCCGCGGACGTTGTCGGGTGAGAGCTCATTGAGGTGCGCAGGAATGACGCCCCAGGCACCTTGCACACCAACCTGCATCAGGAAAGCCCCGATAGCAAGCGCCAGCAGGGATGCGCCGAACGACCAGGCCGGAATGACAGCCAGTGAGAGCATCAATGCCAGGATCATGCTTCTGCGCCGGCCCCAGACTTCCGACAACTGCCCGAACACGACCGCCCCGAGCACCGCTCCCAGGTTGTAAAGGATTGCTACATAGGAAACCCAGGCAGAGGAAAAGCCGTGTGCAGACTTTAGGAAGTCGGGATAGAGATCCTGGGTTCCATGAGAAAGAAACATCATCAAGGTCATAAGCAAGACGAGATAGGAAAAAAGTTTCCAATTTCCGCTGGCGGTGCGCACGATGGAAGAAATGGTCGGCGCATGATGTTGCTTCCATGCTTCGGATTCGCGTACTCGTAGGCGGATGTAGAATGCCAGCAGCGCCGGCGCGCCGCCCACCCAAAACATGGCACGCCAACCCCATGCCGGCAGTACGAATCGCGCCGCAACCGCCGCAAGTAAATAACCGATCGAGTATCCACATTGAACGACGCCAGAGAGAATGCCGCGCCATTTCTGCGGTGCGCTTTCCATCGCCAGGGAAGCCCCAACCCCCCACTCTCCCCCCATGCCAATTCCGTAAATCGTCCGCAACGCGAGGAAGACCGAATAATTGGGCGCAAATCCGCAGAGCAGTTCCACAATTGAGAAGAAGACCACGTTAGCCATCAGGGGTTTGCGACGGCCGTATCGGTCGGCGAGTAAACCGAAGAGCAAGGCGCCAAGCGGCCGCATCGCCAAAGTTGCGGTCAGAGTCCACACGATGGCACTTTTCGGCACTCGAAACTGCACTGCAAGCGTATCCACCAGAAATACCAGGACAAAGAAATCGAAGGCGTCGAGGGTCCAGCCGAGGAAGCTCGCGGTCACCGCATGTGCCTGATCGGAACGGGAAAGTGCGGCAGGGGCGGACTGTGAAAGCGACGCCATATTCTTAAAACTGCAACATCAAAGCACGGTTCGAGATAACAAGCAACCGCCATGAAATCCCGGTTGTGGTGCAGCTTGATAAGGAAGCGGGCCAAACGTGCGACCGTTGTGTTGCAAGAACCGCGACACGTCGCGCGCCTCGCCCAAATTCCTTGCAGCGCAAAAGAGGCTTGCTCGGGATGACGAGCGAACTGCATCCATGCCGGAACCCCCAAAGCTGTCACGAGATTACGTGACTCGCATCACCACATGCCGCGGCGCCTTCACAATAAAATTTAAACGCTCCCAAATTCCTTCCCCGGTGGTCCGATCTGCGAACCGCAAGTCTGCGACGCAGAGCGCCGCTGGAGTTTCGTATCGGAGGACCTCATGAAGTCAAGAAGGCTATTCCTCTCGGTTCTCATTCTCACGCTTGCGGCTTCTGCTTTGTTGCTTTACAGCCAAAGTCAGACGGGCTCAGCCGTTTTGCCAATTGGAACACCAGTACAGATCCAGGCTCCGTTGGGCTTACCGCCAGTACCGATTCCGCGGGACAATCCGCCGACGGCTGAGACGATTTCTTTAGGGCGTCGACTCTATTACGACCCGATTCTCTCGGTCGACAAAACGGTTTCGTGCGCCACTTGCCACAGCCCGGAATATGGCTTTGCGGATCCTAAGCCGGTTTCGGAAGGAGTTGGCAAGAAAACGGGAACGAGAAATTCGCCGACGGTGATCAACAGCGCTTATTCGAGGCTACAGTTTTGGGATGGCCGCGCCCCCAGCCTAGAGAAGCAAGCCGAGGGGCCGGTCGCGAATCCGGTTGAGATGGCGAACACACTAGCGGTAGTGGAGCAGAGATTAAATGCCGATCCGAGTTATCGGGAAGCCTTTGCCAAAGCATGGGGCGAGAAGCCGATCACTTATGACATGGTCGAAAAGAGCATTGCCTCATTTGAGCGAACCGTAATAGCCGGAAATTCCCCTTTCGACCGCTGGAAATATGGACATGACGAAAGCGCAGTTGATGCGTCGGTGAAACGCGGCTTCGTCGTTTTCACCTCAAAGAAAAAAGGCAACTGTGCCGCGTGCCATACGGTGGAAGATAAGTATGCTCTGTTCACCGATAATCAATTCCACAATGTTGGAGTAGGCGTGGACATGGGTGAGTTTACCGATGTCGGTTTATTTGCCATAACCCATAATGTGGACGATAAGGGTAAGTTCAAGACGCCTACTTTACGCAACATTGCGCAAACCTCCCCGTACATGAGCGATGGAGCTCTGAAGAATTTGAAAGAAGCCATAGACTTCTATATTGGGGCGGGAAATTCGAACCCGAACCTCGATAAACGGATTCATGTACTGGACTTTCTGAGTGGGCAAGAACGCGCCGATCTGGAGGCATTCCTGAACTCCCTGACAGGACAAGTGCCACAAA
>Ga0335077_10013186_pt1 | contig 10338 bp, 9 predicted proteins | sample Lox_Sample_31_FD_207151 | JGI IMG/M metagenome (GOLD analysis project Ga0335077, IMG submission 207151) | Soil microbial communities from Loxahatchee National Wildlife Refuge, Florida, United States - Lox_Sample_3.1 | ecosystem: Environmental > Terrestrial > Soil > Wetlands | place: USA: Florida...
AGGCCTCAGCCGTTTCGTCCGGCCTTTTTCGGAGGATTCGTGGAAGGAGTATCAGGGCGCCGCCATAACAGAGCAGCGAAATAACCAGGGCTAGGTTGCGCTCGTTCATGAAATCTCGCGTTGCAAGTTTCCAGGCCCCGAGACCCATGAAACCGTACGCCAGCCAGACCAGTTCCCGTGCCGGCCAACGCGTCCCCGCCCAGGCCAGTGCCACGGAGAAGGTGGTGAGCACCACCGTTCCGAGACTGTCGGCCGGAATGCGCTCACCTTGTCCTTTGGCCATGAATTGCCAAACCGAGATGAGAGTGCGCTCCGCGATGCCCGACAAGATCCAAACGATGTTTGCGGAAAGGGCAAGCGATGAGACCTGCTTGCGCCAACGCGCGGTATCGCCGGGCCAGCTTCTGGCCACGGCCACCCACGAGAACATTGCGGCTGCCAATACACCAAGCGACACGAGCCATTGGAACGGAACGTTCCCGCTACCAAACAGCAGCGACAGCGGTTGACGGGTAGCATCCGAAACCGCCGAGCCGAGCAGCAAATAGACGGCGCCATGCAGGCCCAGGGTCGGACGGCGGGCTACCATCGCCGTCCAACAACAGGCAATGGCGCATCCGCACCACAGAACCCAGAATCCGGAACCGGTAAACAGCAGAGACGTTCCGGCCAGCACGAGGAAAAGTCCGTAGGTCGCCCAGGCGCGGAAGTTCCACTTGTTCTGATCGAAAAGCAGGAACGAGAGTGCGTAACAGGCGACGCCGCCAATCAATCCGCAGATGCCCAAAGTGAGCATAGCGGTGCCGTTGCTTTTGAACACCCAGACGATGCCTCCGATTCCGATCAGAAGGGCAGAGGCGGTCTGCGCCATTTCAGGGACGGAAAAGGTTCGGCGTCTGACCACGGTTTGAACGATGGCGGTTGTGATGTAAATCAAGATAAGCAGCAGTTGGGTCGCAAGCACTGCCTGCGTGGAGGCCGGGACATACCCCTCCGGGAGACCATGTTCGCGCGACATCAGCCAGGAAAATAACAGGACGGCAGAATCGGCTGCAATTGCGGAGATCCATCGTGAGCCGGTTTGATGATCGCGGCAGGCCGCAAATTCTGTGGCCGCGGCGATGGCGAGCACAGCCAGCGTGTACGGCAGAAGATCGTCTGTCGCGAGCAGCAAGGCTAGCGCTATGAGCGTCGATGACACCAGCACCACACCAGAAATGATGATCCGGCGCGTGCGCCACGAGAGTGCCAGGGCAATGAAAGCAAAGCCGATCAGCACGCCGGAACTCACCCCCAAAGGCATGACTTTCAGGCGGACGGAAGCTTCCCAGACGAGCGGACCCATGATCAGCACGGAAGTGGAGCCCGTCAGGGCAATCGCGAATTCTCCCTCCGCGGGCAGTCGCGCGGCGATGAAGATCCACACGGCGGCGTAAAGGAGACCGATCGCCATGCCCGCAGGGCGGGGCATCACCCCGAAATCGGTGAGAGCCCGAAGAACATAGGCGCCCGCAATAGCGACCAGCACCCTGCCTACCACAGGCAGCGCGCTGAATGGCAAGTGGGGTGACGCAGGAGTGATGCTCGCGGCCTCAGGAGTGATGGCGTCGCTAGCGCTATCCCCGAGACGCTGTTCCAGGATCAGAACCCTGCGCTGCAGATCCTGAACCTGCCGCATCAACTCGTGGAGTGGATCCGGACCTGCCGCAGAAGCTGGGGTGGGCATGGCACCCTCCTTAACGTATTCGTACTTAGCTTACGGTTCCTTCCATTTAGGCACTCCCCATGGTTTCCATAGGATGTGCGCCGGTGGCCGTCTGATCGAAGGCACTGGCTGGTCTTCCGCTCACTCCTATGCGCTTGTGAATCACGGGAACTTCCAACGACGCGACGAAGAAATAGAGGGCCATAAACACCAAAATGGCGCCAGCCAAAACTCCGGCAATCCGAAGCCACAGCTTTATCACCTCCGCTAGCTGCTCTCCGCCGAGCCTGACGTGTTGCGTGAGGGCATTGAACATCATGTTGCTCCCTCCAGCGGCCCCAGCGTGGCCGCTCTCATTGCACAAGATCCTTAAGGTGTCCACATAAGTGCGGGTGATGGACGGAGCTTCGGGAAATAGCTCCAGGCCTGACGGCGGAATTCTTCGAGCGGTGGGTGAGAAGCTTAAAGCGGTCGAAGTGCAGGCCGATTCTGATAGCTTCCTCAAGGGACAGCCATCTTCCCCCCTTCGTCCTCCACTGTTGAAGACTTGGTTGAAGGGAGTATAGCCCCGCTGTTTCGCTTCATCAATAATGAAATGTCATTAGCTCGAAGGCGTTGTCCGGCCTTCGATGGAACGAATTGCGAGCCAGAGACCCAGCATGGTGACAGCGATGGCGATCAGCGAGACCGATAAGCCCAACCGGCGGTGCGTCCTTTCCTTGAGCGCGCTCGCGCCCGTCTGATAGGTCTCCGCCGCGATCGCCAGGCCTTCGTTGACCGGCTTCTGAACCGCTGCGGTCTCGAAGGCGTGCACCGCCACCGCCGCCTTCACCAGATCTTCCCGCCCCTCGCGCTGCCGCAGGAGCGCTTCGGAGACTTCCATCCCCGACTGCTGCGCATTCGCCAGGATCTCGTCCGAACGCGCGAGGGCTTTTTCAAGGCTGGTAATCTGCTGCGCCATTTCCGCCGCCGCGATCCCGCCCGCTGACGTGGCGTCGTGGCATTGGCTGCAAACCGCGTTCGGCCCGGCGAGCATGCCCACGTTCGGTGGCCGGATCTCGTGGTTGCTATGGCAGACCACGCAGCCCGCCGCTCCCATCGCGGCGAAAACCGGCTGGTGCGGGCTTTTCTTGTATAGGTCTTCCATCACGACGTGGCAGGTGCCGCACACTGCGGCAACCGATTCCACCTCGGGTGGCTGGGCGCCGTGGTTACCGTGGCAGGAAGCGCAACTCGGCGCCGACAGATCGCCGCGTTTCGCCAGCGCCTCCCAATGCACACTCTTGCGATAGTTCGCAAACTGGTCGGTGGCCAGCTTATAGCCGGCCATATAAGCCGGATCGGCATGGCACCGCGCGCACGTTTCGGGCAGGCGTAGCGGATGCACCGGTGAGAGCGGATCCTTCACCTCGCGAATGTCATGTACGCTGTGGCAATCGATGCAAGTGGCCACCTTCGTGTCGCCGGTTGCCAGGCGTTTGCCGTGCACGCTGGTCCGGTATTGCGCCATCTGATCCACACGCTGGCGGGGCTTGTACTTCTCCATCAAGCTGGCGTTGCTGTGGCAATGCGCGCAGCGCTCCGGCACCGCCGTGCGAGGAATCTTCCCCACGAAGCCGCGCGCCTTGCTCATGGCCGTTTCGGGGTCCATCTCATTGCGATTCCCACCGTGACAATCGGCGCAACTGAATCCAAAGCGCGCGTGGATATCGTTGGCGAACGCCTTCGCGGGAGCCTGCAATCTGCCTTCGAGCACGGAATGACATTCCAGGCAGGAATCTGTTGCCGCCAGAGGAACCGCAAACAGGAACGCCAGCACGCCGTATCTCATCGCCAGTACCCCAGTGCGGAGAAAGTAACCAGGTAGGCAACCAGAACCACTCCGGCGCCGGTCACCAACCGCGTTCGTTCTTCTCCCTGACGGTTAACGGCCCAGAACGGCAGCACTACCCACCAGAGTGCCAGGAGTCCAAATCCGACCAGACCAACCAGTTCGCCCTCGAACACCCATACATGGCTGGGAATCAGTTTCAAGGTGTAGAAGGGCGCGAGAAAATACCATTCCGGACGGATGCCCGCCGGTGCCGGAGCGAAGGGATCCGCCTTCACTCCCAGTTCCCAAGGAAAGATCGCGGCAAGCGATCCCAACACTCCCAGCGCCGCGTACCAGGCCATCAGCTCACGCAGAAAAAAATTGGGGAAAAATGGCATCTGCGGAATGGGCAACCCCTTCCGTCTGTACTCTTCCACTGCCCGCTGCGGCGAACTCATGCCGTGCTTCTGCACCAACATCAAGTGCGCCAGCAACAGCAGCGTGGTGATGCCGGGCAATACCGCCACGTGGAATCCGAAGAAACGCGTCAAGGTGGCGCCTCCTACGTCATTGCCGCCGCGCAGAAACCGCGCCAGGCCGTGTCCCACCACCGGCACCGCCGCCGCCATATCGGTTCCAACCTTGGTCGCAAAATACGAAACCGTGTTCCACGGCAGCAGATAGCCGCTGAAGCCGAATCCGAGCGCCAGCCCCAGCAATGCGATCCCGCTCAGCCAGGTCAGCTCTCGCGGCCGCCGGAACGCGCGCAGGAATACCACGCTGAACATGTGAATGAAGGCTGACAGGATCATCAGGTTCGCCGACCAACTGTGAATCGAGCGGATCAGCCACCCGAACTGTACCCGCGTCACGATGAACTGCACGCTCTCGTAGGCTTCCGCCGGAGACGGCCGGTAATAGAGCAGGAGCAGCGTGCCGGTCAGCACCTGGATGACGAAAAGGAACAGGGTAATGCCGCCGAAGTAATACCACAGCGTTTGGGCGTGCACCGGCACCGTCTTATGTGCCAGGAACGCGCGGATGGAGGCTAACCCAAGCCTCTCTTCGAGCCATCCCACTCGCTGCGGGGGCTCGGTGGCCGATGCCATGTTTCGCCTTTCAGGCCCTCCGGGAGATCACCACTTCGTCACCCCGGATGTGTACAGAATATGCTTCGAGCGGGTGCGGCGGCGGACCCGACACCACCTGCCCGTTCAAGTTATAAAGCCCGTTATGACAAGCGCACCAAATCTGGTGGCTGGACTCTTTATATTGCACAGTGCAGTTCAAATGCGTGCAGACCGCGGAAAATGCGCGCCACTCCGTCTCGGTGGTGCGGACCAGCAGTACCGGGAGACTGCCGAACTTCACGATCTTGCCCGTGTTCGGTTTCAGATCCTGTACCTTTCCGGCGCTGACCTCGTTGACCGAGGCCTCCGGAATGTCCGGCGGGTTCATGAATTTGAATGCAGGATAAAGGAATGAAATCAGCGACGCGGAGAACCCCCCGCCGAGCAGCCAACGCAAGAGGTTGCGGCGCGGTTCATCCATGATCGGGGGAGGGTTGTGCAAGGCCCATGCCAAACCACAGTATATAGCGGCGTTAGCGCGAATTCTCCTGTACACTCTCGTTCGGTGTTGTTCGGATCGCAGAAATGAGCTATTTACCCCATTTCCGATGCGGATTTCTGCGCATGGCGCCTGCTTGGCTGTGGACTTACACCCTCACCCTGCAGGCTTCCGAGACACTGCCCAGCAATCTCGCTGAGCTTCAGCAGCTCCACGCTCCCGCGCAGTCGATGAAAGGCCCGCATGGTAGCCCATGTCCGCCACCAACTCTTCCACGCCTTCCGCGTTCACCGCATACTCGCCTTGCGCCGTCGTCTGGGAAATCTGCTCTACGATTGCTGCGCCCGCTGCCGGCAAGGTCTCCTGTCCTGTATCGACGCGCTATCCCCGGCGCCTCCGTGCGCGCTCACCGCCACAATCGCACCCGATTTTATCGTTAAATGAGTTTACAGGGTCCTTATTCTGGATCTGCCCAACAGTGTGACCGCGGCGGCTCTGAGCTTGACCATCTCAACCTCTAGCGCCGTGCGGGTTCGGACTACCCCTCTGCTCACCGTCGAGGATGTGGATCAAGCCCTCGAGATTCTAACGCAGTACCGCGCTCCGGAGAATAGCGTCTGGCCAGGAAGAGCATTGAGTGAGCCGTAGATGGCCCTTTTGTTCAAGCGGCGGCATTAGAAGACATGATCGTGTCATATACACGGTCGATCTCTTTGACCCGACTCTCTGCCTGTTCGCGAAACTCACCCCGTAGCTTGTAGTAACGGGCCATGGCCCGGTCGCTGTTCCGGCGACGATACTCCAGCTCCTGCCTCCGACGTTCATCTCCGATCTTTTTGCGCTCACCAAGCACCGCCGCGATCCGCGCGGCCAAGGCGTCACATTGTTCTTGTGTCATGACAGGAGTTGGTTTGGTCTCGGTCTCCAGAGGCATCTGTTAGCTTACCTTTCACGTGCTTTTGTTCTTGAATGTCAGCGTTCTCCTTTCGGAGACACGCCGGTCGTGCGCAACTAGACAACCAAGGTTGTCCTGCTGGAGTGCAAGCACTTGCGCCAGCCACGCTGTTAACCAACGCAAAATGCCGCACAGTATGCGTGTTATGCCTAATAACTTTCGACAACATGGCCATGGTTGCCGCACAGTCTTTCTAGCGCGCATAGTCCAAGGCTGAATCAGCGGGAGAGTCCAGAGCGATTCATGCATTCAGTCGACCTCGTTTACGAGACTGCCTCATTCAGTCTCGAGGCGCCGGACCAGACTGCACAAGACGCCCCCGGCTGACGCCCTAAGGTTGATTTTTGCCTTTACCACAGCGCGCATCCGGGTGAAACGGCAACAGTCCGTGCGAGCCATCTGGATATTTCACGGGCACGCGGCGTTAATCGAGAAATGCCGGACTCCGGTGTTTCCTCGTGGGCTGAATGGAGTGCCCTCCTCATGGTTCATGCTCTTCGTTGATGGTTTGCTTCCGGCCTACGCAGCGCTTGCGACCAAATTCAGTATTGGCTTCAACGGCGTCGAAAGATACTCTACTGGAAGAACGTTGGCGTATTAAACGACTAAAGGAGCTGAACCCATCATGAAAACGTTGCTTCACAACTTTGTTAAGGACGAACAAGGTCAGGACCTGATCGAGTACACGTTGCTTCTGGCTTTCGTGTGCCTCGCCTCTGCCGCGCTCTTCATCAGCGCCGGTGGCAGCGTGGGGGGCATCTGGAGCGCCACGAACTCGCGTCTGGCTGCTGCGAACACGTCGGCCAGCTAGTTTGGGACGGGGCGTCACCCAGCACGCCCTTACTTCAACTCCGCTACGCGGGAAGGATATTGGACATGAACGCTATGCTGAATAGGTTTTGGCGAGATGAGGAGGGCCAGGATCTGATTGAGTACACCCTGTTAGTGGCATTCGTGTGTCTCGCTACCGCGGCGCTGTTTGTCAACTCCGGCGGCAGCCTCTCAGGAATCTGGATAACTGCCAATAGCCAACTGGGGGCAGCCAACACTTCCGCCAGTTAGTCACGCTTTGGGATGCGGGGCGTGGCTCACACGCCCCTTTAGCTCAACGGCGCTGTCTCTTTTTTCTTTCTTTCGTTCTTCCTTGCCCACTAACCCCTTCCAAAACCATCACCTTTTCGAACGCCATCACGTCAACGCGGAAGTGCTTTGTTTCTGGCGTGAGCACTCGCCGATTTTGCGGGAGCTTTTTGGAATGGCTTTTCGGCGTGGCAGCGTTTTCATTGCTGCGGCGCTCAAGGAAATCAGCGCCTTACTCCATCGCTTGCAGCCAGTAGGTACGGCTGTGCCTCGCGGTTGTGCGTGGCCTCATGCGACTGTTCGCGGCCCTCTTTCAAGACATTACAATGACCTCAAAACGAACGTCCTGAGTGGGTGCCCCCAGGATACGCCCGTCCCGCAGAAATAGGCGAGAAACTTCAAGTAGCGTGGAGCATCACGAAAAAGAATTTATACTAGTTTTTCGCGCCATGTGAAGCACGCCCGCCCCTGCCATATTCCTCTTTTATGCTTTCATGGTGATTGAGTGCTTCTAGAACGGTGGGTGGCACGCCCATCAGCCTGTGATATCATCTCCTTCGCTAGAGCATCTGAACATGGACCGCAGATCATTTCTGTGCTTGCTTACCTGTACCCCCATATTTGCCAAATCCAAAGGCCCGGCATGGCAAAAAGGCGAAGTCGCCGCCATCGACGTGATCCGCATTCCGGTCAAAGGCAAGAAGATGCGCTATGGCTACACCTACACCATCCACGGCTCGGGGCACAGTTACGTGTTCGACTCCCATGAAAAGCTCAAATTGACGGTCAATGGGCCGGTGGAGTTCACTCTTGAGGGTGACAAGATCTTGGTTCGCGATGAACGAGGCAAGGAACACAAGGAAACCATCCTCAAGACGGCAGTGGACAAACCGAACCCATGAGGTTACGTCGCAGCGGGGCGAATGCAGGCTGCAGACCACGCAGTTGGCCGGACAGTTTAAGATAGTCAGCCTTTCAGGATCATTGCCGTCCTCCTCAACATTGAAAATCGACAGGTGCGAAACGGAATCGCTGAGTTAGCTCCGCACGCCGCAGCCAAACGGGCGGCCGAGACGCAGTGGCAAAGAAGGCCGGGTGGGGTCCACACTTAGCGAAACGGCCCAATCACGACGCCAACACTGCGCGGCACCTTGACCCGAGCGCGATTGGAGAACAAACTGTGACCATGCGGAAGAAAAAGTCTCTCTTCGCCGCGGCTGCCGTTTGTGCCATTGTAGGGCTGGGGACTTGGGTTTTACTCCGCGGCCAAACCGGAATTCAATACCGCACGGCACCGGTCGCACACGGCGACATTAACGTCACTATTTCGGCCACCGGCAACCCCAACGCGGTGGTAACCGTTCAGGTGGGTTCACAAGTATCGGGCATTATCCTGGCTTTATACGCGGACTTCAATACCAAAGTGGCCAAGGGCCAGTTGATCGCGCGGATCGATCCGGTGCCCTTCCAAGCAAAGGTCGATCAAGCGCAAGCCAACGTCGACGCTGCGCGCGCCGCGGTTGCCAATGCCGAAGCCGGCGTGCAGAAGGCGCATGCGGCGATACAGGCCGCGTATGCCGCCCTGGCAGGCGCCAGGGCGAACGTCGTGAAAGCACAAGTCACCGCTCAGGATGACAAGGTCAAAGTCGAGCGGCGCGTGGTACTGGTCGGTCAAAACGCGGACGCCCAGGAGGATCTCGACACCGCCCAGGCAACTTACAAAGCGGCTGTTGCCGACCAGGATGCCTTCGCCGCGCAGCAGCGCGCGGCAGAGGACAACGTAAAGGTCGCGCAGGCTGATTTGAAGGTGGCGAACACGCAATTGACTGCCAACCAGGCGCAAGTGAAGCAGTACGAGGCCGCGCTGCATTCGACCCAGATCGATCTGGAGCACACGAAGATCACAGCGCCGGTGGATGGCGTGGTGGTGTCGCGGAACGTGGATGTCGGACAGACCGTTGCCGCGAGCCTGGCGGCTCCAACGCTGTTTCTGATCGCGCAAGATCTGACCAAAATGCAGGTCGACACCAACGTGTCGGAGGCGGACGTGGGCCGCGTGAGCGTCGGCCAATCGTCAACGTTCACGGTGGATGCGTATCCCGGGCGGGTGTTTAAAGGAACTGTCACTTCAGTGCGTCAGGCTCCCATCAACGTGGCGAACGTGATCACCTACGACGCGGTGATCGGCGTTTCAAATCAGGATCTGAAGTTGTTTCCGGGCATGACGGCGAATGTGAAGATCCTGGTGAATCAGCACCCCAAAGTGATGAAGGTGCCCAACGCCGCGCTGCGTTATCATCCGGCGTCTGAGGCAGCGGCCCCTGGAGCCAAGGGAGCCAAGGGTAGCGCGCCGGAGCAAGCCGTCTGGGTTCTGGATGAAAACACGCCACGGCGCGTCGTGGTCTCGACGGGGGAAAGCGACGGGACGTATACCGAGGTAACCAGCGGCGGCCTTAAAGACGGTGACCGCGTGATTCTCGCGGCGCTGGCGAAGAGCACCGCTTCGAGCGCCGGTTCCAGCTCCAAGAGCGGCAAGGGCCCGGGATTCTAGTGCGTGGCCGGGTGATGACGCCATGGCAGCGGTAATCGAAATCAAGAATCTGGTGAAGGATTACAGAGTCGGGGACATGCCGGTACACGTGTTGAAGGGCATCTCATTCGAGATCGAGCACGGGGATTTCGTGGCCATCATGGGGCCGTCCGGGTCCGGCAAATCCACGCTTATGAACATTCTCGGATGCCTCGATAAGCCTACGTCCGGCGTTTACATGCTGGACGGCATCAGTGTCGGAGAGCTGAATCGCGATCAACTGGCAGAGATCCGGAACAGAAAGATAGGCTTTGTGTTCCAGCAATTCAACCTGCTGCCACGGACTGGCGCGGTGGAGAATGTGGAGCTGCCACTGATGTATACCGATGTGCCTGCCCGCGAGCGCCACGAGCGAGCCATGAAGGCGCTGCTGTCGGTGGGACTGGCCGGACGCGAGGAGCATCAGCCGAGCCAGCTTTCCGGCGGCCAGCAGCAGCGTGTGGCTATCGCGCGGGCCCTGGTGAACGATCCCCGCATTATCCTGGCGGACGAGCCCACCGGAGCGCTGGATTCAAGGACCAGCATCGAGATCATGGCGATTTTCCAGCGGCTGAACCGCGACCACGGGATCACCATGATCGTGGTGACGCACGATCCGGATGTCGCGACCTACGCGAACCGCAAAA
>Ga0335077_10013188_pt1 | contig 10338 bp, 10 predicted proteins | sample Lox_Sample_31_FD_207151 | JGI IMG/M metagenome (GOLD analysis project Ga0335077, IMG submission 207151) | Soil microbial communities from Loxahatchee National Wildlife Refuge, Florida, United States - Lox_Sample_3.1 | ecosystem: Environmental > Terrestrial > Soil > Wetlands | place: USA...
GGCGATCGTTCGAATCGTCATGGTCTCTCCTTTGTCCGGGTTGGCTGGCTGACCCGTATTGCGAGCTGCACGCCAGCCGCATTCATTCCCGGCGCCGCGATCGTTGCACGTGCTCGCGTCACGCGACAACCTGAAAGGCAGTGTGCGCCGTTTGGGTCTCGCCGCGCGTTGTGTGATCCCGTATCGGGGCTCAGCCCGGGCCGCGCCCAGCCGGCCCGCCTGCGGCGCGTTCGAGCCGGTCCTCGAGCTCACCGATATAGGCAGAAATGGAAGTGCCGGACTGTTCGATCGCTGCGCGCAGCTCGCTTTCGAGGCGATCGAGCCTGCCGAGCAGCTCGCCGTGCGATGCCGCGCGACGTGTCTCGAGGGTCTTCAGCGCTTCTTCCAGGAAACCGCGCAGCTCGCTGAAGCGAGAGACCTCCGCTTGCTCTGCCAGTTCACGCTGCGCTTGCAGCTCGCGCGCCTGGCGGCGCCCCGCGAGCAGCACCGAGCTTTGCAGATAGACGACGTAGATCAGGAAGAGCACGCTCAGCAACGCCATCGGGACGAGCAGCATCACTCCCACCGGCGCATCGATGCTCCAGAATCCGAGCGAGAACTGCGAGCGGGCGGTGAATGCGCTCCAGTTGAGGGCGATGAACAGGATGATCGCTGCCACGACGAGGATCATCAACAGCGTGCGCACCCGCATGGCGACCTCACTTGTGAATCGTTCGTCGGTTCGCGCCGCCTGCAGCGTGGCCACAGGTCTTTCGGGGCGAATCACCAGGCCACTACGGCGCTCCCGACCCTGGCAGCCGAGTGAACCGCCGCACCTACGTCCGGAGCGGCGCAGGCGACAGTGTAGCCCATGAAACTCGGCATCCGCGCGGCACTCAGCCGGAGGCAGTCGATGCTTGCGCACCACCGGTTCTGAGAGAGGGGCCCAAGGAAGCGTGCGGTGGGTGTGGATGCGGGCGAAGGCGCGTCGTTACGCACGGCTATTGAAGTTTTCCTACGTCCCGGTTATAAGCGCGGGGATGATCTTCGTCGAGGCGACGAGCGAGGTACGCCGTGTTTGCGGCCGGCGCCCGGGCCTGGCAGCGAAGGCGCTCGTCATCGGTCTGCTGCTTGGTGCGCATGCCGCGGTTGCGGACGCTCCAGATGTGCCGACCATCGCTGCCACGGAGGCACAAGCGCACGTGGGCGAGAGAGTGCGTGTATGCGGCGTTGTCGCCAGCGCCCGTTACACGCCAAAGTCGCGGGGAAGGCCGACCTTTCTCAATCTGGAGCGGCCTTATCCGAAGCCGGCGTTCACCATCGTCATCTGGCAGGAGAACCGCGAGGCGTTCGGCAAGCCGGAGGTCGTATACCTGCACAAGCGTGTATGCGTGACCGGCACGGTGAAAACGTATAGGGGAAGCCCGGAGATCATCGCGACCGAACCGCGACAGTTGAGCTCCGACTGAGACAGCACGCGGACGGTCATCGGCCTGCGCTCACGTATGGCGATGACGACGTGCCGGGGAAATACCGTTCGACTTCCAGGGAGGAATTGAGATGCCTACTGCCGTGTCCGGTTTCGATTCGCTGATGGAGATCACCAAGCGGCCGCCCTTGGTCTTTGTGGAGGGGCAAGGCTCCTGGCTCATCGATCAGAACGGCAAGCGTTATCTCGATTTCGTGCAGGGGTGGGCGGTGAACTGCCTCGGTCACTGCCCGCGACCGGTAGTCGAAGCCATCTCGAGACAGGCGGCGAAACTGATCAACTGCAGCCCCGCCTTCTACAACGAGCCGATGATCCGGCTGGCCGAGATGATCGCCCGGCACAGCGGCTTGCATCGCACCTTCTTCACCAACAGCGGTGCGGAGGCCAACGAGGGAGCGATCAAGCTGGCTCGCAAATGGGGACAGAAGTTTCGCAACGGGGCCTACGAGATCATCACCATGGAACACAGCTTCCATGGCCGGACCCTGGCGACCATGTCCGCCTCCGGCAAGCCCCAATGGGAGAAGCTCTTCGAGCCCAAGGTGCCGGGCTTTCCCAAGGTGCGCCTGAACGATCTGGAGGCGATCTCGGCCGTCATCACCGACAAGACCGTCGCCGTGATGCTGGAGCCGATCCAGGGCGAGTCCGGGGTCTTTGCGGCGACGGACGAGTTCCTGCGCAGCCTGCGCGAGCTGACCAAGCGAAAGGGGATCCTGCTCATCCTGGACGAGATCCAGACCGGGGTCGGGCGCACGGGGAAGCTCTTCGGCTTCGAGCATGCGGGCGTGCGGCCCGACATCATGACCTTGGGCAAAGGGTTGGGCGGCGGCGTTCCGCTGGCGGCGCTGGTCGCACACGAGGAAGTGTGCTGCTTCGAGCATGGCGATCAAGGCGGCACGTTCAACGGGAATCCTCTGGTCACCGCTGCGGGCTGCGCCGTGATCGAGGAGGTGGCCAAGCCGGAGTTTCTGCGGCGTGTTTCCGAGACCGGTGAATACCTGGCGGCTCGCCTGGCCGCGTTATCGCGCAAGCATGACTGCGGTGAGGTGCGCGGTCGAGGCCTGCTCCTCGCGCTCGAGCTCAAGTCGGAAACCGGCGCTGCGATCGTGGACCTCGCCCGCGAGCGCGGCGTGCTGCTCAATTCTCCGCGCCCGAGCTCGCTGCGGTTCATGCCGGCTCTCACGGTCAATCGCGAGGAGATCGATCACATGGTCGGGATGCTGGACGGTCTGCTCGGCGAGGCGCCGTGAGGCCACAGCGTAGAGCACGAGCTCGGGGCCGCGCGTAGGCGCGACGCCGGCGCTGCCGCGGGTGCGCATCGGGGGAATCGTGTACAGTGGACGCCGATCTGCCGCGAGCCGCCGGTTCGCACCGTTTCGTCTCTCATCCTAGCGTCGAGCGCAAGCCATGTTCGAAACCACGATCGCCGGCAGCCTGCCTAAGCCATCCTGGCTCGCCGAGCCGCGCAAGCTCTGGCCCCAATGGAAGCTCGCGGGCGACACGCTCGCGGAAGCGAAGCGCGACGCCACGCTCGTATGGCTCAAGACCCAGGAGGACGCGGGGATCGACATCGTCACCGACGGCGAGCAGTCGCGCCAGCACTTCGTGCACGGATTCCTCGAATCGGTCGAAGGCATCGACTTCGAGCGGAAGGTGAAGATGGGCATCCGCAACAACCGTTACGAGGCGATGGTGCCGACGGTCGTCGCCCAGCTGCGCCTAAAGGGCCGAGTGCACGCGACCGAGGCCCGGCTCGCCCGCACGCACACGCAGCGCAAGCTCAAATTCACGCTGCCCGGCCCCATGACGATCGTGGACACGATCGCGGACGCGCACTATGGAGACCGGGTCAAGCTGGCGATGGCGTTCGCCGATCTGCTGAACCAAGAGGTGCGCGCCCTGGAGGCGGACGGCGTCGACGTGATCCAGTTCGACGAGCCAGCCTTCAACGTCTACATGGACGACGTGACCCGCTGGGGAGTCGAGGCCCTGCACCGCGCGATCGATGGCCTCCGCTGCCAGACCGCGGTGCACATCTGCTATGGCTACGGCATCAAGGCGAACATCGACTGGAAGAGCACGCTGGGAAGCGAGTGGCGCCAATACGAGCAGATCTTCCCCGCGCTCGCGAAGAGCCGGCTCGGTCAGGTGTCCATCGAGTGCGCGAACTCGCACGTGCCGATGAGCCTGCTGCGGCTGCTCGAGGGGAAGGACGTGCTGGTGGGAGTGATCGACGTTGCGAACGACCAAGTGGAGACGGCCGAGCAGGTCGCGAGTGTGGTCGCAGAGGCGATGAAGTACGTGCCCAAAGCGCGGATCTTCCCGTGCACCAACTGCGGCATGGCGCCGATGGACCGGGAGGTGGCGGCGGGCAAGCTCAGGGCGCTCGCCGCGGGCACCGCGCTCGCGCGCAGCCGCTTCGCGTGAACCTCGGCACGTCGCAGCAGCCAGACCGCACGGATCAGCGCAGCAGCTTGAACGCGTGCGTCCACTGGTTGCGAAGCAAGCCTGGGATGCACCAGAGCATGCAGAGCGGTTCGATCGCCCTGGCGGCTTCCGCTTTACCCATGTCCGCCGTCTCCCATCCGAACTGATCGAGAATCTCGCTGACGGTTTTCTTGGCGGGCTCGTCGTTGCCGCAGATGAACATGGTCGGCCGGCCTCCTTTGAAGTGCGGGTTGACCATCAGGGCGCTGCCGACGCAGTTGAAGGCCTTGACGAAGCGGGCGCCCGCGAACTCGCGCTGCAGCCGCTCCATCAGCGATTCGTCGAGGGTGGTGAAGAATCTCAAAACACCATTGGTGGGGGGCGCATCCGCGATCGGATTCGTCGCATCGATTACCACCTTGCCCGAGAGATTGGCGGGATTGGCCGCGCGCAACGCATCCGCAGCGACGGTCCCCTTGACCGCGAGCACCAGCAGGTCCCCGAACTTCGCCGTGTCGGCAAAACTCGCCACATGCGAGATGGAGTTCTGTGCCGCCCAGTCCGCCAGTTTGGCGGGAGTGCGCGAGCCCAGCATGACGTCATGGCCGTGCTTCAGCAGGCCGCTGCCCAGCACCTTCGCTACGGTACCCGATCCGAGCACTCCGACTTTCATGGCTCCTCCTTCGCGATGCTATTGACGTAGCCGGAACCTTGCACCGGCCCGGCAAGGCCCCGGGGCGTTGACGTTTAGGATTCATAGCTCACCAGCACCATGTCGGCGGCGCGCTGGCGAAGCGGGATCAGCGCCTGATACGCGGGGGACTCGTACCAGCCTTTGATCGCGGCCGCGTCCGGAAATCGGATGACCACGCAATCCGCGTACGGATGCTCCCCGCTCAGCACGGCGACGCGCTGACCGCGCAGCATGACTTCCGCGCCCCACTCGGCGAGCGTGGCCGGGACTTTTGCGCGGTACTGCGCCCAGAGCTGTGGATCTTGCACGCTGATATGGCCTATGACGTAAGCAGCCATCCTGTCCTTCCTCTCGTAAATTCTGGCAGGTTCAGCGCGGCCGGTCCCCTGCCAGCGTGATCCGATGCATGACTCTGCGGTACCCGTGATAGTCGTTCACCGGGTTGTGCAGCGTGCAGCGGTTGTCCCAGAAAGCGAGCGAGCCCACTTGCCACTGGAAGCGGCAGGTGAACTCCGGCCGGACCTGATGCTGGAACAGATAATTCAGCAGCGGGGCGCTCTCCGCTTCGGTCATGTCCTTGAACCGAACCGTGTGAGCGGCGTTGACGTACAGCGATCGGCGGCCGGTTTCCGGATGCGTGCGCGCGACCGGATGCTCGGCGACGTACTCGTCCCTGGCATCCTCTCGGGCATCCGTCCTCATCCGGTCCTCGCGCGTTCGCGTCACGTCCGCCTTCGCGGAGCTGTTCACCGCAACTGCACCTTCGAGCATCCGGCGCAGCCCGGGGGATAAGGCTTCGTATGCGAGGACTTGATTGGCGAACAGGGTGTCTCCGCCGGCAGGCGGGACTTCGCGCGCCAGCAGCATGGAACCCATCGGCGGGCGCTCCAGGTAGGCCGTGTCGGTGTGCCAGATGCCGCCGAAGTTGACCCGCTCTTGCTCGAGTTTCGCCACCTCGATGACTTCGGGGAAGCCAGGCAGGCCTTTGACGAAGGGATACTCGGTGGGCTCGCCCATGGCGCGCGCGAAGGCCAGGAACTCCGCAACGGTCAGGTTCTGAGCCCGGAAGAAAACGACGAGGTGCTCGAGCAGCGCGGCTCGTATCTCGGCCGCCGTGGGTGCGGACAACGGTCGGGACAGATCCACGCCGTGGATTTCCGCTCCCAGGGCGCCGGCGATCTTCGTGATCTCCAGCACATCGTTCCCCTGTTGGCAGTGAGCGCGTCGCTGCCGGACAACAGCCCGGTTACAGTAAGACATCGTATGCTACCTCGGGGACGATGTCAGGGTCCGGGCGCATACGGTGCGGGCACCAGCCCGACCCGGATCGCGGGCGCGAGTTCCGTGCGACGCGCAGCCGGCAGCGGATGGCTTCGCTGCCGTGCGAAGGCTCAGTGCGCCGATGGCGTGATCGCCGGCCGAGCGGCAAAACCGAAAATGTACTTCATCGCGTCGCCGATGGTGGAGTCCCAGACCGTCCAGACATGCGCCCCGTCGACGATTCGAAGCTCTGCCGGCTGCTTGTTGGCCCGCAGCAGCTCGTAGAGCTGCACGACCTCCTTCTCGATGTAGAAATCGTCGTCGTCCCCGGAGTTCAGGTACATCGACACCGGCATTTTCTTCGCGAGATAGGCGTCCCACAATGCCGGATAGTTGAGCGACTTCCAGATCGCGGCGTCGAAGTCGGGAGTGCCGAACACGCCCACGCGCCGTGCCGACGAGTTCTGCGGCGGCTCCGGGTTGTAGATCGCAGGCGAGAGCAGGGCGGCGGCGCGGAACATCTCCGGATACTTGAGCGCGAAGCGCAGCGAGCCGTATCCCCCCATCGACTCGCCTCCGATCAGGCGCCCGTCGCGCTGGGTCAACACGCGGAAGCTCTTTTCCACGTCCGGGATCAGGTCCTGCAGGAACGCGGTCTCCATCTTCTCCTTGCGGTCGACATACCAGGTCGTACCCGCATCGGGCATCACGATCACCGCAGGTGGGATATCGCCGCTTGCGATGAGCGCGTCCGCGGTGGGCTGGATGCGGCCCTTGACCACCCACTCGTAGAGGTCGGCTCCGTTTCCATGCAGCAGGTACAGGACAGGGTAGCGCAGGTTGGAGTTGTCATACCCGCTCGGCAGGTAGACGGCGTAGCTCCAGTTGCGATCCAGCACCGCGGAGCGAAACTCTCGGGTCACCACAATGCCCGCATGCGCTGCGGACAGGTAGGCGGCGCCGAACACGGCGAGCGCGGCGACAGCGAAGCGGCGCGTAAGACATGCGAAGTCCATGGAATTGTCTTTCATGGCTCATTGCGTGGCGAGCTGCAAGCGGATCACGTCCTTCTCCTTCAGCCGAACCGGATCGGTGTAGAGCAACAGGCCTCGTCCGAAGCAGTGCTTGAGCCGCTGCAGAACCGCCTGATGGACCGTGCCATCGAGCGTCTGGAACGCCACCTGGGCGCCGCCATGCTGCCGCAGCCACGCGGCGAGGTTCGCCTGATCCTGGTCGTGCTTGTGATGCAGCACCAGGAACTGGACTGGATGCGAAGACAGGGCCGGAAGCTGCACCTCGGTGGTCGCTTCCAGCACCTCGGCCTCCAAGGTGAGTTCCGCAGCTTGTACGGAGGCCGCGAACATGACGGCGAATGCCGCGATCAGGCGTCTGCACATGCCTATGCTCCCGTCGTTGGAATGGAGCGCGCCAGCCGTCTGCCGGTGACGCTCGCCCCGGCCGTCTGAGAACCGCTGCGCCGCGAACGCCGCTCGATTCGGCCGCTCGGTGGACTCCACCCCGAAACGGGTGAAACCCCCGCGGGTCAGTATAGCGCGACGATCTCGAGGGCGGCTCCGCGCGTGCTGCCCCAAGGGAAGCGCTCGGCCGCCCGGAGCCGAGCGGCGCGTCGCCTCGCCGTCCCGCCCGCTCAGTTGGCGTCGCCGCCGGCTGCGGATTTGGGGGGCCTGGCGAAGTCGTAGCGCACGCCGACCCAGATGCCGAAGGGGGCGCCCGGTGTGCTGAACACGCTGTTTGTGGGGGTCAGCGTGTAGCTGAAGTTGGGACCGCTGAAAAAGTCCTGGCCCAATATACCCGCCGTCTGGTACTTGAGGTTGAACACGTTGTTGATGCGCCCGAACACCTGCAGCTGGTCCGTGACCTGCCAATGGCCATCGAGATTGAAGATCGTATATCCGGGGATCGTGCCGTTTACGTCCTGGTTGTTGTTGTCTCCTATGGCGTACTGACTGCTCTGATAAACGATCGCCCCGCCCAGCGAGACCTTGGGACTGACCTGCCAGTCGGCGCGCAGCTTCAGGTTGTTGGCTGGGATGCCCGGGACGTGGTCGCCTGGCTGAACTTGAATGTCGCCCGCGGTGTTCGCCGAGGAGTTGTTCGGGCTCTGCATGAAGAAGGAGGTCTGATAGGTGGCGCTGACATAGCCATAGTTGACCTGCAGATTCACCGGTCCTAGCCGCTGCTGCAGGCCCAGCTCGACGCCCTGTCGTCGGGTCTGCGGGATGTTCGTGAAAAAGCCGACGACGCCGTTGGCCCCCGTGCTGACGAACTGAATGTCGTTGTACAGGTTCGCGCGGTAGACGGCAGCGTTCCAAGAAGTGTTCGGACCGAGCGCCCCTCGGCCTCCCAGCTCGAGCGTCTTGGCGACTACGGCTTGGAGCGGGGGATCCGACACGAAGGCGTTGGGCAGAGGGCAGGGCGCATTGGGGTCCGCGCAGGTCAGCTCCACGGCGGTGGGGGCGCGCATGCCCTCGTTGTAGCTGATGTAGGTGTTCACTGCTTTGCTCGGGTTGTAGTTCAAGCCGACCGCCGGGTTGAAGCGCTGATAAGTATTGGTGCCGTTGATGTTCGAGGTGGGGGACAACTCGTCCGTGATCTCGATCGTCGCGATGTTGTACCGGCCGGCGAGTGTCATCATCAGCTCGCTGGTGAACGCGAAGGTGTCCGTGAAGTAGAACCCGGTGTAGGCGTTGGTGCTGTTCACGTCGGTCACCAAGCTGAAGGGCGTGGTGCCCAGTGTCTGCCGCGCAGCGTTGAATACGGCACCCTGCTCGCTCTGCGTGAAGTTGGTGTTGCCGTGGTCGTAGCTCGCGCCCACGGTGAAGCTATTCTTGCGAGCGGCCAACGGCGTGAGCAGCGTGAACTGGATCGTGCCTCCCAGACCGTTCGTATCCGTTACGCTCTCGATGTTGCTCGCCGGACACTGCACGACAGTGCCGTTGCACTGGGTGCCGCTGGCGCTGCCGTTGAAGCCGTCATTCACGTTGCTGCTCATGTTGTTGCTGTTGAGCTCGCGCCAGTAGATGTTGCCGCCCAATATCTTGTCCGCAGTCAGCACCTTGCTCAGCTTCAGATCGACGAAGTTGAGGTTGTTCTGGGTGATGTCCGGCCACGTGTACGCGAGCTTGTCGTCGACAGCGTACATAGCGGTCGGGAGCGTCTGCCCGCCCCACAGATTGTTGTCTGCGAAGGTGTAGCTCAGGTCGGCGTCGAAATCGGCGGTCTGATAGCCGACCTTGCCGAACAGCTGCTGCACCAGGCTTTGAGAGATATCGTTGTCGCGCCAGCCGTTGCTGTTGAAGTAGTTGCCGTACACGTAGTAGTCGAAGTTATCCTTGGCGCCGCCGTATTCGACGTTCCCGCTGTAGGTATTCCAGGATCCGCCATACACCGAAGCGGAGCCGCCGGGGTATTCGCGGCCGCTTTTCGTGTTGATCGACAGAGCGCCGCCCAACGTGTTCAGGCCGAACACGGGATTCGACCCCGGGATGAGGACCATGGATGAGATGGCTCCCTGCGGAACGAGGTCCCAGTTAACGACGTCGCCGAAGGGATCGTTGATCCGGACGCCGTCTTGAAACACGGACAGGCCCTGCGGGAAGCCCAGCAGCGGCGAAGCGGTGAAACCGCGGAAGTTCACGTCGGGCTGGTAGGGGTTGCCCTGGCTTTCGTTGATGCTGACGCTGCCGAGGTTGCGGTCGAGATAGTCGGGCAGGTTGATCGATTCCTGCTTCTGCATCTCGGCGCCCGTGGCGGCCTGAACATTGGCGGGAACCTCGCTCACGGGGACGCCGATGCCGGGGAGTGGCGTCGTACTGATCACCTCGACCGTGGGCGCCTCGATTTGGGAGGCGGGGTTGGTCTCGGGTTTTGCTTCCTGGGCAAGCGCTGGCGCCGCTGCGCAGCCGGCCGCGAGCCAAGCGGCGGCGAGTGTCGCTCTCATTCTTCTGGTCTCCTTCCCTTTCCGTCCACACCGCCGCCTGGTGGCTGGTAGCAACCAGTGTGGCTGTTTTGCTGCATCCCCTCATGCGACCGCTTGCGAGGACAGCCCATCGTCTGAGGCCGTCATCGCGCGCGTCGCGCGATTTTATCCACTTGATTGCACACGGAAGCCCGGCCTTTCCGGGCCGGGTTCCGCGAGCTCGCTATCGGGAGATGGAGCAGCGCGTCGCGAGCGCGCTAACTAGATCATTGCAAGCGTGGGGCCAGCCCGAGCGAGTGGCTGCGCTGCATCCGGCAACCTTGTCCAGACGCGGTGCCGCCAGCTTGAAGTACAGTTCTTCGCGGTATCGCTGTAGATCGATTTCCTGATGAGCGCACCTCGCGTCGCGCAAAATCGCGGTCGCACAATGCTGGTGCCCGGCCGGCGAAGACCGCATCGGTTTGGTGCGCAAACTCCGTGATGGCTCCTGCAATATCGGCCCAACCCCCTGTTTTCCACTGAAGATTTGATTGGCATAGGAAATGCAGA
>Ga0335077_10013189_pt1 | contig 10338 bp, 13 predicted proteins | sample Lox_Sample_31_FD_207151 | JGI IMG/M metagenome (GOLD analysis project Ga0335077, IMG submission 207151) | Soil microbial communities from Loxahatchee National Wildlife Refuge, Florida, United States - Lox_Sample_3.1 | ecosystem: Environmental > Terrestrial > Soil > Wetlands | place: USA...
CAAAAATAATGGTTTGTCTTAGACCTCCGAGAGCAATCAGGAAAGGAAACCAAGTTCTGTGTTGATGATTCGTCTGTCGCGCACGGGTGCGCGCAAACAACCGCATTATCGCGTGGTGGTGATTGAGAAGGAGCGCGCGCGTAATGGCCGGCCGGTGGAGGTGGTGGGCACGTACAATCCCCGCACCAATCCGGCCAGCATCGAATTGAAACGCGAGCGTATTGACTACTGGGTATCGAAGGGCGCCAAGATGTCGGACCGGGTCAGCAAGATCGTCTCCAAGCCCGCCCCGGCGGCCGCTTCGGTCGCCTGATTCCGGCGAACCCCGCAGCAAAATTCATTCCCACCCAATTGGAAAGTCCTATGGGCGAGCAAAGCCAAAGCGTGGACGTGCGGGCGCTGATCGAGCAGATTGCGAAAGCGCTGGTCGATATCCCCGATGAAGTTTCGGTGGAGCAGATCGAGGGCGAGACCACGGTATTCGAACTGACGGTGGCGCCGGACGATCTTGGCAAAGTGATCGGCAGGCAGGGACGGGTGGCGCGGGCGTTGCGGGCTCTAGTGGGTGCCGCTGGAATCCGCGCCCATAAACGCTTCGGGCTTGAGATTATTGAATAGCTTTCGCAGGAGGGCCGGCAATCGCGGATGAGTTCATCACCCTGGCCCGCGTGTTGAAGGTGCAGGGCCGCCGCGGCGAGGTCTTAGTCGAGCCGCTCAGCGATGTCCCCGACAGATTTCGGGTGGGCTTGAAGCTTTTCGCCCTGGGAAAGACGGAGCAACGACGTGAAGTGCGAGTTGAAGAGTTGTGGCCGCACAAGAATCGCCTGGTGCTGAAGTTCGCGGGAGTGGATTCTATCTCCGACGCCGAGGCCTTAGCAGGCAGCGAACTGCAAGTGCCGAAGGGAGAGAGAGCGAAGCTTCAGGCGGGCTGGACTTACGTCAGCGATCTGGCTGGATGTGCGGTTTTTGATCGCGATCGCGAGCTTGGGCGAGTTGAAGAGGTGCGCTTTGGAACTGGAGAAGCGCCGCTGCTGGTCGTTCGGAGGGGAAGCAAAGAGCATCAGATCCCTTACGCTGAAGCGTATTTGGTGAGCCTGGACCTCGGGCGAAAGGAAATACGAATGCTGCTGCCCGAGGGAATGCTGGACTTAGACGCTCCGCTGACGGCGGAAGAGAAGCAGCAGCAAAAGCATTAACCACAGAGAGCGCAGGGTACACAGAGGAAGTGCGAGTCTCTGGGTGACGAGCTTACGGCTTTCGGATGCAGATTGACATCGTAACCATCTTTCCAGATTTCTTTCGCGGGCCGCTGGATTACGGTATCATTCGCCGGGCGCGGGAAGCGGGCCTGGTAACGATTACGGTGCACGATCTGCGGGCGTTTGCCCATGACCGCCATCGTACTGTAGATGACCGCCCTTTCGGCGGCGGCGAAGGCATGGTGCTGAAGCCGGAACCGATCTTTGAATGCATTGAAGCGATGGGTATCGCGCCGCGCGACCAGCGAGCAGCCGGCAAGCAGAGTGTCGTGCTGCTTTCCGCCCAGGGCAAAAGGTTTGATCAGAACGTGGCCAATGACCTGGTGGGCGTGGAACGGCTGGTCTTGATCTGTGGCCGTTACGAAGGCGTCGATGAGCGCGTAGGCCAGTTTCTGGCCGACCGTGAGTTGTCAGTCGGCGACTACGTGTTGAGCGGTGGCGAACTGGGCGCGGCTGTGGTGGTGGATTGCGTCACCCGGCTGATTCCCGGGGCCGTGGGCAATGAGGCTTCGACCCAGCAGGAATCATTCACCAGCTCGGACCTACAGACCGGCGAAGGTCCGAACTCGACGTGCGCATCGGGTGGCTTGCTGGATTACCCGCACTACACGCGTCCGGCGAACTTCCGCGGCATGGAAGTTCCGGAAGTGCTGGCGTCGGGGAATCACGAGCAGATACGCCGCTGGCGGCGCAGTTCGGCGTTAGAAAAAACGCTGCGCAACCGGCCCGATCTTCTGGAGAGTGTTGCGCTCAGCGCCGAAGACAAAGAGTTGCTGGCCCGGAGCAAGGGCGAACCGACTTAGAACGAAGGGGAAAAAATCATGTCGAACCTCATCATCGAGAAACTTCTGGCCAAGACCAAGCGTACTGATTTACCGGCTTTTGCGCCCGGCGATTCCATCCGCGTGCATGTGAAGATCAAGGAAGGCGACAAAGAGCGCGTGCAGGCGTTCGAAGGCGTGGTGATCGCACGCTCGCGCGGACCGCAGGCCAGCTTCACCGTCCGCAAGATCAGCTTCGGCCATGGGGTCGAGCGCATCTTCCCTGAGAGCTCGCGTGTGGTTGACAAGGTGGAGTTGATACGTTCTTCCAAAGTCCGCCGCGCCAAGCTCTACTATCTGCGTTCGCTGCGTGGCAAGGCAGCTCGCCTGCGCGACGTTGAGCGCGAGCATGTCGTGGCCGAGACCGCTCAATAAGATTTCCCTTGTCTCCGAATTTGTTCGTTCTGACAGCGGGCCTGGCAACATCGGCCCGCTTTTCTGTGACCGGGCCTTTTCTCTCTCGAAAGTACATGGCCTTATTCTTGAATAAGTTAGTCCTTAAACGAGGCTGTCCCGCCTGCATTTTTCGACGACAATAACCGCATGCGATCTCAGTCGATTTTGGCGGCCAGTCTGTTGCTGTCGAGCGTCCTATTTTGCGGTTGCGGCGGCGTGAGTTCGTCGGGCACACCGGGCGGCGGCTCGGGCGACCCAGGCGGTTCCAGCAACGGCGGAGGTCAGCCCACTTCCTGCAGCGCAATGAGCGCCGGCGTGGGAGCTAGCCTCAATGGATTCCGTCCGTTCACGTCGGCAAGTCTCTGGAACACTGACATCTCCAACTCTCCCGTGGACCCGAATTCCAGCGCCATCATCAACTTCATTGGCTCCACGATCGGATTGCATCCCGACTTCGGATCGGGTGAATATAACGGCTCCGACATCGGAATTCCCTACACCATCGTGGGCGGGACGCAGGCCATGGTGGGTATCAATTTCACCGCTTATGGAGATGAAAGCGATCCTGGGCCCATGCCTTTCCCATCGAATGCTCCAATCGAAGGCGATCCGAATCCGGGCAACGGCGACCGGCACTCGCTGGTTCTGGACACAGGCAATTGCTTTCTTTATGAGCTCTACAGCGCCTATCCCAACAACGACGGCTCTTGGAATGCGGGATCGGCAGCGGTGTGGGATTTGACTGCCGATGAACAGCGCCCATACACCTGGACCTCGGCCGACGCAGCCGGTCTACCCATTTTCCCCGGGCTGGTGCGTTACGACGAGGTGGCCGCTGGCAAGATTCAGCATGCACTCCGCTTTACTTTGCCACAGAGCCAGGCTGCGTTCACGCCACCGGCTTCGCACTGGGCAGCGAACTCCAGCAATTCCTTGGCTGCGCCCATGGGAATGCGGCTGCGCCTGAAGTCGAGTTATGACATCTCGTCATTTTCGACCAATGTCCAGGTCATTCTGACCGCGTTGAAGAAATACGGCATGATCATGGCCGACAATGGCAGCGCCATGTACATCAGCGGCGCACCCGACAACCGTTGGGACAACGACGACCTGCACAATCTCGGGCAAGTGCCGGCGTCGGCGTTTGAAGTCATCGCCATGAACCCGGTGTACACGCAGGCCAACCTCCCGCAGGGTGCGGCCCCGACCATCTCCACCTTCACGGCCAGCGCAACGTCGGTTTCCGCAGGAACCAGCGTGACTCTTTCCTGGAGCATCAGCGGGGCCTCTTATCTCATCGTCTCGCCGCAAGTGGGGGCGGTTCGCGGAACCAGCGTCAGTTTTACTCCCAGCCAGACCGCGACCTACACCCTGTACGCCACCAATCAATACGCGCGCACCACTGCGATGGTTACGGTCACCGTGCAATAGCTGTGTGATGCCTTATACTGCGCCTTGCTCCGGCTTGGCGCAGGATGCCATCTCCCACTTCATCCCGGCTGGCTTACATCGACTGGATGCGCGGCCTCGCCTGCGTGCTGATGTTTCAAACCCATTGCTACGATTCGTGGCTGGGCGGTTCTGCGCGCAAATCCACATTTTTCATGTGGTCACAGCTTGGCGGCACGCTTCCCGCGCCGCTGTTTCTTTTTCTTGCGGGTGTCTCGTTTGCATTAGTCGTGGAGAAATTACGTCAGAAGAACTTGTCCGCCAGCCAGATCGCGCGTACCACCATGCGTCGAGGCGCCGAAATCTTCGCGCTGGGCCTGCTGTTCCGCCTCCAGGAATTTCTGATCGCTTGGGGTTGGGCGCCGTGGACTGATCTATTCCGCGTGGATATCCTCAACACCATCGGGATCTCGATGATGTTGATGGGGCTGTTTTGCGGGACAGTTCTGCCTTTCTTAGACGCCGCGCGCGCGCGAATTGGTTTGGGGGTGGGGGCCGCGGCGGTGGGAATGTCAATCTCTCTGCTGACGCCTCTGCTGTGGACGAGCTGGCGCCCGTACTGGCTGCCCTGGCCGGTGGAGTCTTATATCAACGGAGTGCACAATCTGGGCCAGCCGCAAGCCTGGCTGTTTCCCATTTTCCCCTGGGCTGCCTTCGCTTTCATGGGTCTGGCAGTCGGACTGTTTCTGGTCAGCGACTGGGGCAGGAAGCGTGGTGCGATTGCGCTGGGAGCACTCGGCGGGATGCTGATCTATCTGGCGAAGTGGCTGGACGCTCGCCCGCAGCAACTCTACGCCGTTTACGACTTCTGGCATACCAGTCCAAACTTCTTCTTGATCCGCGTAGGTCTGCTGCTCCTGATTTTGGCTGCGGTCTACGCCTGGTGCCGGTGGGGCGCAGCTCAGTGGGGCTTCAGCCCGCTCATTCAAATGGGCCAGACCTCGCTGCTGGTCTACTGGGTACACATCGAGTTTGTGTACGGCCGGTTCTCCATCCTGCCCAAGAAAGCACAAGATATTCGCACCGCTTCCTTGGGACTGCTGGCAATTTTCCTTTCCATGCTACTGCTCTCGGTGTTGCGTACGAAGCTGAAAGGCCGTAGCGCAGAGGTGTGGGGCCGGATTCGCCGGCCGGCAACATAGCCGCCGTTAGCCGTGCGATATCTGCCGGATTGCGTTCTCCACCAGCTTGAGCCCGATCGCCCAGCGCTGACGCGCCTGGAGTTCGTCTTCGCCATAGCCGAACAGATAGACAGTGACGTAGAAGCCGCTGCACATGCCGTCCGCGGCATGGTAGTAGCAGCGCCGGATGAGGAAATCAGCGGCAGCGGGAATCTCGGGAGCTTTCTTCAGCAGATCCGCCAACCGCCTTGCCCAGTTCTCATGCTCGGCAAAGGAGAATTGGACACTCTCATCGGAGAACAAAAGATCCACGTAGGAACCAAACTTGTGTGCCGCGCCGAATATTTCCTCTTCCGGAGCGATCTCTGTGCTCGCCCAGGCATCGCACTTGGCGGTTTCGAGCAGGCTTGCCTTCGAGTTCACCACCGCCAGGAATTCAGCCAGTTCCTGGAATCGTTGTGCTTCCTCAACCTCATGCAGCAATTCGGGATGACGCTTCAGGTCGTAGTATTTTGGGCCGTCAGCGCCGCCGATCCAAGGCATATCGAGCGTTTCGTCGTCCGTGCCGAGTTCGACCGCGAAATCAGCTTGCACGGAGAAATCATACTGGAGCCGATCGCGCACTTCCTATTAGCCTCAGATGTGCCGGAAGAATTGCAGAATCTGACGCTCCGCCCAGCGGCCGTCGTCGCCGTCTCGGTTGGCCAGAAACGAGCAGTGGCCACCGTCGTCGGTTTCCACGAAGGTGATGTTGGGATTCGCCAGAATCCTCCGGCGAGTCTCGGGCAGAATGCGGATGAAAGGATCATTCGCCGCATGCAAGATAAGAGCGGGCACGGCAATGCGATCCAGCACCGGAGCGGCGGTGGCGCGCGCGTAGTAATCGTCGGCGCCGGTGAAGCCACAATAGTAAGCCGTAATCTTGTCATCGAAATCGCGGAGGGTCGTCACTCGGCGCAGGCGGGAAAGATCGAACTGCCCGGGAAAAAGCCGGGCTTTTTGTTGCAGCCGCTGGCGCAGCTTGATGACAAAGTAGTATTCGTACAGGCGGTTGCTGAGCAGGTGGAGCGCATCGGCCGAAGGCCCGAGATCAACCGCAGGACACACCGCCGCCACCGCACGGAACTGCCGCGGCCCTTCTCTGCCCCATTCTCCCGCCAGCTTTAGCACCAAGTTGCCGCCCATCGAGAAACCCGCCAGCGCCAAGCGTGACACGCCATCGCCGCGGATCAGACATTGAGCAACCGCAGCTATGTCCTGGGAGCGTCCCGAGTGATAGAGCGTGGGAGACAAGGCGTCCGTGCCCCCACAATTGCGCTGGTTCATGCGCACCACGTTCATGCCAGCCGCCATGCCTTTGGCGGCTATGCCCAGCATGTACTGTGACTCGCTCGAACCCTCCAACCCGTGAATCAGCAAAATGGTGAGCGCGTTTTTACGGTCAGGCTGCCAATGGCAATGACACAGGATCTTGACCCCGGGTTCCACCTCGATCAGGCGCTCTTCCGCGGGCGCCAGCGGAGTGCGACGCGAGAGAAAGAAGCTGGCCAGCGTTTGCACATGCCCGCCGCGCAGGCCGCGCCGCGGGATGAAAGCCTCGGTTTGCCAAATCCCCACATTCTGATTTTAAATGGAATCTGGTTGGAAGACGCGTCGCGGGAGCAGTGTTATGCCGATTTTCGAATACGTTTGCAAGTCCTGCAATCACCCGTTCGAGGCCTTGGTTTATGGCGACCAGAAGGCGGAATGTCCGAAATGTCACGGCTCCAAGTTGACGCAGCAATTGTCCGTCTTCGCGGTCACTGCCAAGAGCTCATCGGTCTCGTCTGCTCCGGCGGGATGCGGCACCTGCGGCGATCCCCGCGGCCCCGGCGCCTGCGCACTGCCTGACCTGGATTAGCTCCCCTGCTGGTTTCGCAATGCCCTGTGCCGCAAATGCTTAGCGGTGGTTACCTAAGGCATACGCGAGTGATGACGGGGGTAAATTTCCTTATTCTCCGGCTCGCCGTACCATCCCCTTAACCTAACTTCGAGGCTGCCATTTATGGATCGTCGTCAGAAGCAGCGGGTTGCAGCACAGTTATCGGTTCGGGTTTGGGGCATGGACGCGAAAGCCCAGCCGTTCACGCAACTGGTAAGAGTTCGGAACATCAGCCGGAACGGCGCCTTGGTCGAGGGCATGCAACGCATGGTCAAGCCCGGTGAGGTCATTCACCTGCAATTCGGCGATGAGCAGGCACCATTCCGCGTGGTGTGGGCCGGGAAACCCGGTGGTCAAAGAGAAGGTGAAATCGGCGTTCAAGGGCTGGCGTCCGACCCCGCCATCTGGAACCTCAATCTGGTTCGGTGTAGCGAACTTGCGGGTAGGGCCTAAACCAGATCAACCTCTGTACGTCCAGTTCTCTGATCTCCGTTCTCACTACTAACCGCGGGCGATCACTTCTTCCACCGCGCGGTAAGCCTGGTCGATTGCCGCGTCCGTGTATGCGCTGGCGCCGGCGTCGGAATTGGCGATCATGATCCGACCAAACGGCTGTCTCCCGAGCACCCACGGTTCTTCGCCTTTCCGCCAGCGTGGATCGAACAGCGGGTTGGGGCTGTAGGCGTAGCCGTGGGCCCAGCGATTCACGGTGATACCTTCGATATCCCGGGCGGGATCAAAACCGGCCGAACGCAGCATCCGCGCCAGTTGATCGCGAATGTTTCGCTCGAAAGTCGAGAACGGTGTCTCCATGAGTTCGGCGCGCCCCACGCGGTTCTGATCGCGTGGCGGCAGTCCCGGACTGCAGGGCGTGCGCAGCATGAACAGCACCATCGGGTCTTCCGCCTTACTGGGAAACTGATATTCGCCCAGGCTCACAGGAAAATCCAGCGCCGTGTAGGTGTGGTAGCTTCCGGGCGCGATGATCTGCTGAATTCCAAGCTGCTGAAACGCACTCCAATTCCGGATCGCCACGTGAGTGTACACCAAGGGCGATTTCACCAACTGGTGCAGGGCCTCTTTCTGTTTTTCGGGAAGTTCCGGGCAGAGGAACGGAATCATCATGTTGTAGCAGGCGAGCACGCATGACTTTGCCTTGACCGTCTGCAGCTTTCCACCGCGCATGTAGGCAACCGTAACCGCCTTCGCCGCTTGCGCCGGGCCATCGTTACCCACCTTCACTGCGGTGCTGTTCAGGCGAATGCGAATAGCTGAGTCGGCATCGTCAAGCTTTGCGTAGTCTGCGCCAGCAGTAACGATGTCGTCCATAGTGCGGCCTGGGATCGCCTCCGGAATCAGCGAACGCACCAGCAACCGGGCGACCGACGCGTTGCCGTCGGGAAAATGGAAAATGTAAGGCTCTTCCTTCTTGCCCTCATCTCCCAAATTGAGACCGTCGAATCCAGCATAGGTGAACGACCCATAGTCGTCGCCGACTTCATAGCAGGTCAGCGCTGAGACGGCCTCAATTCCCACGCAGAACTCATCATGGGTATAGGTCTGGAAGAAGGGCAGCGCATCCGGATTCAGCTTGCAAATCTGAGTGAGAAAATCCGCATAGCTGATTTCCGCCAGCCGCGCCCGCTTCTGCTCCCGCGACAATCCCGGCAGATAGTCGACTTTCTCGGTGTAAACACGCGCGATATCAAGCCGCACCTTCTCCGCAAGCGGCGTGCTCTTGAGAAACTCCGCCCAAGGCCGGGATCCCATTCCGGGCACTAATTGGTCCTCGCCAAAAGTTTCCTTGTCGAAAAAGCACGCGGTCCCCAGCTTCTCGTACAGCTTCTGGTCGTACGCTTTGTAGAAGCGCTGCGTGTCGATCCCCAGCTCCGTTATCAGCCCCATCGCTACTTTGCTGTAGCGCGATGGGGTATCGATCGACTGCGTGCCTCCATAGCTGAGCACTAGCCGGCCGCCGGCACGAAACTCGTTGCGCTTGGCGTGGCCGCCGAAATCGTCGTGGTTGTCTAGGACCAGGACACGCGCATTCGCACCTGCGTGTTTGCGGAAGAAGTAGGCGGCCGCCAACCCGCTGATGCCGCCTCCCACCACGATCAGGTCGTAGGTCTCGCCGGTATTTTCAGGCGGGCCCGCAGAATCCCAGAAGCTGTGGTCCCGCAAACTGTGCGCAACCGGATAGCTGCCTTCGTGGTTGCCGCGCAGACCGGTCAGAGCAGGGGGATAGTAGGCCGGATTCTTCTGCGGCGTCGAATCCAAGTTGGAGACGCCGAACACCCGGGGAACTGCGGACGCCACCACAGCTCCGCCAACGGCGAGCGCCACCCCATCCAGAAAATCGCGGCGGGTGATCTTCCGATCCATTCCCAGTTCGCGGTCTTTGAATCTCTCCCTCATTTGAGGTATGGCGGGAGCGGTGCCGAGTATCAGGCTATTTTAGCCAGAAGGAACTCCAGATCAAGACCACCACTTCGAGAACAGCGAACGAGACCCATAAACGCTGGCGAAAAACCGAACGCCGCAGATCGCGCTTCAAATCTGCTTCGAGCACATGGATGATTTCGACCTCTACCGAATCCGGTCTTGGTTTCGCAGGAGCAAGCTGGGACTGGGAGAGCCTGGATTCAGTCTTGGGCTTGTCCGGCAGAAACACCTTGGGAGTGCTGATCACAGAGGACCAGCGCGCAAGCAGCATGGAGCGAGATCCCAATCCAAGATCCATTGGCTTCGATGTCAGCTCCAATGGGGCCATTCGCTCCGGCGCAACTCTGTCCGCCAGATTGCGCAACAGCGAAGTCCACCATCCGTGGGCCGTCACATCAGAAATCAGCTCGCCCACCTCCACCGGCCTTGATTCGAGTTCCAGCGGCGGCAGAATCTCGGGGGAAATCACGTCGCCCAGATTGCTGAACACGGTGCGATACCAGGGCACGCTGACACGGTCACTCTGCAACATGCCCACATCCACGGGGCGCGAAGTGAGTTGCAGCGGCGGCAGCTTTTCCGGTGCGAACCTGTCTCGCAACTCGCCCCGCAGACGCTTCCAAAGAGGCTGGTTCCAGCTCTCGGCCAGCAAAAGCTCGATTTCGTGGCCCGGAGTCCCAGACTGGGGGTTTGCCGGATGTTCGGGCAAGGGCTCGGGATGAGTGGGGTCAGAGAACATTGGGAATTCTGGCTGAGAACTCGCTACCTAGTGTAACCCAAGAGCCCAAGAGCTTGCCTTACCGGGCTCTCCCCTCAGCCGCAATCCCATAAAATGAAGCGTCGCCACTACGGCAAGAGTCTAAACACAACGTGACGCCGCCCAGCAAACCGCCCCGCGATACGCGCCCGGCCAGCCAACGATTGCGCAC
>Ga0335077_10013190_pt1 | contig 10337 bp, 13 predicted proteins | sample Lox_Sample_31_FD_207151 | JGI IMG/M metagenome (GOLD analysis project Ga0335077, IMG submission 207151) | Soil microbial communities from Loxahatchee National Wildlife Refuge, Florida, United States - Lox_Sample_3.1 | ecosystem: Environmental > Terrestrial > Soil > Wetlands | place: USA...
GCGGGGGCGCACAGTTTCACGGTGACCGCCACATCCCGGGACGGCGGGATCGACACCGACATCGCGTTCTATACCGTCGCCCCGGACAATCGCTTCAAGCTGGGGCGACCGCACGTCGGATCTGACAGCTCGATCGCCTTCACCGTCCGGGTGCCGGGACCGGGCGCCGTCACCGTGCTCGAGTCAAACGGATCGCGTCCGTTCGCCCGTGGGCAGGCGACGACGCGGCGGGCCGGCAGCGTACGCCTCACGGTCCGCCCGAACTCAGCCGGGCGCCGCGCCGTGCAGCAGGGTCACGTGAAGCGCGTGTCGGTGACCGTCGCGTTCACGCCGCGAGGTGGAACGCGCCGGTTCGTGCAGCTGTCGCTGAAGGCGTGATCCGGGCTTATCCGACGTCGAGCACGATCTTGCCGGTCGCGCCACGGCCGTCGATCAGCTCGAGCGCGTCGCCCGCCTGCTCCAGCGGGAAGCGGGCGCCGACCACGGGCCGCACGAACCCGGCTTCGATCAGCCGGTCGATCGCATCGCCGATCTCGCGGTTGAGCTCCGGCTTGCGCAGCACGAAGTTGCCCCAGCCGGCGCCGATCACCTCAGTGTTCGCGAGCAGCAGACGGTTGACGCGCACCTCGGGTATCGAGCCGCCGGTGAACCCGACGACGACCACCCGCCCGCCCTCGCGCAGCGAGCGCAGGCTGTCGGTGAAGCGGTCGCCTCCGACGGGGTCGATCACGAGGTCGACGCCGCCTCCGGAGACCTCCTTGGCCTCGTCCTTCCAGGGGCCGTCGCTGCGGACCACGTGGTCGGCGCCCGCCTCGCGCGCGACCCGCTCCTTGTCGTCGGTGGACACGACCGCGATCGTGTTCGCGCCGAGCCCCTTGGCGATCTGGAGGGTGGCGGTGCCGACGCCTCCGGCCGCGCCGTGCACCAGCACGGTCTCGCCCTCGTCGAGCCGGCCGCGCGTCACCAGCGAGAAGAACGCCGTGTGGTAGTTCAGGACGAGGCCGGCGCCCTGGGCGAAGTCGAGCGCGTCGGGAAGCTTGAACGTGAAGAACGCCGGCGCCACCGCGACCTCGGCCCACCCGCCCAGCATGCAGAAGGCGGCCACCCGGTCGCCGGGCTTGACGGCGGCGTCGTCGGGAGCGCTGCGCACCGTTCCGCCGACCTCGCTGCCGGGCGTGAACGGGAGCTCGGGCTTGACCTGGTACTCGCCGCGGGTCTGGAGGACCTCGGGGAACGACACGCCGGCGGCGTGGACGTCGACGAGGACGCCACTGCCAGGCGTCATCGGGTGCTCGGCGGCCGGCTCCGGGAGGTCGTCGACGAGCCGCAGCGCCGATTGCGGGCCGGTGAGCTCGACGATCTGGACGGCCTTCATGTGGGGCGGGACCCTAGCCGAACCGGCCGGGGCGCAGCGGTAACCCCGACAACCGCGCACTCGCCGCCCGCGCCACCGGTGAATGCGGATTCAGCCACCTCCTGTGTCGACAACCGCGCAACCGGCGCCCACCCGGAGTCGAGTGCTCACTTATCCGGGTTCCGTACGGTCGGGCCGAGAGACGGGCAGCTATCCGGTTGGGCACGGGCGGGCGGAGAGACGGGCAGCTACCCGGTTCTGCACGGTCGGGCGTCGGGCGGAGAGGACGAGCTAGCCGAACTCTTCCTCGAGCACGCGGATCGCGCGAGGCGGCGCCCGCAGGACATCGAGGCGCTCGAGCTCGGCCATCGCGCTGGTGAACCGCGACTCGAGCACGGGATGGACGACCATCACCAGCCGAGCCTCGCCGCCGAGGCCGCGCTGGACGACCGACTTCACGGACACGTCCTCGGCGGCGAGCACCTGCGCCACGCGAGCGAGCACACCCGACTCATCGGCGACGTCGAGGTGCAGGTAGAACGCGGACACGACGTCCTGAACGATCTCGAGCACCTGGCTCGTCGGCGGCGTCGACGCGGGCGGGATCATCGCGCTGATCACGTCTCCGAGCACCGCGCTCGCGGTCTGCGGACCGCCCGCGCCCGGGCCCGACATCGTGATCTCGGTGATCGCCTCGGACTCGACCGTGACCGCGTTGAACGGCCCGCTCACCGACGCCAGCGGGTGCCGCGGATACAGGAAAGCGGGATGGACGCGCACGGACAGCCCGGAGCCGATCCGTTCCGCGGTCCCGATCAGCTTCAACTGCAGGCCGAGCTCATCCGCGTAGGCGAGATCATCGGGCTGAATGTGCTCGATCCCCTCGTACCGGACCTGGTCGAGGTGGACGGGAGTGTCGAACGCCAGCCGCGCGAGGATCGCCATCTTGGCCGCCGCGTCGCGGCCATCGACGTCCTCGGACGGATCGGCCTCGGCGTACCCGAGCCGCTGGGCCTCCGCGAGAGCCTCCTGGAACGTCATCCCGGTCCGCGCCATCTCGGTCAGGATGAAGTTGGTCGTGCCGTTGACGATCCCGTGCACCCGGTCGATCGTCGCCCCCGCGAGCGACTCCTGGATGACGCGGATCACGGGAACGACGCCGGCGACGGCCCCCTCGAACCGGAGCTGGACCCCGTACGCACGCGCACAGTCCCACAGTTCCTCGCCATGCTGGGAGAGCAGCTGTTTATTGGCGGTGACGATGTGCCGCCCCGCCCGCATCGCCTCCAGGAGATACGACCGCGCCGGCTCGATCCCGCCGATGAGCTCGACGATCAGGTCGGAGGCCTCGAGGATCTCGTCGAACGACCCGGAGCTGCGCGTCATCACGCCGGATATCTCCGGACGGAGTCCGGTCGATCGCTCGATCCGCGAGGCGTGCTCAGGCAGCAACGCCGCGAACGCCGACCCCACGGTGCCGTGTCCGAGCAGCCCGACCCGAAAGACCGCGTCAGTCGATGTCACGCGCCGCCAGGTCCTCGTAGGTCTCGCGGCGAACGACCACCCGGGCGTCGCCGCCGCGGCAGAAGATCACCGGCGGGCGCGGAACCCCGTTGTAGTTGTTGGCCATCGAGTATCCGTAGGCGCCGGTCACGGGCGTCGCGACCACGTCGCCGGGCGCGGGGTCAGCCAGCCAGGCGTCGCGGACGATCACGTCGCCCGACTCGCAGTGCTTGCCCGCGAGGTGACAGCGCTCGTTCGGCGCCGCGGACGCCCGGTCCGCCACCAGCACCTCGTACTTCGAGCCGTACATCATCGGGCGCAGGTTGTCCGACATCCCGCCGTCGACCGCCACCCACGTCGAGATGTTGCGCTTGACCGTCTGCACGGTGTACAGCGTGACCGTCGAGTTCGCGACGAGCGCCCGGCCGGGCTCGAGCAGGAGCCGCTTGTCCGAGCCCAGCTCCGCGTGCACGGTCGACACGATCGCGTCGACGTAGTCGGCGACGGCCGGCGGGCGGTCGGAAGCGCCGTAGGCCACGCCCAGGCCGCCGCCGACGTTGTAGACCGGGAAGTCGCCGAGCTCCGCGAGCGTCCGCACCGCGGCGCGAAACGGTTCGAGCTCGAGCAGTTGCGACCCGATGTGGAAGTGCAGCCCGACCAGATCCAGATGCTCCGACACCGCCAACCGCGCGATCGCCTCCCGCGCCGCCTCGGGGCCGAACCCGAACTTCGAGTCTGGCTGCCCTGTCGAGATCGCGTGATGGGTGTCGCCGGCCACGCCCGGGGTGATGCGGATCAGGACCTCCTGGCGCCGGTCGCCGGCTTGCGCCGCCACGCGCTCGAGCACATCCAGTTCGTCGAGCGAGTCGATCACGATGTGGCCGACGCCCGCGGCGAGCGCTTCGCCGAGCTCCGACGCCGACTTCGCGTTCCCGTGGAAGTAGATCCGCGCGGGGTCGAAGCCGCCCTGGCGCGCGAGGAACAGCTCGCCGCCGGAGGCGACATCGCACGCGAGGCCCTCCTCGGCGAGCAGCCGGTATACCGCGGTGCACGGGAACGCCTTCGAGGCGAACAGCACGTCGAAATCGGCGTGGCGAGCAGCTGTCGCCTCCATGAACGACCTCGCCCGGGCGCGGATGTCGTCCTCGGCGACGACGTAGGCCGGGGTGCCGAACTCGTGCGCGAGCTCGACCGCGTCGCAGCCGCCGATCTCGAGCCGTCCGAGCTCGTTGACTCGCGATCCGATCGGATAGACGTGCGAGAGAGTGGAGGTCGCGGTCATGCGGTGGTCGATCATGCCACGCCTGCCATCATCGACGCGTGCCTCGGCCCCGGACGGTCACGCCAGAGCTCCCGAGCGAGATGGGCGTCCACGCCGGCCTGTCCTACTCGCTGTGGCTGCCCCGATCGACCGAGCCTCACGGTGGCGTGGTCGTGCTCCATGGTGCCGGCTCCTCCAAGGAAAACCACCACGACTTCGCTCGGGCCGCGATCGGCGCGGGGTTGGCCGCAATCGTGTTCGACCAGCGGGGGCATGGCGAGAGCGAAGGCGTCATGGACGGCCGGGCCATCGATGACGTCGCCGACATGGCTGCGCTTCTGCGCTCCCGGATCGGCGAAGCCCCGCGCTCCCGGATCGGCGAAGCCCCGCGCTCCCGGATCGGCGGAACCGCCGCGATCGCCCTGCGCGGCTCGAGCATGGGGGGCTACCTCGCGCTCGTGTCCGCTGCTGCCGCTGGCGCCGCGGCGGTCGTGGCCATCTGCCCGGCTTCGGATGAGGGGCTGCGGAGGGGGCTCTCAGCCGGCCGGTTCACGTTCGGCGCCGACCAGCCGGCGCTCGACCGGTTTCTCGCCGGCCACCACGTCACCGCGGCCGCGGGCGAGCTCGAGATACCCGTGCTGCTGCTCCACGCCGAGGGCGACGAGCAGGTTCCGGTCGAGCACTCACGCGAGCTCGCCGCCCTGCTCCGGTCGCCCCGCAGCCGGCTGATCACGCTTCCGGGCGGCCACCATCGCTCGATCCAGCACGACGCCGAGATGCAGGCCGTGAGCCTGCGCTTCATCGCGCGGGCGCTCGAGCCGTCGGGCTAGGGCCCGAGGCCCTTCAGCACGCCACCGAGCGTCTGAGTCGCTCCGGTGACGGTCTTCGCCGCCCCTGAGCCGACGGTGCTGACCGCGCCACCGGCCGGCGGGCTGACCTGTCCGACCGCGCCGGCGGCCGTGTTGGTGGTCTGCTGCACGGTCGTACCGACCTGGCTACCCGTGCCCGACACGACGTTCCCAAGCGTGTTCGTCGCCTGCCCGAGCGTCTGCTGCACCACCTGAACCGGCGCGGGCGACGGCGCCGGCGGCGTCGTCGTGGCCGCTGGGGAACTGCTCGAGGGCGCGCCGGATGCCGTGCTCACCGGAACGGCCGTGCTGGCCGGCGCTCCGACCGTCCTCCGCGGCGGCACTCCGGGGCCCGTCCCGAGCCCGCGGCCCGCGGCCGAGGGCGCCACCGCCCCGGCCGCCGCTGGACCGCCTGCCCCGCGTGCGGGGGCGGCCGCCGCGAACGCCAGCCGGCGCGTCGCGAGGGTCGGTCCAGACGCGGACGCGAGTCGGTGCGATGAGACGACGACCTCGGCCGGCGCGGGTTGCATGGCGACATGCGGCCAGCCCCGGAAAGCCACGAGGGCGCTAGCTACGATGAACATGAGCGCGGCACCGGCCAAAAGCGAGCCGGTGGTGCCGAAACCAGCGAGATAGGCCCGCGCCGAACGCACGACCCCCGCACCACTGCCATGACTTCTTCGCAGATTCATAAAGAACCCTTCAGGGCCTAGATACCCCGTCTGCCAACATTAACCGCACTATGTCTCGTAGCAACTCATTTGGTCGCGATACCGGACTTCAGACCCGGATGTTGTTCACGATGTTCCTCCTGGGGCTCGTGTATGCGGTTCTGATCGCCGTGCTGATCGCAGCCGGCGCCGGCGCGGTCACGATCGCGATCGTCGCCGCCGGCCTGTTCGCCGTCCAGCTGTTCACCTCGGACAAGATCGCCCTGGCCTCAATGGGCGCGCACGAGGTGACCCCGCAGGAGGCGCCCCAGCTCCACTCGATGATCGACCGCCTGTGTGTTCAGGCCAACATCCCGAAGCCGCGGGTCGCGGTCGCCCAGACCCCGATGCCCAACGCGTTCGCCGTGGGGCGCTCGCCGAAGAGCGCCACCGTCTGCGCCACGACCGGGATTCTCCAGCTGCTCGAGCCCGCCGAGCTCGAGGCCGTGCTCGGGCACGAGCTCACCCACGTGATCAACCGCGACGTCGTGGTGATGACGATCGCGAGCTTCTTCGCGTCGATCGCGGCGTTCATCACGCAGTTCGGGTTCCTGTTCGGCGGCGGCTTCGGTGGCGGAAACCGCAACAACCAGAACAACAACGGCTTCTTCATCGTGATTCTCGTCTCGGCCGCGGTGTACGTGGTGTCGTTCCTGCTCCTCCAGGCGCTCTCGCGCTACCGCGAGTTCGCCGCCGATCGCGGCTCGGCGATCCTCACCGGACGCCCGAGCGCCCTGATCAGTGCGCTCATGAAGATCAGCGGAACAATGCAGCGAATCCCGCAGCGCGACCTGCGGGCGGCGTCCTCGGAGCTCGCGGCGTTCTACATCTTCCCGCCCAAGGCCAAGGAGTCGATTACGAACCTGTTCTCGACCCATCCGCCGCTCGAGGCGCGGATCGAGCGCCTGCAGCGGCTCGAGGCCCAGCTCCAGGGCACCGCCTAAAGCCGCAGTGGGCTTCCTCGACGTCCTGACCGGCCGTCGCAAGCTGGCGCAGCCCGCGCCCGATCGCCTGTTCGCGATCTCGACGGCGTACGTGACCATGCAGACGTCGCTCGGGACGGGCTCGCGCGGCGCGGCCGCAATCGTGTTCCAGCCACTTTCGACCGCGGACTTCGAGTCGATCGTCCGCGATATGGAGGAGGTTGTCCGCGCCACCGCGTCGGACAGCGGGACGACCGTGACGAGCTCGGACGACACCTACGGCTTCCGCTGGCTCGTGCTCCGCGGCAACGACTTCGACGATCTCGTTGTCGGGATCAATGCGGTCAGCGGTGCGCTCGAGGCCGGCGGCTACGGCGACCGCGTCCTGTGCGCGGTATTCGCGTTTGAGGACTCCAAGAAGCGCCCGCTCTACTGGATCTACAACTACAAGCGAGGGACGTTCTATCCGTTCGCCCCCGCCACCGGCAACGAGCAGCGCGACAACGAGCGCGAGCTCGTGGCCAAGGCCCAGATCGGGAAGGAGCTCCCGGTCGAGCAGGAGCTCGAGCGCTGGTTCCCCCTGTGGGGCATCCCGATCTAATGGGTTAGGGGGCCCAGCTAACGCCGGGCCCGCCGTACCACCAATACAAGCCCCAGAGCGACCGCCGCCGCCACCCCGATCACGACCGGGTGCGGCATCGACTCCTTGGTGCGCTCGATCCGCTCGCGAGCGTGCTTCTTGACGTCGGCCTTGGCCGCGAGCGCCTCGACCGTGTCGCCGAGCTCGCGGCGCGTGGCCTCGATCTCCTCCTGGATCTGCGCAGGATCCTTGGCGGCCTCTACTGGCGCCCCTGCTGTGCCCGGGTCTTCGCCCATTGCACATCCTCCTTCACGCTCTCGGTCGCCTGCTCTGGGACAGGCGGCGTCGCCTGCTCCACCTTGTGCTTGCCCTGCAACGCCAGGATTCCACCGATGGCCGCCAGCACTGCCGCGACGATCAGCGCCGCCAACCACGCAGTGACGGCGGTCGCCAGGGCAAGAACGGCGGCCGCGATCAGCGCCCCGAGTCCGTAGAACCCGAACACGCCGGCGCCGCCGAACATGCCGGCGCCGATGCCGGCCTGCTTGCCCTTGATCGCGAGCTCGGCCTTGGCGAGCTCGACCTCCTGCCTGGCCAGGCGGCTGCTCTGCTCGGACAGCTGCTTGACCAGTTCGCCGATCGATGCGTCAGACGAGGCGGTTGACATCGCGGCTCTCCTCTCAGCGATCGACGTTCTGCCGGCTCGGGTCGGCGGCGACCTCCTCGCGGTCGGCCTCCGCTTCGGGATACTCGTGGCCGTTCGCGGCCTCGCGCTCGGGAGCGCGGTCGTCGCGCATCAGGTCCTCGTCGGCGAGCCCCTGCTCGTGCGCCTGCGCGGTTTCCTCGTGCAACCGGGCCTCGGCACGCTCGCGCTCGGCCAGGGCACTGGCCACGCGGGCACGGTGCTCGGCTTCCTCGGCGCGTCCCGTCCGGACGTCCGCGGCCTCGCGGTGCTCCGTCACAGCCTGTTGACGACGCCTGTTGAGCTCCCGTTCCTGCCGACGCTCGGCCGCGATGCGGCGACCCCTGGTCAAGCCAAACAGCAGTCCAATCAGAACGACGACGGCGACCACGATCACGATGATCAAAACGGTCGACATCCTCCACCTCCTCGGTTTGGTTAGGAGGAGGCTTCCCTGCTTCGGGGCCGCGAAACGGCGCCGGCTAACCCGGGATCAGGCCCTCGCCGCTGAACTCAGCCCTGGCTTCCTCGAACGAGACGTCCGGTGGAGGCAGGATCACGTCGGACGGTTCAAGACGATCCTCGGCGACCGGCGTCCCATGCTTGCGGACGAAGTCGATCAGCTCCTTGAAGGTCGTGTTGAACTGCTCCGCGTCCGCCTGCTCGCTTGCTCCCACCGCCTGATTGTCGAGGTCGTTGAGCGCCTCGGCATCGCTTTCGGTGAGTTCGTACTGACCTTCCGTGGCGATCCGGACGATCACGGAGCCTGCCCCTGGGACGGGCCGGCCTGCTCGGCCTGCGCCGGCTCCCCCGCCGGGGCGCCCGCGCCCAGTTCGCCCGCCGACGGCGACGAGCCGGATCCGAGCTCGGCCTTCATCTTGGCCAGCTCGGCGTCCACCTCGCTGCCGCTCGACAGCTCCCGGAGCTGGCGGTCGATGTCGTCCTCGCCGGACCCGAGCTGCGTGAGGTCCTCAAATGTGCCCGCGGCCTCGAGCTCCTGCACGGCGTCGGCGCGGGCCTTCATGTTCTCGGTCTTGTCGAGGGCGCGCTGCATGGCCAGACCGACGTCCGCCATCTCCTCGCCCACGCCCGTCGCGGCCTCGGAGATCTTGACCTGCGCCTCGGCGGCCGAGTACTGGGCCTTGATGACCTCCTTGCGCGAGCGGAACTGCTCGATCTTGGCCCGCAGCTTCTGCTCGGAGGCCGTCATCTGCTCCTGCTGCTGCTCGAGCTGCGCAATCTGCGAGTCCAGCGACTGGAGCTCGGTCTGGGCGACGTTCTTGCGCTCGAGCGCGGTCCGCGCGAGGTCCTCGTTGCCGGCGGCCAGTGCCTGGCGCGCCTGCGTATCGAGCTTCACCACCTGGTCGCGGAGTTTCTGTTCCTGAAGCTGCAGTCGCTTCTTGGAGGTGACGACGTCGGCGATCCCCTTCTTGACGTTCTGGAGCAGCTCGATCTGCTTCTGGTAGCTGTATTCGAGCGTCTCCGCAGGATCCTCCGCGCGATCCAGCAGCTTCGAGATCTTCGCTTTGATGACGGTTGACATGCGCCCGGACAGGCCCGGCATCGCATCCTCCTTGGCGTGTTTCTAGACGAGCCCTCCTAGCGTAGCGGGGAGGCCGCTCTCGGCGCACCTTCCGGTGCCGGTTTGCGGGACGGTTTAGAACCCGAGGGGGTGCCGGGCCATGTACCCAGCGGTGCTCGTCATCAGCGGCCGCCACCGTGGACCGCTGCCCGACGGCGGATGCGGGTCCTGCTCAGCGGAGGTGTCGAGCCGGATCCCGGCGATCTCGATGAACGCGTGTCCCGGGTTCGTGTACACGGTGATCCACTGTCCGGCCCCGTGGAGGTCCCAGGACATCATCTGCCCCGAGTCCTCGGACACCTTGAGCAACCCGGCCGCGTGCAGCACATAGGACACGCTTCCCGAGCAGTCGTACGCGGAGTCATTCCACCTGCCGTGGCCGCCGCCCACCCGATAGGGCTTCAGGCGGATCTGGTCGCCGGCCCAGATCGCCTTCTGCACCGCCAGCGGCGCGTTGGCGGGCGCGTATGCGACCCCGTGGATGATCTTCGCGGTGAAGCCAGGCACGGTCGGCCGCGGGAACGGGAGCGCCGGCTGGGCGCCCATCCCGGCGCCACCCGAGTTCGAGGTCTGGGCGGGCGGCGACTGCGCGGGCGTCGACGAGGAACTCCCGGACGCGCTCGAGGCACCGGCGCCATTCGTCCCCACGCCGGCGCCGCCGCCGGTCGCACTCGCCGCCGGCGCGCTCGCCAGCGCCAATACGGCCAAGCTCGGGAGTATCAGATGGGCTACCCGCACACGTCTCTTTCGTAGGCCTGCGGGGTTAGCTGACGGGCTGGCGCTAAAAGAGCCTGCGCCTCCCGCGGATTCACCGCGGGACTCGCCCCAACGAACTGGGTCCCCCGCTCCGCGGATGTCGTGGCCCGCGGATTCGGCGTCGCGGCAATATATCCA
>Ga0335077_10013191_pt1 | contig 10337 bp, 9 predicted proteins | sample Lox_Sample_31_FD_207151 | JGI IMG/M metagenome (GOLD analysis project Ga0335077, IMG submission 207151) | Soil microbial communities from Loxahatchee National Wildlife Refuge, Florida, United States - Lox_Sample_3.1 | ecosystem: Environmental > Terrestrial > Soil > Wetlands | place: USA: Florida...
TCGGCGAACTGGCTGTCCAGCAGGCTGGCGGGGAAGAAGTGGCCGTGCCTGGCCGCGAGGCGCCTGGCGATGAGGTCCCTGTCGGCTTCCAGGTAGATCAGCCGGACTTGCGGCCTGCCAGCACGCAGCACGTCACGGTAGCGCCGCTTGAGCCCCGAGCACGTCACCACCGCCGGCTCGCCGACGGCAGCGCGCTCGTCGATCCACGCGCCGATGGACCGCAGCCACGGCACGCGATCGGCGTCGTCAAGGGGAATCCCTGCCCGCATCTTGGCCACGTTAGCCGCCGGGTGGAAATCGTCCGCCTCGGCATAGGCCCAGTGGAGCTGACCCGCGAGCATCGCGCCGACCGTGGTTTTGCCGCTGCCAGAGACACCCATCACAAGCAAGATCGGTGGAGCCACGAAGTTCAGTATCCACCCGAAGACGCGCTTTCCTCACGCGCACGCTGTACAAGCTCCAGTTTTGTGTACGCGGGCCGGCCGATCTCGAGGTACTTCGCCTTGACGCGCTCGAGATAGGTTTTCGCCGTGCTCGGCCGGATTCCGACCTGTTCCGCGACGGCGTCGAGGGTCATTCCTGACGCGTATGCGAGCAGCACAGAACGCTCGCGCCGCGACAACTGCGGGCGGGTATCGCCGGTGGAGCCCGCCGCGCCATTCCTGGGTGCTGAGGCACGGATGGCGGCGACGATGGCTGCGATCGTCTGTTTCCTGCCCGGAAGCAGGCACGCGCCCGTGCCGAGCAGTGAGGCGCTCAGGTAGGGATCCGAGCTCCTGCACAGCGCGAGCACGCGATAGCCCGCTCGGCACAGCGCGCGCACGTCAGCGGCGGTGCCGGGACCACCCTCGCGCGGTGCCACCTCGACGAGCACCACGTCGGGCCGCGGCTCAGCCATGCGCAGCAGCGCAGCCGCCCCGGTCTCCCGCACGTCCAGGTCTGGGACGCGCGCCGCGTATGCCCGGAGGCCCTCGAAGAGTTCGGGGTGTTCAGGGTCGTCCCAGACCACGGCCACGTCGATCGAATTGATCACCGTACTGCGCCCCCTTGCGCGTGCTCGTCACCATCCATCAGGTGGAACGAACGCCAGGGCCCCACCGGTTCACCAGTGGTGGCAAAAGGTGCGCCACGGGACGGAAGATACTCGCTGTTGTGGCGGCGCGGGTCCCCCTGGAATGAGCAGCTGCTCACGCAGTATTAATGCAGCTGAGACCCTTTCCCATCGACGCAGGATATGGGCGTTGATCGGAGTTGAATCTGCCGCGCTGAGTCACACTTTGATGGCACGATCGGGGCGCTCGTGCGCTGCGGCCAAATGGGCACTGCGGCACTGCGGTACCCAGGACGCGGGACATACGGAGGCTGTCATGCCGGGCGGTAATGCCGCGGTAATGCGCTCTCATCGGGGAGAACGTGGTAATTCTCATGCTCGAGAATCGGTCATTCGACCACATGCTCGGCTTCCTTTAGACCCATGCGGGAAAAGTGTCACCGTCCGGGCAGTCATACGAGGGCCTGACCGGAACAGAATCCAACCGGCTGGCGAGACAGCCAATGTATTCCGGATCAAGCCGGGCACTGCTGGCGCGTATCACAAGCCGGCGCCGATCCCGGCGAGGGCTACATGGCGACAGACGACCAGTTGTACGGGAGCCTCCAGGGCCCGACGAGCCATTCGAACCCGCGGCGTGCGAGGGCTTCGTCAAGGACTTCGCGTACACGCTCGGCTGGCAGGCCAAGGAGGGCTGGCCGATCCTGGCGGGCACGGTGACGGGCGACATCATGGGCTATTTCACACCCGATGCGCTGCCGGTATTGTCCGCGCTTGCCAAGGGGGTACGCGGTCTGCGAGCACTGGTTCGCCTCCGACCAACGGAGACGATGCCCAACCGCGCGTTCGCCTGTGCGGCGACGAGCCAGGGCCATATGGACGACAAGACCCATACCTTCACCGCGTCAAGCACCTTCGGCCTGCTCGGTGGCCACGGTCTCGGCTGGGCGATCCACGGATACGACGCTGAACCGCTTACCAAGTCCACGTTCACCGATATCGGCAAGGCGACCGGCGGGCACATCGGCCTTTTCGCCGACTTCACGTCGGCCGCGGCGGCCGGCACGCTGCCCGCTTTCACATTCCTCGAACCCAGCTGGGATTCTGCAGGCAAGAGCCAGCACCCCAACTACAACGTTGCGCTCGGCGAGCAGTTCATCCAAGACGTGTACGAGGCGGTGCGCGGCGGCCCCGGCTGGGCGCAGTCACTGCTGGTAATCACCTACGACGAGCATGGCGGCTGCTACGACCACGTACCGCCGCCATCGGACGCGGTGCCGCCGGACAACGACACGGGCGAGTTCGGCTTCGACTTCACCCGGTTCGGCACCGACCGGACTTCCGAAGACGAGTCCCGACCGTGCTTGTCTCGCCGCTGATCGAGCCAGGAACGGTGTTCGGTGTCCCGGCGGGCGCCACGCCGCTCGACCACACGTCGATCCTCAAGACCCGTACAGCAACGCTGGAACCTGCCGGCCCTGACCGCGCGCGACGCCGCGGCGCCAAGTTTCGCGGACGTCCTCACCCTCAGGACGCCGCGGACGGACGATGCCCTGGCGGGTGTGGTGGTACCGATGGTCGCCGGCCAGGCTCCAGCCGACGGCCCACACCTGCAGGAGAACCAGGCAGAGCTGATCTCCCGCAGATACCCGGCCGGAGCGGAACCCCCACCCGGCTACCCAGCGGTACCGCCGGCTCGGGCAGAGGCCTAGGAGGGCTACATCCGGACGCACAGCTCCCTTACGTCCTGAGGGATTGCGTCCTGAGGATTTGCGTCCCGAGGGTTACAAATAAGCAGACAGAGGGTCACAAGGGACAGACAGGTGGCCACAAGGGACAGACAGGTGGCCACAAGGGACAGACAGGTGGCCACAAGGGACAGACAGGTGGCCACAAGGGACAGACAGGTGGTCACAAAGGGACAGACAAGGAGAGGGCGAACCTGCCTTCCTCGTCGGTCCACCACGCTCGCATCTTGAACCCGGCCGCGGCCAGTTCGGCGCGCACGCCTTCCTCGCGGAACTTAGCCGATACCTCCGTGCGCATCTCCTCGCCGGCGCGGAAGCGCACAAGGACGCCGAGGGCACCTAGCTTCACGCTTTGCTCAGGCAGCGAACGTAGTCTCATCTCGATCCACTCGTTGGCGCCGTCCCACGCCGCGACGTGCCCGAACGTGGCCAGGTCGAAGTCGCCGTCAAGTTCCCTGTTGAGAACGCTGAGCACGTTCTTGTTGAACGCCGCGGTGACACCGGCTGCGTCATCGTAGGCGGCCACCAAGGTGGCGGGGTCTTTGACTAGGTCGGTGCCGAGGAGGAGGGTGTCGCGGGTGCCAAGCTCGGCGCGGAGCGAGGCGAGGAACTCCGCCCGCTCGGCTGGTAGCAGGTTCCCGATTGTGCTGCCGAGGAAGGCGACCATGCGCGGTCCGCCTGCGATGGGCAGACCCAGGTGCTCCTCGAAATCCGAAACCACAGCCCGCACCGCCAGATCGGGATACGCGGCCCGCACCCGGCGGCCCGCCGCGACCAGTGCCGCCTCGCTCACGTCGACGGGGACGTAGCTATGCAGGGTTCCGCATTCGCGCAGCGCTTCGAGCAGCAGACCGGTCTTCCCGGCCGACCCGGAGCCGAGTTCGACCAGGGTGTCCGCACAGCTGGCGGAGGCGATCTCCGCAGCGCGCCGGTGCAGGATCTCCCGCTCTGCCCTGGTCGGGTAGTACTCCGGCAACCTGGTGATCTGCTCGAAGAGTTCGCTGCCCCTGTCGTCGTAGAACCACTTCGGCGGCAGCCGCTTGGGTGAGCTCGTGAGCCCGGTGAGCGCGTCGGCGCGCAGCGACTCCTCCAGGAAGCCGGGAGGCAGGAAGCGGACTATCTCGAGCGCGGTCATCCGGTCGCTGTCCTTTCGTCGGTGACGAGCCGACCGACGTCGACGTAGCCGGCCGCTGCGGTCAGCACTGAGCCATCGGGAACCCAGGTCCATCCGGGCACGTCGTCGGACGGTTCGGAGGCGACCATTACGCGACCGTGATCGCACCGGTAGCACAGCGTGTCCCCGGCAGCGGTTGCCGCGATGACAGCGCCGTCGGTGAGCAGGAAGTTGAACCTGCCGGGCACGCGTTCGGCATGAAGCCGGGCTACGGTGGCGGCCAGGGCGTCGGCCGCCACGGCGCCGCCGCGCAGCCGTTCAAGGACGAGGGCCCATAGCAGGGCCGAGTCAGAGCGGGCTTCGAGGGTGAGCAGGTCAGCGGCGGGCAACGCACCCGCGAGCCCAGCGGCCGCGTTCGGCCAGCCGCTGACCGCGCCGTTGTGGCTGAACAACCAGGGGCCTGACGTATAGGGGGCGGCGGCCGCCTCGCCCGCCTCTGTTCCCGCGGTGGCGCACCTGACCGCGGCGAGCGCGGCTGTAGTCGTGGTTACCCGGGCGACATCGGCGAACGACGGATCCGCCCAGATCGGCTGGCCCCGCCGGTACCTGGCGGGAAGCGGGTCGCCGCCGGCGTACCAGCCGACGCCGAACCCATCCGCGTTTACCGTCCCGTGCTGCTGGCGCCGTGGCGCCCAGGCCTGCCTGTACAGGCCGTGCGCCGGGTCGATGATCAGCTCGCGCAGGGTCACAGGCGGGCCGAGGTAGGCGAGATGGCGGCACATCAGCCGTGCTCCACAGACACAGCCGGGCCGGCGTCACGGGCGGTGCGGAACCCGGCAAAGATCTGGCGGCGGACCGGATAGTCCCAGTTGCGGAAGGTGGTACGGCAGGCCACCGGGTCCACCGCGAACGAGCAGCCCCGCAGCACCTTGTAGGTGCTGCCGAAGAACACCTCCGAATACTCGCGGTACGGCCAGGCCGCGAAACCCGGGTACGGCAGGAAGTCACTTGCCGTCCATTCCCACACGTCGCCGATCAGCTGGCGGGCGCCACACGGAGCCTGCCCGGCTGGATAGCAGCCTGCCTCCGCGGGCTCAAGGTGCCGCTGGCCCAGGTTGGCGTGCTCAAGACCGGGCTCGTCGTCACCCCAGGGGTACCTGCGCGCCCTGTGTGACACAGGGTCGAACCTCGCGGCCTTCTCCCACTCGGCCTCGGTGGGCAGCCGACGTCCAGCCCAGCGCGCGTACGCGTCCGCCTCGTACCAGCAGACATGCAGAACCGGCTGGTTGGGCGGGACCGGCTCGATCGCACCAAAGCGGCGTCTTACCCACTCGCCGCCGTCACGGTGCCAGAACCCGGGCGAGGTCAGCCCGGCCCGCTGCCGCCACTCCCAGCCCAGCCCGCTCCACCATCGCGGCTCGTCGTATCCGCCGTCCGCGACGAACTCCGCGTACGCGGAGTTGGTCACCGCGGCGGTGTCAAGGTAGAAGGAATCCACCTCGACGAGGTGCGCAGGCCGCTCATTGTCCAGGGCCCACGGTTCGGTGGAGGTACCCATCATGAACGGGCCCGCAGGCACAAGGACCTCGGTGGGCAGCGCAGCAGTGCCCGGCGCCGCAGGTGCCCGCAGTCCCGGCGCGGCTGGATGCGGTACCGGCGCAGATGCCCGGGGTACCGGCGCAGATGCCCGGCGTACCGGCGCAGGCGCCCGCAGTACAGGCGCGCCCTTGCGGAGCTGGTGGGTGATCAGCATCGTCTCGTCGTGCTGCTGCTCATGCTGGGCGATCATGCCGAACGCGAACCCGTCCGCTACCAGCGGCGCACCGGCCAGAGGTGCACGTTCCAGCAGATCGAGTACACGACCACGGACCTCAGCGACATATGCCCGCGCTTCGCCGGGTGGCAGCAATGGCAGGGCCGGGCGCTCGGCGCGGGGATGCTCGAACGCGTCATACAGCGGATCCATCTCCGGGTGCATGGGCTCGTGGCCGCCGACGGCGCGGAGCAGCCACAGTTCCTCCTGATTGCCCACGTGCGCGAGATCCCACACCAGCGGCGACATCAGGCGAGAGTGCTGGTGCACGAGATCTGCGTCATCGACGCAGCCGGTGAGGCCGCGGGTACGATCACGGGCCGCGAGCAGCGCAACGGCTATTCGCTCGCGCAGAGCTTCGGTAGAGCTGGGTGCGTTGTCGCCGGTCGGCGCGGTCATGGGAGCTCCTTGAGCAGGTCATCGGCGGGGCATCGGTCACGCTCCACGTAGCGTTCGGTGAAATTGGTCACCGAACGGAGCAATGTGGCAGGCGCGGCGCTACGGCGCAACGCGGCATCGGCGGCTTCGAAACACTCGCGGACAGCACGGGCGACGGCTCCGTCGGCGGGGCCGTGCCGGGCCGCGCGCAACCAGGGATCGCCTGGCGCGTTCCACAACGGCTCCACCGCCGCAAATGCCACATCGGCCGCCTGGGCGTCACTGACCAGCGCCCAGGCAACCGCGGTCGGCACCACCCAGCCATCGCCGGATTGCGCGTCGATCATGCGGAGCTCGATGTGACCACGCGGCCGGACCGGCGGGAAAAGGGTGGAAAGGTGATATTCCAGGTCATCGACGGTGGGCCGGCGCTCGCCGTCGACCCGGGCGGATGCGATCCCGTGTGAACCGCGAAAGCCGGCGGCATCGGCACCACGTAGCCAGTCGCGGAAAGTCAGTCCCGGCGGTGCGACCCATGATTCGTTGTCGGGGCGCCTGACGCACATCAGCTCCGAGTCCAGGGCATAATGGGCCCACCTGGACCTGAGATCGCTGCTCATGCCCGGTCGGCCATTTTCCTGCGGTGGCCTGGTGCGGCCAGGATCAAGCTGGGCCCATACGGCCTGACGGGTCGACCGCCAGCCCGTCGGACGGCCCTGGACAAGCGGCGAGTTCGCAAATGCCGCGACGAGCACAGGTCCAATCTTGTGCAGCAGATGCCACCGCCTGCAGTAGCCCTGCTGGCCGGGCCCTTCCTCCCCCGCATCCAGGCACACCTGGACGGAGGCGGTGCTGCACATCATGATCCGCCCGGCGCGACCCGACCGGTCGAAGAACTCCTCCATCGCCGCATAACGCGGTGAGTCAAGGACTCGGAGGGGCGGGCGGAAAGGATCTAGGCCGTGACCGGAGAGGCACAGACCTGCCTCGTGCATGGCTTCCGTCACGGCGGCCATGTCGCGGGCCGCGTCCGCTATGCAATCTCCGATACTCGCAGCGGGCAACGAGCTGAGCTCTAGCTGACCGCCGGGCTCGGTCGTTAGGCAACCCCTCGCGGGCAGTGCTCCCGGACTGCCGAGGTCGGCCAGAGCGGACTCGACCCGGTCGGGTTCAACTGGCAAGGCGGGGTCGCGCGCATCACGCACCAACCATTCCAGCTCCACGCCAACCCGCTCGGGTGGTCCTGTCTTGAAACAGATGCCATGAATGTGCGCCACCGCAGCCTGCTCCGTGAGCGGTGTCGCGTCAACGCGGAAATCATGGTCATAGGCACCGATCATGCCGCAGCCCTCCTCGGGTGTTGCTCTACTGGCCGAACACACGTCAGACCCGGCGCGGGTTCGATCCGCATCTCGATTCTTTCCCCGCTGGCAATTGTTCCCCCGCTGGCAGGCACTTGCTCCCCCGCTGGCACTTGCTCCCCCGCTGGCACTTGCTCCCCCGCTGGCACGTGTTCGCACGCTGCCACTGCTCCGCCTCCGGCCTTCTGCGCCCCGGCTGCTCGCCTGGAACTCTCCGCCCCAGCGTCTCCGCCCCAGCGTCTCCGCCCGGCCTTTCCGCCCGGCCTTTCCGCCCGGCCTTCCACCCTGCCACAAGCCCTGCGATGCCCAGTCCCGGGATCCGGCCGCCCACGATTGAAACGTCTCATGAGGGTCTGACAGCTTGGCGGCGGCTTTACCCGAACCTGCGACCGTAACGGCGGCGGCCGACCCCTGACCGTGCTGCTCAGGGGTTGGCCCGGAACTTCCGGCAGCTGAAGTAGTTCGACTGGGTACATAACTCGCGGCAGGTAGATTCTTGTGACCGGTGCGGAGGCGGGTTATGGCGTCGGCGTCCGCCACGGCACGAGCACCGCCGTCGGTGCCGATGACCGGGTGCCTGCTGGTGCAGGCTGCGACGCGCGAGTCACTCGAGGTGCTGCGGCTCGCCGGCCCCGTTGGTGTTCACGGGAGCAGGAAGAGCCAGCGGCAGCAAGAAAGTCTCGTAAGCAGCCAGCCGGGCCCGAGATCTTCGCTGCTCCCGTTCTGTTTTCGCGACCGTCGCGATGGTCGCGCACGCATACCAGACCACTCGCGGGAATCCGCCTGGGCATGCCGGCGCTCAAGTTGCCGCAGGCGGACACCCGACTGGCTGTCGTCGGCGTCGGTGTTCGACGCGGACGCGCGCTCGTTCGACGTACTGCTCGGTGGCGCCGAGCACCTGCGTAGCCGCGACGACGGCGCGGCGAGGGAACAAGCCTGGCGCGCGATGTGCCGCGAAGCACCCGACCGCTACGGCGAGCGTGGCCTCGCTGCGCTCGGATGAGCCGCCGCGCCTCATGTCTGCCTGGGCTGGCGCGCCGGCGGTGAACATCGCACAGAGCGGCTGAGCCGGTCAGGCCGGGCTACGCCACCCCGCCGCCAACCCTCGGCTACGCTCAGCCGGGTGATGTGGGATGCGATCCAAGCCCCGTTTCCCGGCATGGAGATCCCCGCCGACGAAGATCCCGAGCAGGACCGGGTGGCGCGCAGCCTGCTCGCCCTCGATCCCAGCGGGCAGCGCATCGCGGCGGCGCTCCGCCGCACGATCGACCTGCTACTCGACGGCCGCAATACCGGCCGGTACCGGTGGGATCAGTTGCACAAGACGGAAAAGACGCACGCAGGCACCCTGGTTGAGATCAACCTGCAGCGGGAGTTCGGCTTCGCGGGCGGTGCGGTGCTCGACTACTCGATCGCAGGCGCTGAGGTCGACTGCAAATTCTCGCAGCGCGTTGGCGGGTGGATGATCCCACCGGAGGCGTTAGGGATGCTGCTACTTCTCGTGTCGGCAAGCGACGAGCGGGGCCACTGGTGCGCGGGCCTGGTGCGGGCGCGTGACCAGCACCTGCGCGCGGCGGCCAACCGGGACCTCAAGCGTGGCCTCAACGAGACTGGGATCGGTGCGATTCGGTGGTTGCACCGGCGTGCGCCGTTGGCTGAGAACGCGTTGCTACGGCTGCCCGAGCCGACTGTCACGCGGATACTCGCCCTGCCATCGGGACAGCAGCGGGTAAACGAGCTTTTCCGCCGTGCACAACGCAGGCGGATCACCCGGGCGGTGATCGCGACAGTCGCGCAACAGGACGACTACATGAAACGCGTCCGCGCGGGCGGCGGCGCTCGCGACCTGCTACGCGGCGAAGGCATTGTGATCTTCGGCGGCTACGGAAGCCATCGGGAGACCGCGGTCGCGCTCGGCCTACCGGCGCCGGGCCCCGGGGAGTTCGTCAGCGTTCGGCTAGTTCGGCGCGACGGCATGCGCGACGGGGGCGGGCGGCCATGGGTACAGCTGGGCGGTGGTGACTGGATGACTGCCGAGCTCACCGACCCGGTGGAGCGAGCGCCGCAGCTCCCTGACGTTTAGGGTCTGGTGCGCTGACGCCGGGTGTCGCCAGCATCACGGCTTTAGGGTGTCGCCGGAATAGGGGTTTGGGGTGCGCCGGTGGTGTACGTGCGGCCGGCTGGGGTGGTCCATATGAGGACCCCAGGGCGGGGCTGTTCGAGGTGCCAGCCGAGGGCCTGCTTGATCTTGTGGTGGCGTCGGCAGAGTGCGGCGCAATTGCACTCGCAGGTCTTGCCGCCCTGGTCGTATGGCACGGTATGGTCTTTGTCGCATCGGGTGGCGGGGCGACGGCAGCCGGGGAAGGCGCAGGTGCCGTCGCGGATTTCGATCAGGTGCCGGAGCCGCGGGGTGAGCTGGTAGCCGGGTGTTTGGCGCTGGTGGTCGCAGCCGGGGAAGGCGAGCCGTTCGAGTTTGATCACCAGGGCCGTCGTGCCCGGGCAGGTGGGTGCGGGCTGGGGCGGTGCCGCGGGGCCGCCGGTGCCGAAGGGCTGGGCGGGGCCGGCGCGGCCGCGGTGGCCGCAGCCGTGGCCGATCACGCGTCCCGTCTGGTCGGTGACGGTCAGGCACCAGCGGGTGGCGGGGGGCCGGGCGGCGGTGGCCAGGGTGCGGGTGGTGTCGGCGTCGACCGGGCCGAACCCGGCGGCGTCGCCGGGTTCGTCGCCCAGGCCTAGCAGGGTGGCCAGCGGGACGGTCAGGTTGACCGAGCCGGCCAGCCGCCCCAGGTCAGGGTCGCTCCAGGCAGACCCGGCCAGCCCGGCAGACCAGGCCGGGCCGGTCGGCCCGGCGGCGGTGACCGAGGGGGACGGCGTC
>Ga0335077_10013193_pt1 | contig 10336 bp, 9 predicted proteins | sample Lox_Sample_31_FD_207151 | JGI IMG/M metagenome (GOLD analysis project Ga0335077, IMG submission 207151) | Soil microbial communities from Loxahatchee National Wildlife Refuge, Florida, United States - Lox_Sample_3.1 | ecosystem: Environmental > Terrestrial > Soil > Wetlands | place: USA: Florida...
CCGTTGACGCCGCCGCTGTCGTCTTTGAAGACGGTGATTTTCCCGGCAGTATCGATCTTGTGAATGCGGTTGTTGGGAATGTCGCTGAAAAACACATTACCATCGCGATCGACAGCGGGGCCTTCGGTAAACTTGTGGTCCTGACTCACCACCTGCCATTCGCTATCGGGATCGAGAATGGTGGTCACGAAATGGCGCTCGCCACCGCTGTGAGACTTGACAATAGGTTTGGGATAGTCGCGCCAGAGCCATCGGAGGGCGTCGGGGAGAATGGCTCCGCCGTGTTTAGCATTGTGTCCTTCGGTGCCGACGACGAAGGTGGAGTCGTAGCCCGCGTATTCAAGCGCCGACGCCATATCCTGATTGGCGATATACCAGCTGCCGGCGTAGAGATTCAGGTCGTTCTTGCCATCCTGCAGGAAGAGGCGCTGCGGCTTAGGCTCGGTTTTGCGAATGAGTGACGCGTAGATTTCGCCTCCACGCAGATTGGCGAAGCTGCCGATGAAGCTGAGCACGCGGTGAAAGGCATCGGGCCGGTTCCACGCCGCGGTGAAAGCGCAAATGCCGCCGGAGCTCAGCCCGGAAATCGCGCGGCCGTCTGGATCGCTCGACAGGTTATACTGCTTGCCCACCTCCGGCAGAATCTCTTCGAGCAGGAAACGGGCGTAGCGATCGCCCAGCGCATCATATTCGAAGCTGCGGTTGTAACGGGCCTGCTCGGCGTCGGAGCGGGCCGGCAGAACGCCGGGATTGATGAAGATGCCGATGGTCACCGGCATTTCGTGTTTGTGAATCAGATTGTCGAAGACCACCGGCACGCGCCAGCGCCCGTCTTCGGCGACATAGCCCGCGCCATCCTGAAAAATCATCACGCAGGCGGCTTTTTCGGGCTTGTACTGAGCGGGGACGTAGACCCAGTAATCACGGACCGTGCCGGGAAAAATCTTACTGGTCCAGGCGTATTTGGTAAGGGTGCCCCTGGGGATATCCGCGTGGCGTTCGGAGTCCGGTCCCAGGGGATAATCTTCAGCGGCTTGCGTGACGCCCGCAATGAAGCTCAAAGAAACGCACAGAATCAGCCATCGACGCATGGAGACATGCTACATCAGGCGCAGGCCTCGCATTACAATGAGGCGTGCGACTCGCCGCCGCCCTAATTGTGATGGCTTTGCTGGGGCTGTGGGCATTGGTGATCCGCCGCCGGTGACCGCGCGGCGACGGACTCAGGAGCCGAATTTCTCAAGCAGTTCCAGCAGTTTTCTTTCGTCGATGACTTCCACGCCGAGCTCGTGCGCCTTCTCGAGCTTGGAGCCTGCGTCTTCACCCGCAACCACGTAGTTTGTCCGCCGGCTCACAGCACCGCTGACCTTGCCGCCTGCGGCCTCGATGCGCTGGCGCGCCTCCTCGCGGCTGATGCTGAGTGTTCCGGTGAGAACGAAGACAAGTCCGGCCAAAGGACCGGCGTGCCGGCGGCGCATCTTAAATTCGAATTGCAGGCCGGCGGACCGCAGCCGCTCCAAAAGGTCCTGGTTTCGCGGCTCGCGAAAATACTGATAAATACTCTCGGCAATCTTGGGGCCGACCTCTTCGGCTTCCTGCAATTCGTCCACGGTGGCCGACGCGATCTTGTCCATATCACCGAATTGTTCGGCCAGAAACACGGCGGTCCGCTCACCGACAAAGCGGATGCCTAGCGCGTGGATAACGCGCGGGAGCGGGTTTTGTTTGGACTTCTCGATGTTGCGGATTACGTTGGTGGCTGATTTCCTGCCCATGCGGTCGAGGTCAGCCAGCTTGTCTGCGGTGAGATCGTAGATATCGGCCACGCTTCTGACCAAGCCGCGATCTACCAGCTGGTCCACCAGGACATCGCCCAGGCCATCGATATTCATGACGCTGCGCGAAGAGAAATGCAGTATGGATTCCTTCAGGCGCGCGGGGCAGTTAGCATTAATACAGCGGCTGGCGGCCTCGCCTTCTTCACGGACCACCTTGCCTCCGCACACCGGACATTGCTTGGGCACGCGGAAAGGCCGGCGGTAGGAGCCTTGGGTGTGCACGCGCACGACCTTCGGAATCACATCGCCGGAGCGTTCGATGACGACGGAATCGCCAATCTGTAAGCCGAGGCGCGCGATCTCGTCTTCGTTGTGCAGCGTAGCGCGGGATACGGTGACACCACCCACTTCGACAGGAGCCAGATGCGCCACCGGGGTAAGCGCTCCAGTCCGGCCGACCTGCACTTCGATGTTATCGACCGTGGTGACCGCCTGCCGCGCGGCGTATTTGTAGGCGATGGCCCAGCGCGGCGCCTTCGCGGTGTACCCCAGCCGCGTCTGCTGCTCTACCGAGTCGAGTTTGACGACCACGCCGTCGATGTCGTAAGGCAGCTCATCCCGCTTCGACTCCCACTCGTGGCAGAACGCCAGCAACTCATCGATATTCCGGCAGAGCCTGCGCTTGGAATTTACCTTGAAGCCCATTTTGTTCAAGGCCTCCAGCGATTCCCAGTGGCTGGGGAAGCGCGGCCGACCATCCACGAGCAAATAGTAGGAGTAGTACTCGAGCCGCCGGGAGGCAGTGATGGCGGGATCGAGCACACGCAGCGAGCCCGCTGCGGCGTTGCGAGGGTTGGCGAAACGGGAAAGACCCTGCTCCTCGCGGTCCACGTTGAGCCTCTCGAAGGCGCCGCGTAGCATGACGGTCTCACCGCGGACTTCAAACCGCTCGAATTCGGAGGATGCGCGCAAGGGAAGGGAGCGGATAGTGCGTGCATTCTCGGTCACGTCTTCTCCCACGCGCCCATCACCGCGCGTCACCGCCTGCACAAACCGGCCATCCCGGTAATGCGTGGCCATGGACAACCCATCCAGCTTCAGCTCCGCCACGTAGCGATAGGGTTCGCCGCCCAGGCCATCACGAACGCGGACGTCAAATGCCCGTAATTCCTCTTCGTTGAGCGCATTGTCCAGACTCAGCATGGGAGCGCTGTGCTCCACCTTGACGAACCCTTCGCGGGGTTTGCCTCCCACCCGGAGCGTGGGCGAATCGGGCGTAAGAAGCTCAGGATGCCGCGATTCGAGATCGCGCAGGCGATTCATTAGTGCGTCGTATTCGGCGTCGCTGATTTCGGGCTGATCGAGAACGTAATAGAGGTGCTCGTGGCGGCGCAGTAGTTTTCGAAGATCTTCAGCTTCGTCGACGAGTTTAGCCTTCATCCGATTCCATTATAATGATCTGAGCAAACATGCACGGATATTCCCAAGGCTAGGACGCAAACGGACTCGCCTATCCACTCACATCCCACAACGTTAATTTACAATCCCGCGGCGGGTCGGCTCCGCGGCGCGGGGCACCGGCGGCTCGAGCGGGCGGCAAAGACCCTGACCGATGGTGGTTACACGATTTCGATGGTGGCCACGCACGGCCCTGGCACCGCGGGAGAAATCGCCTGCCAAGCGATTCGCAACGGAAGCGAGTTAATTGTCGCCGCCGGCGGCGACGGAACCCTGAATGAAGTCATCCAGGGAATGGCACACTCGCATATTCCGTTGGGAATCCTTCCAGCGGGCACCGCCAACGTCCTGGCCACCGAAATCGGGCTGGGGCGGGGTTTAAATCGAGCCGCCAAAATAATTCCGAACTGCGTGACCCGGCGTATCGCACTCGGGCGCCTGAACTGCGGCCAGGAGCACCGCTACTTTCTTTCCATGGCCGGGGCGGGCTTCGACGCCCAGATTGTCTACGATCTGGGCTCCGGCCTGAAGGACCGGCTGGGAAAGGCCGCCTATTGGATTGCCGGTTTCGCCCACGCGCTCAAGCGATTCCCTGAGTTTGAAATCGAGATCGACGGGGAGGCGCGCGGGACCGCTTCGTTTGCCCTGGCCAGCCGGGTCCGCAACTACGGCGGGGATTTCGAGATCGCGCGCCATGCCAGCCTGGCTGCGGAGGATCTCGAAGTGGTCCTGTTCCGCGGACGGACCGCTCTTCCCTATTTCAAATACTTGTGGGGCCTTGTGACCGGGCGGCTCGAGGGGATGGGCGGCGTTTCCTTTCAGACGGGCCTGGAGGTGCGCGTATTCGATCCGGCGGACCGGCGCATCCACATACAGGTGGACGGCGAATATGCCGGGCGGCTTCCGGCCTCGATTGTCCTTGTGCCCAACGCGCTGACGCTGCTGGTTCCTCCGGAGTACGCAAGGTCCGAATAATCATTTCAGAGGTTGCTCTCCGTTAAGGTAGAATGACGTTGGGTATCCGCTTATGATCTATTCACGTTCCTCTGAATATGCGATTCGCGCTTTCGTACACCTGGCGCAGGTGCCCGATGGAAAGTACGCGATGGTTAAGCAGATCGCCGCTGAGGAAGAGATTCCGTCGCACTTCCTGGCGAAGATTCTGCAGCAACTGGCGCGCAAAGGCTTGTTGCGATCGAGTAAAGGCCCGACGGGCGGCTTTTCGCTGCGCGTTCCCGCCGATGAAATCCGATTGGTGGATATCGTCGAGGCTCTGGACGGCCTGGGAGAATACGAGAAGTGCGCCAGCGGCCTCGCCGAATGCTCCGACGAGATGCCGTGCGCGCTGCACGACTCCTGGAAGGCGCTCCGTTCGCGTATCATGGATTACTTGGGGCGCAACACGATCGCGGATCTGGCGAAAACGCTCGAGCAGAAGCGACGTTTGCTCGACAAGCAACGCCGGACAAAGCGCGGCACGCCTAAGAAATCCAGCTGAATCTGCTGAAGAAAGCTGAGGAGAGGAATCCGATGGTAAATTCTGTTCTGGTCCCGATGGTAGTCGAGCAGACCTCCAGGGGTGAACGCGCCTACGACATTTACTCGCGCCTGCTGAAGGAAAACATCATCTTCCTGGGCACGCCGATCGATGACGCCGTATCGAATCTGATCATCGCGCAGTTGTTATTCCTGGAGGCGGAGGATCCTGAAAGGGACATCTCGATCTACATCAACTCGCCGGGGGGGTCGATCACGGCGGGGCTGGCGATTCTGGATACCATGAGCTTCGTGCGGCCCGACATCGTGACCTTCTGCGTGGGCCAGGCAGCATCGATGGCGGCGGTGCTGCTGGCGGCGGGCACCAAGGGCAAACGGTTCAGCCTTCCCAACTCCCGCATCATGATTCATCAGCCCTCCATGCAGGGCCTGGCAGGGCAGGCTGCGGACATCGACATTTATGCCAAAGAGATTCTGCGGATGCGGGAAACGCTGAACAAAATCCTGGCGGAATATACCGGACAAGGGATAGACCGCATCGCGCGCGACGTGGATCGCGACTACATCATGAGCCCGGAGCAGGGCGTGGAATACGGCATGATCGACAAGGTTGTCACCAGCCGCGATCTCACACCGGTACCGCTCTCCAAATAGGCCCAACCCGGCCGCATGCGACTGGCGAACAAGACGGCCATTATTACCGGTGTCGGTGCAGGCATCGGCGAGGCCATCGCCCTTCGGTTTGCTGCCGAAGGCGCGCGATTGGTGCTCAACGATATCAGCGCGCCGGGCGGCGAAGCGACTCTAGAGAAAGTGCGGAAGTTGGGCGCGCAAGCGGTTCTTGCGGTGGCCGACATCGCGCAGGAAGAAGGCGCCCGGAAGATCTCTGATATCGCGGTCAAGAGTTTCGGGGGCATCGACATTTTGGTCAACAACGCCGCCGACTTCACGCAGAAGAGCATCGAGCAGGCCGAGGTTTCAGATTGGCAAAGGGTGCTGGGAGTCAACGTGATTGGCACGGCGCTGGTCTCCAAGTGCGCGATCCCGCACATGAAGGCGAGGGGCGGAGGAGCCATCGTCAATATCGCGTCCATGAGCGGAGTGATCGCGCAGGCCGATTTCGCCACCTACAACGCCAGCAAGGGCGCGGTGCTTACGCTGACCAAATGCATGGCGCTTGACCTGGCGCCATTCAGGATCAGGGTGAACAGCGTGTGCCCCGGGTGCATTGTCACCAGTGCTTCATACCGGGAGATCGCGCGTCTGGGGCTCACCTTCGAACAGTGGCGCGACCAAATCGCCCCATTGCATATGCTAAACCGCCTGGGTGAACCGCGCGAAGTGGCCGACGCGGCGCTGTTTCTGGCGTCGGACGAAGCGAGTTTTATCACCAGCGCCAATCTGATGGTGGACGGCGGGTATACGGGACGGTAGATCACATCTTGATTGGGCGCCGGGGAACACGCCATTGCTATGATTACGGAGAGAGTCCTCACGCCCTAAGGTAGCGCTGCATCACATTCCGGGAGGTTGCGCATGATCCAAACGCTGATCAGGAACCGGTGGTTGCTGGCATTGTGTGGCGTACTAGACGCGATCATTTCGGTCATCTACTTCATCATGTACGGGGCTGGCCCGGATGGACCCCTGACTTTCCATGGGTGGAATGGCGCGGTTGTGTTTCTGACTAGCCTCGCACTGGCAGCAGGCGTTTGCACCACAGTCGCCGGCTTGTCTGCAAAGGACAAATCCTGGCTTTTGGTCCTGAATGGCCTTGCGCTTAGCGCATACGGATTGATCCCGCTCTTCTGGAGAGGCCCACTTAGCTTCGATCTATTCGCGCTCCTGGTTGCGGTGATGGCAATGACCGTTGGTATTCTTGCATTGGTAATCGCACGAACCCTGCGGCGTTCTGTTGCGGACGAATGGTTTTTTGGCTTGGCCGGAGCGGGCTCGGTTGGTTTTGCTTTGGCGTTTCTGGCTTTGGTGAGTGGCTGGATTCAACTGGAACGCCGGCCTTTTCATCCTTCAGTATTTCTTTGGCTTGGCTTTTACTTTGGTTTCAGTGCAATCTGCATGCTGGGGCTGGCCCTGCGCCTGCACAGGCAGGATCCTTCCCGATCCGGCCGGTGGGTTGACTTACCAGCATTAGGAAATCCAAAACATGCGCATTGAGCAGGTAGCGATTGCTGTGGGAATCGTTGCTGGCCGGCCCGTTCGTGCCGTTCAGGGGGCAGGCGTCGCGGTGTGATGGATGAACTTGTCGGCCCAGGTAATGAAGTACTTCCAGTTCGGTCCGTCCGTGTGTCCACCGTCATGCTGGCGCCAGGCGAGCTGGCCATCCAGCAGGCCCACATTAACGGGCGGCATTTTTTCGGTCCGGTAGTCGTCCGAGGTCCCCAGATCCTTCGCGCCCAAGAGCCTGAACACCGGCCCGGCCGCGACCGCAGCCATGTAGCTGCCCTGGTGGTCCAGCCATTTCGCGTCGCCCTGCTCGGGCACCCCGTAACTGATGAAGGTCAAGCGCGGCGCGCACAAGGCGATCAGCTCATGCGCGTCAACGGGTAAGTCACCGGCGTTCTTGCTGCCGAAAGCGGCCTCGGCAGCGCCGTACTTCAGGAAGTTGCCGGCCATCCAATGGTACTCACCCGATCCGGTAAGATTTTCCACTGCTTCTCCGAAATTGCGGCGATGGAGCTTGGCGCCGCCTTCGCCGGAGGAACCGACGAGCACAAGAGCGAAGCGGGTGTCGAAAGCCATGGTGACGAGGGCGGCCTTGCCGTAACGTGAGACACCTTCGATCCCGACATGTTTGGCGTCCACGGCTGTATCGGTTTCCAGATAATCCAGGCCGCGCGCGGCGCCCCAGGCCCAGGCGCGCAATGCGCCCCAGTCATCGGGCTTGCGCGGCTGCCCTTTGTTGACGAGCCCAATGACGCCCCTGGTTAAGCCCGCGCCGTTGTCCGCTTGAATACTGACCGGATTGATGTATGCGTAACCCCAGCCATCGGCTATCAACTGTTGTGTTGCGGGAGGATCGCCGCCGGCTGGACCACCGGGGCCAACCGCCGCAGCTACACCTTGAGGGAGTCCGCCGCGGCCGAACATCATCATCACGGGAACCGGGGCGGTTGCTTCGGCCGGTGTCACCAGCGTCATCCGGATCTCGACGTTTATGAGCGGGTACGACGAGTTATCTACCAGCCCAACGAGTTCTTTTCCGATAACCGCGTGAGAACCGACCATCGCCTTGACCGTGTTGGCGACCGTCCACGTCACCTTGGGAACATTTTGCGGGACGCGGCCGACGACTTCCCGCTCGAAATCCTCGACGATTTCAGGGCGGCGCTGATGCCACCACATTTCTGCTGTCGTGACTTTCTTCCCGTTCTTCAGGTTCAGAACGGCGGGCAGGTTCGGGAAAGGATTGGCCTTGGATTCGTCGTCATTGGCATGATTAGGTGCGCTGGGGTTGCCGGCGGGGCCCGGGCGCAGCGCTTTGATGCCGAGTTGATCCATCATGTTCTGGTGGTCTTCGGCGGCGGTCCAATTCATGGGTTGAGGCGGACCGCTGGCGCCCGCGGATGCGAACGATTGCTGGCCCAGCAGCCTGGCGGCAGGCAGAACGGCCAAAACGAACACACGCGTGGCGCCGGTCATCTTCTGTTTAGACTAGGTTCCCGGCGTCATTCTCGCCAGCGAGGTTAGGACTGGTTTCCGCTACGAACAGCTGTTCCAGAAGTTCCCTGGCTTCGGCCTCGCGGTCGCGCGGCACCTGCACTCGTACCCACTTATGGAGAAACCCATCCACATCCTGGATCAGCGTGGCAATTTGGCCTAGAACGAAGAAAGGAATGCCCGCGTCCTCAAGCAATCCCTTTGCCAGGGAAAGCTGGATACCATCGTTAGTCTGCAGCACCACGACCAGGCCGAGAGCGGGGTCGGACAAATCTGCTGGCTCTGGCGAAGGGGTTCCGGCTAACAGGGGAATGTGGCAGTCCGAGCACTCGGTGAAACCGTCGCGATACTCAACCCGGCATTCGGGGCAATACATGGTTCACCTCTGGCTCAAGTTTACCGCCGCGCGACCTGGCGGAACTTTTCGTAAGCCCGGTCCCACGCGGCCGCCGGTTTTGGCGTGAAGGTTTCCAGAGCACACGACCGGCGTACGATCTCGCGCACCGCCGATAGTCCCGAGAGTTCTCCCGCGCCCATCGCCTGAATCAGGACGTTACCCATAGCGGTGGCTTCGGCCGGGCCCGCAATCACAATTCGGCCGCAAGCATCCGCCACAAACTGGTTGAGCACGCGGTTGCGCGATCCGCCGCCCACGATGTGGATGGTGCCAAGGCGCCTGCCGAGGAGCGATTCCAGGCTTTCGAGAACCTCTCGGTATCGCAATGCCAGGCTCTCGAAGATGGCGCGCGCGATAGCAGCCGGCGATTCGGGTGGCTGTTGCCCTGTAGCTTCGCAATGAGCGGAAATTTTCGCAGGCATCTCATTGGGCTCGAGGAAGGCATCGGGATCGATGACCGCTGAAAACGGCAGTGCGCCGGTGGCCATGGTGGTCAGCTCGTCGTAGCTATACTCGCGACCCGCGAGCGCCCACGCGCGGCGGCATTCCTGCAGCAGCCAGAGCCCGGCGATGTTTTTCAGCAGTCTCGTTTTTCCGCATGCGCCCATCTCGTTCGTCAAGTTGAGCGCGAGCGAACGCGCGTCAATCAGCGGCGCGTCCAGTTCCACCCCCATTAGCGACCAGGTCCCCGAACTGATGTAGCACCAGCTGTCGCCATCGGCGGGAACCGCGGCCACGGCCGATGCCGTATCATGGCTGCCGGTTGCGTACACAGGCACGGCGCTCAGGTGGCTAGCCTCGGCGATCGGCGGCAGGAGCGGCCCCAGGCGGGTTCCGGGCGCCACAATTTCGGGCAGAATGCTCTTCGGCAAATCGAGACGGTCAAACAATTCCGTCGCCCAACCTGCCCGCCGCGGATTGTAAAACTGCGACGTGCTGGCGATGGTCAGCTCGGATTTCGCGACACCCGTGAGCCAGTAGTTGAACAGGTCGGGCGTCATGAGCAGCGTGCGCGCAGCGGCGAGCGCCGGCGAGCCCGCCAGCCGCATGGCGTACAACTGGTAGAGCGTGTTGATCTGCATGAATTGAATGCCGGTATGCGCGAAGACTTCCTCGCGGGGAACAAGTCTGAACACCGAATCCGGCATGCCGTTGGTGCGCGCATCGCGATAGTGGCGGGGATTTTCGAGCAAAGCACCGCCGGCATCGAGAAGCGCGAAGTCCACCCCCCATGTATCTACGCCGATTCCGTCGAGCGCGGTCTGGCGCTCCCGGCCGGCAATTCTCAGCCCTTGCTGAATCTCGTGCCAGAGACGCAGCGTGTCCCAATAGACCGAAGAAAGGACACGCACGGGTGTGTTCGGAAACCGGTGGATTTCTTCGAGCGTCAGACGGCCTGATTCGAGAGTGCCGATGATGGCGCGGCCGCTTTCCGCGCCAAGATCAAAGGCCAGATAGTGGGACATCGGGAATGCCGGAGCGCATTATAACGTGGCCCCGGCATTCCCTGAGTGTTTACTCGATGACT
>Ga0335077_10013195_pt1 | contig 10335 bp, 5 predicted proteins | sample Lox_Sample_31_FD_207151 | JGI IMG/M metagenome (GOLD analysis project Ga0335077, IMG submission 207151) | Soil microbial communities from Loxahatchee National Wildlife Refuge, Florida, United States - Lox_Sample_3.1 | ecosystem: Environmental > Terrestrial > Soil > Wetlands | place: USA: Florida...
CGTCCGGCCCGGCCTACCCGCCGATCCTGGCGGTGACCAGCCTGAACGACACGCGCGTGCTCTACCACGAGCCCGCCAAGTGGATCGCGAAGCTGCAGGCGGACGCCAGCGGCGGGCCGTTCCTGCTGAAGACCGAGATGTCGGCCGGGCACGGCGGGCGCAGCGGCCGTTACGACGCCTGGCGCGAGGAGGCGATGGTGCTCGCCTGGATCGTCACCACCGCGAGGGCCGCCTAGCGTCCGACCAGGCGTGCCGGGATGATCTCGACCTCGAACGGCTGTCTTGCCAGGAACGGCACGGTGCCTGCGACACGGGCAACCTGCCGGTACCCGGATCCGCGCATCGAGCTGGTCGGGCCCGGGCGCTATCGCGCATCGGCCGGCTCCCCGGCGCCGGTGCCTGCGGCCCGCCAGTGCCGCGGCAGCTCGGGCAGTCCTGCCGCCGCGAGCAGCCCGGCCATGTCGTGGCTGACCTGGCCGTCGACGACGGTGGTCAGCACCGCGATCGCCGCTATCCGGTCGGCCTGCACAGTCACCGGATCGTCTGCGAGGAGGACGAGGTCGGCCGCGAGCCGCGGCGCGAGCAGGCCGCGCTGCTGACCGGCCCTGGCGGCCCGCGCGCCACCTGCTGTGCAGGCCGCCAGCGCGGCTGCGGCCGTCATCCGCTCCGCCGGGCCGTGCACTGTCCCGCTGGCCGACAGCCGCTGGACCATGGACTGCATGCCGCGCAGCGGCGAGCCGGCCACGACCGGCCGGTCGGAACTGCCCGCAATCGCTATCCCGGCATCGAGCAGACTCTGCGCGCGGAAGACCTCGGCCAGCCGGTGCTCGGCGACCACGTCGCCGAACAGGTCGCCGAACTCGGTCACCAGGGCCGGCTGGGTCACCACGGTCAGGCCGGCGGCGGCGAGCTGCGCGATCTGGTCCGGGCGGATAAGCGCGCCGTGCTCGATGCGGTGCAGCGGCTCGGCGACCTGAGCCGGGCTGGGACCCGCTGCCCGTGCCTGCGCCAGCGCGCTCAGCACCAGGTCGATCGCATGGTCGCCCATCGCGTGCGCGGCCACCTGCCAGCCCGCCCGGTGAGCGGCGATGATGTCCCGCCGGAGGATGCCGGGGTCGTTGTCCCAGTCTGGCCTGCCGTCGGCGCCCGCGACTCCGAGGCCGTCGACCCAGATCTTCATCGCGCCGAGGCCGAGCCAGGCGTCCCCGAAGCCGGTGTGCACGCCGAGGTCGAGCCCGCGGTCGATCGCGTCGTCCGGGTGCGACGTCAGCTCGTGCATCACCTCGTTGTGCACCATCAGCTGGGCTCTGGCGCGCAGCCATCCGCGGGCCCGGGCGAGCTGATAGGCGGCGATCTCGACCGGGCTGTGATCCATGCCAGGGCAGCCGATGCCGGCGTCGGTGAACGCCGTGATGCCCTCCCGCGCGTACTGGCTGGTGGCCACGTCGATAGCCCGTGCCAGCTGCTCGGCCGACGACGGCCCGACGTGATCCTTGACCAGGTCCATCACCGACTCTTCGAGCAGCCCGTTCGGCCGGCCGGCGGCGTCGGCTCCGATCCTGCCGCGCTCCGCCGTCGTGCCGGAGGTCATGCCGACGGCGGCCAGCACCGCGCTGCTGACGACGCAGGAGTGGCCGGCGAAGTGCGTCAGCCAGACGGGCCGCCCGCCCGCAGCGCGGTCCAGCTCGTCCCGGGTCACGTGCTCGCCGAGCGGCAGCCCGGTGCCATAGCCGGTGCCGATTACCCAGTCGTCGTCATCCAGGCCGGCGGCGTACTCGGAAACGGCTTCCAGGATGGCCGCCGCGCCGCGGGTGTCGGAGAGGTCGAGCAGCACCAGGCCGAGGCCGTAGCTGGTGGTGTGACAGTGCGCGTCGCAGAATCCGGGCACCAGCACGGCGCCGTCGGCATCGACCGTGGCCGTCGCCGGGATGCCCGCCAGCTGCTCGTCCAGGCCGACGACGTGCCCGTTCCAGATCCCGATTGAAGTCGCCGTCGGGCGCGCCGGATCTCCCGTCCTGATCCGGGCACCATGAATCAGCAGGTCAAGCACATGTTCCAGGGTGCCACTGCGCGGCGGCAGCGGCGTGATCGCCCCCGCCTGATCGCCTGCCACTCCGCCTGTCACGCAGAAGTCACACCCCCCGCGTTGGCTGCTCCCATGCTGCGGCCGGCCGGCCCGGCGAGCCGCGAGTACGGGACGTACGATGCGAGAGCACGATCACCAGCGCCGCGACGGCAGCCCGGTCCCGCGAGGCACGCGCGCCTTCCCCGCTCCGGGCCGGCCGCCGCAGCAGGGTGCCGGGCAGGCACGGCCGGCGCGGCAGCGCGGCCAGGCCGGGCTGCGGCCGGTACCGGCAGAGCCGGAGCGGCTGCCGGGGCCGCGCTGGCCGGACAGTGCCGCCTGGTGGCCGGGTGACCTGCAGCTTCCCGACGACCCAGCGCGTCCTCCGGCTGCTCCCGACTGGCTTGTCGACGAGCTGCCACCGCGACGCGCCGGGCCGCGCCGCCACGCGGACAATCCGGCCGATCACTCACTGATCCGTCAGGTCGACGGCGCGCCGGCGACGTCAATGCCGGGGTTGGCTGGGCGTTTTGCCGCAGAATGGTCTCCGTCAGGAGCAACGTCGCGCCGTAACTCCTTGCAGCGCGAGCGCGGGAGAACGGGCGGAGGTGTGATGGTTCGCAGGGCAATTCTTGATCGCGATGAATTGCCAGCCGATGAGGATCAGATACTGCCCGACGACCAGCCTGCCGCTGATCTGCGGCCGCAGCGCGCGCCACGGCGAGGCGCGGGCGGCAGGTGGCTTATCTGGCTTGGCCGTGCGGTCGTGTGGGCCGTACTACTGCTCATCGGCTATCGCGGTGTGCTCGCAATCGTGCACGGCGAGACGTCGCCCGGCACGGGCAAGTCCGCGGCCGCCGCGCCCGCGGCCGTGAACACCGCCCCCGCCTTCCCGGCGGCGCTGGCCGAGGCGTACGCACTGCAGTTCGGCACTGCATACCTCAATCTCAACCCTGCGACCGCGGCAGATCGTGCGCGGGAGCTGGCCCAGTACCTGCCGCCGGGAAATACCGACCCGCAGCTTGGCTGGAATGGCGCCGGCACCCAGCGCCTGATTTCCGAGCAAGTGGCCGGCATTTCCGTTACCGGCCCGCATACCGCGGTGGTAACCCTGCTCGCCTCCCTGGCCGGGGGGCGGCTGATCGAGGTCGGCGTTCCGGTCTACATTTCCGGCGGCGCGATCAGCGTCTCGGGCGCGCCCGCGCTGCTGCATGCGCCAGAAAAGGCGACGCCGCCGGCGAGTAACCAGACCGCGGACCAGGCCACGCAGGCGACGCTGCAGCGGCAGCTTCCGGCGTTCTTCCAGGCCTACGCGAGCGGCGACCCGACCACGCTCGCCAGGTTCGTCGCTCCCGGCGCGCACATCAGCGGCCTCGGCGGGGCTGTCACCTACGGCGGGATCGACGCGGTGTTCGCGCCGGGCGGGGGCGCCACGAGGTCGGTCATCGTGACGGTTACCTGGCGGCTGCCCGCCGGGAAGGGCAAACAGGGCAAGGTCTCCGCCGCCGCGCCCGAGTTGCAGATGTCCTACCAGCTGACCGTAGTGCGCCAGGGCGGCAGCTGGGATGTACGGGCCATCGGCGCCCTGAGCCGTCCGCAGTCACCAGGGCCACCTTGATGCGGCGCGATAACCCCCTGCGCATTCCCGCCAGCCGCGCTCACTCACCCCCGGAGAAACGATGTCGGCTCATGTTGCCCTTGCGGCTCACGTCGCGGCCCTTAGCACTCAGAACCTCGTCAGTTACCTGCAGGGCCTGTTCGGGCCGTTGTTCCTCGGGATCGTCGGGATCGTGGCGATCTTCTTCTTGTTTACCCGCGAGATCATCCGCTTCGTGCAGTTCATGGTGCTCGCGGTCGCGATCGCGGTGGTGTTCTACACGCCTGGCATCGTGCAGACGATCGCGTCCGGTATCGCGAACGCGCTTGGCGTGCACTGAGTCAGTCGCGCGCATGCAGGACCAGCAGCCGGGCAGACGGAAGGAGGCAGCCGGTGGAACTCCCGACCTACACCAACATCTGGAAGATCGAGAAGCGTCTCTACAAGCTCTATGACTTCCGGCTGCCGATGCCGCTGCCGGTCGGTCAGATCGCGGCGTTTCTCGCGATCGCCGTTCCGTACACGATCATCCTGACGATGGCCGGCATGCCGTTCAGCCATACCTGGCTGTGGGTCTACGTGCTGCCGCCCGGTGTCCTTGCCTGGCTCGTGACCAGGCCGGTTCTCGAGGGCAAGCGGCTGCCCGAGCTGGTCACGTCCCAGCTGCGGTATCTCACCGAGCCGAGGACATGGTGCCGGATGGCGCCGCTCGCGGAGAGCGACGAGATCCTCCTCACGGCCAGGGTGTGGCGCGCGGCCCGCTACAGCCGGCCCGCCTCGCAGGACACGCGCCCTTCGGCGCAGCCCGCTCGCAGGCTTGCCGCGGCCCGGCCGGAACGGGCGAGCCCCCGCGCGCAACGGCCGGCATCGCCGGCTCCGCCCCCGATCTGGCCGGGAACGCAGCAGGTCGCCGTCCGCATGCGTGCCGCTGCGGCCGACTCGTCGACGAACGTCAGGGCGGCGTGGCCGCGCGCGGGATCGGCCGGCTCAGCCGTGACCCCGGCACACGCGCAGCCGGCCGGGGCTGAAGTGCCGGCCGCCGGGGCCCGCTGGCCGGAGGCGGCGGAGCAGGTTCACGTGCACGCCCAGCACCCGGCGGCGACCGCGGATGCCACCGTACTGCCGTCCGCAGTACCGCCGTCCGCAGTGCCCACCGCCGCCGGGCCGGCCGCGCCGCCGCGCCGCCCTGTGGTCCGCGTGACCGGGCAGGCCAGCGAGACCGGCCCGCTGAACGTCGTCGAGCGCGCGCTGCGGGCAACACCGGGCCCATCGGGCATCCGCGATCCGGTCGTCGTGGTACCCGGCGGACACCGGCCGGGCAAGCCCGATCAGGTGCAGCGGGACCAGGCCCGCGCCCGGCTGGCATTGCCGGGCCCGGCCAGGATCGTCGTCCTGGGCTGCACGGCGGGCGCGGGGCAGACCGTGACTACGCTGCTCACCGGGCAGTTGCTGGCCAGCCTCCGCGGTGAGCCGGTGGCCGTGCTCGACCTGAGCAGTGGCGCCGGATCGCTGACCGAGCAGGCGCGCGCGATTCCAGTGCTCATGCCCAGTCGGCGAGCGGGCGGCGGCAACGCGGCTCAGCGCGGGCTGCAGGTGGTGACGGCCGGCGACACCGCGGACGATCCGGGCCAGATCGTCACCGCGGTGGCAGCGCGCTACCCCCTGACCCTCGCCGACCCGGACGTAAGTTCCGTGCCGAGGACACTGCGCGCGGCAGATCAGCTGCTGCTCGTCGCGCCGGCGACCGCGGCGGCGGCGGGATCGCTGGCGATGACGCTGGAGTGGCTGGAAGCGCACGATCACGCCGCGCTCGCCGCCGCTGCCGTGACCGTGCTGAACGGCGTGAGCCAGGCCACCGCGGACCACGCGGAGAAGGCGGCGTCGGTGGCGAGCGGAAGGACGAGGGCAACGGTCCGGGTGCCGTGGGATGCGAACGTGCGCGCGCGGCACGCGCTCGCCACCACGACGATCCACGCTTACACCGCGCTGGCCGGGGTGCTCGTGACCGGCCTGGCGGACGCCACGGCAGGCAGCGGGGCAGTCCGGTGAGCGCGCGTACGGCGGGCCGCAACCGCCTTCCGGTCCGGTACTTCGACGACCGGATCCTGCTCACGGACAGCCACGCCTGGGCGTACTTCAAGATCCCCACCGTCTCGTACGAATTCACTACCCCGGCCGAGCGCGAGACGCTGGCTGCCAGCATCACCGTCGCGCTCGCCGCCATCCGGATGGCCGACGCAGAAGTGCACATGCGCATCGTGCAGCGCCCGTATGCCGCGGCCGACTGGGCGACGAGCCTGGACGCCACCTCAGATGGCGGCCCCGGCTGGGTCGACTACCTCGAGGAGATGTACCGGCAGGTCTGGGCCAAGGACTTCTGGACCAAGGAGGTCTACCTGGGCGTGCGGCTCGGACAGCGGGGCATGCGCGCGCAGCTATCCGGCGGGGTGCTCAGTCAGTTCGCGAGCACCTACCGGGCGGGGGAGCAGTTGCTCGGGCTCTCCGACGAGTCAGTGCCCGCCGCCGAAGTCGCCCGCTGGACCGAGCACGCCGAGCGGCTTGGCCGGGCCCTGGGCAGCAGTGCGCTGGCCGCGAGTCACGCCAGTTCCGACGAGATCTCGTGGCTGTTCCGGCACGTGCTCGCGGGCAGCACCGGCGAGCCACCGCCGTCGGCCGCGCGCCGGCGGACCTGGGGGGCGGGCGAGATCGAGTCGCTGCTCGAGGGCCAGGTGCACAACGGGCGTACGGTGCTGCGGCTGGAGCTCCCGGCCGGCGAGTCCTGGGCCGCGTTGCTGTCGTTCGCGAGGTTCCCCGACGTCATGTACTTCCCGGACGGCGAGCCATGGCTGCATTATGCCGACGCGCTGCCGTTCCCGGTCGAGATCAGCATGCGGATGAAGCTGATCGCGCCGGCCCGCGCCAGCAAGGACGTGAGCCGGCGCCTCGCGCACGCCAGGGACATGGACGCGCACATCAGGGAGGCCGGAGCCGAGCTTCCGCTGGCGCTGATGGAGCAGATCGAGGCGGCCAGGCTGCTGGAGCACGGCATCACGAAGGAACGGCTCCCGTTCGTATACGGGTGGCACCGCCTGATGGTCACAGCGCCGGACCGGGAGATGTGCGTGCGGCGTGCGGAGGCGGTCGTCGAGCACTACCGCGATGCAGGAATCGACGTCGTGCACTCCACCGGCGACCAGTTCTCGCTGCTGTGCGAGGCGCTGCCGGGCGACCGGGTACGGCTGAACTCCTACCTGCAGCGGCAGCCGCTGTACACGGTTGCCGGCGGGATGCCCACGGCCACCGTCGACCTCGGGGACCGGGTGCTGCCCGATGCCGGGTGGGTGGGCCCCTACATCGGGGAGACGCTGGGCCGGGCCCGGTCCGTGGTGCACTTCGATCCGCTCGTCGCCGCGGCGCGGAACAGGCCGACCGCGGTCGCCATCACCGGCGAGCCAGGCGGCGGAAAGACGACGCTCGCGCTGCTGCTGATGCTGCAGCTCGCGCTCCGCGGCACCACCGTGGCAGTGATCGACCCCAAGGGGGACGCGGAGTCGCTGGCAGGCTGGCTGTCGCAGCGCGGCCGGCCAGCCCGGGTGGTGCCGCTCGGCAGCGCCGCGCCCGGCCTGCTCGACCCGTTCTCGCTCGGGGACGATCTGGCGGAACGGCGCACGATGGCGACCGAGACGCTCCGGCTGCTGCTGCCGCGCATGAGTGAGGAACGCGAGAGCGCGATGGTGCAGGCCGTGGGTGCGGTCGCCTCCGGCGACCAGCCCAGCCTGGGCAAGGTCGTGACGCATCTCGAGCGGTCGCAGGACCCGGCCTCCAGCAACCTCGGCGCGGTGCTGCGCTCCATGTCGGAGATGCGGCTGGCGAGGCTGTGCTTCGCGCCGTCCGGCGGGCAGCGGATCGACGCGGCGGGCTGGACCACCGTGTTCACCCTGGCCGGGCTCACGCTCCCGGACACCGCGGTGCAGCGCGACGACTACTCCTACGAGCAGCGCCTGTCGGTCGCGCTGCTGTACCTGGTGTCGCAGTTCGCGCGGCGGCTGCTGAACGGGATGGACCGCCGGCTGCCGAAGGCGATCTTCCTGGACGAGGCGTGGGCGGTGACGTCGACGCCGCAGGGCGCGAAGCTCATCCCCGAGGTATCGCGGATGGGCCGGTCCAGGAACACCGCGCTCGTCATGGTGTCGCAGAACGCTGGTGACCTGCTCAACGAGCAGGTCACCAACTGCATCTCCAGCGTGTTTGCGTTCCGCTCGTCCGAGCGCACCGAGGTCGCCAGCGTGCTCTCGCTGCTGGGGATCGAGCAGTCGCCGGAGCACGAGGCCGCGCTGCGCGGCCTCGGCAACGGCGAGTGCATCTTCCGCGACCTGGACGGCCGGGCCGGCCGGATCGGCGTGGACCTGATCTCCGACGAGCTGCGGCAGTGCCTGGACACCAATCCCACCCGGGCTCGCGCCGGCGAGGTCCCCGCCGCGCCGGTGCGTGACCACCGAGCCCGTCAGGGAGCCGGCTGACCGCGCTACCCCCACGCGCCGTAACCCCCGATCAGGAGCCCCCCGGATGCGCAGACCCCGCCTTCCGCGCAAGACGGCCGTTGTCCTGGCCATGCTTGCCACGATCCTGGCCGTGCCGCGGCTTGCGGCGCCGGCCAGCGCGGCTGCCCCGGTCAGCGCGGCTGCCCCGGTCAGCGCGGCAGGCCCGGTCAGCGCGGCAGGCCCGGTCAGCGCGGCAGGCCCGGTCAGCGCGGCAGGCCCGGTCCGCGCGCACACGGTAGCGAAGATAACGCCGGGCATCAGCGCAGGCGGGCCGTGCTCGGTGCCCGGCATCGGGGACATCGGCGGGCTGCTCGGGTTCTGCTCGCTCGGCAGCTCCGGCCTGATCGGCGACCTGAACAACATCTGCCAGCCGTCCCTGCCCGATCCCGAGCCGGCCAACGCCGGCATCGACGCGATGGTCGCGCCGCCGGCGTCGGGCAAGCAGCCGTCGACGCTCTATGACGAGTACGGCGTGGCCGGCGACTACTGGGCCGCCACCAACCTGCAGTGCTCGGATATGACATCGCTGATCGGCAACAACGTGGCCGGGATGGTGTTCGACGCGGCCAAGTCGATCGACAGGGTGACGATCACCGTCTACCAGGCCGCGGCCGGCGAGGGGATCCTCAGCTGGCTGCAGCGGGTGACCGACCGTCTCATCAGCAGCCTGGGCCACGCCATCTACTTCCCGTACCTCGCGGTCGTCGTGATCCTCGGCGCGATCTGGCTGGCGTGGCAGGGCCTGATCCGCAAGCGCGGCACCCGGACCATCGAGGGCACGATCTGGATGGTGGTCGCGTGCGCGGCCGCGATCCTGCTGATCGGCCAGCCCGCCGCCGTGACCGGGCTCGGCAAAGGCGTCTCCGACGGCATGTCCCAGGCGCTGGACGCCGCGTTCGCCAAGCTGCCGAGCCCCGGACCAAGCAGTTGCGTGCCACTGCAGAAGAGCGATCCGCAGTCGGGGCCGGCGAACTACAACTACACCTCCGGCGGCACCGTCGTGGACCAGAACGCCGACGAGCTGTGGACGGTCCTGGTCTGCCAGCCCTGGCTGGACGGGGAGTTCGGCACCTCGGCGTACGCACCGCACGGGGCCCGCCCCACCGTGGTCAACACCTACGGCAGGTCGCTGCTGTGGGCTCAGGCCGTTGCCGGGAACGAGAAGTCCACCGCCGGCCTGATCGCCGCCAAGCAGGCGACGTACGCCGGGATCGCGAGCAGTATCCGGACCGGCGACCCCGGCGTGTATCCGCTGTTCCAGGGCAAGGAGTGGACCACCCGCCTGGAGATCGGGTTCGCGGCGCTGTTCGCAGCGGTGGTGGCCGGGATTCTCGTGCTGCTGATCTCGGTCACGCTGATCCTGCTGAAACTTGGCTTCCTGCTGCTGCTCATCGCCGGGCCGCTCTTCCTGCTGGTCGGCACCCATCCGGGGTTCGGCCGGGTGCTCGCGCTGCGCTGGGTGGAGCTGCTGGTAGGGGTGCTGCTCAAGCAGGCCGCGGTGGCGGTGGTACTCAGCGTCCTGCTGTACTGCTATGCGCTCATCATGGGCACGACGAACGCGGTCCTGCCGTGGGCGCTCAAGATCCTGATGATCGCGCTGGTCACGGTCGCGGCGTTCATCTACCGCAAGCCGTTCCAGCATCTGTTCTCCGCCGTCGGCTACGGCGTGCTGGGCTCGCACGAGCAGGCCGCCGTCGACCTGCAGCGCGCCGGCGCCAGCGCCGGGGCCAGGACCCGGACCGCCGCGACGTTCGCAGTACCCGGCTTCGCCGCCTACCGGGCCGGCCGGTGGGCCCGGCGCAATCCCGGTCAGGCCGCCGGGCTCGCGCTCGCGGCCGTGTCTGCCGGGGCCGGCGGCGCCGCGGTCGGCGCGGCGGGCGTGGAGGCGGGCCTGGCCCCCGACAGCGCGCCCGCGTCCGAGGTAACGGCGGCCGCTGCGGCCGCGGCCGGCAGCGGGGTGGCAGCGGACGGCGCCGGGCGGGCAGCCGGCGCCGCGCGAGCGCGCGCGGTCGCGGGCCAGGACGGCACCGCGGCGGGCGAGCCGCCGCCGCTGAACCTGCGCTCGCGGCCGGGATCGCAGCCAGCGGCCGGCCCGGGCGCCGCCCCCGCGCCCCCGCGCACCCGGGCGGGCACAC
>Ga0335077_10013197_pt1 | contig 10333 bp, 6 predicted proteins | sample Lox_Sample_31_FD_207151 | JGI IMG/M metagenome (GOLD analysis project Ga0335077, IMG submission 207151) | Soil microbial communities from Loxahatchee National Wildlife Refuge, Florida, United States - Lox_Sample_3.1 | ecosystem: Environmental > Terrestrial > Soil > Wetlands | place: USA: Florida...
AGGTGCACCCAGCATCTCGATCCAACTTGTTCCGGCGGTCGAGATGCGCAAGGTGAGCGCTCCGGTGTCGATGGCTACGATCCCGGCAGTTTCAGTCACCAGGTCAGACGATGCGGGAGTCTCACCAGCGCGCAGGACGTAATCGCCGGGCCCTGAGGCAGCGTCAAAAGCCAGCGCCAGCCACCGTATGCTGCCGTCAGGCCAGTTCAATGCGGCGCGGAACTGCGCCAGAACGGGCCGGCCTTCGGGAGAATAAACCGCGAGTTTGTTCGAGTCATGCAATCGCCCGCGATCAAACGGAATACTGGTCTCGACGGGCGCACCCAGCGGCGCAAGTCCGGCTGGTGGCGCCACATGGATGACGATTGTGTCAGAGGGTTGCGCCTCCGCGCGAGACGCCAGGACCGAGCATGCGGCAACGGTGGCGCCGGTTCCGATGGCTCCGCTGAAGAAGTCGCGGCGGGACAGATGCGCCGGCCTATCGGTCACTCCGGTTTCTCTCCCGGTTTCGCAAACACGATTTCGAGATTCGAGAGGCCTCCCATAAAGAAGCGTGCCGTGCGTCCTGCTAACTTATCCGTTTCGCCTCTGGCGGTCCCGATGATCTGCGGGTACCAACCGTTGTTCAAGACGTCCTGGAGCCCCAGCCCGGCTTCCTCGGCGCCTGCCATCGCCTGGCGCATGGCCGGCCCGCCGATGAGCATCACCGGCTTGCTCCAGCCGGCGGGATCGCCGATATCCGGATTGAAACTGATGTAGATGCCGTCGGCGTCGAGATGCGTATTGATAGCGTGGTTGAGGACCATCACGTATGTATGCAGATACGTATTCCAATGGATCGATGGTCCCCAGAACATGGACCCGTCCTTGGTATGGTAGTCGCGGCTGGCGGGGAACACCGGCGTGACATGGCCCCATAGCGCGGGCTCGTTCCAACCACCGTTGTACCACTTCAGCACTTTTCCCGAAGGACCGTTGCGGTCGGCGTAGGCCATGCGCGCCGCCCACACGCCCTGTTCCTCGAATCGCGGGTCGTAGCTGGTGCCGTAGAAGTAGAAGTATTGCTTCTGGTGGTCCAGCAGGAATACGAAATCACCAGTACCGCCTGCGTCCCAGGGACTGGCGCTCTTGCAGTTGACGGCGCAAGGGCTGGCCATGATGATGAAGCCCAGGTCTTTCCAGGACTCGCCGTTATCTTGGGATCTCAGCCATCCGATTTTGGGTGCCGTGGGAAGGTGCTCGTTGGAGATGCACACACCATCGGGTTCGTGGTGAAAGCTGCCCCACAGCGTTCCGTCATCGTCTTTCCATGTGGCCTCGATCCACATGTAGAGCTGATCGTCGATGTTGCCCAGATGCACCCGTGTTTTATTCTCCAGGTGCCGGATATCCGGCCCGGAGGTGCGCCACGGATGCAGGAACGAGTTGAAGAGGTAGAGCGTGTCGCCGTCCCAATGCAGGGGGCTATTGGAATCGATGGCGTGCTGGTATTTGTATTCCTTAACGCCCGGCATCGCAATCCGCGGGGCCGGGCGCAACACGTAGGCCGGGAGAGCCGGCCCGGAGCCTTGATCCGCGCTGAAGAGCGTTCCGCACGCGAACAAGACCAGACCGAAGTTGCGCACCGTGATCATCGCCTAGAAGTCGAACCGCAGTGAGAACTGCATGGCGCGCGGATCGGTTGCTACGTTCGTGATTTGCCCAAACGCGCAGCCATACTGGTGGATCAAGTCCTGCGATCCGTCAGAGTTGGGCGGCAAGCAGAAATTCGTATTGGGAATGCCCAGGTTCTGATGATTGAGGGCGTTCAGCAGGTCGTAGCGGAACGATACGCGCCGCGTCTCGTTAAGCCGCCACTCCTTGCCGAGCGACGCATCCACGTTCCAGTAGGCGGGCGCGCGTCCGGAAGGCGGGCGCAGGCCAAGATTGCCGAACCTCCAGAAGCTGTCCACGCTGTCGGGGTCGAAAGGCGAACCGTCCGGGTTGACGCCGTTGGCGAGTGCGAAGTTGAGTGTGGGATCCAGGCCCCAGGTGGGCTGCAGCGCAGCGGGGTTAAACCACTGCGCTTCGCGTTGCGCCTTGGTCTCACTGCCGCGTCCCGCACTGAGGCTGATGCCGGTGGCGTCGCAATACTTGCTGTAGATGCCGTTGTACGGGCAGCGGAAGGCCAAGGGAACGCCGCTCTGGAAATTCCAGTTTTGCGTGATCTTCCAGTTGCCGAAGATTTTCTGGGCCAGCCCGTTGCTTGCGAGAAACCGCTTGCCTTGTCCGAACGGCAGTTCGTAGGTGCCTGCCAGGTTGAGCACATTCGGCGTGTCGTCCGGGGCGAGCGCCGTGTAGCGGGCGCGGTTGTCGTAGTCGTCGGCGTTCGTGTGTGTCCATCCGTCGGCAGAGCCGCCGCCGGCAGCCCCGGGAACCCAGGCGATTCGTCCAACACCTTTAGGTCCGGTTGTCGGCCCGAATGTGTTGGCTACCAATGCGCCCAGACCTTCGCTCACCATGTTCTTCGAACGCGTGTAGGCCACGATGAAGTTCATGCCGTTGGAGTACCGCTTCTCCACGCGGAGTTGGCCCGAGTGATAGCGATTATACCCGTCCGGAGCCATCATCGCTTGGATACCGTACCACTGAGGATAGGGCAGAAACGCGGTCCAGCCAGAGCACATGCCTTTACCCGTGTCAGGATCGATGCTGCATCCAAGGCTGGGCGCCGCGTTAACGAGCGACGGATCCACCGGGTACAGGTTGTTAATCTTGCTGCGCAGGCTTTCCAATACGCCCGTCGGGACGTTGTCTATGGAGCGTATCTCGTCGCCAGCCAAGTGCAGCCCGTGGGAACCGACATAGCCCGCACTAACAATTAGATTGTTGGCAAATTCGTGCTGGACGAAGAGACTCCAGGTTTCTACGTAAGCGTCCTTGGGAGGCTTCAGGAACGTATAGCAGCAGCCTGCTCCGAGCAACTGTGCATCGTTTGCCCGGTTGGCCGAGAGGTTAGGTATATCCAGCGAGGGGGCCGGCTGACCCAACACAAAACTCGGCGTCAGGTTGTAGTAGTAAGGATCGGTCTTCGGCACCGCCACGGGAACATAGGCTCCAGAAGAGCTGAACGCTCCGTTGTCCTGCCCGAAAACCGCCGAACCGCTATTGCTGTAGACAAGCCCGAACCCGGCGCGAATTACCCATCTATTGGCCGGCGCCCAGGCGATGCCGAGGCGCGGCCCCAGATCGCCCCAGTTCGGCGCATACAAATTGCGCCCCGGATGGTTCGGCGTGCCCATGTAGTCCAGGCGGCCCATGTAGGCCGGAACTTCCGGATTCGGCTCGTTGAAGTTGACCAGGGCCAGGTTGTTATATCGCTCACGGATCCAGCCGTACACATCCCAGCGCACTCCAAAATTCAGCGTCAGATTCCGCCGAACGCGAAATTCATCCTGCACGAACGTCGAATAATCGTCGTTGGTTTGCCAGGGTGCGGCCTCCACCGCGGTGCTCGGTTGGCCCTGGTCCACCCATCCCAACAGGAACGTCGCCAAGCCGCTGCCGCCCAACCCGGAAACCGGATCCTGGGTTCCGTCCGTGTAGAATCCCAAGTTGTATCCCAGAGCCGAAGTATTGAACAAATTGTTCCGCCGGAACGCAAAGCCCGCTTTGAGCGTATGCTTGCCGATCACCTTGGTGATATTGTCCGAAGCCGTGTAAGCCTGCTGGCCCATCGACATGCTGGAGGTGTATGGAATTGGGCCGAACGTCAGGCTGTCAACCGTGATGGTGGGGACGGACTGCAACGGGTCGAACAGCCAAAAGTTCATGCCTTGCACCATCTTCTTCACTTCCGAATTGCCGGTCACGCTGTCGGGGTTCTGCTGGTCTTTGAGGGCCTGGCGGCCAAAGGAGATGCGCGCTTCGTTGATCAGCGTCGGCGTGATGCTGGAAGTCAATCCCAGAATCGCGAGCTGGTTGCTGGCATTGAAAGGTTGCGCGCCCATAATGCCCGTGTAAAGCTGGGCGGTGGGGCCATCCCATGGATACCGGAAATTCTCGTAGTGGCTGGGGTTGTAAAGCCAATCCAGGAAGAACGCCTGCTTGTCCGAGAAGCGATGGTCGATCTTGAGGGAGACGTTGTTGGTGGTCATCCCGCTGCCGACGGCGCCTACGTAGTTGTTGCAGGTGTTTCCGCAAATGTCCTTCATTAGCGGATCAACATAGTTGGGATCCGGCAGCGTCTTCAGATAGAACTGGGCAAGCTTGTTGATGCGGCCCTGGGGAATCACGGGCGTCGGAAAGTAACTGCGATGCTGGTAACCGTTATCGTCCGGAGCCGTGGTGGTCCATGGATCGTACAGGCACCGGTTCATGCCAGCCGCCGGGTTGCAGACTGCGTCGAAATTCGGGTCGCCACGAAAATCGCCATTCTTTTCGCCGGCCAGCGGGACCGTCATAATCTTGTTCTCGTTTTCGTGCAGGATCGACAGGTCCTCCGACACGAAGAAGAACGTACGGTTGCGGCCATTGTAGATCTTGGGAATATACACGGGGCCGCCCAACGTGCCGCCCGGATCGTTGTAGTTGATGCGCGGCTGTAGGAAAGGATTGCCGCTCTGGTCGCGGCGCGCGAATGGGTTGGTGGCGCTGAAGAAGGAATTTCGATTGTACTCGTACAGGCTGCCGTGCAGTTGATTGGTGCCGGACTTGAGCACCACGTTGACTACGCCGCCGCTGGTCCGGCCGTATTCGGCGGCCAGCCCGTTGGCCACCAGGTTGAACTCCGCGACGGCATCGGGCGACGGATTCACGATGGCAGCCTCCGCCCCCACGGTGGCGTTCAGCGAGCCTTCCAGGTACCACCCCGCAGCACCGCCCTGGCTGCCGTTCACGCTGATAGCCGACCCGACCAGGTGCAATGGATCCGGGAATCCACCGAACTGGCTGTTGAAACCGAAAACGGCGCCCGAAGGACCGCCGGACTGCACGACACCGGGTATCAACTGCACCAGCGTCTGAATGTCCCGGCCCTGCAGCGGCAGATCTTCGATGTAGCGCTGGTCCACCATGGTGGTGAAGTTGGCTGGCGAACTGTCCACGAGGGGCGGAGTGGCGGTCACTTGCACGCTCTGGGCCGCATCGCCAACCCGCATCTCCGCGTTAGCGGTGGTGGTGCTACCGGCGATGACCTTCAGTCCCGTGGTCTCCAACGCGGCGAAGCCCGGTGCGGTCAACCGCACGCTGTAATTCCCGGGGACCAGTTCTGACGCCAGGAAAAAACCGGCCGAATTGGTGGTCAGTCTGGTTTCAACACCTGTTTCGACATTGCGCACGACCACCTGGGCGCCGGGAATCAAGGCGCCCTGCGGGTCAGTCACTGTGCCTTGGAGATCCCCGCGGTCCGAGGCCGCCCAACCGGACACGGCCGGCAGAACCAAAGCGAGCAATACGATCAAGAATGTTCTGTGGTGCATGGAGTCTACTCCCTGCGCCGGCCCCTGGAGACCGGACGCGTCATTCCATGAAATGTTTCACGGATTAGATTAGGGCGCGGCGGGACGGAAGTCAAGCTCTATTTTTCCGGGTCGGGAAGGGCAGGGCCGGCTGCCAGCAGCGGGCGGGTAGTGCCGCGCTTCATGAGCCGCACGGGCACGGTAAGTTCCGGAATCTGGCGCCCCGGGTGACGCAGCTTTTCAATCGCCATGCGAGCCAGTTCGTGGCCGATAGCCGCCTTGTCCACGTGAATGGTGGTGAGCGGCGGATCCTTGAATTGCGCGGCATCTTCATCGCCGTAACCGACCAGGCTGACGTCCCGTGGCACGCTCAGACCGTGCTTGCGCAACGCGTCCCAGGCGCCGAAGGCGATCTCGTCATACGCGCCGAACATGGCCGTGAAGGGGTAGCCCTTCTCGACGATGACCTCCGCGCAGGCGTACCCGTTAGCGTAGTAGTTATTGGAAAGCCCCACGGTCTGGCCCAACGGCTCCAGGCCGTTCTCGCGCATTGCCTGGGCGTAGGCTTCGTAACGGCTCTTATACCACGGCAAGGACGTGTCGCCGATATACCAGATCGCACGGTGTCCCAGGCTGATCAGATAGCGCGTAGCTTCGCGCGGACCGGTGCCGTCGTCCCAGCCTACACGATCGAAAGGCACGGGGTGCTTGGCGGTGACATGGTGATTCGAGAGGATCACGTGGGGGACGCCTAGTTTCTCGACGGCTTCCACGAAATTGTCGTAATTGGTCCCAGCCAGGATGACCGATTCGGCAATGCCATGGCTTTGCAGCACTCCGGGCAGGCGCAGGCCTGCCGGCTTGGTGTGTGGTGAGTAATCATACTGCGTGAACATTACGAAGAACCCCTGGCTCTTGCAGTATTCCTCGACGCCTTGCAGAATGCCCGCATGAAACGGATTCAGGAGGCTGCGGTTGCTGAGAATGAAGGAAATCACCGGGGTAGAGTTCTGCACGAAGACGCGTGCCCGCGCGTTGGGCCGGTACCCAAGTTCGCGGACAGCGGATTCCACGCGGCGGCGCAACTCCGGCGCCACGTCGGGCCGCTCATTGATCACGCGCGAGACGGTGCCAATCGAAACGCTTGCCCGGCGGGCTACATCCTTGATGGTGGCGGCCATTACCTCATGAAACATTATATACGCGCGCTGCGAACAGGGGCTGACAAAATCGTTGACAGGTGCGCGAAAGGCTGTTATCTTCACCCGTGGTGAAACATTTCATGAGCGACCCGGCACCGGTCGCCGCGGCGGACGACCTGTGCGGCGAGTGCCCCGTCTGGGATACCCACAGCCGGTCGCTGTTCTGGACCGACTGCGTCGGCCTGCGGTTCCGTCGCCTGGACGGCGACTCCGGCCGGTTCGAGACGCTCCGCAGCGGCATCGAGATCTACGGCTTCCGGCGGAACCGGCCAGGCGGATTCCTGGTGACCAACACGTCCGGCGTGTGGACTTGGGACGGCCGCGGAGATCTGATCCCCGTGGCGCAGGAAGCAGGCGGGGCGCGCCTCCAACTGAATGACTGCACCGCCGATTCCCTGGGCCGGCTGATCACCGCCTCGTTTTTCTACGACCCAGCCGGCAACTATCCGCCCGGGCGGCTGCTGCGCGTCGATGGTGATGGACGAGTCACTGTTCTCGACGAGGGCTTTCATCTTTCGAACGGGCTGGCCTTGTCGCCCGACGAGCGCACTCTGTACTTCGCGGATTCCGCGACGCGTCAGATCTGGGCCTACGACTACGATATTCGCAGCGGGACCGCGGCGAATCGCCGCCTCTTCGTCCAGGTGCCTGCGACGGAAGGCATTCCGGACGGTCTGACCGTCGACTCCGAGGGTTTCGTCTGGTCCGCCCAATGGTACGGCGGCTGCGTGGTCCGCTACGATCCGGAAGGCCGTGAGGAATGCCGCCTCGCGGTTCCAGCCAAACAGACGTCGTCGGTGACTTTCGGAGGGCCCGATCTGATGGACCTGTTTATCACCACCGCGGGCAAGTCCGAGGCCATGCCGCTCATGCCCCCGGGCTACGATCCGGACACCGGACCCTTCGGCGGGCCGTTGTACCGGGTGGCGACGGACATTCGCGGCCAGGCGCCGCACATGGCGGATATCAGGCCGGCCTTCCAATGAGCACGCGATCGGGCGACGAGTTGCGATGTTTAGCCGCGCGGGCTGCGGATCGGCTGCTATCGCACCCCTGGAAGCTTTGGTTCTGGGGAGACTCCATCGGGCTGGACGGCCTGCTGGACGCCACCGAAATAACCGGCGACTCTAAATATCTGGGCTTCGTCTATGGGCTCTTGAAAGCCTGGATTGCGCGCGAGCGGCATCGCAGCGAATTCGACTACACAGCCGCCGGCGTAGCCTTACTGCGCGTTTACGAGCGCACAGGGGACGAGTCGCTGCTGGCCGCGGCGCGGCGTCACGCCGACTACCTGGCCTCGTTCCGCCGTACCGCGGCGGGCGCGTATGTCCGCTACGAGAGCGCCGCCATCGAACTCCCGCCCGAACTGCCGCCCGGCATGCAGGCCGCCCCAACAGTTGGAAGGGGGCGCGCAGCCAATGGCGGGCCCTGCGTGTTTGTGGACTGCGTCCATTTCGACGGGCCGTTCTTTGCCAAAATGTACCAACTCACAGGCGAGGAACAATACCGCGCCCTGGCCGTCGCCAATATCATTCCTCAGGTAGATCTGCTCTACGACCCTGCCGAACGTCTATTTCACCATTTCTGGATGGAGCGGACGGGCCAGCCAAACGGAGTGCTGTGGGCACGCGGAAACGGCTGGGGCTTGCTGGGTGTAGCGCAGACTCTCGGAGGTATCGGCATGAACGGCGCGGCGGGCCCGCGTCTCGCCTTGCTTCTGAAGAACGGCATCGCACGCCTGGCCTCCCTGCAGGATGCGAGCGGCGCCTGGCACACCATCCTGAACGATCCGGATTCATACGTGGAAGCTTCCACGGCGGCGTTTTACGTCGATATTATCGCGCGAGCGATCCGGCTTGGCATAGTGTCCGCCGCCGATTACGATACGGTGCTGGAGGCGGCGATGAGCTACATCGTAAACCACGTGCGTGCGGACGGCGTGTTGACCGGTGTTTCTTACGAAACGTTCCCCAGCACGCGCGCCGCACACTATCGGGAAATGCCGCGCGGCGCGGTGGTGCCGTGGGGCCAAGGACCGCTGCTCACCGCGATCCGCTCCTACCGGGAACTGCGCGCGACAGTTCCGGCGGCCATGGAGAGATAACATGCGGTTCGACGGAAAGACCGCACTGGTGACCGGCGCGGCCAAGGGGATCGGGGCGGGCATCGCCGCGCGTTTCGTAGAGGCCGGCGCCACGGTAGTCATATTCGATATCGACGGCGCTGGCGCGCGAGCCATGGCGGAAAAGCTCGGCGTGCACGGGCGGGCCCTGCCCATTGAAGGCGACGTGGCGAAGGAAGATGACGTGCGCCGGGCGATCGAGATGACCGCCGCGGAGCTTGGGCGCCTGGACGTGCTGGTGAACAATGCCGGCATCGAGGTGGCCGGCGCGATCCCCGAATATACGTCCGCACAGTGGGACCGCCAGGTTGGCGTGAATCTCAAAGGCGCGTTCTTGTGCATCAAACACGCGATTCCGCGCATGCGCGGCCGCGGCGGAGCCATTGTCAACATTTCATCGGTGCATGCCTTTGCGTCGTATCCCGGCAACGCGGCCTACGATGCGTCGAAAGCCGGCATGCTCGCGCTGACGCGCACCTTAGCCCTGGAGCACGGCCGCGACGGCATTCGCGTGAACGCTATCTGCCCCGGCTACATCGATACTCCGATGATGGACGAATGGCTGGCCACGCTGCCCGACCCGGACGCAGCCATGCGGCAGGTGCTCGCCGTGCATCCGTTGGGCCGGATCGGCACGCCGCGCGATATCGCCGCCGCCGTTTTGTTCCTGGCCTCGGACGAGGCGGCTTTCATCTCGGGTGCGACCCTGGTGGTGGACGGCGGCATGACGGTGGCCGGACATTGACACGACAACAAGGAGCGTTCCATGCAGATCGCCAGGATTGAGTGCCTGCAACTCCGCGCCCCGCAGGCCAACGCCGCCGATTGCGACGGCGCGGTGGATACGGCCGTCATTCGCGTAACCGCAGATGACGGGCGCTACGGGTTGGGCGAGACCGACGCCCCGCCTAACGCCATCGCCGCGCTGCTCGAGACGCCCAGCGCGCACATCTGGAGCCGTGGGATCCGGGATCTCCTGATCGGCGAGGACCCGCTGGAAGTGGAGCGCCTTTGGGATAAGGTCTACGAGGGCACCATCTATCACGGGCGGCGCGGCCTGGGCATCATGCTGATGTCCGCGATCGATACGGCGCTGCACGATTTGCGCGGCAAACTCCTGGGCCAGCCGGTCTACCGGTTGCTGGGTGGCGCCGCGCGTCCTCGCATTACGCCTTACGTCACCCTGTTTCAGAGCATGCCGCAGGGCCGGCCATGGCCGGAGATGCGGGAGTGTTCGCTGGCCTTGATGCATCGCGCCGTGGAGGCCGGCTTCCGCGCCATGAAGATGGAGATGTTGTTTTACGATCTGATCGACGATCGGGGACTGGTCGAATTCATCCACGAGTGCCGCCGCATCGCGGGCGACGATCGCGATTTTATGATCGACGTCGGCTACCGCTGGAACAACTGGAACGATGCGCTCTGGGTCTTGCGGCGTATCGAAGACGACAAGCTGTTCTTCGTCGAAACTCCGCTCCACACCGACGATCTGGATGGCCTGGCGCGCCTCGCGGATGCCACTACTACGCCGCTTGCCGTGGGCGAGTTCTTGCAAACACGCCACGAATTCC
>Ga0335077_10013198_pt1 | contig 10333 bp, 9 predicted proteins | sample Lox_Sample_31_FD_207151 | JGI IMG/M metagenome (GOLD analysis project Ga0335077, IMG submission 207151) | Soil microbial communities from Loxahatchee National Wildlife Refuge, Florida, United States - Lox_Sample_3.1 | ecosystem: Environmental > Terrestrial > Soil > Wetlands | place: USA: Florida...
CGCCTACGACCGCTCACCCTGCGGCACCGGCACCAGCGCCAAGCTCGCCTGCCTGGCCGCGGACGGCAAGCTCGCGGAAGGCGAGGAGTGGGTGCAGGAGAGCATCATCGGCAGCGCGTTCCGGGCCAGCTACCGGCGCTGCGGCGCCTCTGCCGTCATCCCCACCATCCGCGGCAGCGCGTTCGTGAACGCGGATGCGACCTTGCTGCTCGATGAGCGGGATCCCTTCTGTTTCGGAATCCGGCGGTGACGGGATCGAGCGGAATGAACGCTCCGCGGTTTTGAGCGCACTCACGAGTGGCGCACCGTTGCGCCTCACATGACAAGTGCGCAATGAGCCACCGTTCCCTCGAGCTCGCCTGTCTCACCCTCATGGGGGCGTGTGCGCTGCTTGCCCCGCTGGCGCGGGCCGCCGAGGCCGGCTGGGTCGCCGACCCGCAAGTGCAGCGGCGCCTGGCCGATGGCGAGGTCGTGGTGGAGGCTGCGACGGCCTCGGATCCCGAGCGTCCCCAGGGACGCGTGCGCGCGGCCGTGCTCATCAAGGCCAAGCCTGAGGCGATCTGGGCGGTGATCACCGACTGCCGGGAGGCCCTCCGGTTCGTTCCGGGATTGAGGCTCTGTCGGCGGATCGACGGTGCCCCGGACGGGCGCTGGGCGAACATCGAGCAGGAGATCAACTATTCCTGGTACCTGCCCACCGTGCACAACGTGCTGCGGGCCGACTGCAATCCCCCGCGCCGCATCGACTTCCACCGCGTGAGCGGCGATCTGCAGCAGGAGGAGGGCACCTGGCTCCTCACGCCGATTCCCGGGGGGTCGGCGACCATGGTCGAATATGAGATGTACCTCGACCCCGGCTTCTGGGCTCCCCGGTGGCTCGTCAACCGCACGCTGCGCAAGGACGTGCCGGGCGCCCTGGCCGGGCTCCGGGAGCGCCTCGAGCATCCCCATCCGTGAAAGCGGCCTGGTCAGAAACCGCCTGCTGAGAAGGCCGCCTGCGTAGTGTTCTCCGGCGGCTGCCGGTAATCTCTGCGCACGAGGGCCGAAACCGAAGGCCCCGGGGGGCAGGATGCCGGGCGGACATACCACAGTCATTCAGCGGGTCCTCGACCGGCGCGGGCAGAAGCCGCCGGCCTCGGACGAGGGGACGACCGCGACGGTCGCGGTCATGGTGCGCGTGCTGCCGCCGCCGAAGGCGCTGCTGGCGTTCCACGACGCGCCCATGCGGGCCTTCATGGAGCAGCGGGTGCGCCCCGATATGCTCGACTTCGAGTCGGTGGCGGACGAAGCCGAGGCGCTGCGCCTGTTCGAGGCCGAGTTCCGTCCGGTGGTGCTCACCGATAACCCCGAGGTGGTACGCAGGATCCGCGCGCGCTCGGCCAAGCGCGCCCCCTACATCCTCTACGTCGCCGAGATCGACGACTCCGCCGAGCGCGAAGCGGGACTCACCGCGGGTGCGGACGACTGTGTCGGCAGGCGCGTGTCGGAGCGCGAGTTCGAGGCGCGCGTCGCTGCCGCCAAGCGCATCGCCGAGCTCGAGGCGGTGCTGCGGATCACGCTCGCCGAGAACCGCAAGCTCTCGGCGACCGACGATCTGACCAAGGTGGCGAGCCGGCGCTTCTTCGGCAAGCACTTTCCGCGCGAGGTCGAGCGCGCGGCGCGCTATGGGCGCGCGCTGTCGCTGATCCTGTGCGATATCGATAACTTCAAGAAGGTCAACGACACCTTAGGGCACGCCGCGGGCGACGACATCCTCAAGCAGTTCGGGCCGCGTGTTCAGCGCCAGCTGCGCAAGGGGGTCGACTGGGTCGCCCGCATCGGCGGTGAGGAGTTCGCGATCGTGATGCCGGAGACCGCCTACGAGGCGGCGGTCGCGGTCGCGCGCAAGCTCCGCGCCGCGGTCGGCGGCGCGGCCTTCAAGGCCACCAACAAGAGCCTGCAGGTGACTGCGAGCTTCGGCGTGTGTGGCATGGACAAGGTGCCGCTGGGGGAGTCGCGCCTCGCCGAGCGGGTGCTCAAGATCGCGGACGCCGCGCTCTACCGCAGCAAGAACGACGGGCGCAATCGCGTCACCGCCGCGATTCTCAAGGGACCTGCCGGCTGAAGAGTGCGCCCCGCAAAGAAAGAAGGCGTCCGCGGCAGAAACCGCGAACGCCTTCAGTGGTCAGCTGCGAAGATCCTACGGGTTGCTCGGTGTCTGAGGCACACCCGCCGGCGGATGCTCAGTGAGACCGAAGAGCTTACGCACGTCCGGGCTGCCGTTACCGTAGATGTAGTTGTAGTTGTAGCTCGGGTAGTTGGCGTTGTAGAAGCCGTCGAAGCCCGCGATGTCGCGGTGGAAGAACTGCAGGGCCGCGGGCGCCTTCACTCCACCGGCCAGGGTCTGGATGAGACCCTGCGTGTAGATGAAGTAGTTCACGTTGCCCAACCGGTGGCGCCCGCCGAGCGACTGCTCAAACAGAGCCAGGGCTCCGACGAACTCCGGCGACGACACCGAAGTGCCGATCGTGAAGTAGTACCCGCCGCCGATACCAACCCCGTATGCCGTGAGCACCGAGCTGTCGTCCGGGCTGCAGCTGATGGCGGAAGCATCGCAGAAGGACCCGGGCGGCCCGTTCAGGTTGCTGAAGGCCAGGCCCCCGACCTGCATGCCGACATCAGGCAGCGTGCGCCAGGCGAACGAGCCGGTGTTGGCGAGGAACTGGTAGGCGGGCTTGTGGAAAACCGCACTCACTCCTCCGCCCGCGCCCCAATAACCGCCGGAAACGTTCTGGCCCAGTCCGTAGATGTCGTACGGATATTGCGGGTCGGCGAATCCGCTCTCTCTCACATAGGCCGAGTTGAGACTGCCGGGCGCGCTGGTCGTGACCAGATTGCCTCCGCCGACCGCCGTGACGTGCGGATCGCTCGCCGGTGAGCTCACCCCCAGCCCGAACGTCGGGCTCGCGCCGGGGCTGCCGTAGTCGGCGCTCGGGCAACTCGGACCCGCCTCGTCGCCGGAGCTCACCGAGAAAGTGATGCCCTGGGCGTTTCCCTGGGCGTAGATCTCGTCGTACTCCTGGAGAATGAAGGTGAAATCGACCCCGCCGTTATAAGCAGCCGTGTACTCGAGCTCGCACAGGCCGAACGACGAGTTGACGATGTCGTAGGTGTTCGAGTCGACGATGTACGCGTAGCCATCCAGGATGTGCGCGTCCGAGAGGTCGGGAACACTGACCAGCGTGACGTTCGATCCCGGAGCGCCGCCCAGCACCTGTTGCACGTCGAGACTCGCCTCGAAGGAGCCGTAGCCGTTTTCGACGCCTCCGCCATCCACCAGCACCGTCGTGACGCTCGGTGCCGGCTTGCCCGTGATGGCGGTGAAGTGCTCATGGTTGAAGGCGGCGGCGACGTCCCCTGGAAAGATCAGATCCGCCATCAGCACCGCCACATTCACGCCGCTGCCATCGGTCCTGGAACCGTAGGCCGGGTAGTCATAGGCCTGCTTGAGATCATCGAACCAATACGCTCCGGTCGTGGTGTATCGATTGTCGACGCCATCCGCCGGGATCATTCCGGTCGTGTGCGCGTTCACATGGTGCTGCGGCAACCCTTCGAGTCCCAGGATCCGGAGGTTGATGCCCGCGAGCTCATTGGGCGTGTGCAGCGCGCCTCGCGCCACGAAGCGCGTCCTGCCTCCACGAGTCTGCCGGTCGACGACCGCGCCGAAGGCACTGGCGATCGCACTCACGGGGCCCTGCACGTGCATGCCGTGGGCATTGGTATCGGTGACGGTGAAGCCCCGCGCGCTCAGCGCGGCCTGAACTCTGGCAATTTCCGCGGCGCTCGGCCCGAAGCGCTGCAGGAACTCGGCCGGCTGCAGCCACTGCTGATACTTCGGCGAGTTGGGGTCGTGAAGCTGCGCCAGCAGTTTCTCGAGCTCCTGCTGGTTGCGCAACGGCAGGTAGACGGTGAATTCGACGACGTCGGTTGCCGCGGCCGCCTGCGACTGGGATGCGGACGCGGGCGGCGACGCTACGGCATGCTGGGCGCCGACGGCCGAAGCCAGCAGAGCGCCAATGGTCAGGACTCTCTTTAGTCTCATCGAATTTCTCCCTGTGTAGGTAGCGCTGTTGGGGTCGATCCCCGGCTCGCGGCTGGGATTTTCCGTCCACGCGTACGCGTTGATCGAATCGCGAAGCGGCTGTGCGGTCGACACCGGTTTTTAAAATTCTTGCCGAACCAAACGCCATTGTGGTCCGGCCTTCGTCGCCTGACAAGAATTGCCCGGCGGCCTGGCAGCGCTCGGTCGCCCGGCGATGCGCCGTCGATTTGACTTAACTCAAGAAAGCGTTCCCGGCCGGGCCACGTTGAACGCGCTCTGCACCCGCGCGACCGTTCCCGAAACCTTCACCCTGGCAGCCGCAGCAGGCGGGGAATGGCGCGTATCTATCGATGGAGTGCGCCGTTACGATCTCTATGGGGTACGTTCCGCGCCAGCGCCCGCTGCGCGACGCTGGCGGCCGCTGAACGACCAGCCGCAGTTCATCAGCGCGCTCTACAACAGCCCGCACTCGACGCGCTGCTTCGTCCTGATGTTCGGAGTCTTGACACTCCCCGGCCCTCCGGGCGCACGATGGCGCACGCGGGGGCGTCACAGGGAGTCTCGCCATGCGGGCTGCCAAAGGTCCGGTGCTCTGCGGGTTGTCCGGCGCCGCGGCCGTCGCGCTGCTTGCGGCCTGCGGCTCGGGTGGCTCGCAGACGGCTCCGGAGCCCCCTCCGCCGCCCGCGAGCACGGCCGTCACGCTGATGGTCACCAGTACCGCCAACGATCAGTTGTCGGAATTCGGTCTCGCGCTTCAGGGAATCACACTCACCCGCTCGGATGGCAAAAGCGTCACCCTGCGCTCGGCGGCGACCTCGCAGGGGGCCGAATTCATTCACGTGAACAGCGGGGCCGAGCCGCTGCTGACGGCGAGCATCCCGAGCGGGATCTACACGGCAGCCGCCGTCACGGTCGGGGGCGCCTCGTTCACCTGCGTCACTCTCCTTTCGGCCAGCCCGAACACCGGCACACTGGATACCTCGACCTACGCCTACGGTCAAACCCCGGCATCCAGCGTGACCGTGAGTCTCCCGGCTCCGATCAACGTGCAGGGAGAGGGCACGGGTCTCGCCCTCAATCTGCTCGTGACCCCTTCCGCCAGTTATGCGCAGTGCGGTACGACGGGGGCACCCTATGCCATCACCCCGACGTTCAGCCTGACGTCCTTCCCGTTGCCCGCTGCGCCGGGCTCGAGTCAGGGCTACGGCGTCGTCACGGCGCTGCCCGGCTTGATATCGTCGCTCGATCCGGTGTCGGGCAGCTTCGAGCTGCAGCTTTCCCCGCAGTCCTCCACGAATCAGGCGACGACGGTTCGCGTGACGAGCGACAACGGCACCGTCTGGCAAGGAATCGCCGCCTTTGCCGCACTCGGGACGGGAACGTTCGTCGACCTCGACGCCACCGTGCAGGCGGACGGCTCACTGGCTGCCACTCGCATCGCCGTCGCGGATCCCGCCGCAGTGAACGTTCACCGGGGGCCGCTGCTGCAGGTTGCGAGCGGGGCTCCCATACTGCAAGTGCTGCCGAGACAGGCCCAGGGCGCGGACCTGGTCGTCGACGTCGAAGCGTTCCGCTTCGATAGCAGCGCCTTTCGGATATCGGGAGAGATGTCCAATCTGGCATCGATGCCGTTCACACCAGGCTTCGACGCCGCCAACATGGTGCCCGGCCAGAACGTCGCGGTCTCCTCCGGCGCATTCGTGTTCACGGGCAGCTACTACGCTTCCGCCACCACCATCACGCTGATGCCTCAGACCATCAACGGGCAGGTGCTGGGGATGAGCAGCACGGGCGGCTTCACGGTCTATAGCGTCGCGCTCGCCCCCTACGACCTGTTTCCGAACCTCGCGACGCAACCCGGACAGACCACGCTGCTGACCGACCCGGGCACGGTGCAGGTCTACGTCGGCAACGACACGGCGGTGCGAAGCTCCTCGCCTCCCGCACCGGGCGCCGAGCTGCGTTTCTACGGGCTCGTATTCAACGACCACGGGATCCTGCGGATGGATTGCGCCGCCGTCAGCGACGGCGTGACGGGCTCCTCGCAGACCGCGTCGCCCGGTACCTGACGGCGGCCCGTCCCTTCAACGCTCGTAGCGGATGAAGGAGGTCCGGCGGGCGAGGGTGTCGTAAAGGGCGCGCCCTTCGGCGTTGAATTCCTGCGTCAGCCAGTACACCGAGGCCGCCTGCGCCCGGTCCGCGGCCTCATACACGGCGCCGATCAGGGCGCGGCCGATGCCGCCGCCGCGTGCTTCAGGCTCGACGTAGAGATCCTCGAGGTAGCAGCTGTCGCGCAGCGACCAGCTGGTCGGATGAAACTGGAAGTGCACGAAGCCGACGAGCGTGCCGTCACGCTCCGCGACGAGGCCGTGGAGCGGCGCCCCGGCATCGATGAGACGCGCGAACGTGCCGGCGGTGACCTCCTGCGGAAGGTGCTGTCGATAGAAGCGCAGATACCCGGACCAGAGCGCGCTCCACTGCGCACGGTCGCCGGCTTCGAGCGGCCTGATCCCGATCATGCATGGCCTCGCGGGTTCAGGGATCCAGCTCCGGATAGTGCCGGAAGAGATCCTCGTTGTTGAAGGGCAGACGCCGCCCCGAGGCGACGTAGCGTGCGATGCGCGGCCGCTCGAACACGGCCTGGTGCAGCGCCGCGAGCCGCGGACGCCTGCGGAGCGCTCGCGCGGTCGCTTTCGGAAAGGCATACGTGAGACCTGCGATCACCTCCGCTATCGAGAGGTCGGCGTAGCTGAGCCGTGCGCCTGCCATCCATGGCCGGTGCGCGCGATTGAGCTCGAGCACGCGCTCGAAGTAGCCGAGGAATTTCGGCAGCCGCATGCGCAGGAAGTAGCGGGTGCGCCGCCGCGCCGGCCCCTTCTGCTCCTCGTAGGCGTAGCCGTCGCCGAGCGGATGGTGCGTAGCGAAGATCTCGACGTACAGATCGAGGATGGTGAGGGTCAGCTGGTGGGTCCAGAGCTTGCCGCGCTCGTCCCGCGGTGCGAGCCCGAGCCGCCCGCCGAGGTAGAGGAGGATGTTCGGCGTCTGTGCGATCAGCTGGCGGCCGGCTTTGAGAACCGGCACCGCGAAGGGCGGACGCGTCACGCCCCGCGCCTCGAGCATCCTCAGGATCGCCGGCACCCCGCCGCCCTCGCGCTCGGGCAGGACGGCGACATCCCGGTAGCGCGCGCCGCCTTCCTCGAGCGCGAGGCGGATGAACTCGCCCCGCCCCTGGATGCCGGGCCAGTAGTAGAGCTCGTAGGTCATGGCACCTCGGATTCTATGCCGGCGGGGGCGGTGAGACCCTATACTCGGCGCGGCTCGAATGAAGCGTTCCGACACAACCCCATCACCCGCCGCCGTGGCGGAGCTGCCGGCTCTGCCCCGCGACCAGGCCGGGCCGGTCTTCGCCGAGCCCTGGCAGGCTTCGGCCTTCGCACTCGCCGTTTCCCTCTCGCACCAGGGCCATTTTACCTGGAAGGAGTGGGCCGCCACGCTCGGCGAGGAGCTCAAAGCGAGCGCCGCGCGTGGCGAGCCGGACGACGGCTCGCACTATTACCACTGCTGGCTCGCGGCGCTCGAGCGGCTGGTCGTCGAGAAGGGCCTGTCGCGGATCGCCGAGCTCCACGACTGCAGGGAAGCCTGGGCCGATGCCTACGCCCGCACTCCGCACGGCCAGCCGGTCGAGCTGGCGAACGCGACGGGTGATTGATACGCGTGAACAAAGCTCCAGTGGAAATCCGGGCGCTGTCGCCGCGCGATCACGCCGCCTGGCTGCCGCTCTGGCGCGGCTACCAGTCCTTCTACAAGGTGGACATCCCGGCGGAGGTGTCGGACGTGACCTGGCGACGGCTCAATGATCCGGCCGAGCCGATGGCGGGCGCGCTGGCGTGGTCCGGGGAATCAGCGGTCGGTCTCGTGCATCACATCCGCCACCGCTCCTGCTGGACGATCGGCGACTACTGCTATCTGCAGGATCTCTACGTCGCGCCCGAGCTGCGCGGCAGCGGCGTCGGACGTCGGCTGATCGAGTACGTGTACGCGCTTGCGCGCGAGCAGGGCCTGAATCGCGTGTACTGGCTCACTCACGAAACCAACCTTGAGGCCATGCGGCTCTACGAGCGCATCGCCGACCGCTCGGGCTTCGTGCAATACCGCCATCTGTTGCAGCGCTAGGTGCGCCCGGGACCACCTCGGTTTGACAGACCCGCAGAGCGCTGCCTAGACTCGGAAAGCGTTTACTTCCGCACCAGTACGCCGGGACCGCCGCGCGACAGGAGACCCCGCGGACCGGCAGGAGAGAGTCGAGCGTGGTGACGATCAAAGACGTCGCCCGAGTAGCGAGGGTCTCGATCGCCACCGTATCCCGAGCGCTCAATAACAAGGGTACGGTGCGGCCGGAGATCCGGGAGCGCGTGCAACGCGCCGCGCGCAAGCTCCGTTATACGCCGCACGGTGGAGCCCGGAGTCTGATCGTCGGCCGTACCCACACGGTCGGCCTGTTGCTGCCCGACCTTCACGGGGAGTACTTCTCGGAGCTCATTCGGGGCGTGGATCGCGCCGCCCGCCGGCGCGGCCTGCACCTGCTCGTCTCGAGCTCGCACGGCAACTCGAGCGAGGCCGCGAGCGCGGTACAGGCGCTGAACGGACGCATCGACGGATTGCTGGCGATGGTTCCCGGCGAGGAAGCCGGATTTCTCCAGGAGGCCGTGCCTCACACGCTGCCGACGGTGCTCCTCAACAGCCGGACCCACGCCGCCGAGTACCCGACTTTGCTGGTTGACGACTTCGGCGGAGCGCGGGCGATGACGAGTCACCTGCTCGCGCGGGGCTATCGGCGGATCGCTCATATCCGCGGCGCCGAGGGCAACTTCCAGGCCGAGGAACGCCTGCGGGGTTACCGCGCCGCGCTCAAGGGGAGCGGCGCGGCGCCGCCCATGGTCGTCGCGGGCGACTTCACCGAGGAGGGCGGATACCGCGCGGGGCAGCTCATTGCCGGTCAAGCCGAACGCCCCGACGCGGTCTTTGCCGCCAACGACATGATGGCGGTGGGGTGCCTGGTCGCATTGCGCGAGGCGCGCATCCGCGTGCCCGAGGACATGGCGCTCACCGGCTTCGACGACATCCCGCTCGCGCGGTTCGTGAGTCCGCCGCTCACCACCGTGCGCGCGGACATCGCGACGCTCGGCCTGCGGGCACTCGAGCGGCTTGCGGGACTGATCGAAGCGAAAGCCGCGGGCGATGCCCAGGCCGCCGAGCGGCTGCCGGTCCAGATCGTCGTGCGTGGCTCGTGCGGGACCGCACCGAGCGCCGGGGAGCGCTCGGCGGGACTCCCTCGATGAGCTACCCGAGCGCGCTGCGGTCGGCGCATCATGCACGACGATGCCAACCTCCGGCTCGGTCTCGAACGCGCAGGATTTGAACGCGGCTGGCAGCAGAGCGCTCGCGCGGTTTCGGGGTAAGCGCGCAGGCTCGCGGCGCGCTGCGCCCTGGCTCGGCGTCTCTCTCCTCGCGCTGGGCGCAGCGGGCTGCGGCTCCCCGTCCTCGTCCCATCGCTCGGTGACGGTGTGGGCGATGGGGGCCGAAGGGGAAGTGATCGCGCGCCTGCTGCCGGAGTTCACCCGGCTGCACCCCGACATCGAGGTCCGGCTGCAACAGCTCCCCTGGAGCGCCGCCCACCAGAAGCTGCTGACGGCCTTCGCGGGCGATGCGACGCCGGACCTGTGCCAGCTCGGAAACTCGTGGATCCCGGAGTTCGCGGCGCTCGAGGCGCTCGCACCGCTCGAGGCGCGCGTGGCGCAGTCTCCGGTGGTGCAGGCGCAGGACTACTTCCCGGGGATCTGGGCCACGAACCTGATCGGGGGCCGGCTCTACGGGATCCCCTGGTATGTCGACACCCGACTCCTCTTCTATCGACGCGACCTGCTCGCACGGGCGGGCTTCGACCACCCACCGCGCACCTGGAGCGAATGGGCTCAGATGCTGGCCGCGATCAAGGCGCTGGTCGGGCCCGAGCGCTACAGCGTGCTGCTTCCGCTGAATGAGTTCGAGCCGCTGCTGGTGCTCGCGCTGCAGCAGCCCGACCCGCTGCTGCGCGACGACGGGCGCTTCGGCAATTTTGAGAGCGCCGGATTTCGCCGCGCGCTCGGCTTTTATCGCGAGATGTTTGAGCGCGGCTGGGCACCCCCCGTCGCCAACACGCAGATCTCGAATTTCTGGGACGAGTTCGGGCGGGGCTACTACTCCTTCTAC
>Ga0335077_10013199_pt1 | contig 10333 bp, 10 predicted proteins | sample Lox_Sample_31_FD_207151 | JGI IMG/M metagenome (GOLD analysis project Ga0335077, IMG submission 207151) | Soil microbial communities from Loxahatchee National Wildlife Refuge, Florida, United States - Lox_Sample_3.1 | ecosystem: Environmental > Terrestrial > Soil > Wetlands | place: USA...
CATTCCAGGCTACACGGTGGCGGATCTAATCCGGCGCTCGGATGCCGAGGAAGTGGCGGTGAGCGCCACCGCGACGCGGCTGGCCAGCCGCCACCTGGAATCGCAGCCGCCGGCGTTGCCCATCGTGCCACCCGAGGTGTGGGCTTGCGGCTGCACCTACCAGACCAGCGCATCCTTCCGCGATGCCGAACATGGCACCCGCGAGGGCATGTATGCTTACGTGCACACCCAACCGCGGCCAGAAATCTTCTTCAAGGGGACGGCGCGCGTTTGTACGGGGCCGGGCCAGGCGATCGGCATTCGAGCGGATTCGCGATTCACCGCGCCGGAGCCCGAGTTGGCACTCGTGCTCGGCGGCAAAGGCAATATTGTCGGCTACACGCTCGCCAACGATGTTTCAGCCTGGGATATCGAACGCGAAAACGCGCTGTACCTGCCGCAGTCGAAGATCTATACGGCGTGCTGCGCCTTGGGGCCGGTAATCGTTACGCGGGAGGACCTGCCCGATCCCTACAAGCTGGAGATGACTTGTACGATCACGCGCCACGGCGAGACGCGCTTCTCAGGCAGCGTCTCCACGGCGAAGTTGAACCGCAGGTTCGAAACGCTGATCGAGTACCTTCGGCGCGCTAATCATGTACCAGCGGGAACCGTGCTGCTGACGGGCACGGGTATCATCGTGCCGGAAGAGGCTGCCCTGGCGCCGGATGATGTGGTGAGCATTCGCGTGCCGGAGATTGGTGAACTGAGCAACAAAGCGGCTGTCGTGGAATAGAAAGCACGTCGAGAAGCAGCGGCGCCTCGCGGTAGACTGAGTCTTACCCATGAAGATCCTGATGGTCGCTTCCGAGGCGGCGCCATTCGCCAAGACCGGCGGCTTGGCGGATGTGGTCGGATCCCTGCCCGCCGCGCTCAAAGCGCTGGGTCACGACGTCGCGGTCCTGCTGCCGCGCTACGCGACGGTGGACTTAAAAGGCGCCCGGCGAGTTTACGATCACCTGCCCATCTGGATACCACCGGTGCATTACGATGCCGCGGTGTACATGGCGGAGCGCGAGACTCCGTTTTACTTCGTGGATTACCCGCCATTGTTCGACCGGCCCGGTCTATATGGCGAGAACGGCCTGGATTATCCCGACAACCATATCCGTTTCGCGGTGCTGGCGCACGCGGCGCTGGCGGTGAGCCGGTACATGTTCCGTCCGGACATACTGCACGGCCATGACTGGCAGGCGGGCCTGGCGCCAGTCTACCTGCGCACCTTGTTCGCGCACGACCCCACATTCATGGGCATTCGCACTTTGTTCACGATTCACAACGTGGGATACCATGGGCTCTTCCCGCTCGCAGCGATGGCCGAAGTCGGGCTGAGCGATTCCGGCGTGCTCCGCCCGGAAGGAATGGAGTTTTTCGGCAACGCGTGCTACATCAAAGGCGGGCTGAATTTCAGCGACGCCTTGAATACGGTAAGTCCAACTTACGCGCGCGAGATTCAGACTCCGGAGTACGGGTTCGGATTGGATGGCGTCCTGCGCTCTCGCAGCCGCGTCTTGACCGGCATCCTGAACGGCGCGGACTATAGCGAGTGGAATCCGGAAACCGACCGGCACATCGCGGCGCATTATTCAAGCGACGATTTGAGCGGTAAGCAGATCTGCAAGCAGGATCTGGTCAATGAATTCGGGCTGCCGCCGGAGGCCATGGACGCGCCGCTCATCGGGATCGTGTCGAGGTTCACCAGCCAGAAGGGAGCCGACCTGATCGCCGAAGTGGCCGACGGCATAGTCTACGCCGGGTACTTTATGGTGGCGTTGGGCGCCGGCGAACCGCAATACGAGCTTCTGTTCCGGGCCATGGCGGCGCGGCATCCCTCGCGTATCGCGGTGCGGATCGGATACGACAACGCGCTGGCACACAAGATTGAAGCTGGCGCGGACATGTTCGTGATGCCCAGCCACTACGAGCCTTGCGGCTTGAACCAGATGTACAGCATGAAGTACGGTACGCCGCCGGTGGTGCGGGCCACCGGAGGATTGGAGGACACCGTAGGGGGCGAGACCGGATTCAAGTTCTGGCAGTATGATGGGCAGGCGCTGCTGGGAGCGTTGCAGGCGGCGCGGGCGGCGTTCGCGGACAAAGAGCGCTGGCGGGAGTTCATGCGGAACGGCATGGCCCAGGACTTTTCATGGGACGCATCGGCGGCGCAGTACTCCAGCCTGTACCAGCGCTTGGCCGCGCGGGGGTGATACTATCGGATTTCGGGCTGCCGGGATTTGAATCCCGCCGCTCCGGTTCGAGATCTAACATATTGGAGCTTGAAGACCAATGGCGGGTCAAAATACGCTTACCTTTACCGACGGTAGTTTCGATCAGGACGTGCTGCGATCCGAGGTGCCGGTGTTGGTGGATTTTTGGGCCGAGTGGTGCGGCCCCTGCAAGCAGATGGGTCCGACCATCGATACCGTGGCACAGGAATATGCCGGAAAATTGAAGGTTGGCAAGCTGGACGTGGATTCCAACGGCAACACCGCCATGCGTTACAACATTCGGGGCATTCCAACGCTCCTGCTTTTTAAGGAAGGCCGGGTCGTCGAACAGCGCGTCGGCGCGGTCGGCAAGTCGGAAGTCGTGCGGATGTTGCAACCCCACGTGACAGCGTAAGACGCGCCTACGCCCGCGGACGGAAATCCTTTACATCTCAATCGAACTCTGAGTCAGACCGTGTTCTCCTGACAGTTCACGCAAAACCGCGCCCACGGCAGCGCCTGTAGCCTCTTCGGAGCGATAGGCTGCTCGCAGGCCTGGCACACGCCGTATTCTCCGCTAACCAGCCTTTCGAGGGCTTCATCTACCAGGCGCAGTTGCACGTAATCCAGGCTGTTTATCTTTAGCGAGATGAATTCGTCGTGGGAAATCTGCGCCTGGTCGTCCTCAGCTACGCGACCCATGTTGGCGAGAGTATCGAACTTGACTCCCAGGCCGGACAACACCTCCTGGCGCCGTTCGAGCAGCATCTGGTGATAAATCGCCGTTGAGACCGGCTCGGCTTGCGCTGTTTGTTTCGCCATGTCGTAAGACAGTTGAGCGAAGGTACCAGAATTCTCGCCGGAACACAAGTTGTTGGCGCTAAGATAAAAACTGTCCGATGAAAAGTCGCATTCTGGTAGTCGAGGATGAGGAGAAGTTACGCCGCGTCCTGGAATTGCAACTGACTTCTGCCGGCTTTGACGTAGACAAGACCGGGATGGCGGAGGAGGCGCTGAAGCTCACCGAGCGAGCCGATCTGGTGCTGACCGATTTGCGCTTGCCGCGCATGGACGGGCTGGAATTGCTGGCCGCCATCCGCCGCCAGAATTCGCACACGCCGGTGATCATCATGACCGCGTTCGGCACGGTCGAAACCGCGGTGCAGGCCATGAAGACCGGGGCCACGGATTTTCTGCTGAAGCCATTTTCGCTCGACCACCTGATGACGGTCGTGCAGAAGGCGCTGGAGGTCAGCGCCCTGCGCGACGAGAACCTCAAGCTGCGGGAGGAACTGGGGCGCCGCTACGAGTTCGACAATATCGTGGGGCGCAGCCCGGCGATGCAGGAGATTTTTGCGACCATCATGCGCGTGGCGCCCACGCGCGCGACGGTGCTGCTGGCGGGCGAGAGCGGCGTGGGCAAGGATTTGATTGCGCGCGCCATTCACTTCCATTCGCCGCGGCGCGACCGGCCGCTGGTAAAGATCAATTGCACCGCGATTCCCGAAAACCTGATGGAGAGCGAGCTGTTCGGCTTCGAGAAGGGCGCGTTCACGGGCGCGATGACTTCCAAGCCCGGCAAGTTCGAGCAGGCCGATACCGGCACGGTGTTCCTGGATGAGATCGGCGACGTGCCGGCATCGATCCAGGTGAAGCTGCTGCGCGTGCTGCAGGAGCGCGAGTTCGAACGCTTGGGCAGCAATGTGACGCGGCACATCGACGTGCGGGTGGTGGCCGCGACCAACCAGGATCTGCGCGCGGCGCTGGAGCAAGGCACCTTTCGCGAGGACCTGTATTACCGGCTCAACGTGGTGCCTATGAACATTCCGGCGCTGCGGGAGCGCAAGGAAGATATTCCGTTCCTGGCGCAGCACTTCGTCCACAAGTTGGGACCGGACACTGGCGGCCGCGTGAAATCGGTAACCGATGCGGGAATCGCCAAGCTGATGACGTATCACTGGCCGGGCAACGTGCGGGAACTGGAGAATGTGATCGAGCGCAGCCTGGTGATGTGCTCGGGGACGGAACTGGATGCGCCGGACATCAAGCTGGAGATGGCGCCGCGCAGCCGCGTGCAGGCGGATCATTTCCTGCCGGAGGGGCTGACGCTCGATCAGTACGAGCAGGAGCTCATCCGCGAGGCACTGCGCCGGGCGGACGGCAACAAGAGCCAGGCGGCGCGGCTGCTGGGCTTGACGCGCAACGCGCTCCGCTACCGGCTCTCGCAGATGGGGCTGGAGTCGTAGTTGCGCAGTTCGAGAAGATAGGCCAGTTCGGCGCGCTTCCGGCGGCGGTGCCAGATCAGGCCCGCGAAGAAAGCGAGGGTCGCCACCCAGACGATGTCAATCGAGAGCGACCCGAAAAACAGCCACGCCAGCAACGGCCGTTTCGGTTGCGGGGCGTGGTGGTAGATCCATCCCAGGCAAAACGCGAGTTGCACGGCGTACAGGACAGCGCCGAAGCGTACGGCGGCCAGGCTCGCGCGACAACGGCGGATCGAGAGGTCGATGAACGAGGCGGTGTCCACCGCCGCAGGCGACCAGTTGCCGCGGCTGATACGAAAGCGGAAGAACCAGGCAGCCGCCAGGAACAGCCAGGTGGCCGCGGCTAACGCGGCGATGTCCGGCTGCGGCGAGCGAAGCGCCCAGGCGATGGATCCTCCGCCGATCACGATGGTGACGAGGATGTCCGCGAGCAGGGCGATCCTCATGAGGCGGGATTGCCGCTCCACACGGCGCCGGAGGTTGAAGGGAATGGCGTTTTCGGATTGCCACTGGCGGCGCCACAGGTCCAATTCGTTGTCGGGGCTCATTTGCGGTTCTCCAATGAGGTGCGAAGCATCTGGCGAGCGCGGGTGAGGCGCGCGCCAACGTTGTTTTCGGAAACGCCCAGCACTTCGGCAATCTCGCGGTAACCCAAACCTTCGAGCGACAGAATGATGACTTGGCGGTAAACGAGTGGCAGGCGGTGGATAGCGCGCTGGAGGCTTTCGGCGCGCTGCTCTTGCGCGAGTCCGGTTTCGGGGTCGGGCGACGGGTCTGGCGCCTCCATCTCGCCGGCGGCAACCGGCTGAGCACGGCTGCGAGCCAAGTGAGCGATGGCGCGATTGTGCGCGATGCGGAACAGAAAGGTGCGCTCGGAGCACTCGCCGCGGAAGCGCGGCAGGGCTTGCCACACGGCTATGGCGATTTCCTGGAGCAGGTCGTCGCGGTCGCTCGGAGTGTTGGTGTAGCCGGCAGCCAGGCGCGCCAGCGCGGCGCCATTGGCGGCGAGAAGGCGGTCGAACTGCTCTTCCAGCGCGGCTCGGTGCACGGGTCAGTTGCCGAGAACGATTTCATCACGCTGCAGCCTCCTGGCGGCGGCAAACAGGACAAGCAGGGCGAGGCCCGCGGTGAGGAGGCCCAAGGCAATGGGCTGGAGGACGTGCAACCCGCCGCTGGCCGCAACCCGCTGAAGCTGGATCTGCTGGCCCACCAGCGGCAGGACGCCGCACCAATCGCGCGCGGCCGCAGGGAAAAAGACCAGGAACATGCCGATACCCATGGGCAGAAATACGATCATCGACAGGTAGGTTTGGGCTTCTTTTGTCGAACGGCAGGCCGTGGAAATCAGCAACTGCAGGGCGGCAGCCAGTAACGGCAGGGGGAAAATCGCGACGATCGTCAGCACGCCGAGGCCCAGCCCCGCCGCGATTTGGACGCGGGCGTTGAGGCAGACGATCGCCGAGCCCAGTACGTTGATCATCAGGCCGGCGACGGAAAAGAAAGCTACCGCGAGCCACTTACCGGCGGCGACATCCATGCGGCGAACGGGATTTAACAGCAGCGGCAGAAGCGAGCGGCGCTCGCGTTCCCCGGCGACGGTATCCATGGCGACGTTCATGCCGCCGACGAACGCTGAAACCAGGGTGAAGATGGACATCATGGCGAGCAGCACCGTGGTCTGTGAGTGATTCGACAACGAAACCAGTCCCACCACCGAAGGTCCCATCAGAGCGTACATGAGCGACGAGACGACCGAGCGGACGTCGCGCACGCTGTCGGCGATTTCCTTGCGGGCTATGATCAGCGCTGAGTTCAGCATGTTGCGAGCCTCACGAAGGCTTCTTCGAAGGATACGGTTTCCGAGCGGCCGCAGATTTCCGAGGGCGAGCCTTCGGCGACCAAACGGCCGGCGGAGATGACCACGACCTTGTCGCATAGGGAGCGAACGATATCGAGCACGTGGCTGGAGAAAACGATGCAGACTCCGCCATCGCGCAGGCGGCGCAGCAGGTCGCACAGCGAGCGGACGGTAGGGACGTCCAGGCTGTTGGTCGGTTCGTCGAGCAGCAGGTTCGGCGGCGAATGCAGGATGGCGCGGCCCAGGGCGGTCTTCACGTGCTCACCTTGGGAAAACCCGGCGGTGCGGCGGTCCGCGGCCGCATCGAGTCCCAGCGTGGCGATTACCTCGGTCACTCGCTGCTGGAGCGACCCTGGCGGCATGCCGCGGAGTTTGCCGAAATAGGCCAGGTTTTCGCGGACCGTGAGCCGCGAATAGATTCCGGTGTGATCCAGCAGCGCTCCTACCCGGCGCTGCCGCTCGAGCGGTTCACCGGTAGCGGCTCCGTCGATGTCGATGACGCCTTGGTCCGGCTGCAGTACGCCACAGATCATGCGCAGCGTGGTGCTCTTACCGGCGCCGTTCGCGCCCAGAAGGCCCGTAATCGCGCCATCCGGCGCTTCGAAAGAAAGATCCTGCACCGCGGGCTTGTGATGGAAGCTTTTGTTGATGCGATGGACTGTGATCATGTGTCTGATCAGGTAGTCCGTGGGGCGCGGAATTCCTTACAAAAAATGGCGCGCTCTTACTCGAAAGGCTTGCCGAAGGTAATTTCGTTGTCTTCGGGGTCGCGCACGCAGAAATCGCGGAGCCCCCACGGGTGGCTGACCGGTTCGCCCAAGACGTTGGCGCCCTTGGCGCGGAGTTCCGCGTGCAAGGTGTCGGCGTTTTCGATGTACACGTAGGCTGAGCCGATCCCTTTGTGCCGCTCGGTGCGAGCGACTAACAACACGCGCACCTCGTCGCGATCCATCACACCGAGATCGTGCTGCTGGTAGTTGATCTTGAAGCCCAACACGTCGCGATAATAGGCCACGCCCGCGGGAACGTTGTCCAAGGGGAGGGACGGCATGATCTGCCGCAGCACCGGTGCGGGGGCGGCCGGATCGGGCGTCTGGTAGGATTGGCCGAACCAAAGCGTGTGGCCATCAGGGTCGCGGAGTTCGAAGACCCGCATCTTGACCCAGGTGATCTTCTCCATCTCGCTGGGGTTGCCGCCGCGCGCGCGGACGGCGTCGTGCATGGAGGTGACATCGTCGGTTTCGAAAAACAGCATCGCGGAACCCCGAGGGCGGGGCTTTTCACAGTTGTCAGGCGCGTAGTCGTGCTGGCCGAATTGGACGCGCGCGGGGCCGGATACCGCTTCGACCACGTTGTTCTGCTCGCGGATCTCGGATCGAGGACATCGCGGTAGAAGGCGGTGCTGCGGGCTGGGTCGGAGACGCCGATGAAGCGCATCACGGGAGCGATGATGGCGGGCATGGATAGTCACTCCTTCACGCCGAATGCATAGATGTTGGAATCGTAGGTGGTGACGAACACCTTGCCGCCCGATATGGAGATGCCGCTGAAATGGGTCCAGCCCGGCATGGTGTCGTCGCTGGAATACAGTTCTTTGCCGGTGGTGGCGTCGAAGGCGTAGAGGACGGCGTGCCCGACGTGTTTGGCGGCGCGCTCGGCGGAGGAGTATAACCCGCCGTCGGCGCCCTTGGACTGGCGGGCGAATTCGCCGTTGGAAATCGCGAAGACCAGCCCGCCGGCCACGATGGGCGGCTCCGGCAGATTCATGTCGCGCGAGATCCACGCGGGGACGAGACTGGGCTGGCCATCCTTCTCTTCCACGCGGAAGGCCATGATGCTGCCGTTGGGCGCTTCTCCGTTGGTGACGGGGAATTTCGCGCCGCTGGCGGCCACGCCCGATGCCGGGGCGTAGAGCCAGCGGTTCTTCTGCTCGTCTTCGGCGGTGGCGAAGGCTCCCCAGAACCCGCGCCCGGCGAAGTCGGCATCTTCATTCGCGAGCAAGGGGCTGCGGAACAGCGGGGTCTTGTGATCCGGTCCGCCGATGTGCTTTGCGTCGAGCAGGTAGATCACGCCCTCTTTGCCGCCGGCAGCCACGATCTCACGGCCGTTCAGTGAGAAGACAGTGGGCGAGTTAGAGCCCATGTCGAGGTCTTTGCGCGTGAGATAGAGGTGATTGGATGGGGTGAAATAATCAACCAGCTTCAGATCTTTAGTGTTGAGCTGGAGCACAGTATCGGGTAACTGGCCGCGTGCGGCGTCATAACTGCCGTCGCCGGTTTGGGCAAACACCATACCGCTCTTACTGATGGCTACGCCCGCGCGTCCCCAGATGCCGGCGCCGCCGTTGGCCGACTGGAAGAATGCGGGTGTCTGGTCGGCTGCATTCAGGTCAAGCGCATAGACGCCGGACCGGGCGCCGTTGCAGCCCTGCGAGATGGTGGTGTAGAGGACACCGGCGAAGAGGTTGAGGCTCCAGTTCTTGGAGTAGGGCGGCACGAACTTCTGCGGCGGCTTCCGGTCTTCGCCGTTGATGGCGTTCAACACGTGGAGTTTGCCGTCCGCGGCAACGGCGAAGACAGTGGCCGACAAGCCGTCCTTGCGGATCAGAGGAGTGGCGTTGAGGGCATTAGGGCAAAGCCAGAAGGGCTGCTGGCGTGGCTTGGTCTCGGCTTCGAAGGTCTTCTTCCACAGCAGCTTGCCGTTGCCGGCGTTGAGCGCGAAGAGATTATCGGAAGCGCCGCCCACGATGACGATTTCAGCCATGCCTTTGTCCGTGGTGACCCACTCGACCGCCACCGCCGCGGTGAGCGAGTTCAACTCGCGGGGCTCGTTCTCGAGATGGGTCTTCCAGAGCAGGCCTATTGATTTGGCGTTATCGCGGTTGATTTCGGTCTCCTGCGGGCTCCAGCCAGTGCGCTGGGGATCGTTGCCATAGGAAAGCCAGTTGGCGGCAATCAGGCGCGACAGCAAAAGCGCTGCGAGGCAAGCAACTAGCAGTAACTTATTGCGCATTATTGTTGACCTAGTTTTTGTTTTTTGTACTCTTCGTATTCTTTCTTTAGCGCGGGATCGCGAGGCGAGGGGTAGATATCGGTTGACTTATACTTGCCGGTGAGGAGCTTGGCTTTGGTCCACTCGTCGTGGATGTGGGTTTCGTCGGCTTCGTCGACTACACGCTTTACCAGCTGCGGAGGGATGAAGTAGACGCCTTCACTGTCGCCGAACACCACGTCTCCCGGCATGACTGTAGCGCCTCCGATCCGGACCGGAACGTTGATGGCGGTGAGCATCACATTGTGGATTGGCGTGGGGTGAACGCCGCGGCAATAGACCGGCATGCCGATAGGCTGGATGCCTTCGAGGTCACGGATCGCTCCATCCACGACCAGGCCCGCGCCAGTGGCGGCAAAGATTGCGGTGGCCAGGTTGTCGCCCACGATAGTGCCGTCTTCGATTTTGCCGAACAGGTCGACCACCAGCACGTCGCCCGGTTGCAGGAGGTCGATCACGCGTTGATTCCCGTTGTCGCGAAGGCCTTTGGCTTTGGCGTCGGCCTCCATAAGGTCGGCGATGTCGGGACGCGTGGGCATGAATTGCGCGGTAACAGCGCGGCCGACCAGCTTGCGCTCAGGATGCAGGATGCGCCAGTTGCCTTCGTATTGGTTCGGGAAATGCGCGGCTGGGAGCACGTGCCAGACCTCTTCGGCGGAGAGACCTTTCACCTTTTCGAGAATGGCGTCGGGTACTTTGGGACGGCCGTCCGAAAAACGGTCGAAGGGGTTCTTTGCGGTGTACTTGAGCATCTCTTCGCGCGTGAATGTGTAAAGCTGCGCGCGCGCAGGGAGCCAGAGCGCGGCGAGGAGCAGCAGGTTGGCCGAGAGCTTCATGCGCTGAAATGTACCACAGCCGGGCGGGCACGCGCAGACACTTACATGGTCTGCGTGACTTTGCTGATGGTGCGCGGG
>Ga0335077_10013200_pt1 | contig 10332 bp, 5 predicted proteins | sample Lox_Sample_31_FD_207151 | JGI IMG/M metagenome (GOLD analysis project Ga0335077, IMG submission 207151) | Soil microbial communities from Loxahatchee National Wildlife Refuge, Florida, United States - Lox_Sample_3.1 | ecosystem: Environmental > Terrestrial > Soil > Wetlands | place: USA: Florida...
TGAAGAGAGACTCGGGAACGCTCTTGAAGCAGTCCGCGAATACCAGCGCGCGGCCGAACTCGATGCGAGCGAGGCGAATCTCTTTGATTGGGGAGCCGAACTGCTGACCCACCGCGCGGCGGATCAAGCAATCCAAATCTTCACCAAGGGCAACCGCCTGTTTCCGCGTTCCACCCGGACGCTGCTTGGCCTTGCCACGGCCTATTACACTCGCGGCGCCTATGAGCAGGCTGCCCAGCGGTTCTTCGAAGCGTGTGATCTGAATCCCGCCGATCCCCAGCCTTACCTGTTTCTCGGCAAAGTGCAGGTTGCCGAGATCACGCAGCTAGACGGTTTTGTGGAGCGGCTGGGACGGTTTGCCACGCTCCAACCCAACAATGCCATGGCGAATTACTACTACGCAGTGAGTCTTTGGAAGCAGTGGAAGGGTCAGGAGGACTCGAAAACGCCCGTGCAGGTGCGTAGCTTACTGGAGAAAGCCGTGCAGATTGATCCGAATCTGGGCGCCGCCTATCTGCAACTGGGGATTCTGTACGCGGACCTTAAGGAATTACCCAAGGCCATCTCCGTTTATCAAAAAGCCATCGCCGTCAATCCGGTGTTGGAAGAAGCGCATTACCGCCTGGCCCAGGCCTACCGGAAGACCGGCGAGGAACTGAAAGCTCAAAAGGAGTTCGAGCTTCATGACCAGTTGGCAAAGAAATCGGCCGCCGAAGCGGAGCGCGAAAGGAATGAGATTCAGGAATTTGTATTCGCGTTGCGAGGCCCTTAGTCAGTGAGTCGCCGGAGTGGGCGCGCTCATCAAGCTCACGAACGTTTCGTAAAACTTTTCGGTATTCAAATCGAGCTGGATCTCCACCGGCTGCACGGTGAGTTTCGGCTTATCCTTTTCCGTCCAGGTAAGCGTGTTCCCGTAGCCCGACCCGTGGTCGATGTCCACGCTCATGTAGCGCGTCTCGCGTTTGGTAATGACGGTAGGGTCAATCCACGCCGCCGCAGCAAGCTCGTCCCACATGTAGTCATTCCCCTGGCCCGGCTGGAAAAAACGCGCGATGTAGTGCCCGATCGCGGTTCCGCTCGCGTCCATCCGCTTGACCATCGCCGGTGTGAGTCGAGTTTTGATCGAAATGTCCGTTGGCGTGCAGACGATTCTCTTCCAGGGCGCGCGCAGCACCACGTGCGCTGCCTCTGGGTCAAACCAGAAGTTGAATTCGTGACGCGGATTGTTGGCGAACTCCGGATCGCTGGTCTCGGGATTCAAGCTTCCACCCATGAACACCAGTCCTTCGGCCAACTCCGGGAACTGGGGATCGAGTGAGATGGCATTCGCCAGATTTGTCATCGGCCCGCCCTCGTAGATCGTCACCTCGTGCGGATATTTGCGCACCATCCGAACAAGGAAACGCGCGGCATCCTCGTCGGCGGGCCTGGTGGCAGGCTGCCCTTCGCGCAGCGGTGGCACGACAAACGGCTCGTGCCACCACCGCTCATCCCAGGCGCCTGCGTAAGCGGCTTTTCCGTAGCGTTCCTGCCAGAGGAGTGTTTCTTCACGCGTGCGCACCAAAGGAAAAGCTGCTCCCCGCATGACGGGAATGTCGGTTCGGCCGATGATCTCGAGCAGGCGTAGCGCGTGCGCCACCTCTTCGTCGCGCCACTGGTTGCCGCTCACCACCGTGACCCCCAGCACCTCAACCTGCGGCGACTGGATCAGCACCAGCAGCGTCTGCATGTTGCTGCCGCCGGGTCCGGAGCAGTCCTCGTTGATGATTACCTTGCGCCGCTGCTGCGCCCAGCCGGATGCGTTCGCCAGCAGCATCCACGCCATAGCCAGGAGGAGCCCGGCGCGACGCCGCACGATCGACTGCCTGCCCTTAAAAAGCCAGCTTGAGCGCAAACTGAACCAGACGCGGGTTGTTTACGGTGGTGTTGACCACGCCGAACGTCGCCGGGGAGTTGAAATCCGCGCCCGGCAAACCGAATTGCGGATGATTGAACAGATTGAAAAACTCGGTTCGAAAATCAAGCCGCATTCCCTCGCGCGGTAGCGGGAAATGCTTGATGATGGAGAAGTCCGTGTTAACCAAATCCGGCCCCGAGACCGGAGTTCGCGAGGCCGTTCCAAGTTCGCCGGCTGCCGGAGCCGAGAAACACGACGTGCTAAACCACTGGCTCAAGGTCGGGTTGTTCGCCTGTGGATTACAGGTCTGGTTCGGGCGGTTGAGACTGTTCCCGTTGTTTTGGAAGTTCACGCCGGACTGGTTGTTGCTATCCACAATGAAAACGGGGAATCCGGAAATGGCTCTCTCGATGAGCGTCAGTTCCCAGTTGCCCAAAACTGCGTTAGCCGCGCCGTTCCAGGAACTGCCGAATCGCTTGCCTTTGCCGAGTGGCAATTCGTAGATCACACTGGCCGTGAAACTGCTATTGAGATTGATTTGAGACAAGGCCCAATCCAGTGTGCTGTTTCCGGGTAAAGGCCAGTAGGTCGCTCCCAAGCTGGAGCCGAGGCCGTCCGTGAAGCCGCTGTCATAGGCTCTGGCGTAGGTATATCCCAATAGCGCGTACAGACCGTGGTGTGCGCTCTTGGTCTCGGCCTTAATCTGAAAGGAATTGTAGTGAGCCCGGCCAATGTCGAAGGCATTGGAGATCGTGGAATACGGGAACTGCGTGAAAGGCACACCGAACGAAGCTCCATTCGGGCCGCAGCCCAACGTATAACCGGAGACGGTGCCGCAAGCCGACGGAGACCCGACATTCAAGTTATTCCCGTCTACCAGAATGTGCGAACTGCGAGACCCTGCGTATCCAACCGTCAGGACAATCTGGCCGGGTAGTTGGTGTTCCACATTGACGTTGAACTGCTGGACACGCCCCTGCTTGAAATTAGTGTCTTGTGATAGAAGCGTCCCGGTGAAATCGACTGGATTGGGCGCCGACGTGAAAATGGGAAACCCGTTTGACACGCTGAGGGCGGAGGGTGCCAGCCCGTACTTTGTAGCGCAGGCGGCGGTGGCGAAGGTGCAGGCGCCGCCAAAAGCAAACGCGTCCGATTCCGCATAATAAGGTGGGTTCTGCCACAATCCCTGCCCGCCCTGGTTCCACGACGAATCGTGGAAAATGGCATAGCCCGCACGAACCACGGTGTTCTGGCTGCCCAGCACCTTCCAGGCCAAGCCAATTCGCGGCTCGAGCGCCGTTTTGTCCATCTGAATACCAGCGGCAGCACCCGCCCCTTGCCCGGCGATCAGGAATTGGCCGTTTGCAGGATTGAAGTCCGCCTGGCGATTGGCCACTTCCGTGACAGGCGTCACCAGAGCCCAAGCCAGGCCGAGGTTCAACGTCAGGTCCTTGGTTACTCGCCAATCGTCTTCGATGAACGGACGGAACAGCTTCCACCGGCGACCGGTGATATTGCCATTGAATGTCTGATCGTGGATAGCCAGGCTGGGCAGGCCTTCAAGAAAATCCGCCATGGGCTCGCCGCCCCACAGTCCGGTAAAGATCCAATACCCGTCCTGGAAACCTTCGGCCAGGACGTTCATCTGGTTGGCGCGAATGCCGCCGCCGACTTTGATGTCGTGCTTGCCGCGAATCATGTCGAACGAATCAGAGATAGAGAAAACGTTGGTGCCGCCCTGGAAGGGAGCGTATCCGCGGTCGCCCAGGGACCAGTAGCCGCCATCCAACTGAGTCGAAGTCAGCCCGCAACTGACACCGCCCAGATTGGCGCCAGGAATCCCGAGCGCCTGCGATTCACAGCTTCCCGTGCCGTAAGACGAGATGTAGTCGAAAATGCGGTTGTAGCCGGCGTTGAACTGGTTCACGGTGTTCGGCGAAAAAACATGCGTCTCCGACACGGCCACATTGCGCGCATGGTTCAGGATCCCCTGCGTGCTGGCAAAGGGGCTGGCTTCCGCGAATCCCGGCGAACCACCCGGGACGAAGGAAGTTGCCTGGTCGTAGCTGAACCGTGCGAACGCCGAATCCTTGTCTGAAAAATTGTGATCCAGCCGGATGTCAAACTCCCCTTCGTTGAGCTTGCGCGTGGGCTGGTTGATGTAGTTGTAGCCCAGCGACGGGTTGTTGGCGTTGGGCAAAGGATAAAGATTGATCATCTTCTGGGCGATGGGATTGATCACGCCCTGCGGGATCTTATTGCAATCAACGCCGGATTGCTGGCTTCCATCCGGCGCCGCGGGCAGAGGGTTGCCCGAACCATCGCACTGGAAGTGCGTATCCGTTGCGCCGCTGACATTCGGATTGTTCAAAAATCCCGACCGGGGATTGCCGAACGCATCCGCGGAGAAATCGCCGGTTCGCATGGCCGCCGTGGGAACCAGGCCCACGAAAGGGATCCCGTGGCGCTGCATCTTCCCCTGATAATCAGCGAAGAAGAAGGTCTTGTCCTTCTGAATCGGGCCGCCTACCGAGCCTCCAAACTGATTCAGATTGAATTTCTCGGTTGTCGCGGCGAAGAAGCTGCGCGCATCCAGATCTGTATTGCGGAGAAACTCGAACAGCGATCCGTGCAACTGGTTCGACCCGGACTTGGTCGTCACCAAGACCGTGGGACCCGCGCGCGTGCCCCATTCCGCCGAGTAGTTGTAGGTCAGGACTTTGAATTCCTGGATGGCGTCAATCGAAGGCAAAATAGCGATGCCGCCGGCGGTCAGTTCGTTGTTATCGTTGCCATCCAGCAGCCAATCGGTGACATTGGCGCGAGACCCGCCGACCGACAGAGAATAAGACCCGCGAGCGGAAACTTCGCTGCTGGGGCCGCCATTGAAAAAGCTCTGCGGGTTCGTTTCCTGTGTGGTACCCGGCGTCAGCGTCGCCAGTTGGACAAAGTCGCGGCCGTTCAAAGGCAGCTCTGTGACTTGTTGAGAGTTGATCACCTGGCCCAGGGTCGGAGTCGTCGTCTCCACCGCCACCTCGGACGCGGTTACTTCAACGACTTCTCTCACCGACGCGGGGGAAAGCTTGAAATCCAGCTCGCGGTGTTCATCCACTTGCAGCCGGACGTCCTTCGCTTCGGCCGGCTGAAAGCCTGCCTGCTCCACTCTAATGGAGTAAGTCGCCACAGGCAACAACGGGATCAGATATCTTCCGCCATCGTCGGTTGTGGCGTCGCGTGACAGTCCGATAGCTTGCGCGCTGACGGTCACCTTCGCTCCCGTCATCACTGAGCCCGACGAGTCCGTTACCGTACCCGAGATACTTCCGGTCGCTTGGCCATGAAGGAACGAACAGGAGAAAAGTGCACAAACACTTGCTAGCAACGCACTTCTAGTAAGCATCAACTCCCCCTTGAACTGTCCTGTCGAACGAGGACCCTCCGTTTTCGCCACTGAAATTTGGAGGTCGGTGACCCAGTATCCTAGGTTGTTTCACTGCTGTCAAGAACTTGTTACGAATTTGTGGCTGCTCTCCATGACCCTTCCGTTACGATAGGATGCATAGAACATGCTTTCCGGGACGCGTGGTGAGGAGCAACTAACGGCACCCGGATTGGCCGTCGATCCGGCTTTGTTCAACGAGGGTCTGGCCCCCGTGCCTGACAGCCGGCGCACGTGGGGTGTGTACAGCTATGCGTCGCTCTGGGTGGCCATGAGCGTCTGCATTCCCACTTACATGCTGGCTTCCGGTCTGATCGCGGGTGGGATGAACTGGTGGCAGGCGATCGGCACGATTCTGCTCGGCAATCTGATCGTGCTCATTCCGATGTTACTCAACGCGCATGCCGGCACGAAATACGGAGTGCCCTTCCCGGTTTTCGTCCGCGCCTCGTTCGGGGTACGCGGCGCCAACCTGCCTGCCATTCTTCGCGCGCTCGTGGCGTGCGGATGGTTCGGCATTCAAACGTGGATCGGCGGCCAGGCCATCCACACGTTGCTGGCCATCGTTTGGCCTCGCGGCGGCTCTTTTCCCGGCTCGGTCTGGATCTGCTTCTTCGCATTCTGGCTGCTAAATATGGCGGTGATCTGGCGCGGCATTGAAACCATTCGCCTTCTGGAAGGCATCAGCGCGCCGTTCATGCTCGCGGTGGGTCTGCTCTTGCTCTGGTGGATCACTTCGAAAGCGGGCGGCTTGGGACCAGTGCTCAGCGCCAGGAGCAAGTTCCACAGCGGCGCGGAATTCTTCCGCTTCTTCGTTCCGTCTCTCACCGCGATGGTCGGCTTTTGGGCAACTGTCGCGTTGAATATCCCCGATTTCACCCGGTTTGCCCGGAGCCAGAAAGCGCAGATGATCGGCCAAGCCCTGGGGCTGCCGCCCGCAATGACTTTGTATTCATTCATCGGAGTGGCTGTGACTTCCGCCTCGGTGGTGCTGTTCGGAGAGCCGATCTGGGATCCGGTCGCACTCATTGGCCGCTTTCATCAGCCCGTGGTCGCCTTCATCGCACTGATGGCGATTCTGCTCGCTACACTGAACACCAACATCGCGGCCAACGTCGTTTCGCCATCGAATGACATCTCGAACCTAAGTCCCCGGTACATCTCATTCCGCACAGGCGGCTTGATTGCCGGCGTGATCGGCGTGCTGATGATGCCCTGGAAGCTGCTCAGTGATTTCGGCTCCTACATCTTCGGCTGGCTGATCGGCTACTCCGGGCTGCTCGGTCCCGTGGCCGGGATCATGATTGCCGATTATTTCGTGGTGCGTGGAACGATGCTGCAAGTCGAGGATCTTTACCGTCGCGGCGGAATTTACGAATATCGCAACGGCGTAAACCCGCGGGCGCTTATCAGCCTGGCCGCCGGAGTCGTCGTGGCCCTCGCCGGAACCGTCGTTCCGGGAATGCGCTGGCTCTACGACTACGCGTGGTTCGTGGGCTTCGGCTTGGCGGGCGGCGTGTATGTGTGGCTCATGCGGCACACGGAAAACGGATGATCGATCCCAAGCACGCCCTCGCCGAGCATCTGCCTCCCCTGACCGCACAGGAGGCGCTCGTCGAGGCCAACCGGTGTTTGTTCTGCTTCGATGCGCCATGCACCCAGGCCTGCCCCACTCACATTGACGTGCCGCGCTTCATCAAAAAGATCGCCACCCACAACCTGCTCGGATCCGCGCGCACGATTCTTGAAAGCAATCTGTTGGGCGCCACCTGCGCCCGGGTTTGCCCGGTCGAAGAGCTCTGTGTGGGCGCCTGCGTGCTCGGAGCAGAGCACAAGCCGATTGCGATCGGGAGGCTGCAAAGGTACGCCACCGATTTCGTCTACCAGCGCCACCTTGAAGTCTTCCACGCCGGCACTCCTAACGGCCACAAGGTGGCGGTGATCGGCGCTGGACCTGCCGGACTGTCGTGCGCCGGCGAACTGGCCCGCCGCGGACACGGCGTCACCATTTTTGAGAAGCGGGAACTTGCCGGCGGCCTATCCACCTACGGCATTATTGCGCTCCGCGAACCGGTCGAAGCCGCATTGGCGGAAGTCGAAATGATCCGCCGTTTGGGAGTACGCATCGAAACGGGCGTGGAACTCGGCCGCAATCTGACCATCGATCACCTCCGAGCGCGGTTTGACGCCGTCTTTCTGGCCGTGGGCCTGTGGGCCATTCCGGAAATGGAAATCGCCGGTGAAGAGCACATGGTGGATGGTCTCGAATACATTGAACAAAGCAAGCTGGCTCCGCACGCCATGAAGATCGGGCGTCACGTCGCGGTCATCGGCGCAGGAAATACGGCGATCGATTGCGCCACCATAGCCAAACGCTTGGGGGCCGAGACGGTAGTCATGGTCTATCGTCGCAGCCAGCGGCAAATGACGGCTTACGCCCATGAATACGACTTCGTAAAGAAGGAAGGCGTGGAATTTCGCTTCCTTACTCAACCCCTCCGCGTCTTGACTGCGAACGGAGCCGTGAGCGGTTTGGAATGCGTCCGAATGCGCCTGGGCACACAAGATGCTTCGGGGCGGCCGGCTCCACAGGCCGTCGAGGGATCTGAGTTCGTGCTGGCAGTCGATCAGGTCGTGAAGGCCATCGGACAAGAAATGACACCGGTCGCCGCATGGTTGGGGCTCGAGACCAAGAAAGGGAAGATTTGCGTGAACGATTCGTTTGAGACGAATATTCCCGGCATCTTCGCTGGGGGCGACTGCATCCGGTGGAAGGGCGCCGCGTCCACGGTAATGGGCGTGCAGGACGGAAAACTGGCGGCACGAGCGATCCATGAACGCTTGCAGGCCCAGGGAGCTGCCAATGGCTGATCTACTCATCGACTTCGCGGGCATTCATTCACCCAATCCGTTCTGGCTCGCTTCGGCGCCTCCCACCAATTCGGGCCAACAGATTCATCGGGCGTTCGAAGCCGGTTGGGGAGGCGCGGTCTGGAAGACCATTGGCGCTCCGGTGCTCAACGTATCGAACCGCTACGGAGCCTGGCACTACAACGGGCAAAAAATGGTGGGCATCAACAACGTCGAGCTCATCTCAGACCGGCCCCTCGAAGTGAACCTGCGCGAAATGGCCGAAGTCAAACGCGCATGGCCGGACCGCGCAGTCATCGCGTCCGCGATGGTGGAATCCAAACCGGAAGCCTGGCACGACATCGTGCGAAGGATTGAAGATACCGGCGCCGACGGAATCGAGCTGAATTACGGCTGCCCGCACGGCATGAGCGAGCGCGGCATGGGCAGCGCGGTCGGCCAGGTTCCGGAGTATTGCGAACAGATCACGCGCTGGGTCACGGAAGCCTGCCGCATCCCCGTGATCGTCAAGCTCACGCCGAACATCACCAACATCGTTCATCCCGCGCGCGCCGCCATAGCCGCGGACGCCGACGCCATCTCACTGATCAACACGCTTAACTCCATCGTCGGTGTGGATCTCGATACGCTTGCCATCACCCCAAGCATCGGCGGCAAAAGCGGTCACGGCGGCTTCGCCGGTCCGGCCGTCAAGCCGATCGCTCTCCACATGCTGTCCGCGCTGGGAACCGACGAAGTGGTTTCCCGGTCGGCGATTCCTATTTCGGGCATGGGTGGCATTTCCACCTGGCAGGACGCGGCCGAGTTTCTGCTCCTGGGTGCGAGCAGTCTGCAGGTCTGCACCGCCGTGATGCATTACGGTTACCGGATCATTGAAGACCTCTGCGACGGGTTGTCAAACTGGATGGACGCGAAAGGGTTCAAAACCCTCGCCGAGGTGGTAGGTAAGAGCCTGCCTCAGATCTCCGACTTCGCAAACTTCAATCTCTCCTTCAGCGCGGTAGCGCGCATCGACGAAGACAAGTGCATCAAGTGCAATCTTTGTTACGTGGCGTGCAATGACGCGGCCCACCAGTGTATCGATTTGATTGCCGGAACAGCGGGGGAACGGACGCAGCCAAAAGTTCGTGAACACGACTGCGTCGGATGCCGGTTATGCTATAACGTCTGTCCGGTGGAGCATTGCATCGAGATGGCTGAGATTCCCGCTGGCCGCGCGCCAATGTCTTGGAACCAGTTGTGCCAGTCTCAACCCGAGGTCGCCCAGGAATGGGAGGCGATGGAGCGCTACCGCAAGCAGAACGGAATCCACGTGCACTAGAAACCCATGCCCCTCCTCATCAAAAACGGCGAGATCATCACCGCCGACTCGCGATTCCGCGCCGATCTATACATCGAAGACGAGACCATAACCCGCATCGGCGCGGCTCTCGACGCCCCGCCCGGAACCGAGGTTTTAGACGCATCCGGAAAGCTTGTGTTCCCCGGCTTCATCGATCCGCACGTCCACATCTACCTGCCGTTCATGGCCACCTTCGCCAAGGACACGCACGAGACCGGCAGCATCGCAGCTTTGATAGGCGGCACAACCACGTTCATCGAGATGTGCTGCCCGTCGCGTCACGACGACGCACTCGAAGGCTACCACTTATGGAAGTCGAAAGCTGAAGGGCACAGCGCCTGCGACTACACCTTCCACATGTCGGTCACGAAGTACGACGAAAAAACCGAAGCGCAGCTTCGCGAGATCGTACGCGACGGCATTGCCTCTTTCAAGATTTTCCTCGCCTACAAGAATTTCTTTGGCGTCGATGACGGCGAGATGTATCAGACTCTTGCGTTAGCCAAAGCGCTGGGCGTCATCGTAACGGCGCACTGCGAGAACGCCGAACTCGTCAGCCGTCTCCAAGCCAGCCTGATCGCGCAGGGCAAAGTCGGCCCGGAGTGGCACGAGCCCAGCCGTCCGGAATCGGTGGAGGCCGAAGGCACAGGCCGCTTCGCGACTTTCCTCGAAAATACAGGCGCGACAGGCTACGTCGTTCACCTCTCGTGCGGCCCGGCATTGCAGGCGGCCACCGCCGCGAAGGCGCGCGGCGTCCGGATTTCTGTCGAATCCGTCCTCCCT
>Ga0335077_10013203_pt1 | contig 10330 bp, 10 predicted proteins | sample Lox_Sample_31_FD_207151 | JGI IMG/M metagenome (GOLD analysis project Ga0335077, IMG submission 207151) | Soil microbial communities from Loxahatchee National Wildlife Refuge, Florida, United States - Lox_Sample_3.1 | ecosystem: Environmental > Terrestrial > Soil > Wetlands | place: USA...
TGGAACTTCGATCTCGAGAGTCTCGGGAGCGGCGATGCCACGGTGACGCTCCATCTCGTCATCGATCGCGGAGGCGGGGTTACCAAGGCCGAGATCGTGTGGGATCGAGGGCGCGCTGCCGATGCCGCCTATGCGGAGCTTGCGCGGAGCGCGCGCAATGCCGCCTTGCTCTCCTCGCCGCTGAAGCTTCCGGAGGGAAGCGAGGAGGCCGTCGGCGATCTCACCCTCACGATGGACGCACGCGAGGTGCGGCGCTAGGTCAGGGCAGGTTCCGCGCGAGGCGGAAGCCTGCATAGGCGGAGTAGTCGAAATCGCTGCCGCCGGCATCGGCGCCGATCCGCGCGGCGGAGCGGACGAAGCTCGGGAGGTTGCTCCAGGAGCCGCCGCGGAGCACGCGCTTGCGGCAATCCCCGCGCAGGACAGCGCTGCCGTCGCCGGGCGCGCCCACAAAGCTGTCGTTCCAGCAATCGGCGGTCCATTGCCAGACATTGCCGAGCGCGTCGTAGATGCCGAAGGGATTGGCGCCGAAGCTGCCGACGGGGGCGATGCTCTTGTTGTCCCAGCGGCTGCCGCAGCCGTTGCAATTGGCCTTGTCCACGCCGATTGCCTCACCCCACCAGCGCGCAGTCGTCGTGCCCGCGCGCGCCGCGAATTCCCATTCGGCCTCGCTCGGAAGACGATAGGGGCCGGGGCCGGCGCGCGCCTGGGGATCGCTCGCTCGGACTTTCGCGTTGAGCCAGGCGATGTAGGCCTCGGCGTCGCGTGCGTTGAGGCAGACCGCGGGGAGGTTAGGCGGCTCGACCGTGCCCGGAGGATAGGCGAGGCCGCGCCCCGGCGATTGCCAGGTGAGGCCGAGGATGGGATTGCAGGGCTTGGGCTGGTAGCCGGTCGCGCGCAGGAAGACGAGGAACTCGTCGTTCGTCACCTCGTATTTGCCGAGCGCGAAGGCGCGGAGTGTCACCCAATGCTGCGGCCCCTCGGTGTCGAAGCGGCCGGGCTCCTGGACAGGACTGCCCATGAGGAACTTGCCCGATGGAATTCCCACCATTTCCGGGCATTCCGGACATTCCTTGAAGTCGCGCGGGACTTTCTCCTCGGCGCTGGCCGCCGTGGAGGCCAGCACCAGGAGCGCCGCAATGATCGCGCTGAGCAGGGACCGCATGCGGGCCTCGCGGATTTCGGGGCCCGAAGCTCAGCCGGATTCGCCCGGGCTGGCAAGCGCTCCTCAGTGCGAGCCCGCGCCGCCGCCCGCCGAGGCCGGTTTCCGCATCACGAGGGCGAAGCCCGCGAGCACGACGTAGATCGCCGTCAGCAGCAGGAAAATGTCCGCGAAGGACATCACCACCGCCTGGCGATGTGCCATCAGCGCCATCTGCTTCATCGCCATGGCCGCGGCGTCGCCGCTGCCGAGGAAATGCCGCTGGAGCGCCTCAAAGGTCTCGACCGCGGGAAGGCGCGACCAGGTGACGGCCTCGTGGAGACGCGCGATGTGGAGGTCGGTGCGGTCGTTGAGGAAGGTGTTGATGGCGGCGAGCCCAACCGCGCCTCCGAGATTGCGCATGAGATTGAAGAGGCCGGAGGCATTCTTGACCCGCGCCGGCGGGAGCGTGCCGAGCGCCATGTTGTTGATGGGGATCATCGCGCTCATGAGCCCGATGCCGCGGCAAATCTGCGGCCAGAGCAGCTCCTGGAAATCCCAATCGGCGGTGACGCCGGTCATCTGCCAGGTCCCGAGCGCGAAGATGAGGAACCCCGCGACCAGGATAAAGCGCGGATCGATCTTCGTGACGAGCCGCCCCACGATGGGCGCGGTCGCGAACATCGCCAGGCCCGAGACGAAGACGGTCTCGCCGATCATCAGCGCGTCATAGCCGCGCACCTGCGCGAGATAGAGCGGATAGACGAGGGTCATGCCGTAGAGACCGATTCCCAGCACGAAGGAAAGCGCCGAGCCCAGCGCGAAATTGCGGTTGCGGTAGGTGCGGAGATCGACGATCGGCGCCCGCGCGGTCAGCACGCGCGCGAAAAAGGCCGCGGCCGAAAGCGCGCAAACGACGGCGAGCAGCGTGATCGTATCGTCGTCGAACCAGTCGTTGCGGGGCCCTTCCTCCAGCACGTATTCGGCCGCCCCCAGGAATCCCGCCATGGAGAGGAGGCCCCACCAGTCGAAATCCTCGAGCAGCGCCCAATTCGGCTCATCGAAGTCGATGAGGAGGAGTGCCGCGAGCGTGACGCCGATCCCCGGCAGGACGTTTATGAAGAAGAGCCAGTGCCAGGAGAGCGCGTCGGTGAGGTAGCCGCCGACCGTCGGCCCGATCGTGGGGGCGAGCGTCGCCACGAGGCCGATGATCGGGGAGATGATGTTTGCCTTCGAGCGCGGGAAGACGGTGTAGGCGGTCGCGAAGACCGTCGGGATCATTCCGCCGCCGATGAAGCCTTGGATCGCGCGCCAGAGGATCATCTCCTCGATCGAGGAGGAGAAGCCGCAGAGGAGGCTCGCGATGGTGAAGCCTGCCGCCGAGGTCGCGAAGAGGATCCGGGTTCCGAAGGCCCGCGAGAGAAAGCCCGAAAGCGGGATCATCACGACTTCCGCGATGAGATAGGCGGTCTGCACCCAGGAGATCTCGTCGGCACTCGCCGCGAGGCCCGCCTGGATATCCGTGAGCGAGGCCGAGACGATCTGGATGTCCAGGATCGCCATGAACATCCCGAAGACCATCGCGAGGAAGGTGAGAAGCTTCCTCGGCTCTATGTGGTCGGAAGGAAGCGCAAGCGCCTCAGCGGACGACATGGCTCCCTCCGAGCGAGGCCGTCGCCACGGGGTGGTTCGGGTCGGGCTTGGTGTCGACACTCACGATCACGGACATTCCGGGCCGGAGCAGGCCTTGCCGCGCCACTTCGGGCTCGATCCGGATGCGCACGGGCAGGCGCTGCACGATCTTCGTGAAGTTGCCGGTCGCATTGTCGGGGGGCAGCAGGGTGAAGACCGAGCCGGAGGCCGGTGCCAGGCTCTCGACGGTGCCCACGACCGTCGCGCTCGAAAAAGCGTCGATGGCGAGCGTCACGCGCTGGCCCGGCCGGAGCCGCTCGAACTGCGTCTCCTTGAAGTTCGCGTCGACGTAGACGGCGTCGAGCGGCACGAGGCTCACGAGCCGCTGTCCCGGCTGCACGTAGTCGCCGACCTGGATCGCGCGATTGCCGATCGTGCCGTCGAAGGGGGCGCGGATCACCGTGAAGCCGAGATCGCGCTCGGTCTTGGCAAGCGCTGTCTGCAGCTCCTCGAGCGTCCGGCGCGCCTCCTCTTGCTGCGCCTGCACGACCTCCGCCTCTGCCACTGCAGCGTCGATCGCGGCTTGCGCGTCGACGACCCCGGCGGCGCCCTTATCGCGCGTTGCGTGCGCCTGCTCCAGGATCTGCCGGCTCGCGAACTCGCGCGCCGCGAGGAATTGCTGGCGCTGGAGCTCGAGTTCGGCGCGCGTGGCCTCAGCCTTTGCGGAGACGAGCTTTGCCTTCGCCTGGTCGATCGCGGCGTGCTGCGCGGTAACCTGGCGCCCGATCCGATCGACGGTCGCCTGCTGGGTCGCGACCTTTCCGCGTGCGGCCTCGACCGCGAGGCGATAGTCGCCATCGTCGATCGTCGCGATCACATCGCCCGCGCGGACCTCGGCGTTGTCGGGAACGGCGATGGTGGCGACGTAGCCCGGCACCTTCGCCGCGAGCGTCGCGATCTTGGCTCCGACATAGGCGTCGTCGGTCGTGACGAGATAGCGCCCGACCGTCCACCAGTGATGGCCGTACCAGCTCCCGAATGCCGCCGCGATGACGAGCGCGGCTGCGAGCAACAAATGCTTCCGCCGCCGCGGGGTCGCGCGTGTCGCCGGCGCCGCTGGCAGAGTCTTGCCTTCGAGCGCGACCCCGCCCGGGCCGGCCCCAACTTCATTTCCGGCGTCCAGCGACGGGTGTTGCCGCGGCTCCTGCGGCAGGGTCTCCGGCGCCGACTTTGTCTTCAAGGCATTGAATTTATTAGCCATGATCCCTCTCCTCGCTAGAGGAGTAAGCCGTGAATCGAACCGAACGGTTCGGTCTGGAACTTGACCTAAGGCAAGGCTTGGCTTATGTCAAGGACCGACTGAACGGTTCGGTCTAGCTCGCCGGGCCAGCGTGGCAGGAGGTGTGGGTGACGACGGCATCTTTGGCGGCCGAAGCCGCGGTCTCCGCGGAAGCGGATGACAGTGAGAAGCGGCGCCAGATCATTGACGGCGCCCGGGCGGCCTTCCTTGCACGCGGTTTCGATGCCGCGAGCATGGGCGAGATCGCGCGCGAGGCCGGCGTCTCCAAGGGCACGCTCTACGCCTATTTCGACAGCAAGGAAGCCCTCTTCCAGGCGATCGTTTACGAGCAGTGCCAGCGGCAGGCCGAGCGGCTCTTCGAGTTCGACCATAGCGACCGCGACGTCGAGACGGTGCTGAGGCGCCTCGGCCTCGGCTATGTGAGCTTTCTTTGTCAGCCCGCGCGGATCTCGGCCGTACGCACTGTCGTGGGGATTTCCGATCGCATGCCCGAGATCGGCCGGCGGTTCTATGAGACGGGCCCGATGACGGGCATGGCGCGCCTTGCGGCCTATCTCGATGCCCAGGTCGCGGCCGGCATCCTCGAGGTCGAGGACACGCAAATCGCGGCTGCACAATTCCTGGAGTCCTGTGCTGCCACGATGCTTAAGGCCATGCTCTTTGCCTCCGCTGATCCGCCGAAACCCGAGCGGATCGAGCGTGTCGTGGGGATTGCCGTCAAGACTTTCCTCGCTGCCTATCGACGGGGTTGAGGCAGTCCGCTGGGCTTCGACCGCGGCGCAGAGCCGCAGCGGCTTGCGAAAGTGCCTCCCCGGTCGAATGTCAAGACTGGCGGGCCTGTCCCGCTCGTGTAATAGATCTGCCATTCCGTGGGGCAGGGTTGAGGATGGAGTACGCAAAAATGTCGGACCGCAAAAGCGCTCTGAAGAGCGTCGAGGCGGAGGCACGCAAGCTGCTCGGCGATGGGGCCGCCGAGTGGTTGGTGCGCCCGAGCAAAGTCCTCGACGGGATGATGCCAACTGAGCTCGCGACCTCGCCGGAGGGGGCGAGTGTCGTACTGCATGAGCTGCGGCGGGTGAGCGCGCCGCTGCGCGCGGCGAATGAGACCGAGCGTGCACGCCGCGCCGCGTCAAGACGGCAAGTTAAGACTGAAGCAGTCTGAGACGACCGCTTCGGGCAATCGCCGCTTCTGGGGTGCACGCCCCGTAGGCAATCGGAGCCTGTACGGAAGTGTGTGGCCGCCTCTGTGAGCCGGGGCAGCGCCTCCGCCGAAATTGCGGCGAGCGGGATGCCGCCGTCGGGTTTCGCGCCCATTCCTGCTGTGCTATCCGTGGATGCTGGCGTTGGGCGTCTCGGGGGCTCGGATGCGGACATCTCGAGGAGTGAAGCAGTCGCGAAGCCGTGAAGCGCTCGGGCGCCGGTCGCGCAAGGCGGTCCTCGGGCTTCTCGCGATTGCGATGCTTGCGCTGGCTGGGCCTGGCGCGCCCGCGCAATCGGCGTCGAGTGTCGTCTACGGGATCGACTTCGCGGGGTTTGCCGGCGGGTCCGCGCTCAAGTGGCTCGAGGCGAGGGGGTTCCTGCCGAGACAGGACGCATCGAACGCCAGCAGGATCGTCTATTCGATCGCGCGTGACACTCTCAACCTAGAGGCCAAGACGCGCGCCTTCGGCCTCCTGCTCAACGAGACCGATGTGCGGGACTATTCGAGGATCCGCATCGAATGGGGCGTCGATGCCTTCCCGCAGGGTGCTTCCTACGAGAATGGAGTGAGAAGCGAGGCCGTCATGGTCTACGTCTTCTTCGGCAAGGAGCGGCATGCGAGCGGCTCGCTCTTCATTCCAGACAGCCCCTACTTCATCGGCCTCTTCCTCTGCGAGTCCGGCGCGACCAATCAGCCCTTCATCGGTCGATATCATCAGGCGAGCGGCCGCTTCGTCTGCGTCGATCGGCCATCGGCGGGCGCTCCCGTGACGACGGAATATCCGATCGCCGACGCCTTCACCCGGATTTTCGGGAAGCACCAGGCGCCCGACATCAGCGGCTTCGCGATCTCGATCGACACCTCGAGCGCGCCCGGCACCGGCGTGGCCAAATCCTTCATCAAGAAGATCGAGTTTTTGAAGTGAGGCCCATTGCTAGGCCATTGCACGCCGCGGGACCCGGGAATTGGTGGAGCCGAGGGGGATCGAACCCCTGACCTTCGCATTGCGAACGCGACGCTCTCCCAGCTGAGCTACGGCCCCTTGGTCGGTCCCGCGCCGGCCTCGAATGCGGGCGCGACTATGGGGATGGGGCCAGGGCCTGTCAAGGATATGACCGCAGGAATCCGGGCGGTCTTGCGCCCGAGGCCCGCTCGCCGCTAGGTTTGCCGCGCCCGCCCTGCCGCAACGAGCCCGACCCCCGCGATGAAATCCGCCATCTTCATGCTGCACGAGGTGATCTGGCTCTACTATTGGGTCCTCATTATCTCGGCCGTGCTGAGCTGGCTCTTCGCCTTCCGTGTCCTCAATACCTACAATCACACGGTACGCTCGATCGCGGACCTCTTCTGGCACCTGACCGAGCCGGTGCTGCGGCCGATCCGCCGCATCCTCCCGAACCTCGGCGGCATCGACATCTCCCCGATAGTTGCGATCTTGCTACTGATCTTCATCGACCGGCTCATCTACGAATATCTTGGCTGAGCCGCGGCCCCCGACGATGACCGAAACCCGCGTCATTGATGGCAAGGCAATCGCCGCGGGATTGCGCGCGTCGGTCGGTGCCGCAGCGGCTGGGCTCAAGTCGAGCCACGGTATCGTCCCGGGCCTCGCGACGGTCCTCGTCGGCGAGGATCCCGCAAGCCATGTCTATGTCCGCTCGAAGCAGAAGGCCGCGCAGGAAGCGGGTTTCCGGAGCGTCGAGCATCGCCTGGGCGCTGAGATCGCGGAGCCCGATCTGCTGGCCCTGGTGCGGCGCCTCAACGAGGACGCCGGGGTCGACGGCGTGCTGGTGCAGCTTCCGCTGCCGCGCGGGATCGATGCGCGCCGCGTCATCGACGCGCTCGATCCTCGGAAGGACGTCGACGGCTTCCACGCGCGCAACGTCGGATTGCTCTGGAGCGGGGAGGGCGGGCTCGTTCCCTGCACGCCGCTGGGCTCGCTGCTGCTGCTCCGCACGGTGCTGCCGAGCCTCGCCGGGCTCGAGGCGGTGGTGCTGGGTCGCTCGACCATCGTGGGAAAGCCGATGGCGGCGCTGCTCCTTGCGGCAGACTGTACCGTCACCCTCGCGCATTCCAAGACCCGCGACCTCCCCGCGCTCTGCCGGCGCGCGGACATCCTCGTCGCGGCGATCGGCCGGGCCGAGACGGTGCGCGGGAACTGGATCAAGCCCGGTGCTACGGTGATCGACGTCGGCATCAACCGCGTCGAGGTGCCCGGCGGCAAGCCGCGTCTCGTCGGCGACGTCGCTTTCGCGGAAGCGCAGGGTATTGCCGGCGCCATCACTCCGGTTCCCGGTGGCGTCGGCCCCATGACCATCGCCTGCCTTCTGCGCAATACGCTGGTTGCGGCTTGCCGACGGCGCGGGATCGCGGAGCCCACGCTATAGCGAGGGCGGATTGACAGGCGAATGATCGACAAGCTGGAGTTCTTTCTGACCCTTGCACGCGAACGGCATTTCGGTCGGGCCGCCGAAGCCTGCGGCGTTACCCAGCCGACGCTCTCTGCGGGATTGAAGCAGCTCGAGGGGACGCTCGGCGTTCTGCTGGTGACGCGGGGATCCCGGTTCCAAGGTCTGACGCCGGAAGGCGAGCGCGTCCTCGACTGGGCAAAGCGGATCGTCGGGGATGTCCGCACCATGCAGCAGGAGGTGCGCGCGCTGAAGCAGGGCCAGCTCGTGGGTCAGCTTCGCATCGCCGCAATCCCCACGGCATTGCCTATGGTCTCGGCGCTGACGACGCCCTTCCACGCGCATCACCCTGCCATGCGCTTCGTCGTGCGCTCCTGTAATTCGATGGAAGTGTTGGCGGCGCTCGATAATCTCGAGATCGACGCCGGCATCAGCTACCTCGACAACGAGCCCATCGGCCGCGCAAAGGCGATCCCGCTTTACCGCGAGCAATACCGATTGCTCATCTCCGCCGACAGCCCCCTGGGGCGTCGTCGGGAAGTGACATGGGCAGAGGTCGGGCGCGTTCCGCTCTGCCTCCTCACCTCGGATATGCAGAACCGACGCATCATCAACCGGCTGCTGCGAGACGCGGGCGATCTGGACTCCCTGGCGACGCTCGAATCCAATTCGATGATCCTGCTCTATTCGCATGTGCGGACCGGGCATTGGGCGAGCGTCATGCCCGCCATTCTTGCGGAGACGCTGGGGCTGACTGGTGCCGTGCGCGCCATCCCCATCGTGGAGCCCGCGGCCATCCACACGATCGGACTGATCGTTCCGGACCGCGAGCCGATGGCGCCGGCCACGGCGGCACTGGTGGCCGAGGCGCTTCGCGTGGGCCCCAAACTCGACAAGGAACTTGCCGATCGATAGAGATAATCTATCAACTGACGGAACCGCGGGATTGAATTTGGCTCAATTCGGCTGTCCAATGGGCAAATTGATTGGCAGGTTCGATGGTTATGGCCGTCTTCGAGAAATGGAGCGAGGCGCGCGGACGGGAGATCATCGCCGCGCATGAGGCGTTGGAGGGAGCGACGCTGCCGATCCTCCATGCGCTGCAGGAAGTCTTCGGCTACGTGCCCCGCGAGGCGATTCCACTGGTCGCCGGCGCGCTCAATCTCACCCGGGCCGAAGTCCACGGCATCGTCACCTTCTATCACGATTTTCGCGAGCGGCCGCCGGGCGCGCGGGTACTCAAGCTCTGCCGGGCGGAGGCGTGCCAATCGATGGGCGCCGACGCACTGGCCGAGCATGCCCGAGAGAAGCTCCGCGTCGACTGGGGCGGGACAACCGCGGATGGCCGGCTGACGCTCGAGCCGGTGTTCTGCCTCGGCCTCTGCGCGTGTGCTCCCGCGGCGATGCTCGATGACAGGGTGGTGGGCGCTCTCGACGCAGCCCGCCTCGGCGCCCTCCTAGACGAGGCGGGGCGGCGATGAATCCGCGCCTCTTCGTTTCCCGCGATGCCGGCGCTCTCGCGCTCGGCGCCGACGAGGTCGAGCGCGCGATCGTTCTCGCGGAGCAGAGGCGCGGCCTCTCGATCGAGATCGTGCGCACGGGCTCGCGCGGCCTCTTCTGGCTCGAGCCGATGATCGAGGTCGCAACGCCGGAAGGCCGCATCGCCTATGGGCCGGTGCGCGCGCAGGACGTCGAAGGCATGTTCGAGGCGGGCCTGCTCGACGGCGGTCCTCACCCCTTGCGCCTGGGACGGCCGGAGGAGCTTCCCTTCCTCAAGCGCCAGACACGTCTCACCTTCGCGCGCTGCGGCATCGTCGATCGGCTCTCGCTGGAGGATTACCGGGCGCATGGCGGCTTCCGCGGACTCGAGCGCGCCTTCGCGCTGGGCGCCCCCGCAATCGTCGAGGAGGTCGTGGGCTCGGGGCTGCGCGGCCGCGGCGGCGCTGGCTTCCCCACCGGCATCAAGTGGCGCACTGCCGCTCAGGCGCAGGCGGCGCAGAAATACATCGTCTGCAACGCCGATGAAGGCGACTCCGGCACCTTCGCCGACCGCATGATCATGGAAGGCGATCCCTTCTCGCTGATCGAGGGAATGACGATCGCGGGGATCGCCGTTGGCGCCACCAAGGGCTACGTCTACGTCCGCTCCGAATATCCGCACGCGATCGAGATCCTGCGGCGTGCCGTCGATATCGCGCGGGGCAGAGGCTATCTGGGCGCGGGCGTTATGGGCTCCCCGCATGCCTTCGATCTAGAGATCCGCGTCGGCGCCGGCGCCTATGTCTGCGGCGAGGAGACGGCGCTCCTCGACAGCCTCGAGGGGAAGCGCGGCATGGTGCGCGCGAAGCCGCCGCTCCCCGCGCATAAGGGCCTCTTCGGCCGGCCGACCGTCATCAACAACGTGATCTCTCTCGCCTCCGTGCCCATCATTCTGGCGGAGGGCGCGACAGCTTATCGCGATCTCGGATACGGCCGCTCGCGCGGGACAATGCCGATCCAGCTCGCCGGCAATGCCCGCTACGGTGGCCTCTTCGAGGCGGCATTCGGCCTCACGCTCGGCGAGATCGTCGACGAGATCGGCGGAGGCACGGCGACCGGGCGCCCCGTGCGCGCCGTCCAGGTCGGCGGGCCGCTCGGCGCCTACTTCCCGC
>Ga0335077_10013204_pt1 | contig 10330 bp, 10 predicted proteins | sample Lox_Sample_31_FD_207151 | JGI IMG/M metagenome (GOLD analysis project Ga0335077, IMG submission 207151) | Soil microbial communities from Loxahatchee National Wildlife Refuge, Florida, United States - Lox_Sample_3.1 | ecosystem: Environmental > Terrestrial > Soil > Wetlands | place: USA...
TCGCCTGCTCAGGCGGCAAGCTATTCGTGACGTTGCGCAGATAAAGGTATGCATCGCGCGCCTCGGGTGTGAGAGCGTCCATCGCTCGGGGCGATAGTGGCGCATGTCGAGGAACCCGCTGCTCAAACACCGGCAGCGTGGATGTGACGGCGACGTGGTGCGCGATCAGTGTCCCGATGAGATCGGCGGCCGCGGCGGAATCGGGCTCCATCGCGAGCAGGGTCGGTGTGCCAGTGCTATCGGGGCACACATCGGGCATCTTGCCGGGATCGAGCTGCGTGTTGACGAAGAAGCCGTGCTCCAGATTGTCGATGCCGAGCGCGGCCGCCTCCGGATAGGTCACGGCGCACAGATGTCCAGTGATCTTGAGCCCGCGACGATGCGCCTCGTCGATGGCCGCCTTGAGCTCGGCGCGCGTGATGTACATGTACGCCTTGAAGGAGCTCGCGCCCTGCTCCGCCCAGAACGCCACGGTGCGCTTCGCATCGTTTGCATCCTTGAGCAGATGCATCTGGATGAACACCGAGTTTGCACCCTCGAGATAAGGTCCGGTCGCATCGATGTGCGGGCCCGGAAGCGTTCCGTTATCGATCAAATGCTTGAGGTTCAGGTCCGTATAGGGCTCGACGCTTCCGGTCGTGCGGATCGTCGTCACGCCATTAGCGAGATAAAGCCGTGGCGCCGAAAAAGTCATCTGCGGCACCACGAGCGGCGGCTCGCTGTGGCCTGCAGCGTCCATGTTGGGTCGTGCGATGTAATACAGATGATCGTGCATACCGACGATGCCGGGAATGACGGTGCGACCGGATAGATCGAGCACGGTCGCATCGGCCGGTAAGGATGCGGGCGCGGGCCCGACGGATAAGATCCTGCCGTCCTCGATGACGATCGTCTGATCGCTGCGCTCGGCAGCGCCCGTCCCATCGATCACCCCTGCGTGAGCGAGCACGATGTGCCTTGCCGATACCTTGACGTAGGGGAGCACGGCGGCACCGGGTGGGGCCGCCGGCGGCAACACGATTGCCTCGAGCCGCGCGGCCGCGGACGCGAACGCGCCCGAGAGAATCAGCAGTGCACCGGCGCTCAGACGGTGCAAGCCACGCAGCGCCGACATCAGGCGCCGCCCGGCGCGTGCTGCGCCTGGATCATTCTGTCGATGACGTGGCGCGCCCGCACCCCGCCCGCATCGATACTGAATCCTCTAAGCTTCAGATCAGGATTGACGAGGATGGAGCGCTGCTGTGCTTCGAGCACGGCCACGTCCTCGCGGAACACCGCTCCCTGCTGATGCTTCAGTCGCGCAGTGAAGCCCACATCATTGACATCGAAGTTGCGCGCCATCCCCCAAAAGTAGTGGCAGCTCGTGTCGCTCTCCGGCGAGAGCGCATCGATGACGAAGCCGCGCACGCCCTGGTCATGATGCTCGAGCGTCGCGCGCGCCGCGACCGGGGCGACACCGACATCGATGATCACGGAGGAAGGGGCGAGGAAGTGACAGATCTGCCAGCGATCCACCGGCCCCTCCTGCTTCAGCGCGTTACGCCAGAATGGCGGCGCGTCGATGCCCGCCATCCAGCGCGTCACAGTGACGTGATTGCCGTCCGTCTGGGTTTGAATGGGCGCCTCGAGGATCTCGTGCTGGCCGATCGATCCCTGATGGGTATAGGTCTCGTGCGACAGATCCATGAGGTTGTCGATGACGAGCCGGTAGTCGCACTGGATATGGTAGTAGTCCCCGTCGAAGGTCCAGTCCGAGCGCGAGCAGGGCCAGAAATCCGGAATCAGCTTGGCATCGGCCTTGTCCGCGTCGCCGATCCACACCCACACGAAGCGATGGCGCTCGACGACCGGATAGGCTTTGACACAGATGCTCTTGTGGGGCCGCTCGCTGCGGATTGGCATCTCGATGGCACGCCCCTCGCTGTCGATCAGCAGGCCGTGATAGCGGCAGCGGATGTTGTCGCCCTCCTTGATGCCCATGGAAAGCGGCAACAGCCGGTGCGGACAGGCATCGTGCAGTACCACCACCGAACGATCGAAGCGCCGATAGAGGAGTATCGACTCGCCGCAGATGCGGCGCGCCAGCGGCTGACGGTCGATCTCGTGGTCCCAGCTGGCGACGTACCATTGATTGCGCACGAACATGGGCTGCCCCTGTGGCGAAGGGTACGATCGCCCACACCGTAGCACGAAAGCGCGCTCTGGGGCGCGCGGCGGTCAGTCGTGATTCGACTTGAGGAACGCGATGATCTTCTTCCGCGTCTCGGGATCGGGGACACCCGGAAAGGGCTTCATGTTGGTGTTGGGAAGGATCTTGTAGGGATCCGTGATCCATTTGTCGATCATGTCCTCGGTCCACACGATCCCGGATTCCTTCATGCCCTGTGAATAGAGCATGTAGCCCGCCGCGGTGCCCGCCTTCCTACCCACCACCCCATAAAGAGAAGGTCCGAGCCGATTGTCGCCCTTGATGTAGGAGTGGCAGGTGCGGCAATAGGTGTTGAACTTGATCTTGCCTTCTGCTGCCTCGGCATCGTCGGCCCACGCGATGCCGAGCCTGAGCACGGCTGCACATGCGATCATTGAAAGCGTTGCTTTTCTGTGCATCACCGGATCACCCTTCGCTTGCTAAGCCGACAGAAACCCTCGGCCGGCGCCCGACGTTGTGAAAGTCGTCGCCGTCCCGATGTTCCATGGAGTGCTGTGTTTCGAGGCTATCACGATCGAGTACCGCTCGACGAGGACGGCTTGCCAGAAGGCTCGCGCACTGCGCATGATCGCGTCCATGATGAGCAAACAAATTGCAGCGCTTGCACTCGCCACGCTGTGTACCGCCTGCACCGTCTCCGTCTCCAGCGCCGCCGACCTCGTGATCCACGCTGGCACGCTGATCGATGGCGCCTCCGATGCGCCGCGCCGACAGGTCTCCATCCTCGTGCACGGTCAGCAGATCGCGTCTATTGAGCCCGGCTTCACCTCTCCACTCGGAGCCGAGGTCGTGGACCTCGAGCACGCTACGGTGCTGCCGGGATTCATTGACTGCCACGTGCACATCTCGGCCCGGCTGCCCGGCCGTTTCAATGCCACCGAGTACGAGCTGACTCACACCGATATCGATCGGGCACTGGATGCCGCGGTGTTTGTCCGCGCCATGCTGCAGCAGGGCTTCACGAGCGCGCGCGACGCAGGTGGCGGACCGGAGACCGTCGCCGTGCGCAACGCCATCGAGGAAGGCAAGATCGCCGGCCCGCGACTGCTGGTGGCGCTCGAGCCACTCGGTCCCACGGGTGGGCATGCCGACCCGCGTAACGGCCTCGACCCCGCGCTCACGCGTCCCGGATGGGACAATGGTACGGTGAATTCGCCGCTGGAGGCGGTGGAGCGCGTGCGCGATCACAAGCGCCGCGGCGCCGACCTCATCAAGCTCATGCCCTCGGGCGGTATCGCCTCGACCGGCGATGATCCCCGCCGGCAACTGATGACGGACGAGGAGATGCGCGCAGCGGTCGAGACGGCGCACTCGCTCGGCATGAAAGTGGCCGCTCATCTCTACCCCGCCTCCGCCATCGAGCATTCCGTGATGGCGGGAGTGGACTCGGTCGAGCACGGCTCTTTTGCGACCGCTCAAACATTTGCGCTCATGAAGGCGCGTGGTGTCTATCTCGTACCCACGCTCACCGTCTACGAGATCTACTACAAAGTCGCCCAGGAGCATCCCGAGCTTCTGGCCCCCGGTACGCCGGCGAAGGAACTCGCGAATGATCCGCTGCCGAAGAAGAACCTGCCGCTCGCGGTGCGCTCGGGGGTGAAGATCGCCTACGGCACCGATATCGGCGAGGGCGATCACGCGATGGAGTTCCGCTTGCTGGTCGAGAACGGCATGAAACCCATGAATGCCATATTCGCTGCCACGCGTAACGCCGCCGAGTTGCTCGGCGTCTCCGATCGCGTCGGATCGGTGCGCACCGGGCGCCTGGCGGATCTTATCGCGGTTGATGCGGATCCACTCGCTGACCCCAACGCGATGGAGCATGTAGTGTTCGTGATGAAGAACGGAGTGATCTATCGGCGGAACAGTCAGCCGGTTGCGGCTGTCGCTGATGGAACAGGTGGGTGAGCTCGCCGCACAGTCGCGACAACGCTTCCGAGCGGAACGTTCCGCATCGCATAGACATTGGACCGACTGGTCGGTATAATCGCCTGATGAACGATCCGCTGCCCTCGCTGGCCGACCCGCCGATGGCACCGGCCAGGAGGAAGCTGCTGGAGGCTGCGCTTGGGTTGATCCGCGAGAAGGGCTACGCCTCTACCACTGTCGACGATCTGTGTGCCGAGGCGGACGTCGCCAAGGGATCCTTCTTCCACCACTTCAAAGACAAGGAGGCGCTGGCTGTCGCCGCGGCTGAATATTGGGCGGTGAAGACCGATGCGTTCTTTGCCACCGCCCCCTATCACAAGCACCAAGACCCCTTGAAGCGAGTACTGGGCTACATCGACTTCCGCAAGTCGATTCTGAAAGGTGAGCTTGCCGAGTTCACCTGTCTGGCCGGAACCCTCGTGCAGGAGATCTACGAATCACATCCTGCGATCCGCGATGCCTGCGAGGTGAGCATCAGCGGCCATGCTGCCGAAGTCGAATCAGATATCGCCGCAGCCATGAAACGCTATGGAATACGCGCGAAATGGACGGCCAAGAGCCTCGCGCTTCATACGCAGGCCGTTCTCCAGGGTGCCTTCATACTGGCCAAGGCCAAGGGCGGTGCCGAGATCGCCGCTGCCAGCCTCGACCATTTGCGACGCTACGTTGAGCTGTTATTCCAACCCATCAGAGGCAGAGACAAGGAAATGCCATGAGCACCGACAATACTTATCTGGCCGTTTTCATCGGCAGCAAGAAGAGTCCACGCAGGCAGCAGTGGGACGCCCTTTCCGAGGCAGAACGCAGCACCAAGCAGCAGCAAGGCATAGCCGCCTGGCGGGCCTGGGTCGAGGAGCATCAGGGAGCGATCGTCGGCATGGGTGGTCCGCTCGGCAAGACGAAGAAGGCCTCTGCCGGCGGCATCGAGGACGTCGCGAACGAGCTGGGCGCATACACGGTCGTGCGCGCGGAATCACACGACGCCGCAGCCAAGATGTTCGCGGGACACCCGCATTTCACGATCTTTCCGGGCGATGCAGTCGAGATCATGCCCGTCCTGTCGATTCCCGGCGCGTGAAGGGCACGCCAATGAAGCTCTATTGGATCAAAGCGCAAGCGCCCCGTCGGGTGCTGGCGCTCGCGAAGCATCTGGGCGTGGCGGCCGAGTTCCAGCACCTCAATCTCATGGGGGGCGATTTGAAGACGCCGAGCTATACCCGGCTCAATCCGAACATGAAGGTGCCAACGCTGGTCGACGGAGATCTCGTGCTCTGGGAGTCGTCGGCGATCATGGCTCACCTGTGCGCCAAGCAGGGTTCGGACATGTGGCCGGTTCACAACCCCGCCGAGCAGATCGAAATACTTCGATGGCTATCATGGAACGACTGCCACTGGGCGCCGGCGGTCGGCCCGTTCTATTTCGAGCACGTTGTCAAAGCGACTTTTGGATTGGGTCCGCCCGACCGTGCATCACTCGCAACGAAGCTGCCGACGCTCCTCAAGTTCGCCGAAGTGCTCAACCGCGAATTGCAGGGACGCAGTTACATCGCCTGCAACAGACTGACGATTGCGGATTTTCAGCTGGCCTCCATGGCCACCGATTGGCGAGTGGCGGAGATGCCACTGGCTGAGTTTTCCGAGATCGTTCGCTGGCTCGATGAATTGATGCGTATCCCGGCCTGGGCCGATCCCTGGCCTGCCATGCGGGCGGCAGCCTGAGGAGCTCGGCCGTTCGCACCTCGGTTCGTGCTGTGCTGTGTCCGTGCTGTGTCCGTGCGCTAGCGCGCCGCAACCCTGCGCGCGGTGGCGCTACACTAAGCATTTCCGCAGGACGGCAACACGAACGTCGGCAACGGAGGGGTCATGTACAGGCAGACGATGCTAACGGTGGGTTTGGGTGCGGTCTTGGCGCTTCTCACAGCGCGTGCGGACGAGAAAGCAAACCTCAAGGTCGATCCGGGGCTGTGGGAGGTGACGAGCCAAGCCAAGGTGGGTGGGGATATGCAGATCCCGGACGAGGCGATGGCCAATATGACTCCCGAACAGCGCGCGCGCCTGCAGCAGGCCGTGCAGGGCATGATCGCGAACGCACAGCAGCAGCACGTGTTCAGGCAATGCATGACGCGCGAGAAGCTGGCGGAGGGATTCAAGACGGGTGACGACTCACCGTCCTGCAAGACCACTATCGTGCGGAATACGGCGGCGGAGCTCGTGGTGCGCAACGAGTGCGCCGGGGAGAGCAACTCGCACACCGTCACCGCGCAATTCAAGGCTCTGGACCGGCATCACGTGAATGGCACGACGGACGTGGTCGGAAGTCTCAACGGCAAGAGCATGAGCATGCACGGCACGATGGATGCGAAATGGCTGAGTGCCGATTGCGGCAGCGTCAAGGACTCTCAGAGAGTTCGTTGACCACCAACCGGATCCCCTTGGCTTGCTGAAGGCTTCGCGCGCAACCATCAACCGCGCGGGCTGTCGAGCGTAGCGCGCGCATGGGCGAGCTGCCGGCGCAGCCCCGGCACCGCCCCCGCGGCCGCGGGGTTCGTTGCGAGCTTGTCGATGACGCGATCGACGGAGTCGAGGCCGAGCGTAAGGCCGAAGCGAGTGGTTGCGCGCTGTAGCGCACTCTGAAAGTTGGGGTCGGCCGCCAGCTCGGTCTCACCGAGTGCCTGCGCCTTGGAGAGAATGTCGTGCAGCACGCTGACCGAGCGCGCGATATTCTCCGGCGATGTCGGCTGCTTCGAGCCTGCGAACTGCTGCACTTCTTGCAAGCTCGATGCGAAGCGCCGCAGCGCCGCGGCCTGCTGGGCGTTACGCGGATGATTCTGGTGCATAACGGCCTGCGCCGCGCCCATGAGAGCAAAGGGCGCCAGCGCCGCGTGCGAGAGGAGCGGCCCACCCGAGACGGCGCCGCCGAGCGTCAAACCCACCAATCCGAGACCCAGCACTCCGTGAACCAGGTGCATCACCTTCCTTTCGACGAAGAACAGCCCGCCGATCAGAAGGCGAAACGGTGCCAGTACGAACACTGCCGCCGCGATCAGACTTGCAAGCGCCTGCGTCGACTCGCCGCGTAGCTTGAAGTGCTCGTAGGCAACGTAGCAGCCGAGCCCGACGAGCAGCGAGGCCACATGAAGGAGCATGCGAGAGAAGAACGCGCGTGGACGCGCAGGACTCTCAGCGAGCCTCTCAATAGTCGGCGGCGTCATCGTGTTCATGTTCTGCGCTCGGCCGAGGCGTGTGGCGATGGTAGCGCACTCCCTGTGCTATCGCATGTCCAGGTCAGCCTCAACGCGCCTCGCCACGCATGATCTTGCGCTGCCGCGCGTAGAGTTTGCGATCCTTGCCGCGCGCAAAAGCACCCTCCCCCATGATGGCGTGGCGCTCGAGCATCGGCGAATACTCGCTCGCTGGAACGCGGCGTCCGAGCGCTTCGGCCATCGCACGCACGTGATGCGGTGCGCCGCCGCAACATACGCCAATGAATCGCGCGCCGAGCTTCTGCGCCGCCACCGCGAAATCCGCCATTTCATAGCGAGTGAGCACGAAGGGATCGAGCTCCACCGGAAATCCATGGCGACAGCCGGCACGACGCAGCATCATGAATGACGGTGCCGCGGTGCTCGTCCTGTAAGCCACTGGAAGAGCCGCGACGTAAGCCGCATCTCCCACCGCGCGAATGATCTTGCGGAGAATCGGCAGCATTGTCGCCGGACCGCGTGCGCAGTTGAGCCCGACAGCAAGCGCGCCCCCGTCGGCGAGTCGCCGGCACGCCGTTCCGAACTCGACGCCGTCCACCGTTTGTTCCTTGGTCGTGTCGAGATTGATCACCGCGGGAACGTTGAAGGACTTGATCGTCTCGAGGGCGATCTGCGCCTCACCGAACCATTCCAAAGTCTCGGCGAGAATGAAATCGGCACCCCCTTCCACCGCCCATCCCACCTGCTCTTCGTATATGCGTCGAACGTGGCGCGCCGTGCGCTTCTTGTCGTTGGGATCGTATACCCACGTGTTGCAGATATTCCCCGCAAGCAGCGCGCCGCTCTCCCGCGCTACCTCTCGCGCCAGGCTGACGGCCTGGCGATTGAGGGCCCGAACGTCGCGGGCCCGATTGACGTCTTTGAGTTTATCCCGGTGTGCGTAGTAGGTAAGCGCGAGCACCACGTCCGAACCCGCACGGACGAACTCTCGGTGCAGCTCTTTCACCGCTTCCGGAAAATCAAGAACTACCTCGGGCACGTAAGGACCCGACTTGATGTAGCCGCGCCTTTCGAGCTCGAACACATATCCTTCGGCGCACAGCACGACGCCACGCGCTAGACGCTCCGCCAACGAAGGGGCCTTGCCGGTGGTCATGGACGTAGTTCCTCGCGCTCTGGAGCGGGCCAGCTTACGGCAATGCGGCGCGGCCGAGGAGATCGACTCGAACTGACGTCCCGGCGGTGGGTGGGAAGTCCTTTTTGGGGGGCTTCGAAAAGTGGAAACTGTATGTTCCCTCAGAGCCCTCAAGGGAACATAGAGTTACCGCTTCCGTGAATGCCCGGCTCGGGTACTCCTGCCCCCCAGGCTGACCGCGCATCGTCGATCAGGAGCCCGCTGGACTCGCGCCTGGGTAGATGACTGTCCTGTCGGGCTGGATGATCGCGCCAGCGGTCAGCCGGGCAGGCTGCAAGCGGCTGGATCCCATGATGTGGCAAACCGATTCGCCATGGGCGATGAGGTGATCCGCGACGATGCGCCGGTGACACCGCCACCACACGGCTTCGGAACACATCATGACGCAGCGCCGTTCGTGCCCCTGTTCGATGAGCTGCTCGAGACCTGCGTGAAAGTCGCTCGAGAGAGCGTAGTCGGCGTAATTGTGAAAGCTGTCGTTCGTCCAGAAGGCATTCACATCCGGCGATACGGTCCTTGCTTTGCCACGCCGGCCCCCGAGCGTGGCCATGTGCTCGTACGAGATGTGAAACGGTGCAAGTGCGGCAGGCAGCGTGTCCTTGTTGAACTGCGGATTCGCTCTCGATCTCGGGACCGTTCTGATGTCTACGAGCAGATCAATGCCCACATCGCCCAGCAGCTGAGTGAATTCCACAAGGCTGCGGTTGGAATGGCCAATGGCGTAGAAGGCGTTCATTCATCAGTTCTTAACTGTGCCGTGCCGCCGATCGTCTGCTCCCGAAGCCGTCCTCACAGGAGGGCGATAGCGTCCAGCTAGGCCGCATCCTACGAGCCGCCGCTCTGCGTTCTTTGGTTGGCCGGGAAGGCACGACATCACTCGTAAGCCATTGATTTCTCCACGTCAAGTCAGCCTCGAGGAGCTGACTGTTCTGGACCGTTGTCCTCAAGCAACCGGGCGGAGCCTCGAAGTGGCGAATGCCGCCGAACCGATCTCCATGATTGAAAGACGACGGCTCTGAGTGAAGGAACTGCTGCAAGTCTGTTACAGCTTGGCCATGGGGCCGTTGCATTGCAGTGCGGTAATGTGGCTTGACATAGGCTCGCCGCGGAGATTAGTTTCAGGCCGTGACGCGTCCATAAGAAGGCGAGAGTGCCGACGCGTAGTACCGGGAGGTCTCACGTGCCTAATTGCGCGGCTCGTCCGAACTCGCAGGAGCATGCGGTTCGCTCCCGCGCCCGCGGACACCTCATGGTCCGCGCGAGCGTATTCGCGACGCTGACTGCGTTCGCCAGCTCTTGGGTCGCAGCACAGTCAAGCGGACCGCCCGCCGGACCGCAGGGCAGCTTGGTTGACCTCGTCAATACGGCACCGCCGGGGACGTTCAACCAACTCGAGCAGCTGTCTGCGTATTCAAATCAGGCCTCCTACAACGTGCTGACCGCAAATCCACAAGGCACTCTTTACTGCGATCCCAGGCAGACCGCAGCCTCGAAGACCTGCCCGAAAGCGCAGTACCTGCTCTTCGCGAACTTGCGCGAGCTCGTGCAGAGCGCGAACGAGTTGCTGAACAATGGCGGGCCGACTCAATACAGTTTGCACACTGACAATCAGGGTCTCGGCTTCGCGCTGCGCTGGACGGCCGGCGAGGATCTTGCCGCGCCCGGCTCGGTATCCACCCAGTTTGCTAACGGGCAGCTCTCGAGCGTTGCCGGTCGCCTCGCGGCGCTGCGGTTCGGGGCGAGTGGCTTTGCGCTCAGCGGCTTGAACCTGCAGCAAGATGGTCGGCCCATCGT
>Ga0335077_10013205_pt1 | contig 10330 bp, 9 predicted proteins | sample Lox_Sample_31_FD_207151 | JGI IMG/M metagenome (GOLD analysis project Ga0335077, IMG submission 207151) | Soil microbial communities from Loxahatchee National Wildlife Refuge, Florida, United States - Lox_Sample_3.1 | ecosystem: Environmental > Terrestrial > Soil > Wetlands | place: USA: Florida...
TTCGAGTAACGCAAGCAACGTGAAGGGCTTAATGCTTGAGCCCGGGTGAACCACACGGCGCGCGGCAACATCAATGTGATACTCAGCCAAGACGCCTGCAGACTGGACATCAAGAACCACAGCCGAGCCACGCTGACCGGCCATCGCCTGAACGACGGCCCTCTGCAATTCCGCATCGCGTGTTTGCGTGTTCGCCGGCAACGCGGAGAAGCACAGCACAATGGCGACGAAGTATAGCCGAACCCGAAGCACCGCTCGATTGTATTGGATAGGAAGGATGTTATGCGTACGCCATCGTCGCGATGGAGCGTTTCTTGATTCACGAGATGCGTGGCTGCAGAGTCGTAAACACCGAAGACAACGCTAGCCTGCTCCGAAAGGGTCTTCTAGTGACGGACTTTGCGGCGTGAACAACTCGGCCTTGTCGTTGAGGATGTGCATGTCGTCTTCGAGCCGCACGCCGAACTCGCCGCGGATGTAGATTCCCGGCTCGTCGCTGAAGGTCATGTTTGCCTGCAGCGGCGTCTTGTCGCCATGCACCAGGTAAGGCCATTCGTGGCCATCCATGCCCATTCCGTGGCCCACGCGATGGGTGAAGTACTTGAAGCCGGGACCGTAACCGGCATCGACAATGACGCTGCGCGCTGCCGCATCCACGGATTCGCACGGCGGCCCCGGTCGCGCCGAGGCCAAAGCAGCGCTTTGCGCGCGGTGGACGATGTCGAAGACGGCCTTCATCTTGTCGGTGGGTTTGCCCAGCACGAAGGTACGGCTGATGTCGGACGCATACCCTTCGACCGAGCAGCCGCCGTCCATCAGCAGAATCGTTCCTTCTTTTATCTGCTGCGGCTGGACGGATCCGTGTGGCATGGCGGAATATTCGCCGACCTGCACTTCGGCTCCTCCGCTGAAGCCGAGCTGATCATGGGCTTGCTTCACCAGGGCAGCGAATTGTTGTTGCGTCATGCCCTCGTGCAGGGCGTGATACGCAGCAGCGTAGGCAGCAAGCGTGACTTGCGCTGCCAGTCGCATGAGCGCAATTTCGTTGTCGCTCTTGACCATGCGGCAACCCGCCGTCACTGGAGTGGCGCTGGCGATCTTAAGCGCAGGCAGCGCCTTGGCGACACCGTTGCTGAAGACGAATGGCGTCTTCTCCTCGATTCCGATCGTCCCGGTGCGGATGCTGAGATCGCTGCAGCCCTGCGCGACGCGCGCGTAAGGGTCTTCGTCCTCCTGCCAGGTGCGAACATCGGCGTTGGCGCCGAAGGGACCATTCGCCAGTTGCTCCCGCGCGCGGTCCTCTTCGAATGCCGGACAGACGAAGAATGGCTGGCCTTTGGCAGGCAGCACCATGGCAAAGAGGCGCTCGCTGGTCCACCAGCGCGCCGCGCTGAAGTAGGGCAGAGAACTGCCACTCGTGATGACAATCGCCTGCAGCTTATTGGTATTCGTCAGCTGGCGCGCACGCTCGGTCCGCGTCAGCATCTCGTCCTTGCCGATGGGCACAGCTTCACTCTTGCGCGACTTCAGGCTGGCGATGGAAGGCGGCAGATTGGCTGGCGCTTGCTCTGCAGGCCGCGGCTTGGCACAGTCCGGCAGCGTGCTGAGCGCAGCCGCTCCGGAAGTAACTCCGAGGAAGTGCCGGCGCGAGAGTTTCATGGGTTCCCTTTCCGATGCAATGGCAGACTATTCTATAGGTTGATGGCGACGAGTCCAGCGGTTTCCACGGCCTGTCATCCATCACACCTTCGCGTGAGCCACGTCACAGCCGGTTGGTGCGCTCCTGGCACACAATCGCAGTAGGATGGCAGGCGTAAATCGCCTGGCAGTTGGAGGGGCCATGTCGGAAGATAAACGCGATGTGCTCGAAGTATTGCGTTACGAACTGAACTTCCTGGAGCAAGGAGGCTATGGCAACTGGTACAGCACTCCGTGGGGACCGGCTTCCATCTTCCAGGATTCGCTGACCTGCCCCAACCACGGCGATCCCACGCGTCCCCATGCCTGCCACCAGTGCCTGCTGTGGGATTTTGTTCCCGAGGAGTACCGGACCGAAGATGTGCCCTGCCACCACATCCCCTTGAACCGGCAGGGTGTCACGATCGCGACCCCCGGTCAGACTGAAGAGGAGCTGCGGGAGAACGTGAAACACTGGCTGAAGCGCACCATCGCGCGCATCGAGGCGGAGCGGGCCAAGCAGGCGGCAGAGAAGGCCAAGACCGACGCCCCGCCGGCCAAGCAAACTGTAGGATCGAAATAGGCCGGGGCATCGGGTAGGATACTTTCCCATTTCGGAACCAACGCAAGAATCTTCTGCGCTTTCTACGCTCCTCTAAACGCGATCGCCGATAGAATTTTTCTTAAGACCTCAAGTCTCCCGGAGCATTCCATGAAACGCAGCTTTGCCTCGCTCAGTCCTCAGGAAGCTCTGCACGTTGCCATCTTCATCGAGGAGCGCAACGCCGAGCTTTACCAGCAGTTCGCCGACATGTTTGCCGAGTTCGCCGACAGCGAGTCTCTGGTAATCGCCGAGGTCTTCCAGGAAATGACGGCTGAAGAAAAGGACCACAGCTCCAGACTGCAAAGCATGTATCTGGAGCGTTACGGGACTTCCAGTTGCTCGCTGACGGAAGAAGATTTAGTGGAGATGATTGAAGTACCGCGGTTGGAGCAGGTGGACTTCTTCACCGCTCCCGAAAAGAACAAGCTGAACGCTCGCGACCGCGCTCTGCAGGTTGCGCTCAATGCCGAGCGGAGCGCCCAGAAGTATTATGCGAACCTCGTAGAGAAGACCGAACCTGGTTTATTGCGCATGCTTTACCGCGAGCTGGCCGAAATGGAAGATGCTCACGTCGCCGCCCTCGAGCAGAAGATGTCGACCTATCCGGCGAAAAACGTGGGCGGAAAGTAGCATCCATCAGCGCTCTGTGCTTTCGGAAACTGCTCCTGGAAAAGTCAGCAGCGATATAATCCCCGCGATGCGGGGTGAGGAGTGACATCGGCTGTCGCGGCAGCAAAGAAAAAGAAGGGAATTCCGCCACGCAAAACCGGCCTTTTGAGTTCGCCGCGCCGGTACAAATTGTTTCTCGCTGTTCTCCTCGTGGCGGCGACGCTGGCTCTTTATTGGCCGGTGCAGCAGCATCCATTCGCTAATTACGACGACGACGAATATATAACCGTAAATCCTCACGTCAAGTCAGGCCTGACCCGGGCAAACCTGGAATGGGCTTTCACCTCCTACGATGTTGGCAACTGGCATCCACTGACCTGGCTTTCTCACGATCTTGACTGCCAACTGTTCCAGCTTAATCCCACTCGACATCACCAGGTAAATCTATTTGTGCACCTTTTGAATGTGCTGCTGCTGTTTTGGGTTCTACGGAAGGCGACGGGTTACGTGGGCCGGACCGCAATGGTGGCGGCGCTGTTTGCTTTGCACCCCATCAACGTCGAGTCCGTTGCCTGGATCGCCGAGCGCAAGAACCTGCTCAGCATGACGTTCTTTCTGCTGGCCTTGGGCGCCTATCGCTGGTATGTGGAATGGGCGCCCCAGCCCTTCGTTCCGGCACGACGGGACCAGCGCAAGCCTTCTCTCGGCAGGCCAGAGGCTGGACAGATCGGCCGTTATTCCGTCGTTGTCGTCCTGTTCGCATTGGGGCTGATGGCGAAACCGCAGGTGATCACGCTCCCCTTTGTCCTGCTGCTTTGGGATTACTGGCCACTGCAAAGGATGTTCGCAAGCAGTTCTGCCTCGGGAACAGATGCGGGCATTCCAGCAAGAAGCTTCTCATGGCTGATCCTGGAGAAGCTTCCGCTGGTGGCACTGTCGGCGGCCAGTGCTGTCATCACTATGAAGGCGCAACAGTTTGGTGGCGGCATCAATCCGGACATCCCATTCTCGCTCCGATTAGGAAACGCCATCGTCTCCTACGCGCGATACCTGATCAAGGCCGTCTGGCCTTCACATTTTGCGCTGGTGTATCCGCACCCCGGCAACTCCTTGCGAGCATGGCAGGTCGTGCTTTCCCTTGCTCTGCTGCTGGCGATCAGCGCTCTGGTTTTTGCAGTAAGGCATCAACGCCGCTACCTCGTCGTTGGCTGGCTGTGGTTCCTGGGGACTCTGGTTCCAATGATTGGCCTGGTGCAGGTTGGAGTACAGGGGATGGCAGATCGCTATGCGTACCTTCCGTTTGTGGGGCTATTCATCATGATTGGTTGGGGCGCGGGCGACCTGCTGGCCGCCAAGGAAACATCCACGCCGTCGAAAGCCGGAGAATCGGCGGAGCCGCGGCGGGTCGTGCTGGCGTGCGCTTGCGTCGCAACTCTGGCAGCGCTAATGCTGGTGGCACATCGTCAGATCGGCTACTGGAACGATAATGTGACCCTGTGGGAGCACACCCTGCAGGTTACCAGCCGGAATTGGGTGGCCGAGAACAATCTTGCTCATGCATTGCTGAGTTCAGGACAAGAAGACGATGCTATTGTGCACTTTCGGTCGGCGGTGGCAATCAATCCCTCTGATGCCGACAGCACGTTGAACCTGGGCGCTTATGAACACGCCCACAAGCATCTGTTCACGGCCATCGAGCTCTATAAGAGAGTAATCACGATGACACAAAATACTGCTCGATTGAACGCCCCGAAGCGGTCGCAGACATTTCGCAACATGGGTCATGCATACCGCCAGCTTGGAGACTTTAGCGATGCGCGAGCAAGCTTCCGACAGGCCGTGGAACTGAATCCCAACGACGGCGAGTCGTGGCTGGGGCTGGGAATCATGGCGCACAAGTTGGGGGACCTCAGTACGGCCATCCCAGCCTATTCGCAGGCGCTGAAGGTCGAATCCCTGGACTGGGTCTATGTGTTACAGGCCAGGGCGCTGGAACAAAGCGGCCGCAACGACGAAGCCCGAGCTGCCATGCTGAAGGCCAGTCAGGTGTCGAAGAATCTGGCTGAGACGGAGCGCACGGCAGAGAAGGTATTGACACAATAACGATGCTCCTAATTCCCCGCATTTTGCTGCGCGCTGGAAAACTGAGAACTGGCTACTGACAACTGTTCTTACGGCTTGCTCAAGTCCTGCGGAAACGACTTGAACTCCACTTCGCGCTGGCGCGGCTTGTCAACTTTGCTGGCGTCCGTCATGTGCTGAATGAGTGTGCCCTTGATGATGCGGTAGCCTTCCTGGGCGGGCTGCTTGCCGGAGGCTTTGGTGATGACTCCGCTGAACTCATACCAGGTTCCATGGGCAGTCTTGGTGGTGAAGGTCAGCCGATCGCCGTTGAGTGACGCCTTGTCGAAGAACTGGTCGATGAATGTCCCTTTGTCGCTGTCAGAGTCGCCAAATCGCGAGACGTAGCCGGAGAGTTTACCGTCCTCCAAAGTGAGCTGCACGAACTCACCTTCACGCAGAAACGAGTACATCCCCGACGGATCGTTGGCAGAGTCTTGAGCAGCCGAGGAACGTGGCTGCTGCGCGGACACAACGGTCGCGAGCGCAGCCAGCAGCGCAGTCGAAACTAGAACTCCTCTCACTCTCATTACACCCACTTTGAGCATCATTACACGTCGCCGTCGAATTACGAAAGAGTTTCAGGTTGGCCCAGCAAGTGCGCGGTCACAAGAGGCTTTCCGATATAATCCGAACACTACCCTGCGTCAGAGGATGATGTCAGAAGACACCGCAGTCGAGCCCTCACGCGAAGTGTCCGCGCATGACGCTCCCGTATTGCTGTGGGACCTGGAGCCTTGGGGTCGCGTCTTCCGGCGCAATCTTGGCGACTGGCTGTTCCGTCGCGAGCCGCCTCCGGTAGAGACCACATCGCAGCCGATTCCGCTTCGCCCCAACTACTTCATTCGCACCGGCATAGACGGAGAGCGCTTCTTCGAATCCTACGCCGGCCACATTGCGTTCATTACTGCGGTGTACATCCTGTGTACGATACCGCTGTTCCGGCATCGTGCGCCGCGCCTGCAATCGCCGTTCGAGAACACAAAGGTTGAGTATTACCCAGTCAGCGAGTATCTGCCGCCCATTCAGACGGGAAATCGGGCGGCGCTGAAGCCGCGCAAGGGCGCCCCGAAGCTGGCGAAACAGGAGATCCTCTCCGTTCCGCCCAGCCCCGACAACACTCACCAGACCATCGTTACCCCGCCCAACATCAAGCTGAAGCAGGACGTGGCGCTGCCCAACATTGTGGCCTGGACGGCAGTGCCGGCTGCCCAGCCGATTGCCGCCTCGGCACGATCGGCTTCGCAACGCAGAGTGCCGCAGCTCGAGCCCCAGGTGGTCGGACCCGCAGCAGACGTTTCCCAGGTCAAGCCGAAGCTGCAAACACCGCCTGAGCTGCTGCCGTCGGTAGTTGAACCCGCACTGACGCCCGACCAGTTGAAGCTGAAGACCGGCCAGATCAATATGTCGCAACTGGAGCCGCAGGTGGCTGCTCCCAAGCTGCCGGTTCCCGCGCAACGCGCCGGTGGCGAGACCGACAATTCAGCCAAGAAAGCGGCAGAAGCTGCTGCTCCGGGAGCGCAACCCAACGTCACGGGCATTGGCTCGAACAAGAGTCAGGGTCAACTGATCGCGCTGGCCTTGAATCCGTCTGACGTACGCGGGCCCGTCACCGTCCCCCAGGGCAATCGTAGCGGGGAGTTTCACGCATCGCCGGCAGGAAAACCCGATGCACCAGGCACACCAAACGTCACCGCAACTGGCAGCGGAACCGGCACTGGTAGTGGAAGCGGTTCGGGCAACGGAGCAGGCAACGGGAACGGTCTGCCTCCCGGGATCAGCGTCGGCGCACCTCCGCCGGGTGCGACCACTTCGGCGGTCGCTAAACCTCCAGCCGCAAAACCCGACGCTGAGGCGAACAAGGCCTTGATCGCGGCTGCGATGAAGCCTTCGATCCCGACTGTTCGCCAGCCACCGCCGCCGCCTCCGGCATTGTCGGACGACCCTGACCGCTCCATCGAGAGCCGCATCTTCGGCTCCCGGCGCTCTTACAAGCTGATTATGAACATGCCGAACCTGACTTCAGTAACCGGAAGCTGGATTATTCACTTTGCCGAGCTGAAGCCGACCGACGACAAGAGCGCTCTCTCCGCGCCTGTGGCCACGATGAAGGTTGATCCGGCATACCCGCCCGACGTGCTGCGTGACAAAGTGGAGGGAAAGGTCACGCTCTACGCTGTCATCCGCACTGACGGGACGGTGGATGAAATCCGAGTGCTCGACAGCCTGGATTCTCGCCTGGACGCTACCGCGATGCGCGCCCTATCGCGATGGCACTTCCAGCCTGCCACCAAGAACGGCGAACCAGTCGCGCTCGAGGCCGTGGTTGAGGTGCCGTTCCGGATGAAGCATCTGCAGTAGTGCGGGGGCTAGGGTTTAGGGATTGGGGCCAGTTCCTAGAACCTAACCCCTGGCCCCTGATTTCCACACCGTGCTCCACGTCTTGTCGGCGGCGTGGCACAGATTCTCGAGCGGACAATCGGCGCACTTGGGGTTTCGCGCAAGGCACAGGGCGCGTCCATGCAGGATGATCTGGTGAGCAAAGACAATCCACTTATCACGCGGAATTACCCGCATCAGGTCCTGTTCGATCTTTTGTGGATCGTCGTTCTTCGTCAGCTCTAGGCGGCGTGAGATGCGCTGCACATGCGTGTCCACCACTACGCCGTCGGCGATGTTGAACCACGTGCCCAGGACCACGTTGGCTGTCTTACGCGCCACGCCGGGAATTTGCAGCAGTTCGTCCATGGTGCGTGGGACCTCCCCACCGAATTCGCTGACGATTTTGCGCGCCGCGCCCACGATCGACTTCGACTTGTTGCGGAAGAATCCGGTGGAGCGAATGTCAGGCTCGAGTTCTTCGGGCTTGAGCGCCGCGAAGGCCTCCACCGTCGGATACTTGGCGAAGATTACCGGCGTGACCATGTTCACGCGCGCATCGGTGCATTGCGCGGAGAGGATCGTGGCGACCAACAGCTCCCATGCACTCTTGTGGTGTAGCGCGCAGGTCGCTAGGGGGTAGCGCTCATCCAGGCGCTTCAGGATCTCGTAAATGCGCTCAGGCGCAAGCGGGTTGTAGCCTTTGGGACCGGCTGCGGTAGCCTTCGCGGTAGCTTTCTTCGCGGCGGACTTTCGTCCTTTAACAGGTGCGACCGCCATCGCAACTTTCTTGCGAGGCGGAAATCCCTTCCCAATGCGTGCCTTAGCGCGCTGTGGTGCTTTGGCAACCCTGTCTTGCCGCCCACTTCGTGAAGGATGGCGTGGGGTGACACCTCGTGGCATAGCAATCTCCGTTTGTTCCAAGCAGTGTATAACGAAGGTGTTATTCGTTCTGGTCAGGAGGCGAGGATGAAGGCAGTCCGCATTCATGAGTTTGGCAGTCCCGAAGTTCTGAAGTACGAAGACATTCCCGATCCTGTCCTCCGCAAGGACCACGTCCTGGTCCGGGTACGCGCCTGTGCGCTGAACCATCTCGACCTGTGGGTGCGCAAAGGTCTGCCCGGTGTGCAACTGCCCCACATCCTGGGCAGCGACATCGCCGGCGAGGTCGTCGAGTGCGGCGAATACATCTCCGACCTCAACGAGGGCATGCGCTTGCTGCTGGCGCCCATGGTCTTCTGCAACCACTGCGAACAGTGCAACCAGGGACGCCACAATTCTTGCCCGCAGTTCGCAGTGCTGGGCAACAGCGTGGATGGCGGCAACTGCGAACTGATCGCGGTGCCGCGCGTCAATGTCATCCCCATTCCTGACACGCTGGACTTTGTGCAGGCGGCGAGCGTACCTCTGGTCTTCCTGACCGCGTGGCACATGCTGGTAGGGCGGGCGAAACTGCGGGCCGGTCAGACGGTGCTGGTACTCGGCGCCGGCTCCGGCGTCGGCTCCGCTGCGATCCAGATCTGCAAGATGCTGTCGGCTTACGTCATAACGACCGCAGGCGATGACCGCAAGCTGGAGAAGGCGCGCGAGCTCGGCGCCGACCATACCATCGACCACTACCAGCAGAAGATCGGCGACGAAGTGCGGCGCATCACCAACAAGCGCGGCGTGGACATCGTCTTCGAGCACGTCGGTCAGGCAACATGGAAGGAGAGCCTGAAATCGCTGAGGCCGGGCGGGACGCTCGTGACCTGCGGCGCGACCACTGGCTATGAAACCGACCTCGATCTGCGCTTCCTCTTCTCACGCCAACTCTCGCTGCTGGGCTCCTACATGGGCGCGATGGGAGAGCTTGACGAAGTGCTCAAGCACGTCTTTGCCGGCAAGCTGAAGCCGGTAGTGGATCGTGCCTTCCCGCTGAGCGAGACTCGCGCCGCGCACGAATACCTGGCCAGCAGCGAGCAGTTCGGCAAAGTGGTGGTGGTGCCGTAACTGCTTGCGTCTGAGTTATCATTGACGCCATGAATCTCGGCATGCCAGAGCTGATCTTCATCTTCATTCTGGCCCTGGTGGTGGTGGGCCCGAAGAAGCTCCCTGAGCTGGCGCGGACGCTCGGCAAGTACATGGCCGAGTTCAAACGGGCGAGCAACGAGTTCCGCAACCAGCTCGAAACCGAGATGATGAATATCGAGCTGGAAGAGCTTGCCAAGAAGGAAAAGGAAGCGCCGCGAATTCTGCCACCTGATCCGAAGCCGGAGGAGCCGTCGATCACGCCCGCTCAGGGCATTGTCAGCCGCGGCAGCCCGGACGACATCTCCGCGGTTGCCACCGAGCCTCAACCCGAAGACATCGCACAAGCCAAGCCGCTGTCCTCTGCGAGCACCGACTAAGCAATGCCAAGCCCCGTCGTAGAAGCAACGCACAAGCGCGCCTCCGAAGAGATGACAGGCATGAGCTTTCTCGAGCACCTCGAGGAGCTGCGCCGCCGCATCATTTACAGCGCGCTGTGGATCATCGCCGGCTTCTCCGTCTGCTGGTGGTATCACGAACAGATTTTCGCCCTGATGCAGAAGCCCATCATGGCGGCGCTGGCCAGCCACCACATGGAGCAGAAACTTGTTTATCTGAATCCTACCGATCCCTTCAACATGTACCTGAAGGTATCGCTGCTGGCCGGCGTCTTCGTGGCCTCGCCGCTGGTGCTGTATCAGGTGTGGGCATTCATCTCGCCCGGGTTGTATCGCCACGAGCGCCGCTACGTGCTGCCTTTTATGTTCAGCAGCGTGGGGCTGTTTCTGGCGGGCGGCTTCTTCGGCTACAAGATGGTCTATCCCGCCGCGCTCGATTTCCTCATTACCTTCAGCGGCCAGTTCACACCGATGATTACCATCCAGGAGTACACCGACCTGTTCTTGACCATCATCGCCGGATTAGGAATTG
>Ga0335077_10013206_pt1 | contig 10330 bp, 8 predicted proteins | sample Lox_Sample_31_FD_207151 | JGI IMG/M metagenome (GOLD analysis project Ga0335077, IMG submission 207151) | Soil microbial communities from Loxahatchee National Wildlife Refuge, Florida, United States - Lox_Sample_3.1 | ecosystem: Environmental > Terrestrial > Soil > Wetlands | place: USA: Florida...
TCAGCTTCCACGCGGCCGGAAAATAGACGCTCCAGGGGAACAGCCACAGGAGATGAAACAACCAGAAGTAGGCGCGCGGCACGGTGTTGTAGTCGCGCGGATAGCGCAGGTTCAAGAAACGCAGCACGTGCTCGTTGATGAAGTAGAACCAGAAGAAGCCGTGGTACGAGCCGCTCTCGCTGTGCATGGTGAAGTCGAAATAGGGCGGGTTGCGTAAAGTCGCGAGCACGTGCCAGGGGGCAGCGATCGCGAGCATCAGCAAGATGCCCGGAAGCGGGCGAAGCCGAATCCAGGTCTGGCGTTGCCAGAGCTGGCGCGTGAGCGCGAGGTACACGAGCGCGGCGCCCACCGGGAACACGACGGCGATCAGCCCCTTCAGCAGCAGGCCGACTCCCATGGACGCCCACGCGGCCAGGGCCCACCATCCCGGGCGAGTTTCGTCGTCATCCAGCGTCCGCAGCAAGCTCCACATCCCGAGGGTGATCGCGAGCGTCAGGATAACGTCCGGAATGAGGATGCGGGTGAACAGGAAAAGGCCGACGCAGGTGGCCAGCGCGATTCCGGCATATGGCCCGGCTCGGCGCCCGAATGCCCAGACGCCAAAGCGCGCCGTAACCCAACACAGCAGCACGGTCGAGAGCGCGAGCGGAATCCGCGCGGCCCAATCATGGACGCCGAAAATCTTAAGCGAGGTGGCGATCAGCCAATACTTGAGAGGCGATTTTTCCAGATAGGCGACGCCGTCCAACCGCGCCGTGACCCAGTCGCCGGATTGCAGCATGTTCCGGCCGATCTGCGCCTGCACGGCGTCGACGTCGTCCATCAGCGAGGGCGGACTGAGGATCGCGATTCCGAAGATGAGGAGCGCGATCGCGACCACGATCGCCTGATAATGATCCGAAAGAAAGCCGGAGGGTTCGCGAGCGGAACGCACTTCCGCGGGGATCATCGGGCTAGTGTCCTACCGGGGGAACCGGGCCGGCAGGCTGGAAGCCTGCGCTACCGCTAGTGCACCGCATAAGTGCGAGTGGCTGCGGGCCGCTCCACTTCTGCCACTGGCGGAATCTCAATTCTCCAGCGCCTCATCCACAAGAATAGTGTAACCAACCCCCACAGATGATAGCCCACGTTGATGCGCCTCTCCAGGTGGTCGGCGATCAACATTTCAATGGCGGCCGGATCGAAGATTCCGGTAGCGGCCACGGCGGAGGGAGTGAGCGTTTCGAGCAGCAGACCGCGGAGCGTTCCCCGGAACCAGTCGTGGGCCGGGATATCGAAGCCGGTCTTCTTGCGCCGGATCACCGCTTCGGGCAGCTTATCGCGCATCAGCTCTTTCAGGATGAACTTCTGTTTGAGGCCGCGGATCTTGAGATCCTCGGGAAGCGAGGCGGCGAACTCGACGATTCGATGATCGAGAAACGGCGGCCGCACTTCGATCGAGTGGGCCATGCTCATGCGGTCGGCTTTGTACAGAATATCGTCGGGAAGGTAAAAGTTCTGGTCGATGAAAAGGTAGCGGTTGAGCCGGCCGACGCCGGGGTTGAGGGCAAGCGATTCGACCAAATCGCGAAGGCCGCTGCCGTTGGTTCCCGGGCAGATCTTTTTGCGCTGCTCTCGCGAGAATGTCCCGTTCCAGAAGAAGTGCGCGTCGTCGGGCTCCAGGCCGCTGCCCTCGAGCCACCGCTTCAGCTTGTACTCCAGGCTGATCTTCTCATCGGAAACCGGGAGGTATCGATCGAGAGCGCTGAGGGCGAGCCGGCGGGCCGATTGGGGCAGGTGCCGGCCCGGGCGCACGGCCCGATCGGCGAGATAGGTCAGATATCCGCCAAACAGTTCGTCGGCGCCTTCGCCGGAAAGCGCCACTGTGACGTGCTCGCGCGTCAGCCGCGACAGATACCAGACTGGCAGCGCGCCGGCATCGGCGCTCGGTTCATCCGAGTAGAACGCGAAGTCCTCGATCGTGCTGCGCAGATTGAGCTCGGGGTCGAGATCGAACTCGTGGTGATCGGTGCCATAAACCTTCGCGACCTCGCGGAAATACCGGCTTTCATCGAAGCTGCGGCCGGCAAAGGAAATCGAGAACGTTTTCAGGCGGCTTGGACTGCCGGTGGCGGCGTAGTGAAGGATGGTCGACGAATCCAGGCCGCCCGAAGCCCAGATGCCGAGCGGAACGTCGGCCGCGAGTTGCTCGCGCACGGCGTCCCCGAGCAGCGTATCGAGCTCCTGTTTGGCATCCGCCAGCGAGACGCGGCGCACAGGGCCGGTCGGCAGCGTCCACCAGCGGCTCAGCGCAACCTCGCCATCGTGCCATTCGAGCAGATGCCCCGGAGGCAGTTTGCGAATTCCGCTAATCAGCGTGCGCGAGCCGGGAACGTAGTTGACCGACAGATACATCGCCAGCGCTTCGAGATCGAGGTGGCGGGGGATTTCCGGGTGCTCGAGAATGGCTTTCAGCTCCGAGCCAAAATACAGGTCGCGGGCGTGCTCGCAGTAGTAGAGGGGCTTGATTCCGAGCCGGTCGCGCGCCAGCACCAGCCGCTTTCGCGACTCGGACCAGACCGCCAGCGAAAACATCCCGCGCAGCCGTGAAAAGCACGCGGTGTCCCACTCCTGAAACGCGGCCAGCACCGTCTCGGTGTCGCATTGAGAGCGGAATCGATATCCGCGCGCGTCGAGCTCCGCGCGGATCTCCCGGTGATTATAAATCTCGCCGTTGAAGACCAGGGCCGTGTCTTTGTCATCGCTCACGAGCGGCTGATCGCCGCCAACCAGATCGATGATCTTCAGCCGAACGGCACAAAGAGTCGCATCACGGCCTTCAAATATGCCATGTTGGTCCGGACCCCGATGGTACAGAACCTCGGTAATCCGTCGAGCCACACCTCGGTCTGCGCCTCTTCCCAGGCGCGTAAACCCGGCAATCCCACACATTTCGGTCCCGTCCCCGTGTCCCGCGCAGCGGCGGGAATCTCGCTGAGATCCAACTACGATGGATTTGTGTTGACTATATCACACCGACGCGCGCGTTTATGCGTGCGCCGCGTCGAGAAAGCTGCGGAGTGTGGATTCTTCGATTTCTGGAAGCCCGGGGGCGACGTTATCGAGCTTGCCGGCGCGCATCCAGCCTTCGAACCGGTCCACCAGTTCGAACAGGTGATCGAACGAATCGACGACGAACAGCAAGGGCTGATAGTGGTCGATCTCAGCGCCCTGGTTGATTACCCATTCCATCTGAATGGGATAGCGCTGAACCTCGTCGGACTCGATGGCGTGTTCGAGCTCCCCATAGGAGCTGAGCAGACCGCTGCCGTAGGCGCAGACGCCTCTCGGCCCCTGCATCAGCCCGAACTCGACCGTGAACCAGAAGAAGCGCGACATGGCGCGGATGATGCTGGTGAGGCGACGGGTCTGCTCGCGGGGGTCGCGAATCGATGCAGCCATCTCCACCGCCGTGTGGGCGCAATCGCCGAACCGGACAAGGACGTCGGCGACGTCGTGGAAAATGTCGGGTTCCGGGAGGTAATCCATGCGGTCGGCGGGCCGGATGGTGATGGTGGTGGGAAATTCCCGGCGCCGGAGGCAATCGAAGAAGAGGAAACCGGGCACGTAGCCGCTGACCGGTTTGGCCTGAAAGCCGGTGAGGGGCTGCAGGCGGCGGTTGATATCGGAGAGGCGGGGGACGCGGTCGGGCGAAAGCTGAAGGGCATCTATGCCGCGCAAGAAATGGTCATTGGCATATCGATCCCAGCGAGTCTGGATGCGCCGGTATAGCTTCTGCCAAGCTTCGTGGTTTTCCTCGGAGTAAAGCTCGTAGGGTTGTTCGATATAAAGGTCGCCGCGAGTGCGGGCTTCCTCCACAAACGGGGCGTGCCCAGTGGTGAGCCCGGTAGCCGTGGCAGGCCGAGGCATTTCACCTCAACCTTACCACAGTTTTCTGGTACTGACAACCTCCTACAGGTGGTGCTGATTTAGCCCCATCGAATGACAGGCTTGGCAGCCAGCGCCGTCCTCTTCCCGGGTAGAAACGGCGAGCGTCAACGGGTGGCCTCTTCGGGCGGCGAGATTGGTCACGCGATAGCCCGGCCGGCCGGAGGGCGGCACGCAACGCAGATCCCACTCGGCGGGGCGGTCCAACTTCAGATCAGCCTGGGTCGACGCAATCTGGACATCGGCTCGGAGACTGGGTGCCGGGAGCTGGTATGCCCCGACGATCGTCGCGATGGCGAGCGTGGCCGCAATGGCCCATCGGGTCCAGTGCAGGGCGGGGGCAGTCGGAACTTCGGTCGCCCGCTCGATCCGCTCCCATAGACTCTCCGGCGCCCGGACCGGACGCAGGTTTCGCGCGAGTTCATCCCGCAGCCACTTAGACAAACTTTCCTCCTTCCGGCGCCAGATGACCCAGCCGGCGTTCCAGCAGTTTGTGCGCGCGATTCAGGCGCGACGCGACGGTGCCGGGCGAGCAGCCCAGCGCCTCGGCGATTTCGTCGTAGGCCAAGCCTTCCGTGTATCGCAGGACGATCACCATGCGCAGCTCCGGCGCCAGTTTTTCGACGGCCGAGCGAACCCGGTCCGATAGCTCGTTGCGAAGCAACTCCTCGCTGGGGTTGGCATCTTTCGCCAGCAACGTCGCGGCCCATTCTTCAACCAGCGGCAGCAGCCGGCGGTCCTTGCGTCTGCGGTCGAGGCAGGCGTTGACGACCAGGCGGTACAGGAAGGTATCGAGAGTCGATTGCCCGCGGAAATCGCGGATGCAGGAAAACAACTTGAGAAACGTGTCCTGCGCGACGTCCATGGCCGCCGCCGGATCCCCGGAAAAGCGAAGCGCGATCGAATACACGCGGTCCTTGTGGAGCTCGAAGACAGCCCGGAAGGCGTCGCGGTCGCCGCGCTGGCACGCTGCAACGAGTTCCCGCTCGGTCCCTTCCAGCACCATCCTCGGAATTGCTGCCTCCTATTGGACGATTTGGGGGGCGTAATTCTTCGGCGAAATTACGCCGCCACGCGCGCCGGCAGTTCCTTCACCAGTTCGGAAACAAACGCTTTGGCGTCGCCGAACAGCATCAGGGTCTTGTCGAGATAATACAGATCGTTATCAATGCCGGCAAAGCCCGGGTTCATGGAGCGCTTGATCACCATCACGGTACGCGCCTTGTCCACGTCGAGAATCGGCATGCCGTAGATCGGGCTGGTCTTATCGGTCCGCGCCTTGGGGTTGGTGACGTCGTTCGCGCCAATTACCAGGGCCACGTCGCACTGCGGAAAATCGCCGTTGATATCGTCCATTTCGACTAGTTTGTCGTAGGGGATATCCGCTTCGGCCAGCAGTACGTTCATGTGGCCGGGCATGCGTCCGGCCACCGGGTGGATCCCAAACTTCACATCAATCCCGCGCTTGGTCAGGCTGTCGAACAACTCGCGGATCTTGTGCTGCGCCTGCGCCACCGCCAGCCCGTATCCCGGAATGATGATGACGCTGCTCGAGGCCTCCAGGATCGACGCCGCTTCCTCGGCGCTCGCGCTGCGATAGCTGCGCTGCTCGGCTTTGCCCGTGCTTACCTGGACCTGTCCGAACGCGCCGAACAGCACGTTGGTAAACGAGCGGTTCATGGCCTTGCACATAATGATCGACAGGATCAAACCGGACGACCCGTCGAGCGCACCCGCCACCACCAGCAGGCGGCTGTTGAGCGCGAAACCCATGGCGCACGCCGAGAGGCCGGCGTACGAGTTGAGGATCGCGATGACCGTGGGCATGTCCGCGCCGCCGATCGGGATGATCAGCAGAACGCCGAACACCAGCGAGAGCCCGGCGAAAATCGGGAACAGTTGCGTCTGGGTCGGATCAATCCCCAGCCAGACGGCTAAGCCGGCCGCGATGACAAATAGCAGGAAATTGACGGCATTCTGATTGCGGTAGGTGATCGGCCTTTGCGGCAACACTTCCTGCAGCTTGCCCATCGCCATCAAGCTTCCTGTAAAGGTAAGGTAGCCGAGCAGCGTTTCGATCACCAGAGCCACGATAATGAACCCGCGCAGTTCCTCGGCATTGTTGGCCTGCCGCTGGTAGAACTCCGCAGTTCCGACCAGGGCCGCCGCGAGCGCGCCGCACGCATGCGACAGCGCGGTTCGTTGCGGCACCGCGGTCATAGGCATGATATAGGCAATCGGGATTCCTACCGCCGTCCCAATCACGATGGCAGAGATGATCCACGTCCAGTTGTGGACAAACCCAATGCCGACTGCCTGCACGCCCGCCACAATGGGTCCCGGGAATCCGATGAAGGTCGCGATGACGGCGATCAGCATGCCGATCTCGCCGGCGAAGACGCCGTGCCGCGAACTGTCCGGATGGTTCATCCATTTCAACGAAAGGATGAACAGCCCTGCCGAGATGATGTAGAGGTATTGGACCAGGTGTTCCATTTACTTCTTCACCTCGCCGCGCTTCTTGAACATCTTCACCATCCGGTCGGTAATCAGAAACCCGCTTACGATGTTGGTGACAACCGCCGTGATCGCGATGAAGCCGAGAATTTTGCTCAGATCGGTGGCGTGTTCATTTCCGGTGATGATAATGGCGCCCACCACCGAAATTGCCGAAATCGCGTTGGTCAGCGACATCAACGGAGTATGCAGCAGCGGAGAGACTTTGCGGATGACCTCCAGGCCGATGAAGGTCGCCAGCATAAAAACGAAGAGAAACAGTTCCAAATCGCCCGTCATCAAGACTCCTGTGAAGCGGATTAAACCGCTTGCAATTCCGGCAATCCCAGCAACTCGCGGACGCGCGGGTGAACCACTTCGCCGCCGTGAGTGACCATCGTCTCTTTGACGATTTCGTCCTCGCGGTTGAGGGTGAGGTTGCCTTCCTTGTTAATGAGATACTTCAAAAACGTGAGAATGTTCTTCGCGTACATCTGGCTGGCGTGATAGGGGATGGTGGACGGCAGGTTGACGGGGCCGTAGATTCTCACGCCCTTCTCTTCCACCACCTCGCCCGGCTTGGTCAGCTCGCAGTTTCCCCCACGCTCTGCCGCGATGTCGACGATGACTGAACCCGGCGCCATGCGCTGCGCCATGGCGCGCGTGATCAGGATCGGTGCTTTTCTTCCAGGGACCGCGGCCGTGGTGATGACCACCTGCTGGTCCGCCAGCACGTTGCCCAAGGCTTCCTGCTGCTTGCGATAGAAATCCTCGCCCATGGCCTTGGCGTAGCCGCCCTTGTCTTCGGCGCCGCCGGCTTCGATATCGAGCACTACGAAACGAGCGCCCAAGCTCTCGATCTGTTCCTTCACCACCGCGCGAATGTCGTAGCCGCTGACCACGGCGCCCAGCCGGCGCGAGGTGGCAATCGCCTGTAATCCGGCGACGCCGGCGCCGATCACCAACACGCGCGCCGGAGCGACGGTGCCGGCGGCCGTCATCAGCATGGGAAACATGCGAGGCAGCGAATCGGCGGCGATCAGCACTGCTTTGTAGCCGGCGATGGTGGCCATCGAAGAGAGCGCGTCCATGCTCTGCGCGCGGGTAATGCGGGGCATCAGCTCCATCGAAAGGAAGGTGGCGCCGCGCTCGGCCAGCGATTTTGCAGCGGCCCCGGCCGTCAATGGCTCGCCGAAGCCGATGATGGTCTGGCCTTTACGGATGAGCGAAAGGTCGCCCGCGCCGGTCTCGGGGTTTGCGCCCAGGCTGCGCACCTGCAGGATCACGTCCGCCTGCGCGAATACTTCGGAGCGGCTGCTCGCGATGCGGACGCCCTTGTCCGTATATTCACGGTCCAGAAAGCCGGAGTCTTCGCCGGCACCCGCTTCCAACAGGATCTGTGCACCCGTCTTGGCGAGCACCGACAGCGCGCCTGGCACCAGCGCCACACGGCGTTCCCCTGGCGCCGATTCTTTGACCACCCCGGCAATGACAGCCACTCAGTTTCTCCCGATGGGCCGTAGAGACAAACCTCTCCGGTCCGGCTTGAATTCGAGCTAGCTCATTATGATGACATACGGGGACGGGTGCCCGTCAACCGCGGTCGCGCTAGTCACCCACCTCCTGAAGCGCCCTCTGGCCCATGGCACAATGGATGGAATCGGAAAGCGCACTGCGCGGGGTGGCGTGCGCCGGATGGTTACGGTTATGACGGCGCGGCCTGGCGGGAAGGACCCTCCCGAAGCATCACCGGATCAACTGGCATTTCGCCGGTTCCTCGAGTGGCTCGATGAGGGTTCCGATTCGGGCGGCCAGAACTATCTCGAAATGCACCGTCGGCTTGTAACTTACTTTGACCGCAAGAATTGCGGGTCTCCGCAAGAGCTCGCTGACGAGACTCTCACTCGCGTGGCCAGGAGACTGGCGAAAGAAGGCGCCATCACGGGAGCCACTCCCGCGCAATATTGTTACATCGTGGCGCGGTTTGTCTTCCTCGAGCATCTGCGGCAAGCAGCGGCCTTGCCGCTCGAAGCGCGCGAATTACCGGCGCCCTCGGGAGCTGACGCCGCCTCTGAAGACCGGGCACAGATGCTTCGTTGCCTGGAGCAGTGTCTGACCCGGTTGGAAACCGGACAGCGCGAATTGATCCTCGGTTACTATCAGGGGGAACAGCGGGTCAAGATCGCCCTTCGCCGCAAACTGGCCGCGCGGCTGGGGGTCACGATGAATGCGCTGAGCATCCGTGCGTGTCGGATCCGCGACCGCTTGGAGGCTTGTGTCCGGGCGTGCGCGCGTGGAAAAACCCCCGACGTATTTTCGGAATTTCGCATTATCTAAGTAGGGATACCTGTGCCCGGCGAGCCCACTCACGACGATCCGATCCTGGTCCGGTATCTTCTCGGCACCTTGCCGCCAGAACAGGCGGAGCGCCTCGATGAGCTGAGCGTCTCGGACAATGATTTGGTCTGGAGGCTGCGGGCCGCCGAGAATGACCTGGTGGACGCGTATCTTCGGAACGAACTCTCCGGCGAGACGCTGGAACGGTTCCGGTCATTCTATCTTGCCTCGGCATATCGCCGCGAGAAGGTAAAGTTCGCCGAAGCCCTGCTGGCGCTGGGCGCACAAGAGCCGCAACCGTCCCTGAGCTGGTTCCGAATGCCATCGGCGATTTCGCGATGGGCATTGGCGTCGGGAATCGCGGCGGCGGTGCTGCTCGCCGGAGTCCTCCTGTACGAAAACGGGCGCCTGCGCAACCAGGTTCAGCAGGCGGAGCGGGAACGCGCGTCGCTCACCGTGAGCCGCGGGCAAACGGCCGCACCCGATTCACCTTTAGTGGCACTGGTGTTGAAGCCGCCGGTTCGAGGCGGCGGACCCATCCCCGAAGTGTTCGTCCCGCCCGGGGCGATGCGTGCCGTTTTCGCCCTGCGGCTGGAAACCGACGATTTCCCCGCATACTTGGTCTCCTTGAAAAACGCCGGCGCAAACGAGAGCCTCTGGCGCAGCGAAGAACTGAAGTCCATCAGCGGGGCGGTCTCCGTTTCCGTGCCGGCCAATCTGCTGCAACCCGGGGATTACGTACTCGAGCTTTCTCCGCTTGGCCCGAATCCTGAGCCGTTAGCGAACTACGTCTTTCGGGTGGTCGCCCGATGAGCCGGGTAGCCGTGCTTTTCTTTTCGGCGGCGTACGCCGCCATTGCGGCGGATCCCACCGCCTTAACTCTGGGACCTTCGCTTGAGCGTGAGATCTCCGGCTTTCAAACTCACGAATACTCCATCGCGATGCATGAAGGCGAATATGCGGGGCTCGTCCTGAAGCACCGAGGAGTCGATTTCACCGTGCGCCTGCTGGCACCGAGCGGCGGCAGCGTGGACTTCTCCGTCCCGCAGCGCCCCGGCGATGAAGAGTCCACGGGTTTCGTGGCAACGACCGCCGGCACGTACCGTCTGGATATCCGCGCGCCCTACCGCGGCACAACGGGGCGATATGAGCTGCGGCTCACCGAGATTCGTCCCGCCACCGAACACGATCGCCGGCTCTATGAAGCGCTGACGCTGGGCAGCGAATCGTACCGCCTGTTTCGTACGCAAGAATTTACCAAGGCCCTCCCTCTGGCTCGCCGCGCGGTTGAAATCTTCGAACGGGAATCGGGGCAGCAGAACAGCGCGGCTGCCCGATGGCTCTCGCACTTGGGTCGGATGCAGAGCGAGGTGGGCGCCTACGACCAGGCGGAACCGCTGCTGCGGCAGGCCCTCGAGCTACAGGAGAAAATTCGGGGCCCGGAACATCCCGAGACGCTGACGACGCTGGGTTATCTGGGCAACGTGTATGGCTATGTCGGCGATTACGCCCGGGCGGAACAGTTGCTCTCTCGCTCTTGCCAGTCAATCGAGATGACGCTCGGCAAGGA
>Ga0335077_10013208_pt1 | contig 10328 bp, 13 predicted proteins | sample Lox_Sample_31_FD_207151 | JGI IMG/M metagenome (GOLD analysis project Ga0335077, IMG submission 207151) | Soil microbial communities from Loxahatchee National Wildlife Refuge, Florida, United States - Lox_Sample_3.1 | ecosystem: Environmental > Terrestrial > Soil > Wetlands | place: USA...
CCGCCCGGAGGTCCCTACCGCCAGTGCCAGAGGCCACGCCGGTCCCGTCTTCTTGGTAAAGCCATGGCCGGGGCTTGGCTTACCCCTGGCCTGGCCGAGCATGAACGACGCTCACGCCAGGCCTTGGCACTTTGCTGCAGACTTTGGTGCCGCCTTGCCAGTTCGGGACGGATCCTCGGCGGCTCGGGTGCGATACGGCCTCCTCATCGAATCTGCCCGGCGCTGCCATCTTCGGGGCACGGCGTAAGGTTCCGCGTCACATGGACAAGGTCAGCGAAGATCCCCTGCCCAGCCTGCTCCTGACCCGCGCCAGGTCCCTGAACGATCACTTCGTGTAGAGTGTCGGTTTCGATCGCGAGCGCGTTAATCACCCCTGTTACGTGATAGAGAGGATCGCCGGAGGGAAGGGCCAGCGGTTCGACCCGTGCCTGCAGGCGCGCTGAAGGACCGCTCTCAGGTTCCGTCCGGATGCTCGCCACGAGTCTAATTCGACGTTCAGCGCGGGCGGCCTGCAGGATATCCTCAGACGTGATTCCAGTGATTCCTCGTGCGGTGACGTCGTTGAGTCCCAAGCTCTGGCCGAAGGCGATCGCGGCAAGGATGCGCACCTTGGCAACCACGTCATGTCCTTCCACGTCGTCGCTTGGGTCGGGTTCCGCATACCCTCGAGCCTGCGCGTCGCCCAGCGCGGCCGGGTACTGAAGGCCCCCATCCATCAGCGTTAGGATGTGGTTTGCGGTCCCGTTGAGGATGCCACGTACGGATAGAACGCGTGCCCCGGCCAGTCCTTCTCGAATCGTGCTGATCACGGGCGTTCCCGACATGACGGTCGACTCCATCCGGAAGTGCACTCCGTTGCGGCGAGCCGTGTCGAGCAGTTCCAGCGCCGCTGCCGCACAGGCGCCTTTGCTAGCGGTGATCACGTGGGCGCCACGTCCAAGCGCTCGTCGGAGGTGGCTCAGGGCCGGCTCCGACTTGCGCGGGTCCGTGTTGCTCGCTTCCGCGAGGACGTCACAATCGGTGTTCGTCAATCCCTCCAGTGCGGTTTCCCAGCGACGTGCTCCGGGATGGTCCACTAGCGGGCGCCCGGCCGCCACTAGTTCCATCAATGTGGGAACGTCAAGCCCCCCACTGTGGTGGATGAAACCATCGCGGCGAGTGGCCACGCTGACGATCTTCACGGTAGCTCCGCACTCGCTCTCGAGCCACGCCTGGCGGCGATGAACAGCCTGCGCCAGCCAGCGGCCGACAGTGCCAAATCCGACGATGGAGAGCCGCACTTCTCGCACGAGTGAGATGTAATTTCCCAGCAGCGTCAACGCCAGGTTCCATCGCACCGCCTTTCAGCGACCACGGTCCCCGTCGCGGGGAGCTTCTTGACAAGCGGTAACTCCACGGCGACCTCTCCTGCACGTCCATCGCCGAGACAGGGACGACGTTCCCCAGTCCTGTCCGAGCGGGTGCTCAGCTCCGGGGACGTGCCATGCGTGGCTGGCACGCGCAGCGAGCGGAGGGATCAATCAAGCTCACCGGCCTCCCCCCACCCAACGCCCTTCTGAGGGACTATGGCCTGCACAACATATGTGGCAGCCTCGCCAATCGACCAGAGAAAGGGCACAGAGCCTCGGTGGTCCTCTCGTCACGTAGAAGACGTCCGCAACGCCGGCCGTGCAGCGGCCATGGTTTGCATTTGTTCAGGCGCCTCTCCAGCCCCGCTTTGGGCATGCCCGCTTGCCTTCACGTCGTCACGGCTGGGCTGACCGTCGCCGACTCTTCCGTAGTGCCGGCCCCGGGGTTACGCCCCACGCATATCCTCCAGCACCGCCGCCGCCCCCTTCTCGGCAATCATCTAACGGTACGTGAAGGCCGCGCTCCAGCAGGAAGGGATGTCAGGGCCGAAGCCTGGATGTCATCGGGGACGTCTTCATCAATCTGAGCGGCCTCGACTCCGATTCCCATGAGCAACCGCCAGCCTTCAATTGCGTAGGACGTGCGGTGAATACCGACGAGGGGCGTAATAATTCATGGCGCGGGGGGATTTCGTCGAGCGCCTCCATCTCCCGCCCCGAAAGATGAAGGCCACTGCCGCCGCGGCGTTCTCCCGGTCTGGGCCACTGGGGTTGCTCGGCGTCCTCTACGCAAGCGGTGGGGGCGTCCCTAAAGGACCCGGTCCGGAGGCATCGTGCCACTAGCCTCGCAGCGCCCGCCACCAGGCGAGCGCGATCGGCCCGAGAGATGCGATTGCCACGGCCGGCTGAAGAAACGAGCGGCGTGGCGGCTTCACCTTGCGAAGCGCGAGACCCTCGACCACACCAAAGGTAAATCCAAACAGATGCGCGAGAAGATCCGCGCGCTCCCCGGTGCCAAGTAGGCCGAGGAGCGCTACGCCAGCGCTTAGCGTAAGCCAGGCACGGCGCTCGGGCACCTGTAACGCGCTTAGTGTACCCAGCGCACCGAACACGGCAGTCGAGGCTCCCACCGAGATATGCCCGGTGCCCGTAAGCAGGGCGGTCACAAAGTTACCCGTGATGCCGGCCGCGAGCGCAAGCCAGGCCGCGAGCGCCGGGCCGAGGCGTCGGGCCAACCCTGTGAGAAGCACGCTTAAGGCGACCGCGTTGCCGAAGGCGTGCGCAGCATCGGCGTGCAAGCTGAGCGCGGTCACGGCGCGCCACCATTCACCGCTAATGATGCGCGCTGCGTCCGCGCTCCCTCGTTCGACCCAGGCCGAGCCCCGGCCAAAGCTGAAAGTCGTGAAAGAGGCGATGAGTAGCGCAGCGGCGGCGCCCAGGCGCGATCCGCCGTAGTCTCGTTTCGTTGTTGCCTCGGCGCGTAGTCTGTTCTCCGCCTCCCAGGCCGCGACCGCCGACTCCGCCGCCGACGCTTCCGCTTCGTCGACGACGATCGCCCAGCGCCCTTCCGAGGTGGCCTTGACCTCGTGTGCGATGCCCATCGACTCGAGGACGAGGCTCTTCGCAAGAGCCGCATCGTGGTCGCGCTCCTGGCGCAGGTGCAACGCCGAACCGCCCAAGTTGAGCACTTCCGTCCCAGCAGAACGAGCACCGGCTCGGATACTCCATATGACGAACACGAAGTGGGGTCCACAACGCCCCAAGCGTAAGAGAGCCGCGTGGTGGCAAGCTAATCGCGAGCGCCGCCTTGCGCTCCCTGGCCGTCATGCCTCCATGGAGCTCAACGAGATGGCGAGCGCAGGGACGAAGCTTTCCGGCGAGGTACTCGAGGTGATCCCGACGCTACGTGAGGAGAAGCGGCGAACGGCAACGTCACAGAAGGGCAGACGACTTCGGGTCGAACTAGCGGTCGGGCGATCGAGCCCGCGAGAGCCGCAGCTTCTCGAGGATCTCCAGGACGGCTCGGTCGTCGACGTCGGTCCAGCTCTCGTAGGCATCGGCGACGGCAAAGCTCCACCCGGCCCGCACGTTGGCGCAGTAGACCTCGTCTGCCGAGGAGGCCACACGGTTCACGGCGCGCTCCGACCCTGTCGGGACGGCCACGATCACGCGGCCCGCGCCGGCGCCTCGGACGGCCTCGACGGCGATCGTCATGGTGAATCCAGAGGCGAGGCCGTCGTCCACGAGCACGACCGTCTCCCCGGGCGCCAGCGGCGCGGGCGAGCCCTCCATGAGGCTCTGCACGCGCCGACGCACCTTGGCGAGGGTCCGTTCGACGCCCTCTCTCGCCTCCCGTGCGTCGACGCGCAGGTGAGCCATCGCCTTTTCATCAAGTCGCACCCGCCCGTCGAAGGCGACGGCGCCGTAGCCCACCTCGCTGTTCCAGGAAGGCGTGACCTTGCTCACTACCGCCACGTCGAGCGGAAGGTGGAGTGCCTCGGCGATGGGCACAGCTACCGGCACGCCTCCCGCCGGAATGGCGAGGATCCGGGCTTTGACCGGGAGGTGCGCTTCGAGCATCCGCGCCAGGACCTCGCCGGCCTCCCGGCGGTTCCGGAAGACGAGCGTTCGATCTCGCAATTCGGGTAGCTCTCTCACCACGGGACCTCGCCAGTGCCTACCGGCGCGCTCCGCCAGCAGTTGCGATCCTCTCGAAGGACCGACCGGAAGACACGGGCGTCCTCTCGAGGGTGAATCTACCCTGCCTGCTCCCCAGCGGCCGCTCCTGGCACACCTGTCTACACCCTGGGGGCGCCTCCGGGCGGGGGGTGCCTCCGCAAGGCCCAGGCGTAGGTCAGGCCGTTCGCCACCACCACCGCTGCCGCGAGGGCGCTCCCGGCGGCCGGCGGGAGCGGCACCGGGTAAACGACCGGTACCAGGTAATGCTCCACGAACCCACCCGCGTACCCGGTTCCGCCAGCGAGGGCGCGAAACCGGTTCTCCAGCGGCGTCAGGGGACAGACCCAGGCCCAGTGCTCGATGGCTGCCCCGTACACGGCGCAGGGCATATGCACCAGGGCGGCCCAGCGCCTCCACCGCACCGCCAGGCCGCCCAGCACGACGAAGAGAATGAAGGCGAGGTGCAGGGCCAACACCGCGTCAGCGAGGATCCCGTACATCACGCCCCTCCTGCCCCGCGGCGCGTCAGCGCGCGCGATGGCTCGACGCGAGGAACGTCGACCGGCGGTCGCGGCGGATTCCCCTCGTCACTGGAGAATCGGCAGGCGAATCCGTTGCTCGTGCCTGCTCAGCGTGTCGGCGGCATGGGGCTTCGCCCTCCAGTCGGACCACTGGTCGGTGTACGGGTCGTAGCCACACTTGAGCGGCTTGCTGTTCTCGGCGTCCGGATCTTCGAGGAACGCGCGGCAGTCGGTGCAGGCGTAGCGGTACTGGCAGTCCCGGCAGACCTGGATGTCGTCCTTCCGTATCCTCCAGGCGCTCTGGAAGGCGCTCGAGGAAGCGACCTCGGTCAGGGCGACGGCCTGGTGATGGCCGAAGGACCTCGCCATCGCCGGGCAGTTCCGGACGTGGCCGTCCTCGTCGATGGAGATCTTCCGGTTCAAGCAGCCGTTGAAGAGGCGCAGCTCGTTCACGGCGCGCGTCGAGGGCGCGAGGAGTTCGCTCCGGGAGATGGCGCCGCAGTCCAGGCGCGACGCCATCTTCCTTCTCGTCATCCTCACCTCGATGGTGACGAGCGGCCCGGAAGTCCCGCTCGCGCCGTACTCGACCCGAATCGTCCGGTCCTGGTCCGCCGAGTGCACGGTGAGGCCCGCCAAGAGGCGGTTCGCGCTCATGGTCCGGAGGTAGTCGTCGTCCGAAAGAGAGGGTTCGTGGGGCAACACCCCCTCCACGGTCTGGATCGAGGTCCCGCGGCACAGCTCGGCCAGTTCCCCGAGATGACGGAGGCCGAACAGCGTCGAGTAACTCCGGACCTGAACGTGCTGACAGCCGAGCGAATCGAGCGCCTCTACGATCTTGCGGTAGTCGTGATGCTGCGAGCGCACGTCGATGATGGCGTTATCGATCAAGCCCGGTTCGTTGAACGAGGAAGGGATCTCCGGAAACGGCCCGAGGTCGTCCACCAGCGCCATGTACTCGTTGCTCGAGAGGAAATCGAGGAAGTCGCGGAGGTTCGCCCGGTCCTCCTCGGAGAAATCGCCCAGGATCTGGCCCAGCCGCCGCGTCCGAAACAGCTCGAAGAGCGGATAGTACTCCGACGGAAACGTCGAGATGCTCCCGCGCGTCAGATCGTAGATCGCCGAGGCCGCACTGCCCTTGACCGGCACGCAGTCGGTGAACACGAAGACGTACTTGTCGAGGGACTCGTTCCAGGTCGCGTCGCTGCTCATGGCTAGAGCTCCGGCTTGGAGATCGGCTTGTCCGCGGCACGGACGAAGGTGGTGTGATGGCGGTACTTCGACAGCTGGAGCGTCAGCAGGCTCGCCTTCGACTCGTCGAGGATGGCGTGGCTGACGAAGATCCGGGCGAACCCGATGGGCAGGCGTTGCCTGAGGAGCGGGTCCAGGACCAAGATTTCGAGCTCATCGTTCATGGGCGAGAAGCCTTTCCGCGATCAGCCGCTCAATCGACAGATTGCAGCCCTCGGAGAGCGGGCCGAACTGACCCACCGGATTGACCTCGAGAAAGTAGTACTCCCCGCTCTTGTCGACGATCAGGTCGATCGATCCGGTATTGAGGCCCAGCCGGTCGGCCAGGCGCGACAGCTTGTCCTCGACCTCCCTGGGGAGCTGGAACGGAATCACCCGGTTCGGTTTGACCGAGTTGTATTTTCGGTAGTCGACCCGGGTCTGCTCGTCGTTCTGCGAGAAAATCCCGACGCTGAGGAAGGTCTTGTCGAGGAAGAACACCCGTAGCTCGATCGCCTTTTCCACGTATTGCTGGAAGAAGGAGGGGGCGATCCGCTCCCCGAGCCCTTCCAGGCTCGCTTGCTCGAGCCGCTCGGTGTACGTGAAGTACCCGGCCTTGCTCTCCTGGACGTCGAACAGGTAGAGCCCGTCCGACATCGCCTTGGAGACGTACGAGGCTCCCGAATCCACCAGCGACTGCGTGTAGGGACGCGAAGTGGTGACGCGAAAGGGCGGGGTTCGAAGGCCGAGCTCGCGGGCCAGCTCCAGGACGAGGAGCTTGTTCGGGTTGGACCCGTTCGCGCTCCCCAGCACGGCGCAGCGCTTCCTCAAGACGTAGTGAAAGTGCTCGCGAAGCCGGAGGTCCTCCTGGTGGAGCTTCTTGTTCAGGTGCTCCGTGAGCGCCTGGGACTGGGGGGCCTCGACGGTGGGGAAAAGGCCTCTGAACCAGAAGTCTCCCTTGCGAAGCCACGCGCTCGAGACGTCCGCGAGGCGGAAGCATTCGTCATCGACTTGCACGTGGTAGTCGTCGTCGGCGAACGTCAGGTCCACGCGATACGTCTCGTCCCCGTTGATGCGAAGGACCTTGGCGTCGCTCAGATGGTGGACCCATCTCATCACATCGAGGGTGGAGGGATCCTTGGCGGTGCTGAAGATCAGGATCATCGCGGCGAGCCCGGTGTGGCGGCTGGAACGGCCTGGGAAAGGAAACGTCCTCCAGCGGGTCTCCGCTGGAGGACGTCCTGGTTAAAGAAGGAAGATGCCCGAGTCGGCGTCGTCGGTGCCGTCGATGTGGCACACCGACTTCGTGCCCGCCGTGCCGGTCGAGGTCCCGAGCTTAAGGCTCAACCCGCCCGTCACCTGCTTGAGCTCCTCCATGCTGAGGGTGGTGGCCTTGAACTTCGGAAGCCGCTGCGTCTTCTCCGTCTTCTTCATTGTCTTTCTCCTTTTGGTTTGTTGTTGCGCTAAGGGACCGAGTCGTCTCTCTCGCGCTCGCCCTGCACAAGGGACAGCTCAGGCCCCGAGATCTGACGGCGCCCCCTCGGGCGGCCGCGACCGTTCCGTCGCGTCCCTCCGGGGAGGCGATGGAAATCCCTACGCCCGGGCTCGCCGTGGCGTCCCGGGTGGACGACCGAGAAGGTCCGTCCACGTGTCTTTCTCCCCGGCTGGCAGCGGTCTCCGCGACGTGACGAGCGACCAGCCCCATGCTGGAACTCCGTGGGCCAGGGCCGTGGGTAACGGGCGCTGGGCCGTCCGTACCCGTCCAAGTCGGGGCGTGTAAGGTAATTTTTGCCCCGTGGAGGGCACCTCCACGGCCGCTCGAGGCCACGGAGGCCCTTGGCAGGCGCGGCGACCATCGGCCAGGGTCCGAGCGGGGTGCCGCCTCGGGCTCTCCCCGGGTCGGCTCGCCGGAGACTGTAGACGGCTGCCTGTTTCCGGGCCGGAATGACCCTTGAGGAAGAAGGCGGCCGAAGGGGGAGCAAGAGGAGGACGGTGGGGTGAGGTTTAGCCTTTCGGCTTCTTGCGAGCAGCGCGTTCGGTGGCCTCCTTGTTGCGCCAGGAGTCGGCGTCGATGTCGACGACGTGGCAGTGTTGTACGAAGCGATCGATGAGAGCGGCGACGCAGGCGGCTCCAGGGAAGACGGTCCCCGACTGCTTATAGGCAAGGTTGGTACTGATGACGGTGGAGCGCTTTTCGTGGCGGCGGCTGATGAGGCTGTAGAGCAGGTCGGCGGACCGACTGTCGCAGGGGAGGTACCCTAATTCGCTAATGGCGAGCAGGTCGACGCGCGTGTACCGGCGCAGTCGACGCTCGAGAGCCGGGACGGACTCCTGGCGGGAAAGGTCGGCGATCACGGCGGCAAGGGTCGTGAAACGAACGGTATGGCCCTTGAGGAGCGCAGCGTGCGCGAGAGATTGGCCGAGGTTGGTCTTTCCGACGCCGCTCTGGCCGCGAAAGAGGACGTTATCTCCTCGTGAAAGGAAGCCGAGCTCGAGTAATTCCCCGTAAAGTGTTCGATCGATCGAGCGAGGGTGGTTCCAGTCGAAGCGGTCGAGCGGCTCGAAGGCCAACGGTGGCGTCCTTGGTGCGGGCCGCGAGGTTCCGTTCCTCGCGCTCGCGGCGCTCCAAGGCAACGAGGTCTTCGAAGCACTGGACCGCGGAGGCTCGGGACTTGGTGAGTTGCTTGATCAGAGCGTGCAAGGCATCCGCGGAGGCGCGGATCCCAAGGGCGCGCAGAGCGCTAACCACGTCGTTTTGGCATCGTAGGTTTCCAAGTCGTGAGGGATGACGTCACGATCGCGCAGGTGAGGGGCGAGTGGGACGTCGATAGGGACAGGAGCGTTTCGAGCAGAGCGCCGCTGCTCGCACAATGCGGCGAAGGCACCGGGGTCGTGCATGCCGCGGGCGATCACCTCTTCGACGGCGGCGGTGAACAGTTCGGCGCCGTAGAGGTCGAGGAGCTTGAGCGTCCTCGCTGTCATGGAGCCGAGGTTGCGCCCAGCTACGACCCAGCGCTCGTAGAGGATGTCGATGGTGGGGACAGCGGCCTTCAGCCGGTCTTGGCCCTGGGCTCCCTGGAGGTCCCGCTTCTGGGCGAGGATGGCCTCGCGATGTGTTCGCTTGCCTCCACTGTCTGGCGGCGGCCCCAGCAGCGGAGGTGCTGTGCGACGGGCGCAGCCCCCGCGAGCAGACGTACTTCGCGATCGTCAGCGGCCACGATTCGGAAAGGGATCCCTCCCTCGGAGCGCGTGTCACGGCCTTGGCTATCCGAAACGGGCTTCAGGAATTTCTCGCTGGCAACAGCGAAGGCGCTCCTCTCAAGAAATTCCTGGCCGAAAAGATCGACCTTGGCAGGCGCGAGGGCAGCCTTCTCACTGGATGACAGAACCGCGTACTCTCAAGTTGACTATGGCGAGTGGCACAACTTCCTCGGCAACAAGGGACTCGGCGATGCTCTCCTCAGCCGCCTTCGCCACCAGTGCCATACCGTCAAGATAGACGGACCCTCCCTGCGCGAACCCGAGAGCTGACCGAGCCACGGTCACCGCCTCCTGCTGCGCCACTTATCCCGGTAACTCGGTGGGTCCTCAATGGGCTCCTTGGGCTCCTCTGTCCTCACCGCAACGAAAGTCGTCTCGTCACCGTCCTTGATCCGTATCCGCCCCTTGAGCCTGCCCTCCTTGTCCACCGAAGCCGTCCCCGTGCCCGAGATCGGATCGAACTCGGAGGCTCCCTCCCAGCTAAACGAAACGCCCCTCTTTGTGGGCCGCAGATGTACGTGCGCCAGGATGGCAGCCATCCGTAGCTGATCGTCCTCCCCAGTCAGTGACAGAAGCGCTGGCCCGAGCAGCTCAAGTGCTTTTAGGTCCCATAGTTCGCAATCGACGATTCGCCACCAACCGGCCCATCCCTCGGCAACGCCCATGACACCCGACTCTACAGCGAGCCCAGCCAGCTGACGCTCAGATTCTGCTCCACGTCCGGTCCATTCCTGGCGAGCGCAGGTGGGTCAGTCTTGACGAGCGGCGAAGACCGCATCACAAAGCGTGAGTTCGACGCCTTGCCGAAGTGGTCGGTGTGGACGCGGCTAACCTCAAACTTGAGTACTCTGAAAGGCTCCCTTCCACGTCCCAGGTGGGTCCATTCTTGACGCCCATCAGTGTCCGCGAATCGCGCTATTGCATATCGGGGGCAGTAGCGAGCGACAATCGAGCTGCGACCTCGCCGATCCGTAGGCTCACTCAACGGGCTCCGACACCAACGTCACCGCACGTGCATCGAGGCGCCAACTCCCTCAGGGAGGAGGCAAGGACATGGACAGCCTAGATGCCGTGTTGGCCCTATTGACCGATTTCCTTTCACATCCGACCGCAAAGTACCTCGTCGAGGCCTTTGTTCTGCCTGCTTTCGCATACGTGGGCATTTTCTCCCTATTGCTATGGCCGCTGTTCATCGGACCGTTCGCCGGCACGTGGAGCGCTCTTGTTCAGGCGGGGCGCCCAGGATGGATCTCTTTCGTTCCAATCTATAACTGGATTGTGCTCTTACAGA
>Ga0335077_10013209_pt1 | contig 10328 bp, 6 predicted proteins | sample Lox_Sample_31_FD_207151 | JGI IMG/M metagenome (GOLD analysis project Ga0335077, IMG submission 207151) | Soil microbial communities from Loxahatchee National Wildlife Refuge, Florida, United States - Lox_Sample_3.1 | ecosystem: Environmental > Terrestrial > Soil > Wetlands | place: USA: Florida...
TTCGTGAAATCAGAAAAAACAATCCCATTCCTCTGACCATTAATTGGCTGCGTGGTAGAATACTTGACGAAGAAACCCAAGCTCCTTTTTGACGGTCGACGAATGTGCCTTTCGTTTCCCGTGCATGATCTCTCCGTTCAACCTCTTCACTTTGTACGTTGAAAGCAAAGATTTCGAAACATCCGACCTTCTACCCATTTTTTATCCATTCGACATCCCCATTCGACAGCAATCACAAACATAATATCTTGACAAAGCCATCGGCAAAGTTTAAATTAATTCACCTAATGAAAGGGTATCCATGCGCTGGAACAAACGCATTACTGTTTTATTCATTCTGCTTTTCCTTGCTTCCACGTTCGTGGCGGTATCGCACCACCATGAAAATACGGCGGACAATCACGACTGCCCAATTTGTATTGCCATTAATCATGTCCCCGTAACCAGCCAATCGATGGTTGCTTTTGATAGTGTCCCCTGTTTCACGGAAGTAATAGTTGTCGCTCCTTTACCTCTTTTTGCCGAAAATCTCTTTTTGTATTCCCTGAACAATCGCGCCCCCCCTGTCTAAATGCCTGCAAATTTGCATCTCGCAATCAAATAGTAAGAGCGGGACTTCCCTATCTATCATCGATTAGTCGGGAAGGAAACTGCCTTCTTAATCTTTCCGCAATAGTTTACATCTTTCGGAAAAATTGCGTCCCCGCGCGATAAAGTGCTCGCTCTATCTATTTGTGCGCATAATCAACTCATCCATGTAGGACCTTCCGATAGGAGCATTTTGCCTTTATTTTTCTTTCTGCTCGTTCAGTCCGGCGTTACGAGCAGGTCTGACTACGGTTCCTTCTACTGTGGGCGGGGAGAGGTCTTACCGAGCAACTTTATAATCTTAGATAGTCTGGCGTTACAAGCTGTTCGCCACCATAGGATAGAATAGGAGAATGCAATGCGATCAATAAAGGCTTTAACGGGCTCCGCATTGGCGCTCGCTCTTTTCATCATAATGGCGGCCGTGGTTTATGCCGCCCCTGGAGCTACTGACGAAATTCATGGAACGATCAAGGACGCCCTGGGAAGACCCCTGTCCGGGGCAAGCCTGGTACTGAAATCACCCGATGAAACTATCATCGACAGGACTCAAAGTGATGCCGACGGCCAATTCGTGTTTTCGAGTGTAACGCCGGGCAACTATGCGGTCATGGCGGAAAAAACCGGTTTTCAGGCAGGCACCGCCAAAGTGACGGTTGAGGCCGGAACAATAGCCACGACATCACTGACTCTGACCGCCAAGGAAGCACTTGAAGTGTCACTCGTGGCAGAGCGCTTGAACCAGGCTCGAAACAGTCTGTCACCAAAAACGGGAGGCAGTGAATATAATTTTAATCAGAATGATATTGCCGTCTTACCTCAGGGGGAGAATACGTCCTTCAACCAGGTGTTGCTCCAGGCGCCCGGCGTGGCCAATGACTCGTTCGGCCAGCTGCATGTGCGGGGTGACCACGCTAATCTCCAGTACCGCCTTAATGGTGTTATCCTGCCCGAGGGGATTACCGGATTCGGCCAGGCGCTAGATCCCCGGTTTGTCGACCGGATGGACCTTCTGACCGGTGCGCTGCCGGCCCAATACGGCCTCCGCACGGCGGGAGTAATCGAAATAGATACCAAAGCCACCTACGAGACAGCAGGGCGTATCGATCTCTACGGAGGAAGCAACAACACTGTGCAACCGAGCTTCGAGTTCGGAAGTTCGAAGGGGAATCTGACCTACTATCTGACCGGTTCCTACCTGCAAAACGACTTGGGCATTGAAAACCCCACCTCCAGCTTCAACGCGATCCATGACAAGACGGAACAATACAAGGGCTTCGGGTATTTATCATACCTCGTCAATCCCACGACGCGGTTAAGTCTTATGTTCGGCAGCTACGATGGTTACTTTCAAATTCCCAATAATCCAGGACAACCTGTCACCAACCCGAGCTACCTCACCCAGCTGGGCCTTGCCGGCTACAACTCTGCCATATTGAACGAGAATCAGTACGAGAACAATCGCTATGGGGTCGTAGCATTGCAAAGTTCTATCGGATCGGACTTCGATTACCAAATCTCCACGGTCACCCACTATACGAGCGTCCATTTCACGCCTGATCCTATCGGCGACCTGGTTTTCAACGGCATCGCCTCGGATGTTTTCCAAAGCAGTTTAAGCCAGGGCTTACAGGGTGACGGCAGTTACCGCTTAAACGTTGCTCACACGATCCGGATGGGATTTTTTACGAGCATCGAAAATACAGAAAGCAACAACACGTCCTTGGTTTTTCCGGTAAACGCTGCCGGTAACGCAACCGGCCCGCCGGAAACAATCACGGACAACAACCCGGTGAGCAGTAACACCCTCCTGTCATTGTACCTGCAGGATGAGTGGAAACCGTCTGAAAAATTGACGGTAAACTATGGTCTTCGGTATGACGAGATAGATTTTTATTATGGGGAAGCCAGTCAACTGAGTCCCCGTCTGGGCCTGGTTTATAAGGCGACACCGGAGACCACGCTGCACGCCGCCTATGCCCGAGATTTCACACCGCCGCCAACCGAGCTGGTCCTGACGAAGACACAGAGCGCGTTCGCAGGCACCTCCGGTGCGGTGCCGGGCGAAAATTCACCCGTTGTGCCGGAACGGTCCCATTATTTCGACGCCGGAGTAACCCAGAAGATCAATCCATCGCTGACCATCGGCGTTGATGGCTACTACAAGATAATCAGGGATCTGATCGACGAGGGCCAATTCGGCCAAGCCCTGATCTTTACCCCTTTTAATTATTCACAGGGGAAAATCTACGGTGTGGAGCTGACCGGCAATTACCGCTCCGGTAATTTTGCCGCATATGCAAATTTTGCCTATACCGTCAGTCTGGCCAAGGAGGTTTCGTCGGCACAGTTTAACTTCCCTCAGGATGAGTTGAACTACATCGCCAACAACTGGATACATACGGACCATGACCAGACCTCTACCGCCTCCGCCGGCATCTCCTATCTCTGGTTGGGAACTCAATTCAGCTCCGATGCCACCTTTGGAAGCGGCTTACGGAGCGGGTTCGCCAATACAGATCACGTGCCGAGCAGCACCCAGGTCAATCTGGGGGCGACGCGTAAGTTTGTGTTGGGAAGCTTCGGCCCCATGGAGGCGCGTCTGAGCGTTATCAATGTTTTTGACAAGGTTAATATAATCAGGAACGGAACCGGAATCGGCGTATTTGCGCCCCAGTACGGGCCGCGGATTGGGTACTTCGCCGGCATCAGCAAATTATTTTAAGGTTGACGGAGGGGAACTCGTTCCCCTCCACATCTATCTATTGGATTGAGAGGTTTACGATGCAAGAACTACATATAGCTTTAGAAGCGTTGAGATTCGGCGGCGCGATGGTCTATCCGTTATTGGTGCTCGCGGTTTTGGCAGCGGTTGTCGTACTCGACAAGGCGTTCGTTTATTGGCGGTACGTGCGCCTTCCGGGATCACTGCTTGAACTTGTTGAAACCTATGATTTTTCGTGGGCCGATTTAGAGCGGCAATTGACAGAGCTAAACCAGCAAAACTATTTTCAGCGGTTTTTCCGCGTCGTCATGGACAACCGCGGGAAGCCGGTCTGGTGGGTGGAATCGCGCGCCGGCGATGAAGCCCAATTGATTGAGCAGTCATTAAGCCGGGGGCTCTGGGTGCTTGAAACCATCGTTACGGCTGCCCCTCTTTTGGGACTGCTAGGCACGATCACCGGGATGATGCATGCTTTCAACCTGATCGGCAGCAATGGCTTGGTGGACCCAACCGGAGTGACAGGAGGGGTGGCTCAGGCACTGATCGCGACCGCGCTGGGTCTCTTCATTGCCGTCATTGCCCTGTTCGCTTTCAATTTCTTTTCGCGTCGACAGACACAAATGCTTGATGAAATGGAACGACTGGGGACGCGGCTGGTGGACAACATCCGCATGGCTGAGGTTGTTCAGGAGGACGCCCATGAAACTGCGTAAATCCCGCCAACACCGGCGCGGCCGAATCGAAATTATCCCGATGATCGATGTGATGTTCTTTCTCCTCGTCACGTTCATGCTTGCTTCGCTCTCCATGCAGAACCTGCATTCACTGGCGGTCAATCTCCCCCAGGGGCATGCTGCTGCCATGCAGCCCAAGACCCCGGTGACGCTTACCATCACCCGGGACAGCCGCATCCTCTTGGACGAGATCCCGGTGACTCTGGAGACGCTTGCCGCGTTCTTGAAACCGATGCTCAAGGAGGACTCGAGTGTCATTGTGGCGGCCGACAGCGCAGTGCCTTACGGAGTAACGGTCCAGGCGATGATGCAGTGCCGTGAGGCGGGTGCCCAGCATTTTCTTATCGCGGTTAAACATGTCAGGTGAGATTATATTAATGAGAACGTCACGAAGCATAGATAGCCCTTGGCACCGCCTCCCCTGGACGCTGCCGACAGCCCTGCTGATTTGGGCCTTGGCGTTATTGGGGTTAACATATTTTATGGAAAAGCCCACTCATCAGCCGCTGGAGCCGTCTGCCATCGATGCCCAGTTGTTGATTGAGCAGTCCGTATCGCCTGCGTCTGCCGCCGTGCACCAACCCAAACCACTGCCCCAAGTCAGGCCACAGCCGGCTCCTGTGATATCTAAGGTGAGCCCCACTACCGAGCAGAAGCCACCAGTCCAGAAGGCGGAAGAGACAACTAACGCTCCCAGTAACGCTCATGCCACGCCGAGTGAGGGACCGGTAACGGGATCGGTGAACACCTCTGCGAACGGTCGCACCCAGGCCGGGTCATATAACGGAACGGGTTCGTCTCAGGGTGATATAAACGCAAGCAGCGGAGCCAGGGCAATTGTTCAACCAATGCCGCAAATCCCGGATGACCTGCGGGCGGAAGTGTTCAATTTCATTGCGCTGGCGCGCTTCCATATTGCCGTCGATGGCAGCGTAAAGGTGGAACTCGCTAAGCCGACCCCGAATCCACGTCTGAATAGGATCTTGCTAGATAGCCTCAAGAAGTGGCGGTTTATTCCGGCAATTAAGAACGGCAAGCCCGTGGACTCGACAGAAGATATCGTTGTCAAGATAGAGGTCAAATGATTACAAAGCGAATAGAAGCCGGTAGTCACGCACTTGTCTGGCCGGATATCAATCGGCGTTCAAATCGCGTTCAATGATACAAGTGGAATTCTTTACCCTTGTCACAAAATTGACTATGCAGACTTGTAGGTGGATCTCGCGGAGATCCTATTTTAATTTAAGAACATAATATAGGTTGTAACTTTTAATGCAGTTTTCTTGCTGTATTTGGTATGAGCTTGGCTATTCCGATCCAAGCCGACCCACTGCTCCGGTGAGATATCCAGCCACGATTCTGATTTGATCCATAAGACCATTAGCCATTTTTCGGCAAAATTAACTCATTCGTATTGTTATTATTCCCGCCCGGATAATGACCATGATAATTAACGTCATTTGCATATAGGGCAAGAATATTTTTATAATGGGGGGATTATAGAAAATTAAGGTTCTATAAGACCGATGAGGAAAAAACTATTACAATTCCACTACAGTCACAAAAAGAAGATTTACAGATAGTGCAGCAACTCCATGAAATGATTGATTTCTGAAGGTAACCCGAACACTTGTAATCGCCTTGAAAAGGCGCTTATACGCGTAAAAAATTTGAGCACTGAAAAATGCTATAACTAATTGATTTAAATTGTTAATTTGGCGTCCCCAGGGGGATTCGAACCCCCGTTATCGCCGTGAAAGGGCGGTGTCCTGGGCCGGGCTAGACGATGGGGACAGCAAGGTAGTTTTTTAGTTTTGAGTTCTTTGTGTTGAGTTTTGGTTTTGAAGGCTACCTTATCTTGAGGTTAACTCATCACTCACAGCCAAAAACTCTTAACTGTTGATATTTGGTGAGCCGGCTGGGATTCGAACCCAGGACACCCGCCTTAAAAGGGCGGTGCTCTACCTACTGAGCTACCGGCCCGCTCTCGCGGTTTTCTTCAAAGACGCGTATATTATCAAAGAAATACTCCCCTTGTCAACAAAAAACCGGCACTCCGCAGGGTAAGGGGTCATATAGCAAGGGGCATGGCCCTGCGAATCACTCTCATCCTCCAAAAATGTCTTAAACTTTTTTTTCAGTTTTCTGGAAAGGCTGTTGCAGGATGATCGTTTCATCGCGCCGCGCGCCGGTGGAAATGATCGCTGGTTTGACACCGCACAGTCCACACAATTTTTCTACGTAGGTCCGCGCCTTTTTCGGCAGGTCGCCGTATTTGCGGATACCGACGGTGTTCTGCTTCCATCCGGGCATGGTAATATATTGCGGCGTCCCTTTTTCGAGTACAGTGAGCTCCGAGGGCATCTCATCGTAGAGCTTGCCTTTATGTTTATATCCCACGCAGATCTTAATCTCATCGAGTGTATCGAGCACGTCGAGCTTGGTGATAGCCACGCTCGTCATGCCATTTACGCGTACAGCGTGGCGAATGATCAGAGTGTCCGCCCAACCGCACCGCCGCGGCCTGCCAGTCGTAGCCCCGTACTCTCTGCCATGAGCCCGTAGTAGCTCTCCGAGCTTGTTCTCCTGCTCAGTGGGGAACGGCCCGCTGCCCACGCGCGTTGTGTAGGCCTTAACGATACCCATAACCTCAGTTATGGTATTCGGTCCGATACCCAGTCCAGTACACGCGCCTCCCGCCGTGGGGCTCGACGACGTGACAAAGGGATAGGTGCCATGGTCCACATCCAGATGCGTTCCTTGGGCACCCTCGGCCAGTATTTTTTTTCTGCTTCCTATGGACTCGTTAAGAAACAGCGTGGTATCGCTGATATATTTTCTGAGACGCCTTGCATAGCCAAGGTACTCCTCATAGATCTGGTCGAGATGCACCAGCGGCGCATCGTAGAACCGTTCAAGCAGGAAGTTCGCCTCGCCGGTATTGCACGCCAGCTTCTCTCGGAAGGTTTTGGCGTCTAGGAAGTCCGCCATCCTGATGCCCTTGCGGTTGATCTTGTCGGCATAGGCCGGCCCGATACCGCGCCCAGTGGTCCCGATCTTCTTGTTGCCTTTTAGCTTCTCGCTCGCCACGTCGAGGGCCTTATGGTACGGCATGATCAGATGCGCGTTTTTGCTGATAAGCAAGTTTCTTTCAAACTTGATGCCCCGTCGTACTAGAGCGTCCATTTCCTCAAGGAGCGCGGAAGGATCCACCACAACGCCATTCCCGATAATGCACTTCTTGCCCTTATGCAAGATCCCCGAGGGAATCAGGTGCAGAATAAATTCGTCCGTCCCAACAACGACCGTGTGTCCTGCGTTGTGACCGCCCTGATACCGCGCGACCACGTCCGCCCGCTCGGTAAGAAGGTCGATAATCTTTCCCTTACCTTCATCGCCCCACTGGGCGCCAACAACCACTAATACTGGCATTGATTCTCCTTCAGCAAACCTTCAGTCGGAAACCGGAACCAGGCATGCTATATCTTCACCTGCTTCACCGACAGTACATTAGGTAGTTTCTTGATTTTTTCCATGAGATCGTCAGACACGGTGCTGTCGATGCTCACCACCGACATCGCCAAGCCACCCTGTTTTTCGCGGCCGAACTGCATGCGCGCAATGTTGACACCGTTTTGTCCCAGCAGCGTTCCGATTCCACCGATGACGCCGGGCTTGTCGTTGTTCATGAGGACGAGCATATCGCCTTCGGGCACAGTCTCCATGGGGAAGTTATCCACCTGGATGATGCGTGGTTCCTTCTTGCTGTTCAACGTTCCCGAAGCGGACACGTCCTTGCTACCGGCCTTGATCCTGAGCGTGACAAGGCTCGTGTACTCTGTTGCCTCGCTGGAATTGGATACTTTGACGTCGATGCCCCGATCCTTTGCGATGAGCGGGGCATTCACGTAATTCACGTTCTCCTGGAGCGTCGGCGTGAGCAGGCCCTTGAGGGCTGACAGCGTGATCGGCTCCTGCTTCAGGTTCACAACCTCGCCACTATACTCCACCATCACCTGCGTGAGTCCGCCCTCATAGAGTTGGGCGATGAACAGCCCCATTCGCTCAGCGAGGTTTATGTAGGGTGACAGCGTCGGGAGTTGGTCCGCAGGGACCGACGGTACATTCACAGCGTTCCGCACGGTTCCGGCAATCAAGTAATCGACAATCTGTTCGGCCACGGCCACCGCCACGTTTTCCTGAGCCTCCAGCGTTGAAGCGCCGAGATGGGGCGTGGCGATGAAATTATCGAGCGTGAGGAGCGGATGATTCTCGGGCGGTTCCTTCTCGAACACGTCGAAGGCTGCCGCGGCGACCTTACCGTTCTTGAGGGCCTCGTAGAGATCCTGCTCGTTCACGATGCCGCCGCGGGCGCAGTTGATAATCCGCACGCCATTTTTCATTTGGGCAATCGTGTCCTTGTTGATGAGGTTGGCCGTCTCTTTTGTTTTCGGTGTATGGACCGTGATGAAATCGGACCGTTTGTAGATCGTCGGCAGATCGACGAGCTCGATGCCGAGGGATTTCGCTTTTTCCGTCGAGATGAAGGGGTCATAAGCCAGGATTTTCATGCCGAGCCCAATCGCGCGGCTAGCCACAACACCGCCTATGGCGCCGAGGCCAATGACGCCGAGCGTCTTGTCGTAGAGTTCGACGCCCTCGAATTTCTTCTTTTCCCACTTTCCCGCTTTGAGCGAAGCATAGGACTGCGGGATCATGCGGGCGCAGGCGAAAATCATGCCGATCGTATGCTCCGCTGTCGTGACCGTGTTACCGCCCGGTGTGTTCATCACCACCACGCCCTTTTTCGTTGCCGCGGGAATGTCGACGTTGTCGAGGCCGCTGCCGGCCCTCCCGACAACCTTGAGCTTCGCCGCCTTTTCGAGCAGACCCGCCGTGACCTTCGTGGCTGACCGGATGATCAGGGCGTCGTAGTCTCCGATGATCTTCTCGATTTCCTCAATCGTGGTCTTGCTCCGGGCATCGACATCGAGCCCGGCCTTTTTCAATATCTCCACCCCGATCGGGGCGAGATTGTCGCTGATGAGAACCTTCATGAATTCCTCCGTCAAACGATCGTTACCTAATTACCTACGGATGAACACGGTGAAGCAAAACCGACAAAGCACAGAGAAAAAAATTAAGCTTCTCTATAATAAAACGGCTTATCTACTGTGATCATCCCGGCGTCCGGCGCAGCCGGACTCATGCTCCTAATTTGCTATTTCATTAAAATTTCCTGTGCCGCGCCGACACCCGTACCGAACTTCACCGGATATCCCAAGCCTTTAAGCACCATTTCGATGCCTGCAATGGCGGTGATCACGTCGAACGTGTCAGCATAACCCAGGTGAGCGATGCGGAAAATCTTGCCCTTGAGCTTGTCTTGGCCGCCCGCGCCGGTGATGCCGTACTTCACGCGCAAATCCTTGTAGATCGCCTGGCCGTCAACACCTGCAGGCGCTTCAATAGCGGTTAGCGCATTGCTCGGGCTTTCCTTCGGGAAGAGCCTGAGGCCGAGTGCCCCCGCTCCAGCGCGCATCGCCCTAGCGAGCCGCTCGTGCCTCGCGAGCACGTGGTCCAGTCCCTCTGCCTGCAACATCTTGACGCACTCGTTCAGCCCAATGATCAGGGTAACTGCCGACGTGAAGAGCGTCTGGTTTTTTGCCAAGTTCTCGCGCTCTTTTTTGAAGTTAAAGTAGAACTTCGGCGTCTTGGCACCATCGGCCATCTTCCAGGCTTTGTCGCTCACGGAAACAAAAGCAAGTCCCGGGGGAAGCATGACGCCCTTCTGGGAGCCGCCGATCATGACGTCGATTCCCCATTCATCGGTCCTGATATCGTGCGCAACGAGTGCGGAAATGGCGTCGACAACAAAGATCGCATCGGTCTTTTTCACTATGCTGGCAAGAGTTTTGACGTCATGAAACACGCCCGTCGAGGTCTCATTGGCTTGGACGAACACGGCCTTGATCTTCTGGTTTTTCTTAAGCGCCGCCTCGATCTGCTCGGGTTTCACAGTGTAGCCCCATTCCACCAAGATCTCTTCCACTTTCATGCCGTAAGCCTGGCAGATCTTGGTCCAGCGTTCGCCGAATTTACCGCCATTGATCACGAGCACATCGTCTCCTGGGCTCAGGAAGTTATTCACCGATCCGACCATACCACCGGTGCCGGTTGAGCAGAGGATAAGCACGTCGTTTTTTGTCTGGTAGAGCCACTGGAGGCCCTTTTTCGCGGAATCGAGCACGGGAAGGAAATCCGGTGCACGGTGATGTATA
>Ga0335077_10013210_pt1 | contig 10328 bp, 7 predicted proteins | sample Lox_Sample_31_FD_207151 | JGI IMG/M metagenome (GOLD analysis project Ga0335077, IMG submission 207151) | Soil microbial communities from Loxahatchee National Wildlife Refuge, Florida, United States - Lox_Sample_3.1 | ecosystem: Environmental > Terrestrial > Soil > Wetlands | place: USA: Florida...
AAGGGTGTATCGAGCGCTTCCTCTGTTACAGCTTCCAGGAATAGGTTAACGACCCGCATTTGCATTTTATCTTCTTAATTCCTTCATCGTAATACTTAGTCGAGACATATTTTTTGCAACCTGTACAAAGAAACAGCCTTTCGATATCTTGGACATCCTTCCAAAAAGCTTTCAGATCCCCCATGCTGGGATTGAATGAGCTGTCATGAGAATCCTTGTTGCCGATAAATATCGAATTCAAAGCCCTATCAAGTAAAGCATCATGGGTGGTAAAGTTGTCCCGCCTCAGTCAGAAATGGACTTTCAGGCCGTTTGAGTTAAGCAGTAGGCTGGTAGAGCCTGCTGCCGCTTGATTCTCCGCTGTTCCCGGGCAGCTTCAAGCTTTTGGTCCCGCTCTTTGAAAATCACTTGGTCCTTGCCGGTCAGTTTGTCCATCGGGGCGACGAAGCCGATTGAGCTATGGAGCCGGACGGTATTGTAATGCGTGACGTACTCTGCCACAAGTCTCCTGGCATCGTCAAGGGAAAGCGGCGTTTTCGGTCGGATGCATTCTCCTTTGAGCGTCTTGTGATATCGTTCAAGCTTGCCGTTCGACTGCGGATAATAAGGCGATGTCTTCACGTGCGTCATGCCGGACAGCCGGATGAACTCCTTAAAGTCCTTGGCTATAAACTGCGGACCGTTGTCCGAGATGATTCGGGGCCGTGGTTCCGGGTATTTCTCCTTGCCCGCTCGATGATGATTTCTATATCTGATTCCGGCATCCGTTCCCGGATCTCCCCGTGGACGATGAAGCGGCTGCTTCCGTCAAGAAGGCTGCACAAGTAGTAAAACGTGCCGCAGGTGTTCCAGTACGAGATGTCTACATGCCAGTGCTCATGAGGCAGAAGCGGTTGGACAAAGCCGGTTCCCTTTTTGCTGATTTTCTTGTTCCACTTATCCAAAAGCACGGCTTGAGAAAGAACACGCCAGGTGCTGGCTGGGCTTACGGCAACGATATTCTGGTCAAGCATCATGAACGTGAGCTGCCGGTAGCCTTCCACCGGGTTATTGTGATAAAAAGCGATGATGGTCTGCCGTTCCCAGTCTTCAAGCCAGAAGTCTCGAGGAACGGGGGCGCTATGCTCGTTGGCTTTGCCATATCGCTCGATCCAAGTGTAAAACTTGCTCTTGCTGACGCCAAGCCAGGTTACGAACTGATTGACTGGAATCCCGGACTTATCGCTCCATGACCGGGTAAATTCAACAACAGCGTCTCAAGTGTCATGGGGAATCCCGACACCAGCTAAAGCTCCTTTGCGGTAGGGATGCCCGTTACTAGGCACCCCCCGAACAGATCCGTACGAGAAGTATTACTTCATACGGCTCCTACCTCGGGTAATTCACGCAAAGCCTTTGGCTCGGGTACGGATGCTTTATGCTGGCTGTGGGTATCCACGTCTTTATCAGTCTCCTCATGCGAGCCCACGTGAGTTTACCGGCTTTTTGGCTGCGACGCCTTAATGCGTAGAGCCATGCCTTGTTTATCTCCGTGCGAAACACATTTATTGCCTGACCATTGCCGGGCACCGCGTAATAGTTGAGATGTCCCTGCACGACCGATCTGAGCCACTTGCCCAATGCGGGCACCGGTTCATGCCGTCTGTGCACGAGCTCTTCCCTCACGGCCTTTAACTTTGCCCGAAGACGCTTGGCGATTGTCTTGCGGCGTATCGTGAATCGATTGTCTTTCCGGGTTCGACTGCACATGTGCGTGAACCCTAGAAAGTCGAACGTTTCCGGCTTCCCTTCTCCTCGCTCGGAACGGTTTAATTCGGCAAACCGTCCGAATTCAATGAGCCGGGTCTTTTCGTTGTGGATTTCGAGCCCGTGCAGCGCAAAACGTTCCTTCATTTCTCGCAGAAATCGCTCTGCTTCGCCTCGGTGTTGAAACCCCATTACGAAGTCGTCGGCATACCGTACGATAATCACCTCACCATATGCTTTGTTCTTTCGCCATTCTTTTACCCACTCGTCAAGAACGTAGTGCAGGTAGATATTACTGAGTAGGGGCGATATGACTGACCCCTGCGGCGTGCCTACCTTCGTCTTTGACCACTGGCCGTCCTCCGATACTCCTGCCCTGAGCCATTTTCGGATCAGGCGGAGCATTCGGTGATCTGCGATACGGTATCCCAAGAACTTCATCAGCCACTCGTGATTAATCGTGTCGAAGAAGCTTTTGATATCCGCATCGAGCACAAAATTGACCTTTCGCCCGGCAATCCCTACCCAAATTGCATCCAGTGCATTATGCTGGCTGCGTTCAGGTCTGAATCCGTAGCTGAATCCGAGAAAGTCCACCTCGTAGATTTGGTTTAGCACCCATACCGCAGCCTGTTGGACTATCTTGTCCTCCAGCGCGGCAATGCCGATTGGTCGCTTTCGGCCATCCGGCTTGGGTATCCATACCCGTTTCGTGGGCTTTGCCCGAAACCCGCCACTTTGCACCCGGTTATGAAGGTCCACTATCCGGCTCTCCAAACCGTCACCATACTCCTGCCATGTCACGTCGTCCACTCCGACTGCTGCGTCTCGTCTGAGCTCGCAGTAGGCTTCCCGGAGCAGCTCCGGCGTGATATGGTGCATGAGGTTGGTGAAGCGAAGGCTTTTGTCCCTTGCCGCTACCTCACGTATCCTGTCGAGTCCGTTCAATGCTTTCTCCTGTCTCCGCGTACAGGTCGCAGACGACTTTCCAGAATCTCCCCTTGGTCACCGGCCTTCCCTCCGGAACCTCCGCTGCGGCGTGGGAAGCACACCGCGTTGTTCGGCCCCTTCTCAAGTACTATACCGATGTCAGACTGCTCAGCAGCGTGCATGCACGGATTACGGCCGCGGGCCTTCCCTCACCGTCCCGTCGATACAGTCGACGGAAACTGCTGAGCTCTCCCGGTTCTCGAACGTAGAGTATCCACGCATGCACAGGTTCTTGGACTCCGCAGAACTGAACAGTGACTCGCTGAGTAACGCCAGTGTTCATGGTGCCTTCCCGATACTTGGACACGGTCGGCGCTCTGAATTGAGGATTTCGGAGCTTAATGGCTGGCCTACGCTTCCCCTGTCAACGCTTCACGTGCAGCCTCGCGGCCGTCCGCGCATGACTCGGGGTCATGATGGATCAGCTAGTCCTTTCATGTGGGGGACTTTCACCCCCCGCCCTACGTCGGTTTATCCCGGCGCACCCAAGTTCTTTTTTTAGCTTAACGTGTTCCTCCATCAATTCGGAGAGCGCCTCATGCTTCTTGCGAAGCTTTTCTTCCAGTTGCTCGATGCGCTGAGTGTCTTTACGCTTGGGATCTTTACCCTGAGTAAAGGCCGCTGCACCCTTTTCAAAGAACCGCTGTTGCCAATTGTAAAAACCGTCGGTTGCACCTGATACTGGTCGCACAGGTTCGAAACCGGGACCCGTTCGATCAGATGACGCTTGAGGATGGCAACCTACTCCTCGGGTGTGTAATTGTGACGCTGTTTTCGCATGAACCTTCCTCCGTTCGAGATAGTTTATCTCAAATCGTCTGAACGTCCTGTTCACGCTGAGCCAAAACCCGCTGATACTGGTGAAGCAAATAAACAATAAAATAATAATAAACCTATATGGTAAAACTCTTTCTTTAGTAAAACTCTTTCTTCATAGTAGTCTCTTTGAGACAATCAATCCAACTTTTCTCATGAACGTCCAAACCGACATAAATATGTTGACCACTAAAAGCGAGTTTTCTAATGTTGATCATGGCAGGTCTCATTTCGGTGTATGTTTGTCTGCCTGACGTAAATATACCTTAAGTCCACCTTACCTTTTAATCATAAGGTCTCAACTTGTTGAAGTTGCTTTTTATTGAAACACATCATTTTACACACTGTATGTATCAGAATACCCCTTGAATTGATAGTCACCCTTAATGTATTATTAAATACGAGGTGAATATGAAGGAAAGAAAACACAATTTCCGTTGTGAGTTTAAGAGAGATGCACGCTGGCAAGGTGGTGCTGAGGCTCGAAACGAATTACATTATCGGCATAGACACACGATAGGAATAGTAAATCTCTTGAGAACTCTCTAATATGATGATCCTTGAAAACGAACGAAAATTAAGCCCTAGGGTCTCGATAGGAATACTCCTCTTAATTTGCATAATGTGCCTTGCACCTTTTTTAGACAAAGCCTTTAATATTGATGACCCTTTATTTATATGGGTTGCTAAACAGATTCAAGCGCACCCGGTGGATTTCTATGGCTTTACGGTTAACTGGAACGGATTTGAGATGCCGATGTGGACTAGAAATCAAAACCCACCTTTGACTTCTTACTATATTGCTCTAGCGGCATCTTGGGTCGGATGGAGCGAAATTGCTCTGCACTTGGTTTTTCTTGTGCCTGCCCTTGCCGTGGTCACTGGAACCTATTTGCTCGCAAGAGAATTATGCCAAAGACCGCTGGTCGCTACACTGGTAAGTATTTTAACACCAGTATTCCTTGTATCAAGCACAACAGTGATGAGCGACATACTAATGCTTTCGTTTTGGGTCTGGTCAGTATTTTTGTGGTTAAAAGGAATAAAAAGAAATAGCACTATAAGCTTAATCAGTGCGTCTTTTCTAATTGCGGCTTGCAGCCTGACAAAATATTTTGGGATGAGTCTTATTCCGCTTCTTTTTGCATATTCGTTAGCAGAAAAACGCAAACTGGGGTATTGGGTACTATTTCTGTTAATTCCTATATTAATTCTTGCAGCCTATCAATGGGCTACATTTACGCTATATGGAACTGGTTTACTGCTGAATGGATTTTCATATTCATCGTCATACCGTGAATTATTTCACAGTAATTATTTTACAAAGGTGTTGACAGGTTTGGTATTTACGGGCGGCTGTCTCATTAGTGCACTTTTCTACTTCCCACTATTATGGCGGAAACGGATATTGGCTGTGTGTGCCTTACTGACATTGCTATATATCTTATCTCTTCCATTTTTAATAACAATTGGCGCTTTTGAAATATCTACTGGTGAAGGTGTCAAATGGTTGAATGTAATTGAGTTTTCATTGCTAACCTTGGCCGGGGCAAACGTTGTTGCTCTTGTTGTTCATGATCTATGGAGAAACAGAAATGCCGATTCCTTATTACTCTTTCTTTGGTCAATGGGAACTTTAATTTTTGTATGTTTTCTGAACTGGTCAATTAATGGCCGTAGTATCCTTCCAATTGTTTCAGTCTTTGGCATTGTACTTATGCGACATTTTGATAGATTGGAGGCAGTAGGCTATTTTAAGGTTCCTTGGCGTATAATTTTACCTCTAGTACCAGCAGCAATAATTGCATTATGGGTTACTTGGGGTGATTATATATTTGCAGAGAGCGCTCGCAGTGCGGCTATCGAAATCCATGATACCTACAAAAGTGCCTCGGGCACCTTGTGGTTTCAAGGTCACTGGGGATTTCAATATTACATGGAGAAACTTGGCGGCAAAGCGATTGACTTCAGCAATTCAGTACCGGCGGAGGGAGATATTGTAATAATCCCGTCAAATACGTCTAAGACGTTTCCCATGCCTCAAGATAGGATGTTTTTCTTGTCAGAATATCGATTCCCAATGTACACATACATAACTACTCTAAATGGGGATACTGGTGCTGGGTTTTACTCAGATGCATTCGGACCGTTCCCTTTTGTCATAGGGTATAAGACGGATGAGAAATACACTGTTTTTCAGCTGCACTAATAAAGCAACGATGTACCAAGGGGTAGAGGATACCTGGTGTTACTAGTATTGAAGTTCATTGGACTAGAAAATCCTGTCTGGTCATCCATTTAAGGTGCATCTTCAATAAACGAATAATTTCTTTTTAAGATTTTTACCGTTATACTTTGTGTCTTTGTTTGAATTAGTTTAATGACATAGAAAGGGGTAGTTTTTCGGCCTAGTAGGTATGATACTACTGGTATCTTGTAACAGTTTCACAAGTTTCTTTTTAAACTGAACGCTTAACTATTTAGAAATTTAAACGACAAGAGCTCCGGAAAGGATGCTATGTTCAGGATGGGCAATAAAAAGGAAAGGATATACTTCCTCTCACTGGCAAGCGCTTTTATACTTGGGGTCTGCTTGCGACTATATCTGCTAAAGGATCAGGTCCTCATCGATGACGAATGGCATGGGCTGCTATTTATTAAAGACAAATCATTTTTTGAAGTGCTGTCACTGATCAATCCCAATCGAAACTCCAGTCCTCTATTAAATATATATAGCTACCTCTGCTATCACAGCATCGGTGTTTCCGAGTGGAATCTGCGATTACCCTTGTTGGTGACCGGATGTGCGCTGGTGATAATTTTGCCGATTCTGGTTCGCAAAATCGTCCACGACCGCACGGGAATTATTTTTTCCTTTTTGCTCGCTTTGTCGCCTTTTTTAATCTTTTACAGCCGTTTCTCCCGTTCTTATATCATCATTGCCCTGCTTTCCTTTTTCGTGCTGTTGACCGCTTTCCAGTGGATAACCACTAACAAAAGGGCACATGCCATCGGATTTATTCTTATCAGCATAATCGATGTTTACACTCATCCTGTTGCGATTGCCATAGCACTATCGCCCTATGTGACACTCGCAATTGCATTTTTAATCAAGCGACTAGATAGCCGCAATTCGATCGCTGGGTACCTGGCCGTGCCCGTGAAAACAGCGCTCAAAGTCATGATGGTTCATGCGATCGGTCTCGTTGCGGTCACGTCTAATTATATCTTCAACAGCGGCAATGTGCCGCTCGATGTGAAAGCGGCCCGCGCAAGTGATATCCTGAATACACTGCATCTGATAAGCGGGACCACATCTACGACTGTGCTAGTAGTATTTTTTGCTCTTGCTTTGCTGGGTTGCCTCAGAATGTACAAGATCACTTCATTCCTCACCCTGTTGCTTTGCACTGGTGTAGTCTTCAACGTCTTTTTTATACTTGTTATAAATCCTTTCGGCATCGAGAGCAGTGCCGTTTTTTTACGTTATTGTATCGTGATCATTCCGGTCATTCTCTTGTTTACTGCGGTTAGTGTGCATGATCTGCTGGATGTCATACAAAAAAGAATTGCCATGCCCTTTTTCCGCCAGATTGTGCCTGTAATCTGCATTAGCGCAGGTGTCCTCCTCTTGTACTTCAATGGGCCCCTTCCCGTCATCTATCGTGCGCCCAACAATTTTACAGGCCATCTGGCTTTTCAGGGTTCCTATCAGTACGGTGACTGGCAGAAATCTCGGTCGAACCATTATTTTCCATCCTACGAAATATCCAAGCAGGATATCCCTGCATTTTACAAATGGCTAGCAACCGACACGAAATCGCAGGCAATTATCGAATATCCATTTGATTTTGCCGACCATAGCAATTTATTGTATTTTTATCAGATTTATCACCGGAAGCGCGTTTTAGTCGGGTATTGCAGCGATCCGAATCTGATTGCCATATCAGTCACTCCAGAGATGTATGAGCGAAGGAAGAGAGAAAACTTGGTTCTGGCCTACACGCGTCCGGAATTTTTCTTAAGTGACGCAAACGTCAAAAAGCGGACTCATTTCAGAAACATGATTGATGTCGCTGATGACAGCGAGGTGTTGCATAGCCAGGCGGATTACCTCGTCTTGCATAAAATGGTCCAATCCATTTATATCACGAAGAACGAAATGGGAACTTTTCCTCTATTTGATCAATCGGTAAGCTTTTTCAAGGAGCATTATGCCAGAATTCTGGGTGAGCCTAAGTTTGAGGATGATCAAATCATTGTTTTTGCCCTGACGCGAAAGTGAATTTTCTCGATTGGTTGGTATATTCTCTTTTCGAGAAGTCACCGGTAAGCTGGCGAAGCTTTTTGAAATTGCCTGCGCCGTTGATCCGTGAATTGATACAGGTTCCGATTTCACTTTCGTCATACAATAAAGAGACTTGGATTCCAATCATTTACGAGATGAGAAAAAACGCATAGAACTGAAAGCCGCATAATCAAGCTAACCCCCGCCTGAATAACCACCAGTCGCTCAACCCGGCAAGCGGGTTAGCGCTGCATTGAATACATGATTCAACTGTATTCCTTGCTTTTGCCACAATATTGACATTCCATGATTGTTATATATGGATAGAGCATGAGGTAGGTGTTGCTGACAGAACTTTCCCCTTCGAAACAATACTGATTTACGGATTGAAGTATGGACTGCCGGGAGCTAAGTACGAGTTCAGTAAATCCTTGGATAGAAGATTTCCCGGATCCGCAGATTGCCCTCGCCGGGCAACATGAATTGGAAAGGAAAAGCCCCAGTTGACCAGGGCTTTTTAGTTATTAAAGTTATTTCTGCTTGACTCTCCATCCTATTTCCTGTAAATTACCGCCGTGTATCACATGGTTTACGAGCAGCGTGGTTAAAATTGATGAAAAGTGAGGTATTCACCCGTAACGGCGGCACTCAGAAAAGATAATAAAATCCAATACAAGGTGTTAAGGGGTGCTGGTAGCAGGGTATAGGTTGTACCTTGCCAAAGTTGGGATCAGGGGTTCAAAACCCGCCATCTGCTCCATTGTTTAAACAGTTCAGAGTTCTGCATTTGGAGCTTGGATTTAGTATCCTAGTCAGAGACTCCAGACTCCTATTCTTCATCTCTCAACTCCCAACTACCGGCTTATAACTTTGAACTTTAAGACCGGCGGCGTAGCCAAGTGGCTAAGGCAGAGGTCTGCAAAACCTTCATTCATCGGTTCAAATCCGATCGCCGCCTCCACTTTTTTTCATCATTTCGCCACAGAGTACACGGAGACCACCATCACAGATAATCAAAGATTCACCGCTTATCCGTGTCCTCATCCGCTTCTTCTCATCAGTGTACATCCGTGGTTCAAGAAATACTATTATTAGGTCCTAATCTATGCATCATGCCGATTTTGTCCACCTTCACCTACACACCGAATACAGTCTGTTGGACGGCGCCATAGGCCTCGACAAACTCATCACAAAGGCAATTAATCTCAAAATGCCTGCGGTTGCCGTCACCGACCACGGCAACCTCTTTTCAGCGCTCGATTTCTACTTGAAAGCGACGAAGGCGGGGATCAAACCCATCATTGGGTGCGAAATCTATGTTGCGCCGGGCTCGCGGTTCGATAAGAGCGCACCCGGGGGCCAGAACGACGAAGCGTCCTATCACCTCATTCTTCTGGCGCGGAACAGGCAAGGTTACAAGAATCTTGTCAAACTTGTGACCGACGCCTACCTTGAAGGATTCTATTACAAGCCACGAATCGACAAAGGGCTTCTCAAAGAGCACCATGAGGGGCTCATCGGCCTTTCAGCTTGTCTAGGCGGAGAAATCCCCTCTCTGCTCATCCAGAAGCGGTACGAGGATGCGAAGCGTGTCGCGCTGGAATACGAGAAGGTCCTCGGTAAGGATAACTTTTATCTTGAACTTCAGGACAACGGAATTCCCGAACAGGAAGAGGTAAACCGCGAGCTCGTCAAGCTTGCCAAGGACACGGGCATTCCTGTCGTGGCCACGAACGACTGCCACTACCTCGACATGGAGGACCACAAATCCCACGATGCCCTTCTCTGCATACAGACCGGTAAAACTGTAAAGGACACGCATCGTCTGCGGTTCTCTTCTGAGACCTTCTATATGAAAACGCCGGAGGAGATGAAAAAGGCTTTTTCCTACATTCCCGATGCAATCTCGAACACCGTCAAAATCGCGGAACGGTGCAACCTTGAACTGGACTTAGGCAAATATCACCTCCCCAACTTCCCGGTTCCTGACAAGTACACCAGGGAATCGTTCATGGCTGAAATGGCGCGCAAGGGTCTCGAAGAGCGGTTTATGGAGATCGATGCCGTTCGCGGCGCCGGCAGCATTGACCGGGGAAAATACAAGGAACGGCTCGAGTTCGAAATCCAGATGATCGACAAAATGGGATTCGCCGGTTATTTCCTGATCGTATCGGACTTCATCCGCTATGCGAAGGAACACGGTATTCCTGTAGGACCGGGACGCGGCTCGGCTGCGGGCAGCCTGGTAGCCTATTCTCTCCGCATCACGGACCTAGATCCCATTCCCTATAACCTGCTCTTCGAGCGATTCCTGAACCCCGAGCGCATCAGCATGCCTGATATCGACGTGGACTTCTGCCAGGACCGGCGCGAGGAGGTAATCCAGTACGTCGCCGACAAGTACGGCAGGGACAAGGTCTGCCAGATCATCACCTTCGGCACCATGGCGGCGCGCGGGGTGATCAGGGACGTGGGGCGTGCCCTCGAC
>Ga0335077_10013211_pt1 | contig 10328 bp, 6 predicted proteins | sample Lox_Sample_31_FD_207151 | JGI IMG/M metagenome (GOLD analysis project Ga0335077, IMG submission 207151) | Soil microbial communities from Loxahatchee National Wildlife Refuge, Florida, United States - Lox_Sample_3.1 | ecosystem: Environmental > Terrestrial > Soil > Wetlands | place: USA: Florida...
AGCACGACCGCACCGGCGTTCGACGTGAGCGTCAGCGACGGGACGCTTAGCGTCGGACCGAGCGCAGCCACAATCTTCTTCTCACTGGCATCGGCTCCGGGACGCGGAGCCGGTCCGGTGATCGCGCCGCCGCCGATCATTCTGCCAACGCCGACGCCCAATCCGGTGCTGACATCGTCCCCACCGGCACCGCTGCCATCTTCGACCCTCGTGCAGCCTGCGGTCACTAAAGTCGCGACGCTGTCCGGCGGCCATCCGACGGTGGCCGAGGCGGTAACGGACGAAGCGCCCGATGGAAGCGGTGGCGTCCAGCATTTCCCGGGTGTCACGAATGTTGCGAGAGCAAACCACAACCCGGCGCCGATTCTGAAGCCGGCCGAACAGACACTGCTCATCGAGGGCACTGACCCGCATTACCTGCAGTTTGGCCCCAACACTCAGGTCGATTGGAGCGCGCAGACAGCCTTCCCCGAGGCGCACCACGACTCCGAGCATGACCAGATCAAAGTCATCATGGAATCGGTGCGCATGGGCGGCATCGCGCTGTCGGTGGGGGTGGTGTGGTGGGCGAGCCGTGTGACAGGGCTGGTGGGCAGCCTGCTCGCATCCATGCCGGCGTGGCGTCATCTCGATCCGCTGCCGATCGTGGGCCGCGACAAAGACGAGGAACAATGGTACGACCCGAAAGACTCGGAGGCGGACGCCGACGAGCTGGCCATATCCATGGTCCTCGAGGGCCCGCGCAGCCGCGATGGCCTCGTCGACGCGTAATCGGAACCTCCGGTCTTCCTAGCACCGCGCCAACCGGCGCCATCCCACGGCATCGTCGTTGTATCGCCCGCCGCAACAGAGGCAGTGATGCGGCGTCGGCGCTATACTTCGGGCTCCAAAGCAGGACGGTCTCACCGAGACGGAGGAGCGCAATGGGAGACGCATTGCTGGAGCAACGCGCGACTTTCAAGTCCATACGCGAGAGCACCAAGCAGGACTGGGACATCATCATCACGCGCTACCAGCCCTTTGCCCGCGAGCTGCCGGATCGCGTTCTGGCGCAGTTGCAGCTTTTGGGAGGAGACTCTGGCGGTTATGCCATCGACCGCCTACAACACTCGCTGCTGTCTGCGACCCTGGCCTACAAGGCGCGCGAAGACGACGAATACGTCGTGTGTGCCCTGCTGCACGACGTTGGCGACCTGCTCGGATCGTGGAACCACCCCGAGGTCTCCGCGGCCATCCTTAAGCCGTTCGTGTCCGAAGACAACCACTGGATGGTGGAGAAGCACGGCATCTTCGCGGGCCATCACTTTTTTCATCACATCGGGATGGACCCGAACATGCGCGAGCAGTTCCGCGGCCATCCTTGCTTCGAGCGCACTGCGCGCTTCGTCGATCTGTACGACGGTCCCGCGTTTGATCCGGCCCTGGAATGTGCCCCGCTCGAGTTCTTCGAGCCGATGGTGCGGCGTCTGTTCATCCACCCGAAAAACTCGATGTACCGCAGCACCTGCAACATCTGACAACCGGCGCCCTCACGCAGCGAGCAGACCCTTTAGCGCTTCGTCGATGAAGCGGCTGTCGTCCGGATTGAGGCCATTGCCGGCCTGGTGACCCCAGACGGACGGGATGACGCGAAAGCTCGCGTCGGGGATGTGCGAAGCCTCGTACTGAATGTCCTCCGGCGTGAAGTAGAGATCGGTCTGGCCCGTCATGACCAGCGCCTTGGCCCGGATTGAGCCGAGAGCGTGTTCGAGACTGCCGCCGCAGCCTGGGGTGGAGCCAAGGTCGTTGTGCTGCCAGGTCCACAGCATAGCGAGCAGGTCGTTGGCGTCGCGCCGCAGAAAGCGGCGCTCCCAGAACCCGATGAGAAAGTCCTCCAACGACGAGAAGCCGAGCTGGCGATACAGCTCCTGCTTGTAGAACGGCTGAGAGAAGCCCCAGCCCGCGTAGACTCGGGCAAACGCGCGGATGCCTCGGGCGGGCTGCTTCTCATACCAGCCTTCCGTCCAGGCGGCGTCCGCGGTCAGCGCCGCCTTGATGCCCTCCAGGAACACGAGGTTGTGCGGCGTCGTTCGCGCCGTTCCGCAAAACGGGGCGATGCGCTCCACCATCTCGGGATGGCTCGCGGCCCACTGAAAGGTCTGCTGCGCGCCCATCGACCATCCCACTACGAGCGCGACGCGCGAGATACCGAAGCCCTCCGTGACCAGCCGGTGCTGCGCCACTACGTTGTCATAGACCGTGACGTTCGGAAAGCGCGCGCGGTCGTAGGGCTGCGGTGTGTTGCTGGGCGACGAAGACAGTCCGTTGCCCAGCATGTCGGGGACGATGATGAAGTATCTCTGTGGGTCGAGCGCCTTGCCTGGCCCGATCGGCCACTCGATGTCGGAATGGTGGGCGGAGTAGGGCGTGGGATAGACGATGGCGTTGCTCTTGTCGGCGTTGAGTCGGCCGTGGGTCTTGTATGCCAGCTTCGCTTCTCGCACGGTAGCACCCGTCTGGAGCACCAAGTCCTCGAGCTCGAACACACCCTCGCCGGGAGCTGAGGCGCAGACCGGCGGCGTCCCCACGACGCCCGACAGACTCCGCGTCCCGGCGGCTCGAATGAAGCGGCGCCGGCTGCTGGTCTTTTTGTCAGGTGGTAGCTCGCCAAGTGCAGCGGCGGTTGATGTCTTCTGCATGGTTCGTCCCATTGGATTTGCGCTGATTCGCAGCTGCGCGGCGCGGCTCGCCGCTCCGCTCGATTATACGGTGGGTAGTATCTTGTATTTGTCCTGCAGGGCGGCCGTGTACCCGCGCAGGCGGTGCGATCGCCCCGACCGGCCCGTGAAGACCATGGCCGAATCCATGATGTGAGGCGACGCCGTCTGCAAGCCATCTGCATATCTGCGTCGGTCACACCGGCCTAAGGACGGCGATCGGCATAGATGTTTGCAACAGTACGCACGCCCCCCGCCGGGCGCGGCCGTCCGGCGGAGAGGCCGATGCCCGTACAGGCCGCACAGTCCTAGCGCGCGCCATTGACGATCGAGTAACGTGGAGCCCAGTCCGCACGGAGACCCTCTCCGTCGGTTCATGCAGGTAAGGCCATCGTAAGGCCGCCTGCTTACTCTGCGGCGTCGGCTGTCCCCTCGTGAGCCCGGATCCTCTATCGAGCGCGCATGCAGAACCCACCCCTTCAATGGATGGCGCTGGCGGCCGTTGTCTTTGCGGCCATGGCCGCGGACGGCGCGGAGCCGCCTGCAGTTCAAGCGCCGGTGGACCCGGAGCACTTGACACTGGAGGTGGCCAAGGAGCTATTCCGCGAGCACAGCCGCGAGCTGCTCGCGGCCAAGCGTGCCGTCGAGTCGGCCGAGGCGGATAAGGTGATCGCAGCGCAGCGCCCCAATCCCACGCTGTCAGCCGGGGTGTCGTCGCTGTCTGCATCCAACTGGAGCGCGGCCTCCGGGTTCAGCAATAAACCTATCGACACCGGCGTCCAGCTCAGCCAGCTGATCGAACGTGGCAACAAGCGCCAATTGCGCACGGAGGCTGCGCAGAGCAACCTCGAGGCGAGCCGCAGCGACCTTCAATACGTGCTACGGCAGCAGACCCTGGCCATGGAGGGAGCTTTCTACGACCTGCTCTTGGCGCAAGAACGCGCGCGCGTCAGCGAGGACACGCTGGGACTGTTCCGCCGCAGCGTCGATGCGGCGGAGCTGCGGCTGAAGGCGGGTGACATTGCCGCCTCCGATCTCTCGCGCCTGAAGGTGGACGCGCTGCGCGCCGAGAACGACGTGCGCCAGACCCTGGCGGACCGCGAGAAGGCCCAGCTCGTTCTGGCCTACTTCCTCGCGCTGGAGAAGAACGCCGCGCGCATCCGCGCCGAAGGAGAATGGCCTGCCCCGGCATCTGTGCCAGCGCCAAAGAGCGTCGAGGAGCTGCTCGACCAACGCTCGGACGTACAGGCGGCACGCCAGCGCCTGGAGGCCGCGCGGAAGAGCCGCGACCTGGCGCGTGCCGCACGCAGCCACGACGTCACGGTCGGAGTGCAGTACGACCACTTCCCCACCCAGATCAATAACAACACCTTTGGTGTGAGCGTGAGCGTTCCACTGTTCTTGTTCTATCAATTCGACGGGGAGATCAAGAAGGCCGAAGTCGCGGTCAACTCGGCAGAGGAAGACCTGGAGCGTACCCGGGCCCTGGCGCGCGCGGATATCGCGCGCAGCCGGGCGGACCTCGAGTCGGCGCAGGAGCGTGTGCAGCGCTATGTCGACTCTCTGCTCAAGGAAGCTCAGCGCGCGGCGGAGGCGGCGGAGTACGCATACAAGCGTGGTGCAGTAGGCGTGACCGATCTTCTCGATGCCCGCCGCACCTGGTACGCGACTCGATTGGATGCGGCTTCGGCGCAAGCGGACTACGCGAAGGCGTTGGCGGCCTGGCAAGCGGCTACCGGGACCGACGCGGTGCGGCTATGAGCGAGGATCAAGAATGCGCACCCTGAGAGTGACGCGAGCGGCTATCGTCATCGACGCGGCGGCGGTTGCACTCGCGGTCGGGCTGGCTTGGGGCTGCGGAGACAAGACCCGCGACGGCACGGCTCAGGCGCCCGCGGTCAAAGGCGGCAGTGTCGTGTTTCCTGACGGGAGTCCGCAGCTGACCGCGTTCACCAGCGAGCCGGTGCAGGCCACCAGGCCCATCACGCACACGCTCACGGGGCGGTTGGTCTGGGACGAGGACCACACCGTGCGCGTGTTCTCGCCCTTTGCCGGCAGCGTGCAGGCGATCCGCGTCAAGGGCGGTGATCGCGTCGCCGCCGGCCAGCTCCTGGCCTCGGTCGCCTCGCCCGATTTCGGCCAGACCCAGGCCGAGGCGAGCCGTGCGGCTGCCGACTTCGCGGTCGCTCAGAAGAACGTGGAGCGCCTGCGCGACCTGGCGGCTAACGGCGTGGCTGCCGAAAAGGACTTGCACGCAGCGCAGGCCGATTTCGAGCGCGCCCGCACAGAGCTCGAGCGCGTGAAGGCGCGCAAGAAGCTGTACGGGGGCGGCGATACCGTCGATCAGCTCTACCCTCTGCGCGCGCCGGTGGCCGGCATCGTGGTGGAGAAGAACATCAACCCGGGGCAGGAGGTGCGGCCCGACCAGATGACCTCCAATGTGCCGCCGCTGTTCGTCATCACGGATCCCGGGCGGCTCTGGGCGCAGCTCGACGCGACCGAGCGCGATCTGCACTTTCTGCGCCCTGGACTTCGAGTGACGCTGCGCACGCCGGCCTATCCGGACCGCAGCTTCCCGGCGCGCATCGAGGCGGTGTCGGATTACATCGATCCCACCACGCGGATGATCAAGGTGCACGCATCCGTGGCGAACGGCGACCGTACGCTCAAAGGCGAAATGTTCATCACCGGTGAGGTCACCGACGCGTCTGGCAGCGGCGTGCTGGTGCCCCCGCAGGCCATCTTCTTGGTCGGCGACCGGCACTTCGTATTCGTGGAGGAGGGCAAGGGGCGATACAAGCGCACAGAAGTGAACCGTGCGGGCGAGGTCGATGGGCACGTCGCGGTTCGCTCCGGGCTCATGCCCGGGCAGCGCGTCGTCACAGCCGGTTCGCTGCTGCTTCAGCAGCTGCTCAGCAACGAGGGCGGCGGCTGAGCTCGCGCGGCCGCCCGATCGCTTCCCCGGTCAGCGCGTGATCAGGACTGTCGTTTCCTTCTGCCTGCGCCAGCCGCTGTTCGTGCTGCTCGGGATGCTCCTGTTCGTGGGGGCCGGCGTTGCCGCATTCCTGCAGCTCCCGATCGAGGCGTTCCCGGACGTATCCGATACCCAGGTGACCGTCATTACGCTCTACCCCGGCCGCGCGGCCGAAGAGGTCGAGAAGCAAGTCACCATCCCGCTCGAGGTTGCGCTCGCCGGGCTGCCCAACGCGGTGCGCATGTTTTCGCACACCCAGTTCGGGTTGTCTTACCTCATCTTGACATTCGACGATCGTGCCACGCCGTACTTCGCGCGCCAGCAGGTCGCCGAGCGCCTGCGCGATGCCGATCTGCCCAATGGCATCACGCCCTCGCTCGCGCCGCTGTCTACCGCCATCGGCGAGGTCTACCGCTACCGTCTGCGCGGAGACAGCCTGAGCCCGATGGACCTGCGCACCATCGAGGACTGGACAGTGGAACGGCAGCTCAAGCAGGTGCCGGGCGTCGCTGACATCGTGACCATGGGCGGATTGATCAAGCAGTACGAGGTCAACCCGGACCTCGCGCGCATGAAGCTGTATCACGTGACGCTGCAGCAGCTGTTCCAGGCGCTCGCCAACGGTAACGCCAACGCGGGCGGCAGCTACTTGGAGCAGGGTCGCCAGCAGTACCTCATCCGCGGCATCGGGATGTTTCGCAACAGCGCCGAAATCGGCGATGTCGTGGTGGCCGCGCACAACGGCACACCGGTGATGGTCAAGCACATCGCCGAAGTGAACGTCGGGGCCGTCCCGCGTCAGGGAGTCGTCGGGCAGGATGCCGACGACGACGTAGTCACCGGCGTGGTGCTCATGCGTCAGGGCGAGAACCCGTCGCGGGTGCTCAAGGCGCTCAAGCAGAAGATCGAGCACCTCAACCGTTACGTGCTGCCCAAGGGCGTCCAGATCGTCCCGTTCTACGACCGCACCTGGCTCATCAACAGGACGTTGCGCACCGTGTTCACCAACCTGGCCGAAGGCGCCAGTCTGGTCACGCTGGTGCTGCTGCTGTTTCTGGGCAACTTGCGGGCGGCGGCAATCGTCGCCCTGGTGATCCCGTTGTCGCTGCTGGCCACTTTTCTGGGGCTGACATGGGTGGGCATTCCCGCGAACCTGCTGTCCCTTGGAGCTATGGACTTCGGTATCATCGTGGACGGCGCCGTGATCGTGGTGGAGAACATCTTCCGCAAGCTATCGCAGGCCGGCGACGACTTGCACCGCGAGCGCCGCATGGCCCGCGTTCTGGAGGCCACGGTCGAGGTCGGGCGCCCCACGCTGTTCTCGATGCTCATCATCATCGCCGCCAACATTCCCATCTTTACCCTGCAGCGCCATGAGGGGCGCATCTTCGCGCCCATGGCGTGGTCGGTGAGCTCCGCGCTGGTCGGCTCTCTCATCGTCTCGCTCACGCTCGTGCCGCTGCTGTGCCTGATCTCGCTGCGCAAAAAGTTGCCGCACGAGGATAACGTGCTGGTCCGTCGCAGCAAGGCGGTCTATCGGCCCGCGCTGGGGTGGGCGTTGTCGCACAAGGTGCCGGTGCTCGTGGCGGCGGGCGCGGTGCTGGCCGCCAGCCTGGCCCTGGTGCCGCGCCTGGGCAGCGAGTTCCTGCCGGAGCTCAATGAAGGTTCGATCTGGATCAACCTGCCGATGCCTGCGAGCGTCTCCGTGACAGAGGCGAAGAGCCTGCTGGCGAGGGTGCGCGCGCTCCTGCGGACCATACCCGAGGTCAACACGGTCATTTCGAAGACCGGCCGGCCCGAGGATGGGACCGACCCCAAACTGATCAGCATGGCCGAGCTGCTGGTGGACTTGAAGCCCGAGGCGCAATGGCGCAAGGGCGTGACCAAGCGCCGGCTGCTCGACGAGATGGATCGCCTGCTCGACCAGAACCTCCCGGGGCTCGACACCAGCTTCTCGCAGCCGATCCGCGACAACGTGCTCGAGAGCATCTCGCAGATCGACGGCCAGATCGTGATCAAAGTCGCCGGCGACGACCTGGGCGTGCTCAAGGAGCAGGGCAGGAAGACGCTGGAGGCGGTTCGCGATGTGCCGGGTGTTGTGCGCGCCTTCATCGACCGCGAGGGCGAGTTGCCGCAAGTCATGATCGAGATCGATCGCGAGCGCGCCGCACGTTACGGGCTCAACGTGGCCGACATCGACGACCTGATCGAGACGGCGCTGGGGGGACGCGCTGCCACCCAAATCTGGGAGGGCGAGCGGCGCTTCGGCGTGGTGGCGCGGGTGCGCGACGCGGAGCGCTCCCTGGACAAGATGCCGGATATTCTGGTCAGCACACCCGACGGCCAGTTCATTCCTCTGTCGCAGGTCGCCAACTTCCGCACGGCCGGGGGCGCCATGAACATCAGCCGAGAAAACAGTCAGCGCGTGCTGTCGATCGGCGTATTCATCAAAGACCGCGATATGGGCAGCGTGGTGGCCGACATGCAAGCGCGGGTGGCGAGCCGGGTGCAGCTCCCCGAGGGCTACACCATTTCTTGGTCCGGCGAGTTCGAGAACCAGAAGCGCGCGATGGAGCGCCTGTCCATCATCGTCCCGCTCAGCATTCTGATCATCTTCCTGCTGTTGTTCAACGCCTTCAATTCGTTGCGCCACGCCGTGCTCATCGTGTTGAACATCCCCTTCGCGCTGATCGGGGGCATTCTGATGCTGTACGGCACCGGCACGCCGCTGTCGGTGTCGGCGGCCATCGGGTTCATCGCGCTGTTCGGGCAGGCGGTCCTCAACGGCGTGGTCATGGTCACGTATTTCAATCAATTGCGCGCGAGCGGGCTCAGCGCTGAGCGCGCCGTGACGCAGGGCGCCGAGGTCCGGCTGCGCACGGTGCTGATGACAGCGCTTCTCGCGATGCTGGGGCTGCTGCCGATGGCTCTATCCACCAGCATCGGTTCCGAGACACAGCGTCCGCTTGCGCTGGTCGTGATCGGCGGCCTGATCAGCGCGACCATCCTCACGCTGATCGTGCTGCCGGTGCTATATCTGCTGTTCGAGCAGCGGCGGCCCCTCCCGACAGCAGGCCCGCAGGAGCTGGGTGCGCCCGCGGACGAGCATCCGTGAGCCCTGGGCTTCACGGCATCAGCCGGCATCGCGAAGGACAAGGGCGGGCGGGAGGACGGGCACACGGCCACGTATGCGTGGCCTCGGGACTGGGCGTCCTGCAGTGTATCCAGTCCCCCCTTGGGCGCGATGACAACTTGACCCGCTCCGACCTCTCAGTCGGAGGCACTGCGCGACTCGGCCTGGCGAACGACGGCGTGACACAAAAAGGTCCTCTTCTGCAATCTTCCGTTTACAGACGCGTGGTCCAATCTGCGAAACAACGCACCACCCGCGCTCGCAGACGGAGGAGAGGATCATGACCCCGCTACCGATTTGCGCTCGATTGGCCCCCTGGCCCTCGCTGCCGCTATCGCCCTGCCGATCAACGTTCTCGGGCACGCCAGCGAGCTCCCCGAAGGAGGCCTTGCATCCGGCGCGATGCGATGCTCCGGGCCGATTCGGGCCGACCACGATCTGGCAGCGCTCAGGCAAGCCTTGTGTCTCAGCGCCGGACAGGAAGCGCTGTGGGCGAACTTCGCGGCCGCGTTCCGGCAGGCACAGGGCACAATGAAGCTGACCGAGAGCTTTCTGAAGAACCAACCTGCCGCGGCGCCGGAGAGGATCGCCCTGGACGTCGAGTTCCTGCGGCGGCGTCTAGTCGCTTTCGAGATGGTGGCTGAGGCCGCGAACGAGTTGTATGCGACACTCGGGCCTGAGCAGGAGTCGATCGCGGATCGCGGGCTGCTCATCTTTCCGGTTGAGAGATCGACCTCCGACGTTCGTTGTCCCCCCGGAGTGCGCCGCCCGTCTGGCCTCACCCGGCGAGGATAGGTCGCCATGGCGCGACCATGATCATTACCCAGGCTGTGCGCGAAGCCGGCACTGAGCGGGAGGTCTATCTGCTGCTGACCGCTTACGTCAAGGCGACGCGACTCGGCGGCCAACTCAAAAGCCCGCCGACAGAGCTGACCCGGTTGCCGCTGACGGGTCGAGACGATGTGAGGGCGCGAACAGAAGCTCTGTTCGCCGAACTGGGCCTGGCGTCCAGGGGGTTGGATGACGACTCCCGCGTGGTCATCAAAGAGGCGTTGTACGTTTTCGGCGAGGCGCTGTTTCGCCTCAAGTCGTTGGACGGCTCACAGCGACCCAGCGGCGTTTCTTCCCAATCCGATGACGGTGCCGGGCGGGTCCCGCGCGATCCAGCTCTTGCGTGGGAAGGCGCGCCGGTGGATAGTCACGCTGGCCGGCTGGACGTTGCAATCGACACGCTGGGGAGAAGCCATGAGTCTGTCTGAGGCGCTGAGCTTGGTGGGAGAAAGGGACTGGAGCCGCCGCGAGTTCGTCGTCACCGTGCTGGCAAGCGGGTTTGCGCTGTCCGTTCAACCCATATCAGCACAGACGATCAGCACGGATGATCGGGGGCTGACGGCGGGCGAAGTGAAAGTGCCCACCGGAGACGGCCAGATGCCCGCCTACCGCGTCATGCCGGCGACAGGCGGTCCGTTCCCCCTCGTGCTCGTCGTGCAAGAGATCTTCGGCGTGCATGAGCACATCAAGGACC
>Ga0335077_10013213_pt1 | contig 10327 bp, 6 predicted proteins | sample Lox_Sample_31_FD_207151 | JGI IMG/M metagenome (GOLD analysis project Ga0335077, IMG submission 207151) | Soil microbial communities from Loxahatchee National Wildlife Refuge, Florida, United States - Lox_Sample_3.1 | ecosystem: Environmental > Terrestrial > Soil > Wetlands | place: USA: Florida...
CTGGCTGTTGGACATCCCACGCACAAATCGCGGGAGACCAAGGACGGCATGGAACTCGAAGACTGGGTGTACGGCACGCCGCCGGGCAAGATCACGTTCGTCACTTTCAACGGCAACAAAGTGATTAAGGTGAAGGAGGCGTTTGCGGGTCTGGGCGCCGAGGCGGCGGGGCCCGAGCAGACGCCGCGTTAGCCGTTCGCCTGGCGCGCCAACAAAACCTACACCAAAATCTGCTTCACAACGTTTCCTGCCACATCCGTCAGGCGGAAGTGACGGCCCTGGAACTTAAACGTCAGCTTGGTGTGGTCGATGCCCAGGCAGTAGAGGATCGTTGCGTGCAAATCGTGTACGTGGACGGGGTCGCTAGAGATGTTGTAGCAGTAGTCGTCGGTCGAGCCGTGAGTCATGCCGGGCTTGACTCCACCGCCGGCCAGCCACACGGTGAAGCACCGTGGATGGTGGTCCCGTCCGTAATCATCCGCAGTGAGCTTGCCCTGGCAATAAACCGTGCGGCCGAATTCTCCACCCCAGACGACCAGGGTGTCGTCCAGCAGCCCCCGCTCTTTTAGATCCTGAATGAGCGCGGCGGAAGGCTGATCGGTGTCGCGGCACTGTCCGGCGATCTGTTTGGGCAGCTTGACGTGCTGGTCCCAACCCATGTGGAAGAGCTGGATGAACCGCACGCCGCGCTCGGCAAGACGGCGAGCGAGCAGGCAGTTGGCGGCGAAGGTGCCGGGCCGCCGGGCGTCCGGGCCGTAAAGTTCGAAGGTACGCTCGGGTTCTTTCGAGAGATCGATCAAGTCGGGCACCGACGTTTGCATCCGGTAAGCCATCTCGTATTGAGAGATGCGCGTGGAAATCTCCGGATCGCCGAATTCCTCCAGTCCCAAGTGATTCAGCTTCGACAGATCGTCGATGAATCGCCGGCGGTCCTCCGGCAGCAGGCCCGGCGGGTTGGACAGATACAAGACGGGATCGCCGACCGACCGGAACTTGACGCCCTGGTACTTGGTGGGAAGAAAGCCGCTGCCCCACAGGCGATCGTAAAGCGGTTGATCATCGGGATTGCCAGTACCCCGCGAGATCATGACGACGAACGCGGGCAGGTCCAGGTTCTCACTCCCGAGGCCGTAAGACAGCCACGCTCCGATGCTGGGGCGGCCAGCGAGTTGCGCGCCGGTTTGAAAAAACGTGACCGCGGGATCGTGGTTGATGGCCTCGGTGTGCATGGATTTGACGAAGCACAGGTGATCGACCATCTTCGCCATGTGCGGCATCAACTCGCTAACCCAGGCTGCAGAGTTTCCATACTGTGCGAATTTGAAGAGCGACGGCGCCACCGGGAAAGTGGACTGAGTGGCCGTCATCCCCGTTAGGCGCTGCCCCATGCGGATCGACTCGGGCAAGTCGGATCCGCGAAATTCGGCGAGCTTGGGCTTGTAATCGAAAAGGTCCATCTGCGAGGGCGCGCCAGACTGAAAAAGGTAGATGACTCGCTTGGCTCTGGGCGGAAAGTGCGGGATGCCTGGCAATGCCTCGCCGGCCGCGAGCAACTCCCCGTTCAGAAGACCGGCGAGCGCCGCAACGCCGATTCCGGTGCTACCCAGGCCGAAGAAATGCCGCCGAGTGAGCAGTAGCTGGTTTTCTAGTCGCGGATCCATACCTACTCCTTGGTCACCGTTTCATCCAGGTTCAGGATGAGGCTTGCGACAGTCGTGTAGGCAGCGAGGCTGCACACATCGAGCGTCTCATCGCGATGGCGGCCCCCTTCGCTGACCAACTTGGTGGCGGCCGGCGGGTCCTTGTGGAAACGGTCGAGGGAGCGATGGAAGCTATCGAGCAGAATGGCCAGCTCGGGGGTGCGTGGACGGCGAGCGGTTGCGAGCCGGAATGCTAAGGAAATGCGACTTTCGGTTGTGCCGCCACCTTCCCTCATCATTCGCTCGGCCAGCACTCGGGAAGCTTCGACGTACGCCGGATCGTTCATCAGATCGAGCGCCTGGAGCGGCGTGTTGGTCCGGTTCTCCCGCACGGTGCAAGCTTCACGCCCGGCAGCATCGAAGTTGATCATCGAAGGAGGCGGAACCGCGCGCTTCCAGAACGTGTACAAACTTCGCCGGTACAGACCTTCGCCAGCATCCTGCTTATAGTCCTCGCCACCTAATTCCTTCCAAAGACCGGCGGGTTGATAGGGCTTCACGGACGGGCCGCCGATCTTTTCTACCAGCAGCCCCGACAGGGCGAGGGACTGGTCGCGGATCATCTCCGCAGACAGACGGACACGCGGCCCGCGTGCCAGAAGGCGGTTTTCCGGATCGCGCTGCAGAAGCTCCGGCGTGACCTTGGAGGACTGGCGGTACGTCGCGCTCATGACAATCAGCTTTTGCATTGCCTTAACATCCCAGCCCGTGCGAATTAATTCCGTGGCCAACCAGTCGAGCAATTCGAGATTGGCCGGCCATTCGCCTTGCGAACCGAAATCCTCCACGGTCTTGACCAAGCCCACGCCAAAATACATCTGCCAGAAGCGGTTCACGATGACGCGCGCCGTCAGCGGATTGGAAGGATCCACCAGCCACCTGGCAAAACCAAGCCGGTTATTCGGACAGCCGGCAGGCAGCGGCGGTAACACGGCGGGCAACCCAGGGCTGACTTTCTCACCCGGTCGGTCATAAGCGCCGCGAAGCAGGACGAAGGTATCGCGCGGAGTCGGGCGCTCTTGCATCACCATCACCGTCGGCAACGCTTCGATGAAGCGCTGGCGCTGGCTGCGCAACTCGGTCAGCTGCTTCCAGGCACTTTGAATGTGCAGCGGAGCGTCGCGTTCAAGGAAGTAAAGAGTAATTTTGTCCGATTGCGCATGAGTTCGTTTGTCGGCTGGAATCTGCGCGATTGCCGGAATCGGTGTATCGGTGGCCGCCACGGCAGCGTCCTCTGGCGTCAGGGCGATCTTGTAGACGCGCGCGTCATGGATTTGCCCTTGAAAACGATTCTCCGCCCCACCACCGGCCCCGATGCGCAGTGGTTGGCCGGTATCGAACGACTGATTCAAGGCGTCGAGGTTGATTTTGAGCTTCTGCGATGCGCCATCAATATAGATCCTGACGCCGTCAGCGGTTCTCGACCCGTCATAGGTCATCAGCACGTGGTGCCACTGGTTGAGTTCGAGTACGCGCTCGGTTTCCACTCGCAACGCATCATCCAGCCAGCGTTTCACAAGATTGACTTGGAGCTTCCCATCCTTGAGGTACAGCCCGTAGCCTTCGCCTTCGGGAACGTCTTCAGCGCGCGTGATGATGGCCCCAGTAGGAGCCGTGGGGCGGACCCAGGCGGACAGCGTGAACTTGTCATAAAAACCGAAACCTGCCACATCCTCCACTTCGACGCTACGTTTTCCGTTGAAGGCCATTTTGCCCGCGAGGCGGCGTTGCACCACGATGTCCCGTGTAATCGTCCAATCTACTTGGGCGGAGCGAGCATCGGTCTTCTCCCACGCTGCCTGAGCGCGCATCAACTCGGGCTTCAGTTTTGCAAATGCCGATTCCGCGGCCGCCAACCCGGCATCGAGAGCGGCACGATCGGCCTGCTGGGCAGCGGTGGGAGCTTGAACCACCGGCGGCGAGTTACCGTATTTCCAGGCGTTCCCCTTTTCCGGAACGTTATTGAAGTATGCAAATACCTGGTAGAACTCTTTCTGCGTGAATGGATCGTACTTGTGATCGTGGCATCGCGCGCAACCGAGTGTCAGACCCAGCCATACGGTCGCAGTGGTATCCACGCGGTCGACCACGTATTCGACCGCGTATTCTTCCGGAATGATGCCGCCTTCGCCGTTGCCCCGGTGATTGCGATTGAAGCCAGTGGCGATCTTCTGATCGAGCGTGGCGTTGGGCAGCATGTCACCCGCGATCTGCTCGACCGTGAACTGGTCGAACGGCATGTTGTGGTTGAACGCATCGATGACCCAATCGCGCCACCGCCACATGCTGCGCTCTCCGTCGGTTTGGTAACCGTTGGTGTCGGCATAGCGCGCCGCATCCAGCCAGCGTGCGGCCATGCGCTCGCCGTAGCGCGGCGATGCGAGTAGCCGGTCCACCACCTTTTCGTAAGCGGCGGGCGAAGTCTCGTTGAGAAATGCGTCGATCTCGGCGGGCGTGGGCGGCAGGCCGGTGAGGTCGAGCGTTACGCGACGGATGAGCCTTTCCCGATCGGCCTCGGGGGATGGGCTGACGCCCTCGTGTTCGAGGTGCGCAAGAACGAAATTATCGATCGGGTTCCGGGGCCAGTTGTCTTGTTTGACCCCGGGTAGCTGCCGCCGTTTTGGGGGAATAAACGACCAGTGCTTTTGCCACACGGCCCCCTGCTGTATCCAACGCTGGATTAGTTCGATTTCGTGATCACTGAGCTTGTACACCGAGCGAACCGGCGGCATGCGCATCGCCGGATTGGCCGCCGTAATGCGACTGATGATGACGCTCTTTTCCAGGTCCCCGGGAACGATGGCGAAGCGGCCGCCCAGGTCCTGCTTGGCCGCGCTTTCGGTATCGAAGCGTAGCTTGGTTTGACGATTGGCCACTCCTGGACCATGGCAGGAATAGCATTTGTCGGAGAGGATGGGGCGGATGTCGCGGTTGAATTCGACCTCCTGGGCCGATAAACCGGCGACCAGAACCAGGACGGCCGGGGCCGCGAATGCCAGCGAATGCACGCGACTAATCTTACACCTTCTTTCGCGCCTGGCTCAGGATCTCGCGCAAGCGCTTGCCGACGATCAGGTCCTCGCCGGGTTGCAGCGTCATGGAGACGATCTCTATGCGATCGGGTTCTTTGACGGCCTTCGGATTCTCGTAACCCTCGTGGACCGCAGACACTAGACTCGGATTGCTGGAGGTTAGCACTTCGATGCGCGGTTCGCCTTCGCGGAGCTTCTTGTCGCAATCGGCCACGGTAAACCCCCAGGCCGCTTCGTCCCAGGTAACCACCAGAGTCGGATAACGATTGCCTTCCTCGGGAATCTGGATTTCGGTTTTCACACCGGGAACGGTGTCGACCAGCTTCTGAATGCGCACGGCGCGCTCGTTCCACTGGCGGTTCAGCGCGCTCAAGTCCATCTTCATCCAGGCTTCGATTGCGGCCAGACAGCCCATCACCTCTTCTTTGCCAACCTTCATCGCCCGGCACACGGCGCCTTCCCACGGACTGGTGTTAGCCATGGCCGCTTCGATCAAGTCTTTGCGGCCCAACAGCACACCCGAGCACTGTGGACCAGCGAGGCCCTTGCCGCCGCTGAAGCAGTAGAGGTCAGCGCCCATCTTGGCGTAGAGTTTCAGATTCTCGATCGGCGGGATGCCGGCCGCGTCGTCGAGAAGCATCGGCACTTTCGACTCTTTGGCGATGGCGATGATCTTCTCGAGGCGGCTGCCGAGCGACGTGGTGTAAATCATCGCGGTTTTCTCATTGATAGCGCCGCGAACCTCGTCGTCGGTGCGAGCGAGCACGAGTCTTGCGCCGGCCAGCCGGATGGCGCTATCGAAGGCACTGCGGCCGCCGTGCATGATGACTTCGTGCTTGAGGCCTGTGGTGTCGGGAAGCTGCCAAATCTTGGCAGGGTCGGTTCCGGCGATGCACGCCGCGGTGGCCGCCGCCATGGCGCCGGCCGCGCCCGAGGTCACCATCCCGGCCTCCGCGCCTGAAAGCTCCGCGAGCCGCCGGCTGGCTCCGTGTTGCAGCTCGAAGATATCGACGAAATGTTGCGCAGCGGCCTGTTTAGCAGCGCGAACTTCTGGCAATTCGAGCGAGCCGCTCAGATAGGTCCACGTGCCGCGGCCATTGATGAAGGGTCGGACGCCGATGCGCGAATAGATATTGTCGTTCGCGGCCATCTTGCCCACCGCTCCCAAAGCTTTCTGTGCAAAATCCTGCGCGGCAACATAGGCAAGCAGAGGCGCGGCACTGGCCAGCTTCATGAAATAGCGGCGATCGAATAAGGTCATGGTGTTTATATTATGGCAGCGGGTTGTACCAAAGATCGATTGGCTTCGTCACACCCCTGGGCCGGAACGGGAGTCCGACTTTGCGGCCGGTGCCCGCGGATTGATAGCCGGCCAGCATCACCTCGTGTACCAGGCGGCCATCTTCGCCTGTGGAACGCAGCGTCTCCTTGCCGCGCACGCAGCGGGCAAAGTGTTGCAGTTCCTGCGGCAGGCCGTAATTCCAATGCTCTTCGAAAACAGGATAGGTCCAACCCTGCGTGCTGGGAGCTTTTTCGACCGCGTAGCCGTAACCGGGCCCGCTGAACGTGGGCAGCGCGTTGCCCATGTGCAGGTCGGCGTAACTGACACCGCGCGTGCCGTAGATCTCGACAGTGTCGTCCATGCCGCCGGGCTTCGCCCAGCTGTCTTCAATCAAACCGATGCCGCCATTCTCGAACTCCAGAATGCAGATACTGTTGTCCTCGCCCTTGGTCTTGTCGGCGTGCGCATGGATGGCCATCTGGCAATAAACGCTCTTGATTTTAGGACGACCGAGAAACCAATAACAAAATGCAATGCCGTGGCAGCCCATGTCCATGAAAACGCCACCGCCTGATTTGTCGACATCCCAGAACCACGCGGCGTGCGGACCGGAATGCTTCTCGCTCTGCTTGACGAGATACACTTTGCCAAAGGCACCCTGATCCGCCATTTCCTTGGCCTTGACGTATTTCGGCGTGAACAGCAGCTCTTCGGCGTAGGCCAACAGCACGCCCTGCCTGCGGCAGACGTCGATCATCTCGTCGCACTCCTCGAGCGTCATGGCCAGCGGCTTCTCGCAGACCACATGCTTTCCGGCTTGCGCGATATCGCGCGTCATGGCGCAGTGCAGGTGATTGGGAGCGTTGATGGTGACCATCTCGATGTCGTTTTCCTTGAGCATCTCGCGGTAATCGTGGAACACACGAGGGATGCCATACTTTTTCGCGAGCGCTTCCGGATGCCCTGGAGTGGGCGAAGCTACCGCCACCACTTCTGCGTCTTCGGAGAGAATCTTGATGGATGCCGCATGAATATCCGCTTCAAATCCCGATCCAATGATTCCCACTTTGACTTTGCCGGACGCCGCCATGAATGACCTCCTAACGATGGTACACTCTCGTTTACCCCGCGATGGCCAGCAAAATCTATGACGTAATTGTGGTGGGCTCCGGTGCCAGTGGCGGCTGGGTAGCCAAGGAACTGACGGAAAGAGGCGTGGAAGTTCTCATGCTGGAAGCCGGCCCGCCGCGCGTGCCTACCCGCGACTTCACTGAGCACATCTGGCCCTACCAGTTGAAGTATCGCGGCTTCGGAAATCAGAAAAAGCTGCTCGAAGATCAACCGGTGCAGCGGCTGTGCTACGCATGCGACGATTACAGCCACCAGTTTTTCGTCAATGACCACGAGCATCCGTACACCTTCCCCGCCGACAAACCCTTCATGTGGATCCGCGGCCGGCAAGTCGGAGGCAAGACGTTCTGCTGGGCGCGCGTGAGCTATCGATACAGCGACTTTGAATTCAAAGCCGCGAGCCGTGATGGATACGGCCAGGACTGGCCCATCAGTTACAAGGACCTCGAGCCGTACTACGACAGAATCGAGAGCTACATCGGTATCAGCGGATCCTACGAAGGCCTGCCCCAGCTGCCGGACAGCAGGTTCCTGCCGCCCATGCGGCTGAGCTGCGGAGAGCTGGTGGCGAAAGAGATCGTAGAGAAGAAGTTTGGATGGAAGCTGATTGTGGACCGCAGCGCCAATCTGACGGTTCCACTCAACGGGAGGCCGGCTTGCCATTATTGTGACCAGTGCCAACGCGGCTGCTTCACGGCGTCCTATTTCAACAGCCCATCGGTGACGCTGCCGGCCGCAGCGCGCACCGGCCGATTCCACTTGGTGAGTGATGCCGTGGTCAGCCACGTCATCATGAACGCCGAAGGCAAGGCGGGTGGCGTGGCGTACATCGACCGGACCACGAGAGCGACACGTGAAGTGCGTGGAAAGACCGTCGTGCTGGCCGCGAGCACCCTCGAATCCACACGGATTCTTCTCAATTCGCGTTCGCGGCGCTTTCCGAATGGTGTGGGGAATGCGCAGGGTGTGCTGGGGCACTATTTGATGGACCACACCACGCTCGAACAAGGCGGAGGAACCATGCCGTCTCTCCATTCGTCTGTGCGGGAGCCGGTGGGTCGGCCATGCGGCTACATCATTCCCAAGTACGTGAATACCGTGGGCCAGAATCAGAACAAAGATTTTCTGCGCGGCTATTATTTTGCGGGGGACGGCCGCCAGGAATTGTACGGCCACGCCTTCGGGACGCCGGGATTCGGGCGCGAATTCCGGGACAAAGTGCGTTCGCACATTCCGTACTCGTTCGGCGTTTACGCGCAGGGCGAGTGCCTCCCCAGGTACGAAAACTTCGTCGCGCTCGACCCCAAAGTTAAAGACGCCTGGGGCATTCCCGTTCTGCACATCTCCGCCAGTCACGGGGAAAACGAACTTGCCATGGCCAAAGCGATGCGAAATCACCTGGGCGAGATTATGGATGCGCTGAAACTCGAGGAGCGAAAACCGCCGCGCGAAGAGTTGAACGTCTTTGGGAAGAACATTCACGAGTGCGGCACGGCGCGCATGGGGAGCGATCCGAAGACCAGCGTGCTGAATGCTTTCAATCAAGTCCATGAAGCGAAGAATCTGTTCGTCACCGATGGCGCCTGCTTCGTAACACAAGGCTGCTGGGAGCCGACACTGACGATCATGGCGATTTCCGCCCGCGCGGCAGACTATATCGCGGAGGAACTTCGCAAAGGAAATCTGTAATGGTGACGCGACGTCAGTGGTTCCTGCAACTGGGCGGAGGCGTGGTGCTCGCGGGCTGGAGCGGCGCCGATCTGGATGCGGCCGAGCTGCCACCGGGGGTTTACGAGGCTTCGCGAGATCATCTCGGCCACGCGCTTGCCGGCAAACCCGTTGCGGTTGGCGGTGAAACCGAACTTGTGCAGTTGCGCGAAGCGACGTTCCAGCCGGCGTTCTTTTCGCAAGATGAATATAAAACCATCGAACGTCTGACGGCACTGCTTTTGGGCGAACAGCCGGAAGCTCCGGTAGTCCGGGAGATTGCGGAGTGGATCGATCTAACCATTTTCGACGCCGGGGCCGTGCGAACGGCGGCACGAGCCCTCTCTCCCCTCGATCGCGCTGTGGCGATGGCCTACTACGGAGCGGAGCACGTTCGAAAAGTCGAAGAGTCGGATGCTCAGAAAGTAACCCGCGAGGGCATTGCCTGGATTCAAGCGCATTCGCTCCGGTGGCATGGAGGCAGCTTCAATTCACGCAGCGAGTCGAGGCAGATTGCCATCGTTCGATTCATTTCGGATGATCGCCCGGACCGCGGAACCGAGAACGCAGGCACCCGCTTTTTTACGTATCTGAAGGAACGCGTGATCGACGGCCTCTACACATCGAAGGCGGGGCTGGAAGAGCTGGGCTATAGAGGGAACGCCTTCTATGCGAGCCCACCGGGCTGCGAACATCTGTATGGATAAGCTGTTCCGTATTGGGTTCGTGGTGATTGGTCTGGCGCCGGCTTTCGCGCAATCCACAATTCCTGTCACCGTATTCAACCAGCAGAATTCGGCGGTGGGCGTGAATGGCAGATTGCAATCATTCATGTCCACCTCGTTTCAGCCAGCGGAATGGGATTCCGGGTTTTTCCAGCAGAATCCCAACGCGACCATGCCGCTCTGGAAACTTGCGCCGCAACACATCCGGATTCAGCCAGTCTCACAAGCCGTTCCGCAGACGGCCCCCGACCAATGGGATTTCAGTCAGCTCGACGCGATTGTGATCCCGGTCCTGAAGATCGCGGACCACAGCCCCGAATTTCAGGTCGCCGTCGCACCTTCCTTCATGAATGACGCACACGGACACCTGCTACGATCGCATTTTCAGGATTTCGCGAACTTTGCCGTGAACCTGGTGCGTTACTACAATCAGGGCGGATTCAATGCGGGCGGCAAACACTACCAGTCCCCCGTCCCGTACCACATCACTTGGTGGGGAATCTTCAACGAGCCCAATATCAACGGCCTTTCCGCCGATGATTACGTGGATCTCTACAATCTCGTGGTCCCGGCGATGCAAGCCGCGGATCCCGACATCAAGTTCGTCGCGGTTGAGTTAGCGGATTTCTCGGACGAACCGCAGAGGATGATGCCCACGTTCGTTCAAAGAGTTACGGCGCACGTGGATGTGGTGGCGACTCACTATTACGGGAGCTGCAATCAGGCGGATCCGGACCAGTCCGTATTCGA
>Ga0335077_10013214_pt1 | contig 10327 bp, 7 predicted proteins | sample Lox_Sample_31_FD_207151 | JGI IMG/M metagenome (GOLD analysis project Ga0335077, IMG submission 207151) | Soil microbial communities from Loxahatchee National Wildlife Refuge, Florida, United States - Lox_Sample_3.1 | ecosystem: Environmental > Terrestrial > Soil > Wetlands | place: USA: Florida...
GCCCAAACCTTTATAGGGGCGGGCATGATCCCATACCCGCCGATTGAAGGCCAGCGATCCTTGCCCGCTAGCCGACACGCCCTCGCCTCGGCCGCACACTGAACCAATTCCGGCCGCATCTCGTATTCTGGAATTCAGGAGGCGATTATACGCCAATGCGCCAAATCAGCCGCCGCGAGTTCCTCCTTACTGGCACGGCCCTGGCATCCGCCGTCAGCGCCAAGCCCACCCCCAAACCGATTGTCAGTATCGTCCGCATACAAAACGATAACGTTCCTTACGCTGTAGAAAAAGCCATCGATCTCCTGGGCGGCATCAAGCGCGTGACCAAAGGCGTCAACACCATAATGCTGAAGCCCAACCTGGTTTTCCCGCAGCCTCAAGCCACCACCAAGCTGGCGGTAATCCGAGCACTTGCCGAAACCATGCAGCGCGCCGGCAAAGAGGTGTCCATCGGCGAAGGGTCTGCTGCGGCCCCAACATTCAACGTCCTGTCCGGAGCCGTCTACCGCACCCGAAAGCGAGACATCCTCGACCCCATGCAGCAATCTGTCTTCCAGCAACTCGGCTACGCCGATCTCGCCAAGACCCTCCGCCTGCCCCTGATCAACCTCCACTCGGGCGACCTCGTGGACGTGCCCGTCCGCGCCGGCTTCGTCTTCGACAAAATCACCCTGAACCGCAGCCTGGCCGAAGTCGACCTAGTGTGCTCAGTGCCCATGATGAAGACCCACCAGCTTGCCACCGTCACGCTGGGCATGAAAAACCTGATCGGCGCGTTTCCCGGCACCGTCTACCAATCGGTGCGCGGCCACGTGCACGATGTCGCCGCCAGCGTCGAACCCACTGCCGCCTCGGCCGTCGTCGTCGATATGGTGCGCGCCAACAAACTCGGCCTAGTGGTGATTGACGGCTCCATGGCCATGGAAGGCAACGGACCCTCGCTAGGCAAGACCTTCAAGATGGACGTGATCGTAGCTGGCACAAATCCCGTGGCCACCGACATGGTAGCGGCTAACATGATGGGATTCCAGCCCGCCGAAGTCCCGACCTTCGCCTGGGCGAACAAAGCAGGGCTGCGGCCGGGCGCCCTCGATGAAATCGAGATCCGCGGCGAGCCGCTCGATCGCGTGCGCCGGCCCTTCGCCAAGCCCCAGCTTCAGGAGTGGAACAAGATTCGTAATTTCTGGGGCAACCGCGAACTGGCCCGCATAAGCGACGGAACCCTTGTGGCCGGCCTGCGCACGCCGACCGGACCGGAGCGCGAGATCGGCATCCTCTGATCTGGCTCCTTACGGGTGAGTGAACTCCGCTGCGTGCGGGATCAGTTCGAAGTACAACCGTTCCGGCAGATTCGTGCGCCAGTGGCCGCTGAGGCGGGCATAGCCGCAAACGCCCACAAACAGCACCGCCGTGGCCGTGGCCACCGCCCACGCCGGCACGTGCCTTCGTCGCGGAGCGCACAAGGACAAGGCGCCCTCCGCGGGACACACTGCCACGCATTCCAGGCAGCCCGTGCATTCGGCCGAGCGGATGCTCACCAGCTTGTCCACCGGCAGATTCGCCGAACAGGCCTTGGCGCACTTGGCGCAGTCGATGCACAATGCAGCTTCGCGCCGGATGCGCAGCGGACTCGCCAGCGAAGCCAATCCCATCAGCGCCCCGTACGGGCACAGGTAGCGGCACCAGAAGTTCTGCACGAAGATCGACAACACTACCAGCAGCCCCAGTACAAACGCGCCGGTGAAGCTCAGAAAGCGGAAGAAGTTCAGCATCTTCACGTCGTCGATCAGCCCGTAGGGCCCTTCCAGAAACGCGCGGATCGCGGGCACGGACATGCTGCCCACCGCATACAGGAACAATCCCAGCAGGATGTATTTCAAACTGCGCAGTGCGATGTCCAGCCCGCGCGGCATTCGGAAGTTGCGGCGGAAGGTCTGCCGCCCGAGCTTCCACAGATATTCGGAGATCGTCCCCACCGGGCACAACCAACTGCAAAAGCTCTTGCACAGGAGCCATGAGATCGCCAGGAACGCGATCAGCAGAAACATGCCCGCCGGATGCACGCGCGGCATCCCGCCTGTGAGCAGGAATACCTTCAGGTTCATCAGCGACGCGATCGGCAGCCAGCCTTCCACACCCGCCGGCCGCCCCACCCGTATTCCCCGCCCCGCGGATTCGTAATAGCGCACAAACAGGACAAACTGCGCCCCAATCCACACGTTCAGCGCCAGGAAAACCACCTGGAATACCCGGCGCAGCACCTGCGACCGGTCCGCCGCGCGCCGCCTGCGCGGCTTTTTCTTGGCTTTGGGTTGAGATGCGACCACGGCGGCAGCCATCGCAACTCCAACCTAACCCGCTGCTCGGCCGGGCGCTGTGACTTCGGTCACCGCGTGTTAAAGGGGCCTCGCGGGACTGCCGATTTAGGGGCTGTGAAGGTCCTCGCTCTTAGCGCAAAGGGCGCGTTTCCCGCGCCGCCATTTAAAGGAAGAACCGAATGCATTCAGGCGGCACGGGGTGCCCGTTTTGCGCGGTTCCTGGAGAGGGCACAGCGCCCTATTCGAATCATATCGGTATTTCTAGGCCTCGCGGGTCAATACCTGTATGCAGCTTCGGCACCGCCTGAAAGCCTTATCGCGCCTCGCAGAAACGTGCTGGGCCTCCCGGAATGTCTGGATCTGGCTCTGAAGAACAGCCACCGCCATTCGGCTTCGCAGTTCGCTTTGGCTATGGCGGAGGCCCAGCATCGGCAGGCATTGGCCGGATATTGGCCGCAGGTCGGCTTCAAAGGCGGTTATCAGCGGTTCGATGAACCGATGAACTTCCTGTTTCCGGCGACCGCCATTCAGGTGCCGGCGCAGTCCATTAAGGTGCCGGCGGGCACCATGGTGGTGACCATCCCCGCCGGAGCGTTCATGCCCGGGTTCCCGCCCAGCACGATACAGATGCCGGTCAACTTTCCCGGCCAGACATACAGCACGCCGGCCCAAAGCTTCGCGGTTCCCGAACAGAACGTGAAGGTGCTCGACAAAGACCTGGTCATGGGGTCGACGAGCCTGGAGTGGCTGCTGTTCGATGGCGGCATGCGGAAGGGTTACCGCGCCCAATCCGGCGGCCTCGTGGACATGATGCGGCAGGAAGTGCGCCGCACGGACCTGGAGATCGGCGACACCGTAACCAGGTATTACTGGGGCGCGGTGCTGGCGAGGCAGTTGCACCAACTGGGCGAAGACACCCTGGCGCGCATGGAGTTGACCCTCCGGCTGACCGAGGCCATGTACAAGGAAGGCTCTGAGAAAGTTACCAAAGCCGATTATCTGGACAACCAGGTGATGGTCGAATCGCTGCGCGCCATGGTCGCACAACTGGAGAAGAACGAGAAGATGTCGCAGGCCGCCCTGGCCAATACCACGGGAATGTCCTGGACGGAGTCTATCGAGCCCTCCGCCAGCGAGATTCCGTTCAAGCCCTACACGGGGAACCTGGAAGAACTGGTCGGCGCCGCCTATCAGTTCAGTCCGGACTGGGACAAGCTGGAGGCCGGACTGAAGGCAGCCGAAGGAGCCGTGACCACCGCCAGAAGCGCCTATTCTCCGAAGATCGCACTGACCGGTGAGCTTCACCGCTGGTGGAACGGCGGCTACAACGCGGGCATGGCTACTGCCCAAAACAGGGCCGGATGGGTGGCCGGAGTCGGACTTGAAGTGCCATTGTTCAACGGCTTTCTCACTCAGAACCGGATCGCCGAAGCGCGGGCGCGTGTGAACCAGCTCAAGGAAAACCAGTTCCTGCTGCGCGAGGGGTTGGGCCTGCAGGTCAAGGATTTGGTGCTGGGCCTGGATGCCGCCCTGAAGGCGGACCAGGCCACTTCCCGCGCCATGAAATCGGCCCAGGACAACCGCGATCTCAATACCCGCTCCTATGAAGTGGGGCTGGTGGACACCGAAAAGGTCATCCGGGCACAGCTCATGGAGGCGCTGATGACCGCCCAGCATTGGATGTCGCGCTACCAATACACGTCACTGCTCTCTCAGCTCGGCCTGGTGGTCGGCACGGAGGTTCGGCAGAAGTTCGGAGTGGAGCGCTGACAGAAGTGGCCATGACCTCGAACACACTCCGAGTCAGCATGCAGGTTCGGCTCACGCGGCTGCTGGCCACCCTGTGTCTGATGGCAGGCGGCGATGTCCGGTTTGCGGCTGCGGAGGCAAGTGTCGCCCCAGGCTCTCCTCCCCTCCGCCTCGCTATTTCCGAAAACGTGGTGCGCGGCATCAACTTGAACGACGCTCGAGCTGCCCTGTCAATCTGGAGCACGGAACTAGCCAAGGCTGCCGGACTGAACCTGGCCATCGGTCAGGACTGGGTCATGACCAGGGATCAGCTCCAAAGTGCGATTCGCGGCGGCACCGCAGACATGTTCTGCCTCACGGTGCAGGATTACAGGCGGGTGGCCGCGTACGTGGACATCACGCGCGTCCTCACGGATGACCATGCCGGAGAACAGTTTGTGCTTCTGGTCCGTGAAGGGAGCGGCATTGTCAAGCTGGCGGATCTGAGGGGCAAGTCGTTGATCGTGCACGACAGTCCGAGCGCCAGCCTGGCAGAGCCTTGGCTGTCGGTTTCGCTGTGGCGGGAAGGCCTGGACTCTCCGGAGCAACTGTTCGGCCGAGTCACCAGGAATACGAAGCTCTCGCAAGCGGTCCTGCCGGTCTTCTTTGGGCAGACCGACGCCTGCCTGATCGCACAGCGGGGATTGGACACCATGTCTGAGCTCAACCCGCAGCTCGCCAAAAGACTGAAGGTCCTGCTGGCATCGCCTAAGTTAGTAAGCACCTTCTTTGCCTGGCGGCAAGACTATCCCGCCAGTGTCAAGAAACCGATCTTCGACCGTCTGCTCGATTTGAAGATGAGTCCGGCTGCTACCCAGGTGTTGACGCTGTTTCAGTCTTCGGGCTTCGCCGGGCGGGATGGTGAGTGCCTGCGCCCGGCGCTCGCCCTGCTGGATGCCTACGAGCACCATCGCAGTTCCACTGCGGCGGCACGCGCGAGGTAGTGCGGTGGTCGGACCCAGCGGCAGGCAAACCGGGAGACGGACCCGTCCTCGCCGTGTTGTCAGCAGCATCGGCTTCCGAGTCTCGGCGACCTGCTGGCTGGTCACCCTGCTGACCCTGGCACTCTACGTAACCGTGAGTCTTCCGCAACAGAAGAAGGACCTCCGGGATGCGCTGCGGTCGAAGGCGCAAGGCGTCTCCTCGTCACTGCAGGACATCACCGCGGGCGCCGCCTTGTCCGCGGATTACAGCACCGTGGTGGATCACTGCATCCAGGTGCTGAAAGGCGACGATGCCATCGAGTACCTGGTCGTCACCCGGCAGGACGGGTTTTCCGTCATCGTCCAACGCAGCGGCTGGCGAACCGAGACGCTGGGCGAATTCTGGCGGCCCGCGGAGCGAAACGTGATCGGCGAAATCGCTTACGTGCCGCTGGCTGGCAGGCGGGTGTTCCGCTATGCCCGGCCGTTCGATTATGTCGGACTTCATTGGGGTTGGCTGAATGTCGGGCTCTCCACGGCGGCTTACGACAGCGCCGTGACCCAAGTGCACCAGAGATCCGCACTGCTCGCGGTGTTGGGCGCCGGGCTCAGCCTGCTGATCTCCTTTACCCAGGCGAAGAGATTGGTAAAACCGATCATCACCCTGAAAGGCGTGGTCGGGCAGGTTGCCGGCGGCAATCTTAGAGCGCGCGCCAACCTGCGCAGCGGAGACGAAGTGGAAGACCTGGCCCAGTCGTTCAATCTAATGGCCGACACGATTCTCGACCGTAACCGAATCCTGGAAAGTGTGCGCTTCGCAGGCCAGCAATTGCTCAGCGCCGACGACTGGACCGCCATCGTGAGCGACGTGCTGGCCAAGGTCGGACAATCGGCTGGAGTGAGCCGGGCTTACCTGCTGGAGAACGGTAAGGACACGGATGGCGTGCTGGTCAGCAACCAGCTTTTCGCATGGCTGGCGCCGGGGATTTCTTCTACCGAGACGCACTGGCGGAACTTCCGCTGGGGGGGAAGCAGGTTGGAGGACTGGGCCGCGCACCTCACCTCAGGCCAAGTCTTGGTGGCTGGTTTCCCGCGGCACAAGGCGGCCTTCGAGAGGATCGACCCTTCTCTGCGCTCTCTGGTCCTGGCGCCGATCCGCATGGCGGACGGTTGGTGGGGATTGCTGGGTTTCGACGAATGCGCCGTCCACCGCGAGTGGGGCGAGGCGGAGAAAGACAGTTTCCAAGCCGTCGCCGACATGTTCGGCGCCGCCATCGCCCGCCAGCGCGCCAAGCAAGCGCTCGTGGAAGCCAACGAGAGCCTGGAGCGGCGAGTCCTGGAGCGCACCCGGGAACTTCAGGAGCAAGTGCAAGCCAAGGAAGAAGCCAACGCGCAACTGGCCGAAGCGCAGCAGCGCCTCATCGACTTGTCGCGGCAAGCCGGCATGGCGGAGGTCGCCACGGGCGTACTGCACAACGTGGGCAACGTGCTGAACAGCGTCAACGTATCGGCCACCATCGTCGCCAACAAGGTTCGCGAGTCCCGCCTTTCGAATCTCGTGGCGGTTTCCGGAATGCTCGAGGAGCACGCCGCAAACCTGCCCGATTTCCTCAACCACGATCCCAAGGGACAGCGTTTGGTGCCCTATCTGGTCAAGTTGGGAGGTCATTTGGAGGACGAGCGGCAGGTCATGCTGCGAGAACTCGACCTGCTGACGGGACACGTGGGCCACATCAAGGAAATCGTCGCGACCCAGCAGAGTTACGCCAAAGTATCCGGGCTCATTGAAGTCGTGTCGCTGGCAGACCTGGTGGAGGACGCCGTGAACATTGTGCGATCGGGTCTGGACCGGCGGAAGACCGTGCTCGACCGCGACTTCGAGCCTGTGCCTCCGGTGGCCGTGGACAAGCACGCCGTGCTGCAGATTCTGCTGAACCTGCTGCGCAACGCCAACCAGGCTATGCAAGACGCGCGCCAGCGCGCGCCGAGGGTTCGGATCCGCCTCCGCTGCCGGGGCAACGACTGGGTTCGTGTATCCGTCACGGACAACGGCGTGGGACTGCCGGCCGGGAATATCACGCGCATCTTCTCGCACGGTTTCACCACCCGGCGCGACGGCCACGGCTTCGGCCTGCATTCCGGGGCCAACGCGGCTAAACAGATGGGCGGCAGGCTTTGGGCCGAGAGCGGCGGGCCGGGACTGGGCGCAACTTTTACCTTGGAACTGCCGATTAATGCTAGAGCGAGAGCGAAAGGGAACGGAATGCAACCTGTATGAGCTCAACCGAAACCGGCAATACCACCTACCGGGTTCTGATTGTGGACGACAATCAGGCGATCCATGACGACCTGCGCAAGATCCTCGCCGGAGAAGCCAGCGGTCCGGAGCAGCTTCTCGAAGACGAGGAACTGCTGTTCAACACCACGCCCATCCGCACCTCGCGGTTTGAGATCGATTCCGCCTATCAGGGCCAGCAGGGTCTGGCCATGGTTGATCAGGCGGTCGCCGAAGAGCGCCCCTACGCGATGGCCTTCGTGGACATTCGCATGCCGCCCGGGTGGGACGGTGTCGAGACGGTCACGCATCTCTGGAAGGCGTACCCGGAATTGCAAGTGGTCATCTGCACGGCGTACTCGGACTACTCCTGGAACGACATCGTCAGGAAGCTGGGATACTCCGACAGCCTGGTGATTCTCAAGAAGCCTTTTGACAACATAGAGGTCATCCAACTGGCGCATGCGCTCACCAGGAAATGGACGGTCAGCCGGGAGGCCAAGGCCAAGCGGCAGGACTTGGAACGTCTGGTGGAGGAGGCCACGGCGGAGTTGAGTTATCACGCCAACCACGATGCGCTCACCGGTCTGCCGAACCGCCGCCTGCTTACCGACCGCCTGGAGCAGGCCATCGCCGCGGCCCGGCGCAAGGTCGAGAAGATCGCCTTGTTGTACATCGACCTCGACGGCTTCAAGATCGTGAACGACACGTTAGGCCACGCGCTGGGGGATGTGCTGTTGTGCGAGGTGGTCAAGCGCCTGAGGGATCGTCTCCGGCAATGCGATACGCTGGCGCGCATGGGCGGCGACGAGTTCATTTTGATCGCCACCGGCTTGAAGCAGGCGGATGCGGTCCAGACCCTGGCGGAGCGCCTGCACGAGGAACTGCGCCCGCCGTTCCGCATTGATGGCAATGAACTGTTCGTGACCGCCAGCGTGGGGATCAGTATCTATCCCGAGCAAGGGCGCGAAGTGGCCGAACTCCTTCGCAAAGCCGATGCGGCCATGTATGACGCCAAGCGGCAGGGAAAGAGCCAGACCAAGCTCTACACATCCGAAATCGGCCAGGCCGCCAACCACCGCCTGGAACTCGAAACCCACCTGCGTTCGGCGCTCGAAGACAACGAGCTGAGCCTGCATTATCAGCCGGAATTCGAGCTCGGAACGCGCCGCCTGGTCCGCTTCGAAGCTCTGCTGCGCTGGTCCCATCCCAAGCTAGGCGCGGTCGAACCGGCCACCTTCATTCCAGTGGCGGAGGAGTCCGGTTTGATCGTGCCTATTGGAGACTGGGTGCTGGCGGAGGCCTGCCGCACGGCGAAGAAATGGGAAGAAGCCGGTTGCCACGGCGTGCCCGTAGCGGTGAACATCTCCGCGCACCAGTTCTGCCGCGCGGACTTCATTGACACCGTCGCCCGCATAGTGAAAGAGACGCCGCTGGATCCGAGCCTGCTCGAACTCGAGCTGACCGAGACCGTGGTCGTCCGCGATCTGGACAAGGTGGCGCCGAAGATCGCGCGACTGCGCGAGCTGGGCATTAAGGTCGCCATCGATGACTTCGGCAGCGGATACTCGTCGTTCAGCTATCTGGAAAAGCTGCCGGTTGCGGCCGTGAAGATCGATCGCTCCTTCATCCAGTGCATGGACACCGGACCCAAGGCCCGCTCCATCGTGAAGGGCATGGTGAAACTGGCGCACAGCATCGGACTCCGCGTGGTAGTGGAAGGGGTTGAAACCGCCGCTCAGCTCGAGGCGCTGTTCGAATCCGAAGCCGATGAGGTGCAGGGGTTCCTGCTAGGCCGGCCATCGCCGGTGGAGATAATCTTCCCCAACCTCGAGTCGTTCGCCAGACCGGAAGCGGACCTGTTGGCCAGCCTGCCCTAGTTCACCAACTGGCCGCGAACGCGATCCCGGTAGCGCCGCGCCTGTGCCAGCACCCGCCGGTATTCGGCGGCATCCACCTCCCGCTCGCAGCAGGCGATCATCAGGGTGCCGTCGTCCTTGAAGTTGCCGTCCCACTCCATAACCCGGTCGTCGCTCCACTCCGTCGAATACTCCAGCATCTTGCCGTCGGCCATGCGGTCGAAATAGGCCCTCAGGTTGACGCTGGTTTCGTCCGGCTGCTCGTCTTCCCACGGCTCCTGCTCGAAATTCCAAATGGGCTGCTCCATGCTATTCCCTGCGGGCCTCTCCCTCGACCAGTTCGATCCGGATCCGATCCGGTCCTTTGATGAACGCCGACTTCATCCGGGTGCCCGGAATGTTCGCCGGCTCCCTGGTGATCTTGACGTCGTCCTTGCGCAGCCGGGCCAGCGTCTCGCTCAGATCGGCAACGCCGAACGCCAGGTGGTCGATGACGCGGCCCTCGGTCGGCTCGAAGCTTGCGCGGTCCTTCCACAAATCGGGCAGGGCATCGCGCGCGTACTCCGCCGGGAAGATGATGATGTTGACATTGTCCATGGTGAGCGATGCCGCCGGCCCCACGTGCACTCCGCGATACACGCGCGGCTGCCGCGGGCCGATGAAACCCGCCATGCCGAAGTGCTTCTGATACCATTCGCCGGCCGCCACCGGATCCGCGCTCAGCAGGTGGACGTGCCCGAAGCGATGGTGCGATGCCGTGTTCAACTCGATCAGCGCATGGTCCGGACCATCTACATAGGCGAAATAGAAGCTGCCCGCCGGCTTGCCCACCAGGTCGCTGATGTCGGTGATGACCGTCTGAAACTTCGTGCCGGAATCGAGTTGCCGCTGGTAGGCCGACGGCATGTCCTCGGCGCCCCAGCCGAAATGCCAGATGGCCGAGACGATCTCCGCAGCGGGCGCTTGTTTGACCGCCGTGAACAGAAGCCACGACTTCTGCGCCCACACGGCGTCCTCATGGCCTGCGAACCGCGCCTGCTCGCAATCGAACTTGCCGGCATAGAACTTGATCGCCGCGGCCGGATCGGTCGTGTTCAGATGAATGTGGTGGAAGTGCGCCTTGGGCGGCCCTTCCTGCGCGGCGACCGCCGCAATCACCGC
>Ga0335077_10013215_pt1 | contig 10326 bp, 14 predicted proteins | sample Lox_Sample_31_FD_207151 | JGI IMG/M metagenome (GOLD analysis project Ga0335077, IMG submission 207151) | Soil microbial communities from Loxahatchee National Wildlife Refuge, Florida, United States - Lox_Sample_3.1 | ecosystem: Environmental > Terrestrial > Soil > Wetlands | place: USA...
GCGTAATCGCGAAAGTCGGGCAAACGCAGCTTTTTTCTGAGTTCTGCATTCGCGTGCGGACTAGCGCTCATCCGGCGCCGGCCTGATGGCACGATTTCGGCAATCTCCGGTCGTGCCCTTCCGTTTTCGTCGAAAAGCTCTTCAGGCTTGAACGAGCGCAGCCAAGTTTCGAGAATCCGCAGATGTTCTGGATTGCCTTTCACGTCGGCCAGCGGGACCTGATGTGCACGCCAGGATCCTTCAAGCCGATGTCCATCGACTTCGACGGGAGCTCCCCAGCCCTTCGGCGAACGCAATACCAGCATCGGCCAGCGCGGCCGAGCTGCAGTTCCGCTCTTCCGACAGTCTTGCTGGTAGCCTTTGATCTCAGCTATGCAACGTTCAAGTGTGGCCGCCATCGCCTGATGCATGCTGTCGTGCTCGGATCCCTCAACGAAGTAGGGAGTCCAGCCATAGCCGCGCAACAAACTCTCCAGCTCTTCGTGAGTTATCCGCGCGAGGAGGGTCGGATTATTGATCTTGTAGCCGTTCAGGTGAAGTATGGGCAGAACGGCCCCATCGCGGATTGGATTCAGAAACTTGCTGATGTGCCATGAGGTCGCCAGCGGTCCAGTTTCGGCTTCGCCGTCACCCACCACAGCCGCCACGATCAGCTCGGGGTTGTCGAAAGCGGCTCCGCAGGCATGCGATAGGACATATCCCAATTCCCCGCCTTCGTGAATGGAACCAGGAGTCTCTGGGGTGCAGTGGCTTCCTATGCCGCCCGGAAACGAAAATTGTTTGAAGAATTCTCGAAGGCCTTTTTCGTCCTCGCTCTTTTCGGGGTAGATTTCACTGTAAGTGCCTTCCAGATAGACAGGACCTAAAACTCCGGGAGCGCCGTGACCGGGCCCTACGAGAAAGATCATGTCGAGATCGTCTCTTTTGATAAGGCGACTCAGATGGGCGTAGATGAAGGCGAGGCCCGGGCTTGATCCCCAATGACCGAGCAACCGTTTCTTGACATGTTCTGGTTTCAGAGGCTCCCGTAAGAGGGGGTTTGCCTGAAGATAGATCATTCCCAAGGCCAGGTACTTGCACGCGCGCCAATAAGCATCGACCTTGTTCAGTTCATCAGCGCTGAGCGGTGCACCCGCAACTGTTGACCGTGCTTTCCCTTCAGCGCTCAGTGGTCCGACTAATTCTTCAGTTTCTTTCAGCAATGTCATATTCAGTTTCCTTACTTCATCGTTGGGACTAGCATCAACGCTATTCCGGTGGGTGGTTTCGGCAACCAGTCTTCGCTCGGCTGAAAACTCACTGCGGAACCCTGCTCGTTTCTCTCAGTTAACGGTTCCAAAGCTCCGGTTCTGTGCCCCGCCTCTGCGTTCTAGCTCACGTTGAATCTGTTCGATTTCCACTGCGTCACTTACAGTGATGGCCACTTCACCGGCGAGGATTATGTACAGCATGTCAATGAGTGTGTCAGTCGGGATGTTTGTCAGTTCTCCCAGCATGGCCAGTTCCCTGGAGCGAATTTGAAGATTTGCAATCCGGTTGCCAGACGCGAACACGCGGAAGTGGATTAAAACGACTGGAGATCACGTAGATCGGAATCTCCAAGGCAGGCCTTGCGTGACATGCCAAGGGCACTGACCGAATTCGGGCAGCAAACCGACGCTTGCCGTGGCCGACTGGCTGTAGTCGTGGCGATAGCCATCAATGGGTGTTGATTTATTTCGGCTCCTCGGAAGACGTTTGCTTCCAGGGATAGTTGCACAATTGATTTGACGATCCTGATCCTGACATGCCATCCGAAGGGCCGATGATGTTTGTGCGTTTCGATCAGACCCACGAATGGGCGACCGACCATGGATGAAACCTATTGTCTGGTAGAAGTTGACGGTATCCCGAACGCTGCGGGACTACGGCATCGTCGTGACCTGGGTTACATTTCCAGGATGTTGCAGCTCACGACCAAAGCGGGTCGGAACCATTTGGGAAAGGAGTTGCTTCGGTAAGCACCATCTTGGGTTGGTGCGACTTCGACATCACTGTCAGGCATATTGCGCCGATCGCGGCCCAAAATAGAATCCGCACCCGCCGAAAGAGCGCGATCGCTAATCCCGCTCCTGACGAAATGTGGATGAGTCGGGCAACAATCATGTTCCCGCCCTCAAAGGTTCCTACATTTCCTGGATTGAGTGCGCCGACGATGTTGATTAGTTTGGTTAGAGCTTCCACAACGAGGGCGACCATCAGGCTCTTCCGCGTGCCCATGAAGAATAGAAGAACGTAAACTTCCAAAATCGCTGTGGCATGACTGGCAAAATTGAGGACTAAGCTTCCCCAAAATACGCCGCGTGCTTTATGGAAAAAATCGAAGAGATTGTTTTCAGCCGCTTCGATCACAGGCTGCTTCCCATCCAGCCAAGTCTTGATCCAGCCGAGCCGCCCGATTGCCCGTGCCATCCCGGAGAACACCGGCCAACGGCTCCCGATGGCCACTGCGCACGCGGTGAGCACAACCGCGGATCCTAACGCGAAGAGAAGCGCGTAGACTCTCCAGGTGTGGGACAGCGATAGCAGAAGCACCGCAGCAATCATTCCTGCGAAGCTTACGATGGCCGAGGTCGCTATATAGAGTCCGCGATCCAGCGTGACTGACGAGATGCTGTTGGCTATAGGAATGTCCGAACCCAACAAGGATACTCGCGCGGCTTCTCCAATCACCTGACCCGGAAGTCCGAGAATCGCGAGAGCCTCAGATATCAGCCGGAGGCCAAGGGTACGTCGAAATGATACATTCCGGATGTCGCACAGAAATGTGAGCCGCCATGACCAGGTTTTGATGAGATGCGAAAGTCCACCAAGAAGGAGAACCAGACCGAAACCCCGCCATCCAATCGTCCTGATTTCCTCAAGAATCGTAGCTGTACCTGTCCGAAGTACCAGCCAGACCAGCAGCACAATCCCCACGATTGGGACTACGTAACGGAGTTCCTGTCTCATTCTCATCTGGTGCGTGTACACGTTGTCCTTCAACGGAAAAGATAGGTTTTAGAAATTGGAATCCTTGCCTCTGCTTGTGAATTCGTCCAAGAAAAACTCTTGGGCCAAACCGCGCCGGGTTCGACTGTGATGGAAGAACTCCAGTCTGCAAATCCTTCACCAGCGACGGTGATCTGATAGTCTGACTCCCGCCGGGACCCCGTAATGTAAAAGCTCCATCACTCTTTGTCACAGCTGTGAGACGATCGCCGGCCGGCTCTTGAAGCACTATTGTGGCACCGGGAATCGGATCGTCGCTGCTATCGACCACCGTACCCCGGATGCATCCCGTTTTCTGCTACCGCTGCAAAAGACTACGCGGACACAACTATGGCAAAAATGACTTCACTCAGGATGGTCGGTATCAGCCTCTGTGCTCGTTTCAGGAGCACTTCCAAACGCCTGTTAGCCGAAGAGTGTCTATTGTTCTCTATCATCGACATTCCTAGCTCGCGGAAAGGGCGAAGTTGATTGTTATCCGGGAGTCAACTTCAACTGGTTCTCCGTCTACCATGTACGGTTTGTAACGCCATTGCTTCACCGCATCGATAGCGGCCTGCGCAAGTATTGGTAAACCACTCTCGATTCGCACATCCTTCACGCTGCCGTCGGTGCCGATCAAGGCCAGCAGCACGACCGTCCCTTCAATGCGCGCCCGGCCAGCCTCCGGGGGATACTGCGGCGTAACGTCTTGGATCAGGTTTGCCTCGACTACCCGGGAGGCGACACGGATTCTTTTAACCGGCGCCGGGTCGGGCATTTTCGCCGGGGCAGGCACACTCCGCGTGCTACTCAGAACTTCGCTAAGCACTCCAGCGGGAAGTCCGCCAACCACTCCGCCAGGAACTCCCCCTACTACTCCGACCCCTGTATCGACCGGAACTGGTGGCGCTTCTTGCGCCTTACGCACTGCGATAGGAATGCTGACGCTCGTGGGCGTGTATGTGGATGTAGAGGTGGGTGCTCGAAGCTTGGTGGCATTGGAACCCGCGGCCGGCGGCGGCGGTAGATATAGCATCGTCAGCGTTTCCCTCTTGGGCAGCGGATCCGTAAGATACAGCGGAATGACAATTAGTGCCAAAAGGAAAACGAAAAGGAAGGCCAACGATCCAACTACCGCCCAGGGATTTCGCGGGCGCGATTCGATTAGATAAAAAATATCACCGACTTCTTTTCCTTGCAGGTTGGAGCGAACAGGAAGCTGTCTTGGCAATGCTGAAAAACCCGAATCAATTCGCAACCCTGGTCTGTCAAAGAATGGGTATGCAATGCGACGAGCTAAGTCTGAAGGATGGTCACAAGTTGCCATTTACATTGATCCTTTCCAGGCAGCATCACTCTCCCTCAACTGCCACTCGGATTGGCCAGACGCTCATATGGAGGTCTTGCCTTATTCCTACCTCTGCTAATGCATTTTGTGGGCCAAGTGGAACTCTTTGTGGGAAAGGAAGATGGACGATTGCAATGGAATTCCGCGTGCCCACATACTGGCAGCCGCCTGCAAAAGGTCATGAGCAGATGTGGTTTTGGCACACCTGCTATGCAAATTCGTTGCGTGATGTGTTCGAAGCCTCATGACTGGATAGCCGGCCACAAATTACCGTGAGCACCCTCAATTGGCCTACCACTTCTGTCTGATTTACGGGGCTCTCAACTGTGCTCAGGAAAGAGACGGATACTCTTCGCATTCTTGGCCTAGCGGGTTTGCCTTTTGCCCTGGGATGGATTGAAGGATCCTCATGTGCGCGACCATCGTGAGGTTCCACAACTCTAAGGAGTGCCGAATGCTCGAGTAGGCGGGATTCTACTCAACTGGAGAGCGCCGATCCACAAATGTAGTGTACATTGATTCTCTTACCAAACCTCGTCGGCTATTGTCCATTCGTCGCCTTTTCCTGGGAGGAGGCGACCGTCGCACCGGCTGGTGTGATTTGGTACTCGCGATATTCAATAGTTAAGACTGCTGTGCCGAAGACACGTACCTTTGTTTCGCTCTGGTTGGATTCTGGTAACCAAAAGTCCCCGATTTTCTGGTAACGGCGCTTGAAATCAGTCTTGACGGTCCACCAAGAAGGGTTGACAGCCGGCTCGCCCTCGACTCGGGTTATCGCAAAGTGTTTTGCATTGACCCAAATGTGACCACGAAACAGAAACTTGTTCTTGCTTCGCGGCTGTGCATCGAGCACGTAGAATTCGTCTGTATCGGTCTTCTCGTAATCAGATAATTGAAATGTATAGTTCTCAGGCGTGATGGCCGAACGCTGCTGATTCTCGTCCCGCATCGACTCTTGTTCCGCTTCCAGTAGTTTCTTGAACACGCGGTCTCGCACTGTGCCGGAGCCACTTTCTGACACGATCGTGAACTCTTTCTTGTTCGGGGCTTGGTAGTCGGCGCGAACGACCATATCTGCCTTCTTTTGTGATAGACAATGGCACTCCAAATGATAGCTGCGGAGGCCGGAATAGCTCTCGAGTGCCTTGGTGCGCTCTTCGTTCATCTCTACCACACGCCTGATTACCTCGTCTGCTGTTAACGGTGCAGAAACGGTGACTTGCTGACCGCTGACCGGAGCGCGGAGAAGCAGGAGTATTAGTGTTGGGAGAGACCAACGTGTGCGAGAACTCATGGTTTGCCAGAACCGTGTCATTGTGTACGTCTCCTGGAAATTTGCGAGAGGGCCCGGTTGCTCGTGTGCGTCGAGTCTGGCTCTTGAGCATCGGTGTCGAACCGAGGTGGCGCTCCACGTAACTGAGTTAAAGTCAAATCTTCCGGGGTGCCTTTTGGCTCCGGTACGGATGGATCGAAGAGATAAATCGTACTCGCGAAAACCGGTCCAACACGGACCTCACTGCGAGACATGCCAGAATGCCTCAGTACGTCGAAGTAACGTTGCGTCTCGAAAAAACGGCGAGATGGCTCGAGAATGATCAGATCTCCATCCCGCGGCACATAATGCCTGTCGTAAAGCGGGACAATCTGAATGTCGGTGCGCCCGCAGGCCTGCAGGTAGTAGGCCATGCTCATCGGTCTTGCGGTTGCCACCTTCGTCGATCGGGGCGCAAACGGACACACCTCTTGCGCCACCTCACGTGTGTCGAACTCTGACACCTCGTCTGGCGAAAAATAGCGTGTGACGTTGCGTCTTCCTCCGCCAAGCGAGTTCAAGTAAAAGGAATAGAAGGGTGTCCAAGCCTGTAGCTCAAGAAGCGGCCAACCAAATAGCATGACGGCGCCCGCGCCGACGAGGGCCAAGGACACGGCTCTTTTCTTCATGACCATCCATGTCTGTTGCACCGCATACCCGCCGGCGAGGTAGAGAAAGGGCAGGAGAGGAAGTGAATATCGGATCCACTTGGCTCCACTGACGGAAAGCCCGACTAACTGAAGCAGCCCGAGCGAAAGGAAGAAGCACGAGGCGAGAGTCCGGCGATCGCGCAAGAGCAATATGCTGCCGACAATAATGGCCATCAAGATCGGAATCGGCGTCTTCACCAGCAGCAGCCAGAGATAATAGAACCACGGAACCCCAGCAAGCAGGCGCGACGGGAAGTTCATATACAGCGTTCCATCGAAATCGTAGCCGCTGTGTCGGATGCCATCATGATGTAGCCAGTGCAGGATAGCGGTGAAGTTGCTCGGAAAGAGAACGACTGGGTTCACAATAATGAAGGCGAAGAACATTACAAAGAAAAATCGTTTGTAGCTGAATTGCGACGGCTTGCGAACGATACCATTTGTCCCGGCAAGAAGCCACGCAAGTGCATTCAAGCCAAGTAGGTGAAGAATGTACTGCGAGGCAAGACCCAGGCCAAAGCCGATTGCGCTCAGGTCGTACCATCGCGGTGCAGTTCGGCCTGCATCTGCCTGTTGGGCGCGACAGTAGAAATAACAAGCCAGTAGGGTGAAGAAGGTGAGCGGCGTTTCCTCTTTCGTAAGCCGATTCAATGCAACTGGCAATGGGGCAACTGCCCAGAAGAAACTCGCTGCGAAAGAACCCGCAACTCCCATCATTCGACGGCACAACAAATAGAGGATGGCGGTGGTGGCGGCACCGAATATAACGTTGGGCAGACGAAGCCAGCCCTCGGGATTCAACGATGGCCAATGATGGGTTGCGGCCACTCGGCCCCAGCGTTCACCTGCTGTCAGGCTGGCCCAGGCCAACATCTTCGGCAGCATCGGGTGCTCGCTATTGACCCCGACAAAGTGTCCATGTCGGTATTCTTGAACGGCCACCCATTTCGCCACCTCATCCTCGGAGAGGCTGTTAAAGTCGACCCGGTAAAGACGAACTGAAAATGCCAGGACCGTCAGTAGGAATACAATCACGGCTCCCCGATACCGGCCAAACCAACGATATTGAGCCTCGATCAGCACAGATGCTCCGGTTTGCGGCGCGAACGCGATTGAACCCTCTTTGTGCGAGCGGTTTGTGGTGTCCTCATAAACGCTCCTCGGGTGTGAGCGCAAGCTCTTGCTTTGTATGCGAATGAAGTACTTCGGACACCGCGTAGGCCCTGTGGGCAGATTGGTTGAAGTACTGCCACACGTTCAACTCACCGAGAAGTCCGAGCGCAACTAGTTGGAGTCCCACCAATATTAGAACGGCCGCAAGAACCAGCAATAACCCGTGTTGCTGCATCACATCAATTCCGGCAACCACCTTCCAGATCAGCAACCAGAGTGCGACGGCCGATCCCAAACCCATGTTGATCACGCCGAGCCGACCGAAGAAATGAAGTGGGCGCGACATGTAATGCAGGAGAAAGCGGATCGTCATGAGATCGAAGAATACCCGGAAGGTACGAGACAGGTTGTAATGCGACTCGCCGTGCTTCCGATGGTTGTTTTGAATCGGTATTTCACAGATCGATGCACCGTAGGCTGAAGCTATTGCCGGGATGAACCGGTGCATTTCGCCATAGAGCGGCAATTGCCGAAGCAACTCGCCCCGATACGCCTTGAAGGTTGTTCCGAAATCGTGAATATTGACGCCGCTGAGCTTGGCCATCAGCCAATTGGCACAACGGGAAGGGATTTTTCGGAGCAATAAGTTGTCGATCCGGTGACTGCGCCACCCGCTAACGATGTCGTAGCCCTCTTCGATCTTTTCCAAGAAAACGGGGATTTCGGCAGGATCATGCTGAAGGTCACCATCCATGGCAATTACATATTCACCAGTGCTGTGCGCAAATCCAGCAGCTAATGCAGGAGTCTGGCCGAAGTTCCGGCGCAGCCGGACCACAGTCACGCGAGGGTCGATCAGCGCTACTTCTTTCAGCAGTTTGTAGGTGAGATCGGTGCTTCCGTCATCTACAAATACGAATTGGTAATTGCAGCCAAGCTCCTCCATGACGTTTTGCAGGCGGTCATACAGTTCAATGACATTCGATTCCTCGTTATGAAAGGGAACAACAATCGAAACCGTCGCAGTGATATTGAGATCAGGCATGCTGTACCTTCCTTCCGAAGGCGCCATCCATCGCTTGGAGCCATTCCCGGTCATGCTCGGTGAGCAACAATTCGGACATGCGGCCCAGTTCGTTTAGTACCGCGCATAGCCAGTTTGCAAATTCCCAATCTTGGTCGCAGACACTCAACACGCTTTGTCCATCGCGCTGGATCGCGGGGATGCCATTAACTGTTTTCGTGGCGTACATATCGGACTCCTTTGTTGCTAGTTGAAATTGCGTGCCGCGGCAGCTCCAACGGAATTGCGGGCAACGATGCAACACAGCCTGGTTAACGCATTTCGCTCGCCAAACGCGTAGCGCGGCAACTCACTGAATTGCAGAGTTTGGCTGTGAATCTGGCGCGAGATTGGTGCCCTCATTGAGGCAGTGCCCTCGAAAGGTCACGACCGTCCGCAGGCAAAATGCGGATGGCAGGAAGAACCAAGGGCTTAGGCACACGCTCGAATTGGCGGGTGAGCTGCAGTATCAGAGTCGAATTGAGTTACATGATAAAGGAGTCGGGCTTGTTCGCTGATCTCACACATGGAGCGGGAGGCGACCTGTTTGACGTTCGCGACGGTTCATGCGGCCAAAGCCAGCCCCGCAAAGCAGTGCTTATGGCGACCCTCATAGCCATCGTCGATTTCCTCTTTGGATGTCACCACCTTCACCTCAGCCGTGTGTTCTCACTGCGCGGTGAGACCTACCGGGTCTGCTGTGACTGCGGCGCGAAATTTGCATATTCACTCGAGACCATGTCGATCGAGCACCGCCTGCCACTCACTCCTTGGCTTGACCCGGTTTCGAATTGCCTGAAATTGAAGGAACACACAGAGAGCGAATGAGAATGAAGGGAAGGTCGATATCACAATTATGTTGAATTCCCAGCTATCAGAGCTACTGCTGAGATCGAAAGGCAATGTACCCACCTCGATAGAGGTATCCGAGGACGACGAGTAATGGATTCAAAGCCAAATTCGAGAGCAGTACGAGTTAACGGAGAGGTAATCCTACTTCATTGTTGGGCCTGTGGAACTGCACACTGCGTGAACCAGGAGTTATGCGTTCCTGGGGAACTATCCCATATGGTGTGCAGCAACAGCAATTGCGGGATGAGCATGTTCCTCGTGAATGAGCTGGTATTCGACGACAAGACTAGAAAGCAAATGACCAAAAGCAAGTTAAATGCACGCGTTACCTAAACGCTGACACGGCTAGAAAGTCCGTCAGCTAACAATCTTCCCGTGGAGTCAATCTGCCACAAAAGGATCGACCTGACTGAATGTCGGAGAACATCGAACATCGCGACGCTTTGTACTTATTTGCTTGTCATTTGGAGTGGCAGACCAAACGGAACCTGGCCGCCTACCGGGAACTCCTTGCGGCGCTCGACAATCACCACTGTGACATTCGCCGCGTTGCAGAATTTCTCCTGCAGGGAAGCTCGCCGAAACCTGAGCGAACTGCGACAGGTATCGAATCCTGGTGAAGTGGCGGCCGTGCCGAGTCGAAAGCGAGTGGCAAGCTAGTTGCAATTTTGTGGACAGGTGCACAATGCCAACACTATCGTTGAACTCACGGCTGCAATCTCTCGTAACCGAATACGGTGTATTCTGGCAATTTTGGCCGCAATTTGAACAGACACATGGCGAGCGCGGTCTGATCGGCTTTGAAGTCGAGCTGATTGGTTCTCACACGTCAGATCTCAACCACGTCGATCCCGCATGCCCTAACTGCCGCAATGTGAGGTCGGTATTGCTCGCGATCGCGGATCTTATGCCTCGAAACGCAAGCCTCAGCGGAAATTCCCTCACGTACAATATCGACTCTCACTCAGACTCG
>Ga0335077_10013218_pt1 | contig 10325 bp, 11 predicted proteins | sample Lox_Sample_31_FD_207151 | JGI IMG/M metagenome (GOLD analysis project Ga0335077, IMG submission 207151) | Soil microbial communities from Loxahatchee National Wildlife Refuge, Florida, United States - Lox_Sample_3.1 | ecosystem: Environmental > Terrestrial > Soil > Wetlands | place: USA...
CAGATCCGGTGCCAGTTGATTGATGGACTCGACGGCCTGACGGCCACCGGCGGCCGTCCCCACAATCTCAATGTCCGGATCGTATGCCAGCATGTCGCGCAACACTGCCAATCCCGTTGCCTGGTCATCCACGAGAAGAGTTCGGATTTTCATTTTTTTGTTATTCGACGTTACCCAACCGGCAATTCATCTTGTCAATGCGTTAGCCAATAAGCCTAAGCAGTTGCCATGCCTTGCGGCCGGATTTTCGCAGATCGCGTTCTCATTTCAGATTCATTGAGTTACGTCAAAGCGCCAGGAAACAAGGACAATCCTCAATGCCGGGAGAAAAAAGGCTCATAAATGTCACATTTTTGTTCTTTTATTTTAGACACTCAGGTTCGGTCACGTTGATGGTGAATGAATGGATTTTGAGATAAACCCAAGAAAATCTTGCGTCATGGACCCGCCAGGGCACAGCTTGAGGACGTTGGGCGGCGGCGGATATCCCCTGACCATTCACCCGGAAGGCCTTATTGAGGCAAATTGGACAGACTCAATCAAGGCAATCAATCCTGGCTGACAAATGAAATATCGCACTTTTGGCAAACTCGGCTGGCAGGTCTCGGAAATCGGCTTCGGCGGTTGGGCGCTTGGCGGCCAGGCCTGGGGCGGGCAGCGCGACGAAGATTCCCTGGCTGCCTTGAAGCAGGCGCTCGACCTCGGCTGCAATTTCATCGACACCGCGCAAGGCTATGGCGACGGCCACAGCGAACGGGTCATCGGAAAACTCCTGAAAACGCACAAGGGCGGACGTGTTTATGTGGCAACGAAAATCCCGCCGAAAAGTCCCGGCGAATGGCCGCCGACGCCTTACGACGACATTGAAGAGCGCTTCCCGGAAAATTATCTGCGCGAGCGCATTGAAATCAGCCTTCGCAACCTGCAAACCGATTGCATTGACTTGTTGCAACTTCACACCTGGACGCGCGCCTGGAACCGCAACCCGACCGCGCTGGAGGTTCTGCGCGAGCTGCGCCGGGAAGGCAAACTGCGTGGCATCGGCATCAGCACGCCGGAGCAGGACCAGAATTCGCTCGTGGACTTGATGCGCCAGGGCTGGCTCGACGGCGTACAGGTCATCTACAACATTTTCGAGCAGGAACCGCAGGCGGAATTTCTGCCGGCGGCGCTCGAACACCATGTCGGCGTCATCGTGCGGGTGGCGTTGGATGAAGGCGCGCTCACGGGCAAATTCACCGAACAAACGCAGTTCGCCCCGGACGAATTCCGCAATAACTACTTTGCCGGCGACCGGCTGGCGCGCACCATCCGGCGGGTGGCGAAGATCAAGGCGGCCATCGGCTCGGCCGAACCGGACATGGCCACGGCGGCTCTGAAATTCGCGCTCAAACCCCGGGCTGTTTCCACCGTCATTCCGGGCATGCGCAATGTCCGGCAGGCTCAATTGAATTGTTCCGTCAGCGACCAGCCGCCATTGTCGGACGAACTTGAATTGAAATTGCGCCAACACGCCTGGCGACGCGCCGATTGGTATAAGGGCAAAGACTGATATTATTTCTTATGGCAAAGTCTGCCGGAGAATGAGTGGATTCCTGCCCGCCTGACGCTCCAAAAAAATTCCCGCTAAAATCACGCTTTCCCGTTGCGGGTGTTTTGCTACTTTGGCCGCATGTTCGAACCAGCCGACTTGTTTGATCTCAACCAGACCGGACACGCCGCCATCTTCGACGGCTGCAAATTTGCCTGGGACGCCCTCACAAAAATCGAAGCCTACCTCGCCGCCAATTTGAAACCGGACCTCCGCAATCAGTGCGAGGGCCGCGCTTACATTGGCGAAAAGGTGTTCATCGGCGAAGACACGGTGGTCGAGGACGGCGTGATGATTAAAGGCCCGGCCATTATCGGCAAGAACTGCAAGATTCGCCACAACGCCTATCTCCGCGAAAACGTCATCATTGGCGACGGCTGTGTCGTCGGCAATTCGACGGAAATTAAAAACTCGCTGCTGTTCAATCACGCCGTCGCGCCGCATTACAATTACGTCGGCGACTCCATTCTCGGCTACAAGGTGCACCTGGGCGCGGGCGTGAAAATTTCCAACTACAAGCTCTTCCCCGGCAACATCGAGGTGGAGCTGGACGGCCAGCCGTTTGACACCGGTCTGCGGAAGTTCGGCGCGTTGCTCGGCGACGGCGTGGAAATCGGCTGCAACGCCGTGCTGAATCCCGGCAGCATCATCGGACGCGGCGCGGTGATTTACCCGAACGTTTTCTGGCGCGGCATCCTGCCCGCCAACATGATTGCCAAAAACAAAGCGGGAATTGATGTCGTGGTCAAACGACCGAGGGAAAGTTCGTAGGAGCCGAGGTGACGAGGTGCTGGTTTGAAATGGAGACTCCTCATGTCGTCTCCTACAGATTCATCTCTGCGTCTCTGCGTTAAATGATTTTCCAAATTCTCCTTGTGACTCTTTCCAACGATTCACCTGCCTTCAATTCAATCCACTCCAAATCGCTTTGTGCGCGGAACCAGGTCAATTGACGCTTGGCAAATTGCCGGGTACGGGTTTTCACCAGCTCGATGGTTTCCGTGAGCGAGCGTTCACCGCGCAGATGTTCCACCACCTGCCGGTAGCCGATGGCTTGCATCGCTGTTTTGTTTTGTTCGAGGCCGCGCTTGAGCAATTCGCGCGTCTCATCTACCAAACCGCGCGCAAACATTTCGTCCACGCGCGCGTCAATCCGCTGGCGCAAATCATCCGGTTGGCGCGTGAGCACGAAAAAGTTTGTTTTGGTAGGGATGGCGCGCCGCGCCGTCCGGTCATCGCGGCGCGATGGTCCTGCCTTCGGCTCGCCAGTAGTCTCGCCCCACCGCGATTTTTGTTCAGAAAACGGCTTGCCAGTCAATCGTAGAACTTCCAAGGCGCGGATAACACGGCGCGGGTTTTTTTTGTCAATTTTCCCGTAAGTGACCGGGTCGCGTTCACGTAATTCTTCCAGCAATTTTTCCAGTGGCGTGGCTTCGAGTTCGGCACGCAATTTGGCATCGGCGGACGGCATTTCATCGAGTCCTTCCAGAAAGGCCTTGAAGTAAAGTCCAGTGCCGCCGCAAAGAATCGGCAAATGGCCGCGCGACTGGATTTCTGCAACGGTGCGGTGCGCCAGCCGGGCGAATTGCGCGGCGTCGAACGATTCGGTCAGCTCGCAGATGTCAATGAGATGATGCGGCACGCGGGCGCGGGCGGCGGGTGATGGTTTGGCCGTGCCGATGTCGAGTCCGCGATAAACCTGCATCGAGTCCACGGAGATAATTTCGCCGCCAATCCGTTCGGCGAGGCGAAGCGCAATTTCCGATTTCCCGACCGCCGTCGGCCCGGCGAGGAAAACAGGTCGGGCGTTGAAGGTTGAATGTTGAACGTTGAATGTTTCTACCATCTGCTCCCCAACTCGCTTTTATGCTCGTTTTGCCAGCCTGCGGTGCGATAAAACCACGCCCAACCCAAGCCCGATGATAAAAGTGGGGATGCTGACCAGCATGCCCGGTGTAAGACCGTAGTGGATATGGTCGGGCGGATAATCGCCGCGGAAGTATTCCATAAACGTGCGGGTGATGGCGTAACCGATGAGGTAGGTGGCAAACACCTGGCCGTCGAATTTTTTGCGCCGGAAGAGCCACGCGAGCAGGAGATAAAGCAGGACATTGTTCACCGCATCATAAATCTCCGTCGGATGCACCGGCAGGGACGGATCGCCTTTGCCGACAAGTCCCTCCTGGTATTGTTGCGTCCAGGCATAGGACTGGTTTGGAAATTGAACGGCCCAAGGCACATGCGTCGGATGGCCGTAACAGCAGCCATTGAGAAAACAGCCGATGCGGCCGAAGAAGTTTCCCAAGGCGATGCTCGGCGCGAGCACATCAGCGGTTTTCCAGAGCGGCAGTTTTTTCCAGCGGATGTAAATGAAACCGGCGAGCGTTGCCCCAATCAAGCCGCCGTAATAAACCAGCCCGCCGTTTTGAATCATGAAAATCTCCCACCACGGCTGGCCGGCGAATTCATCCTTCCAATAGGTTGTCACATAGACGATGCGCGCGCCGAGGATGGCACCGACCATGAGCCACAGCACGATATCGGCGATGCGTTCGCCAGGGATGTGTTCACGCGGGGCGCGCAGGCTGGCCGTCCAAAGGCCGACCAGAAACGCCACGGCAATCATGATGCCATACCAATGAATGGTCAGCGGCCCAAGGTGAAACGCAATCGGATGCACGGGGAAAGATTAAATCGCGAGAGCGAAAATGGAAAACTTCAAATTGACCGCTTTCAATTCGGATTGGTCGCCGCCGCCGGATGAATGCCCGGGGGCAACGGTGGCGGTGGCGGTGGCGTGATAAATCCCGGAGGCAATGGCGGCCATTCCGGCACGTTCGCGACGAGGTCACGCCAGGCCTGGCGGTCGGCGGGCGACATTTCGGACCAGCGTTGGGCGTTCTTCAGAAATTCCTGCTTCTCGGCCGCGCTCATGCCGGCGAATTTCGCGAAGGCGCGAATGCATTCCTCCCGCTGGTCGGGCGGCAATTTGTCAAACGCTTGCAAGGTCTTTTCCATTTGTCCGCGTTCCGCGTCTGACAAGGTATCGAGCGCCGCCTGTTTCTCATCCGGTGTGAGTTCAAAGAATTGATTCACGTTCGCAGCAATTTGTTCCCGTTGCGCTTCGGTCATTGCGGTCCAGCGCGCCAGTTCGGAACCCGGTGGCGCGATTATCCGCAGCGTCGAATAGTTGCTGACATCCAGATGCGCGAAATAACGCAGGGCGCGTTCATTGTCCAAAAACTCCTGCTGCAACTGCGGCGGCAAAATGATCCATTGGTTGAGGCGGGATTGAACCAGTTCGCGCATGTCCGCCGGGATCTGCGCCAGCCGCACGGCGCGGTTGCTTGGCGATTCCTGCATGAGCGGGAGCAAATACCAGCGCAACTCAGTGGCTCTCAACCGCAACTCGCGCTCGTTGGGATCAAGCGCCTCGTATTCGTTGATCTTGTCAAGAATGCCTTCGCGGATTTGTGGCGGACGATTGGTCAGGAAAATCTCGCGTTCCTCCGGCGTCATGGCCAACAACTGGCGGAACAAAGCCACCGGCGACCGCGGGCGAGACAACGTCGGGGAACCGTTGGCCGAAGTTGAAAGCAATTTCACGAGTGGCGGAACGCTGGGGACGGTTCCGGCGACCGTTGGGAAAAGTGCCCATTGCCCGGCAACGCAAAACACCACCCACCAAGGCGTCTGCCGCGAACGATTCATTGCAGGAGCGCAAGCAACTCCTCATCCGCGTGCGGCTGGCTCATGCGCTGGATGGCGTTGAAATTTTTCAAGGCCTCAATGCTCGGCAATGGCTGGGCGCTGGCAACCTGCGCAACGCTTTGGGCGAGTTGCGCGCGGTGGACGTTGAGTTCGTGGTGTTGAATCGTCAGTCCGGCCATCACCATCACCGCCGCCACGGCGGCGCGCGGGAGCAACATCTGCCAATTCCACCAATGCCAACCCCGTTTCCGCGCGGCTTGCAATTCTTCGCGTTCGACGGCTTGCAGCACCCGCGCGGTGAAATTCGAGGGCACCGCTGCGTCCGGCAACCGGGCCAGCTCTTCGGTCAAACGCGATTCCAGCTCCAGATCCGCCTGTGTTTCCAGCGATGCGCGCAACTCAGCGCGTTCGGCATCGGAGAGCTTTCGCCGCCAAACCAACTCACGCAACGGGTTCTGAATCGGCTCGCCTTTCATCGTGTTCCTTGGATTAAAAACCGGCGCGCCGGCAAAGTTGCGCTGAAAACTCGCTCGCCGTCGCTTATCTTCCACCTTATGCTGTTGGCGAAAAAAATGGCCGCCATTGTTGCTGACCAAGCCAAATCCGGGGCGCCTGCGCTGACGAATCGCCAGCGTTTCCTCGATGCGTGCCGGTGCCGGGCGGTGGACCGCCCACCGGTCTGGCTGATGCGGCAGGCGGGACGCGCCCTGCCGGAATATCGCAAGCTCAAGAGCAAGCACCCCTTTCTGACGTTGGTCCGCACGCCTGAACTGGCCGCCGAGGTCACGCTGCAACCCATTCAACGATTTGATTTCGACGCGGCGATCCTGTTCAGCGACATCCTCGTTGCCGCCGAAGGTTTGGGGCAGGGCTATAAATTCCGCGACGGCGGTGGCATTGAAATGAAATTTGCGCTGCGCACGACGGACGATATCAGGCAACTCAGCGTTTCCGCCCTGCCGGAACGGCTGGCCTATATTCCGCGCGCCTTACAGCTCGTCAAAGCCTCGCTGGGCGACCAGACCGCCCTTATCGGCTTTGCCGGCTCGCCGTGGACGCTGGCCAACTTCATGCTCGAAGGCGGCAGTACGGACGAATTTACGCAGGCCAAGAAATTGTTTTACTCCGAACCGGAAATTTTTTCGATGCTGATGAAAAAACTGACCGCGGCGGTCGCGCGCCTGTTGCAAATGCAAATCCTGGCCGGCGCGGATGCGGTGCAAATCTTCGACAGCCTTGGTGGCCTGTTGTCCGGGAACGCCTTTGCCGCCGCGTCAGCGCGCTGGATTAAACACATTGTTGCTGCCCTGAAAAACACTGTGCCCGTCATCGTTTTTTCCAAGGACGTTCATGAAAACTGGGACACGCTGGTGGGCACCGGCGCGAACGTCCTGGGAATTGACTGGACGGTCCGGCTCGCCGACGTGCGCGCCCAATTGCCGGAACACGTTGGCGTGCAAGGCAATCTTGATCCATCTTTGCTCCTGATGAAACCGGAAATTGTCGCGGCGGAAACCAACCGGATTTTGGCCGAAATGCGCGGCGCACGCGGGCATATTTTCAATCTGGGCCACGGCGTGCCGCCCGAGGCCAAGCTGGAAAACATCGCCGCGCTGGTCGAGACCGTGAAAAATTTCAAATGAAACCGGTTTTTTGCCAGAAATTGTCGCGCGAAGCACGCGAAGGCGGCGAAGGAATTTTAGTTTTTCTCTTCGCGAACTTCGCGGCCTTCGCGCGGAACAAGTCTTTCCGCAAATGAGCAAGCTGAACGTCAATCTGGATCTGGTGAAGAAATACAACGTGCCGGGGCCGCGGTACACCAGTTACCCCCCGGCCACGAAATTCACCAACGCGATTTCGTGGGAGCAGCTTACCGCGAAAATCGAAGAGAACAACCGCGCGCCGCGCGATCTCTCGGTTTACTTCCACATCCCATTCTGCGAAACGCTCTGCTGGTTCTGCGGCTGTACCACTGTCATCACGCTCAACCACGACAAAGGCATGGCCTACGTCGAGGCGCTGGGCCGCGAAGTGGCGAAGATGGCGCCTAAGCTGAATCCGGCGCGCAAGGCCGTCCAACTCCATTTCGGCGGCGGCTCGCCGACATTTTTGCGGCCCGACGAAATTCGCCGGCTCGGCGAAATCATCCACCAGCGTTTCACGTTTTCGCCGGACATCGAAGCGAGCGTGGAAGTGGACCCGCGCCGGTTGACGCGCGACCACATGGTGGCGTTGCGCGAAATCGGTTTCAACCGCGCCTCGATGGGCGTGCAGGATTTCAATCCCAAGGTGCAGGAGGCGATTCACCGCATCCAGCCGCGCGAAATGACGCAGCAGGCAATGGATTGGATGCGCGAACTCGGCTACAACTCAATCAACCTGGACCTGATTTACGGCCTGCCGTTCCAGACACCGGAATCGTTCAACGAAACGCTCGATATTGTGCTGACGATGAAGCCCGACCGGCTGGCTGTGTTCAGCTACGCACACGTGCCGTGGATCAAGCCGTCGCAAAAAATTCTCGAACGGGAAGTCCTGCCCACGCCGGAAACCAAGCTGGAAGTACTCAAGCTCGTCATCGAAAAGCTCACGACAGACGGCCAATACGTTTACATTGGCATGGACCATTTTGCGAAGCCAACCGACGAACTCGCCATCGCGCAACGCGAGAAGAAGCTTCAGCGGAATTTTCAGGGTTACAGCACCCGCGCCGGCTCGGATATTTACGCCTTCGGCATGTCGAGCATTTCGCAGATTCCCGACGCCTACTGGCAGAACGAAAAGGAACTGCCGAAATGGCAGGAAGCTGTGGACGCCGGGAAAGTACCGTTAAACCGCGCGTATTTTCTGACGGATGAGGACAAAATCCGCCGCGAAACCATCATGCGCGTGATGTGCAACCTCTCCCTCGATTATGCTACGATGTCGCAAAAACTTGGCATCAACTTCGAGCAGCATTTTGAAAAAGAGCTCGCGTCGCTCGCGCCGTTTGAAGCCGACGGTTTGGTGAAACGCAACTCAACCGGTCTCGAAGTCACTGACGCCGGGCGCCTTTTCATCCGCAACATCGCGATGTGTTTTGACAATACGCTCGTGCCGGCGGGCGAGCGGCGGCATTCGAAGACGATTTAGCGGCAGGCTTTGTTTTGTGACAAGGACAAGAAACAATGAGCAAGCCCGTTGACCAAAAGTGTGTTGACCAGATTGCTTCATTTGCTGAGGCGTGTGCCGAGCTGAAAAACGAACCTTTCTTTGGAAAAGATGAAAAATTAAGTTTCCGGAGTTCTGGAAATCGCTGGACATTTACTTTTGGTGACCGCTTTCATTTTCGATCAGCGTTGATTTCATTTCGACGGCTTTGGATGCCAACTGAACCATCGAACTGGGAAGAAGTTGTAGAAATCCTAAAAAATCCGGATTTGCCAAAAGGGACAACTTTATCTGCTGAATATCACGAAAAGAACATCCGTGCTGTGATAAGTCGTGAAGCACATTGGTTGAATCTTAAAATGCCAAGCAATCGAATTATTGATTTGTGGCTCAACACCGTGTTTGCGCATGGTGGCTTGGAGGGAAAAAATAAGCGCAGCGATTTCGAAGCAACGGTGGATCAATATGGGCACGCTGTTTTTGAATTTTGCTTTCGATCGCTTGTTCGCGAAATCGGTCATGAATTTCTAAGCCTAAACAGCATGGCTGCGAAGCCAGCTTTGGACTTTTACAGCCAGAATGCAGGTTTATCTCCATCTTTCCGAATTGGGGCAGCTTTTGGTGAAAAGCGAAAAGAACAAACCAAAGAAGGACATGAGCGAAGAACACATTCTGCGTTACACCGATTTGGCTGCTGCAATTCAGTTTGCCAAAGCTAATGACCTGACGACGCGCGAAATTGTCCGCGAGTTGACGCGAGGAATGACTTATTCGGATGCCTTGAAATATGCGAGGCGGGCTGCGCCTTTGCTGGACCTCACCGTAATGGACTTTATGCGGCTGCGAAAAAATGAATGAAAAGTTCAAGCCGCTTCGACTTTTGCAAGAAATCGTTCGCTGTAGCCTTCTTTGCGCAATTTGTCGTAATCCACGCGGCCTTCTTTCTTGATAATCTTCTGTTTGACCGCGCGCAACAGATTGTTCGTTGCGTAGTCCAGCAATTCAGCCTCGGATTTAGCACGTCGTTTTGTCGTCGCTTTCACGCGCATAATATGACTCAAAGTGAGCGGCGTTTCAATTGTAATTTCACGCTGGCTCAAAGGCGCAAACACACAAGCGTTCTCGACAATGTGACGACTTGGTTTAATTTTTCCGAATTTGAATGAAATCCGTCGCCATCATCGGAGCCGGCATCACGGGATTGACCGCGGCGTTTTATCTGAAACGCAAAGGCGTGCCGGTCACGGTTTATGAGGCGGGCGGGCGCGGCGGCGGCGTGATTCAATCTGTCCGGCGCGACGGTTTTCTGGCCGAGTGCGGACCAAACACCCTTCTCGAAACGTCCGCCAAAATCACTCAACTCGTCCGTGATGCCGGCTTGGCCTCGCGTCGGCTGGCTTCCGATCCCAACGCCGAGGCGCGTTACATCGTTCGTTACCGGCGTCCGATCGCCATGCCCGGCTCAGCGCTGGGATTTTTTACGACGGAACTTTTCACCGCCAAAGCCAAACTCGCCGTCCTGCGCGAACCGTTTGTGCCGCGCCGGCGTGACGGCACAGAAGAAAGTGTCGCCCAGTTCGTGAAGCGCCGGTTGAATCAGGAATTTCTCGACCACGCGATTGACGCGCTGGCGGCCGGTGTTTATGCCGGCGATCCTTATCAATTGTCCCTTCCGCAGGCGTTTCCGCGGCTGGCCGAACTCGAAGCGCGTTACGGTTCGCTCATCAAGGGCCAGATTTTTGGCGCGCGCGAGCGCAAACGCCGCGGCGAGATTGCCCGGGACCGCGCGCCCAAATTTTCCTTTGATGAAGGTTTGCAGGTGTTGCCGGACACGTTGGCGGCGCAACTCGGCGAAGCAGTGAAACTCAACACC